>Ga0265797_10005265_pt1 | contig 18987 bp, 18 predicted proteins | sample P2T30metagenome_FD_192433 | JGI IMG/M metagenome (GOLD analysis project Ga0265797, IMG submission 192433) | Plant litter microbial communities from East Loma Ridge, Irvine, California - P2 T30 | ecosystem: Environmental > Terrestrial > Plant litter > Unclassified | place: USA: California... | reverse complement strand
CCGCCCCAGCTGTAGCCGATCCCGAACAGGGTCAATGCGTCGACCATCCTGTCCACCTGCGCCTCGCTGTAGCGCGCATCGAACACCACCGAGAACAGGCCGCCGGCACCGCTGAAGTCACGCTTCCAGTTGGCGTGACCCGGGCAATCCTCGAACGCCGGATGCAGCACCTTCGCCACTTCGGGGCGCGCCTTGAACCAGGCGGCGAGTTCGCGCGCGCTGGCATCGTGGCGTTCGAAGCGCAGTTTCATGGTCGGCAGGCCGCGCTGGACCAGGTAGGCGTCGTCGGCGCCGACGCCCATCCCGAGCCGCATGTGGGCCTGCGCGATGCGCTCGTTCAGGGCCTTGTCGCGCGTGATCACGGCGCCCATCAACAGGTCCGCCCCGCCCGACTGGTACTTGGTCAGCGCATGCATGACGATGTCGACGCCATGGTCGAATCCGCGCAGCGCCAGCCCGGCCGCCCAGGTATTGTCGAGGGCGACCAGCACGCCGCGCGAGTGCGCCGCGCGGCACAAGGCCGGCAGGTCCGGCACTTCCATCGAAATGGAACCCGGCGCCTCGGTCCAGAGCAGCTTCGTGTTGGGCTGGATCAGATCCGCGATGCCGGCGCCGATCATCGGATCGTAGTAGCGCGCCGACACGCCGAAATCCTGGGTCAGCCAGCGCCCGAGTTCGCGGTTCGGGTTGTAGACGTTATCCGGCAGCAGCACGTCGTCGCCGCTCTTGAGCAGCGCGAAGTCGACCATCGCGATTGCCGCCAGGCCGGACGGCGTGAGCAGGCAGTGGTTGCCGCCCTCGATCTCGGCCAGCTTCGCTTCCAGCGTGAACGTGGTCGGCGTGCCGTGCAGGCCGTAGGTGTACGACCCTTTGTCCTTCCACTCGGTCGAGCGCATCGCGGCAGTGTTCGGGAACAGCACCGTCGATGCATGGTGGATGCCGGGCGGGAAGGCAGCGAAGCCCGGGGGCGCGACATAGTCGCTATGGATCAGGGTGGTCTGGATCGACTTCTGCTTCGGTTGCGACATCCTGCCTGCCTTATCGGTGTGAAGTGTTAAACGGGCGTGCCCCACAGATCGTGGGCATCGGCCTTGGTGATGACGACGTCGATGAACTGGCCCACCGCGATCTTCTGCTTGCCCGGCACCAGCGGGCGCTTGATGTGCACCACGCCGTCGATTTCCGGGGCATCCGCGGCCGAGCGACCGATTGCTTCGCGCGCACCGAGTTCATCGACCAGCACGCGCACGGTCTTGCCGACCTTGGCCTGCAGGCGCTTGGCCGAGATTTCCTCTTGCAGCAGCATGACGCGCGCACGGCGTTCTTCGCGCACCGCTTCCGGCACCGGATTGGCCAGTTCGTTGGCGGTGGCGCCGTCGACCGGCGAATAGGCAAAGCAGCCCAGGCGGTCGATCTGCGCTTCCTTCAGGAAGTCGAGCAGGTATTCGAACTCTTCTTCGGTCTCGCCAGGGAAGCCGGCGATGAAGGTCGAGCGGATCGTCAGGTCCGGGTTCATGCGGCGCCAGTTGAGGATGCGCTCGAGATTCTTCTCGCCGCTGGCCGGGCGCTTCATGCGCTTCAACACGTCCGGATGCGCGTGCTGCATCGGGATGTCCAGGTAAGGCAGCACGTGGCCGTCGCCCATGAACGGGATCGCGTGGTCGACGTGCGGGTACGGATACACGTAGTGCAGGCGCACCCAGGCATCGTACTGGCGCGCCAGCTGGCCCAGCGCTTCGACCAGCTGGGTCATGTGGGTCTTGATCGGGCGGCCGTTCCAGAAGCCGGTGCGGAACTTGACGTCGACGCCGTAGGCGCTGGTGTCCTGCGAGATCACCAGCAGTTCCTTGACGCCGGCCTTGAACAGGTTCTCGGCTTCGATCAGCACTTCGTCGATCCGGCGCGACACCAGGTCGCCGCGCATCGACGGGATGATGCAGAAGCTGCAGCGGTGGTTGCAGCCTTCGGAAATCTTCAGGTAGGCGTAGTGCTTCGGGGTCAGCTTGACGCCGTGGTCCGGCACCAGGTCGATGAACGGGTCATGCGGCTTCGGCAGGTGCAGGTGCACCGACTCCATCACCTCGGTCACCGCGTGCGGGCCGGTCACGGCCAGTACCTTCGGGTGCACCTTGGTGATGATGTCCTCGCCTTCGGCATTTTTCTTCGCGCCCAGGCAGCCGGTGACGATCACCTTGCCGTTTTCGGCCAGCGCCTCGCCGATCGCGTCGAGCGACTCCTGCACCGCCGCGTCGATGAAGCCGCAGGTGTTGACGATCACCAGGTCGGCGCCGTCGTAGGAGTTGGCGGTCTGGTAACCTTCCGCGCGCAGCTGGGTCAGGATCTGCTCGGAGTCGACCAGCGCCTTCGGGCAGCCGAGCGAGACGAAGCCGACTTTCGGCGCCACATTCGTCCCCAGCGCACCCGGGACCGGCGATGGAATCACGATGGCCGGGGCCTTGGCGGCGGCTGCGATGCTGCTGTCGCTGTTGCTCGGATTGGCAGAAGGATTACGACGGAGTTCGGGCATGGGCTCACGACAAATGATTTGGGCAATCCGCGATTGTACCTGAAGCGCGTGTGTCGGTGGGGGTGGTGCCGATGGGTGGTGCCGATGGGTGGGGCAGATGGGTGTTGCAGTTGGGCGTTGCAGGTGATCGGTGATCGGTCAGCGCCCATGTTCCCTGCGCTGCCATTCGCGTCGTCATTCCCGCGCAGGCGGGAATCCAGGTTTGCCAGCAAACTGGCTGACGCGAACGCAGCAACGACTCGCCGGAACTGGATTCCCGCCTGCGCGGGAATGACGTGCACGCGGTAACGGGAAAGCGCGCGTCGCGGGCAGGCGGCCAATCGGACAGACGGCCAGGCGACCTGGCGACCAGGTGGCCCGAAACCTTACTTCTTGTCCGTCGGCGGCGTCATTCCCGGAAACGGAAACGCCCCGAACATCGCCTTGCTCTGGTTCTGCATCTGCTCCTGCATCTGCATGAACAGGTTCTTGCTCTGGTCGATGTAGTTATTCATCATGCCCTGCATCATCGGACCCTGGACATTCATGAACTGGGTCCACATCTCGGGGCTGAACGGCTTGCCTTCGATGGCGCCGGCGGCGTTGCTGGTGAACTTGTTCTGGATATCGGTAAATGCCTGGACGTTCTTTTCCAGGTAAGAACCCATCATGCCCTGCATGGCGTGGCCGTAGTAGCGGATGATCTGGGCCAGCACCGAGCTCGAGAACATCGGCACGCCGTTCGCTTCTTCTTCCAGGATGATTTGCAGCAGGATGCTGCGGGTCAGGTCTTCACTGCTCTTGGCGTCGACGACGGTGAATTCGTCGGCATCGAGCACCAGTTGCTTGACGTCGGACAGGGTGATGTAAGAACTGGTCTGGGTGTCGTACAGGCGACGGTTCGGGTACTTCTTGATCAGGCGTTCCGCACTTTTCTTCACACTGCTCATCTCGCGTTCCATAAGTTGCGCCACGGTGTCGTGCACCGCGTACTTTATGATTGTCTCAACCGGCAGGGCCAGTTCGTCTCCTGCCTGTCCAGGGCCAGGCTGACCATGCACAGACACTGGACACCATACCACGCTCTGCACGCAGGTGCAGCAATTATTAGTTTAACCACATACCTGAATCGTTTGCCAACGAATGGTCCTTGTCGCCCGCAAACCCCAGGTCACTCCGCGCGCGCTTTCACGTACCGCCCCGGTGCCGGCTCCAGTGGCGGATACTGCCCGTTGCCCGGCGTCGCCGGCGCCGCCACCTCGGCGCCACCATGCTGCGCCAGGAACCCGGCCCATTCCGGCCACCAGCTGCCCTTGTGCTCGGTGGCGCCGTCGATCCAGGCGCTATCGCTCCAGGCCGGTGCCTTGCCGCTCTTGCCGTTGCCACTGCGCTTGTCGTTGACCCCGCTCTTGTCGTTCACCCCGCTCTTGTCGTTCACCCAGTAACTGCGCTTGTTCTTTGCCGCCGGGTTGATGACGCCGGCGATGTGGCCCGAGGCGCCCAGCACGAAGCGGTTGGCCTTCCCGTTTTTCGGATTGAGCAGGCCCATCGACGCAAACGCCGCGGTCCACGGCACGATATGGTCTTCGCGCGACGCGTAGACGAACACCGGCGCCTCGATCTTGCCCAGGTCGACCGGCACGCCGCACACCGTCAGGGCGCCTGGATCCTTCAGCTTGTTTTCCAGGTAGGTATTGCGCAGGTACCAGCAGAACATCGGCCCCGGCAGGTTGGTGCTGTCGGCGTTCCAGTACAGCAGGTCGAATGCCGGCGGCTCCTTGCCTTTCAGATAGTTCTGCTGGACATAGTTCCACACCAGGTCATTCGGGCGCAGCGACGAGAACGTGGTCGCCAGGTCGCGCCCCGGCATCAGGCCGCCGCCCGCCAGCGCCCGCTCGCGCTTTGCCACCTGCGTCTCGTCGATGAAGACGTCGAGCACGCCGGTATCGGAGAAGTCCAGCAGCGTCGTCAACAATGTCAGGCTGGCAGCGCGCTGCTGGCCACGCGCCGCCAGCACGGCCAGCGCGGTGGCGGCGATCGTGCCGCCCACGCAGAAGCCGAACACATGCGCCGTGTCCTGGCCCGAGATGTCCTTGACCACGTCGAGCGCGCGGATCGCGCCCTGCTCCACGTAATCGTCCCAGCGCAATGTCTCCTGGCTGCGATCGGGATTCCGCCACGACACCATGAACACCGTATTGCCCTGTTCCACCGCGTAGCGCACCAGCGAATTCTCGGGCTGCAGGTCGAGGATGTAGAACTTGTTGATGCAGGGCGGGATCATCAGCAGCGGCACGCTGCGCACGTTCGGCGTGGCCGGCGTGTACTGGATCAGCTGAAAGAGTTCATTCTCGAACACCACGTCGCCGGGCGTATTGCCCACATTGCGGCCGACCTCGAAGGCCGATTCGTCCGACTGCGAGATGCGCCCCTTCTGCATATCGGCCAGCATGTTCGCCAGCCCCTTGGTCAGGCTCTCGCCCTTGGTGTCGATCATTTTCTTCTGCGCTTCGGGATTCGTCGCGAAGAAGTTGGCGGGCGACATGGCGTCGACCATCTGCTGGACAGCGAAGCGGATTTTCTGGCGCTCGCGCGGCGCGGCCTCGACCGCATCGGCCAGGGCCATCAGGAATTCGGCATTGAGCAGATACGATGCCGCCGAGAACGCCGACATCGGATTGGCGCTCCATTCGGACGCCGAGAAACGGCGGTCGTGCAAGGCCGGCACCTTGCCGGACACGAATTCCTGCCACAACTGGGCGCCTTTGCCCAGGTAATCGTTGCGGATCGCTTCCAGGCGCGCGGCGTCGATGCCGACGCCCATGTCCTTGAGGAAGCCTGCCAGTGGATTGCCGGTGACGGCGCCAAAGGCTGGCGCCGTGGCCGGGACGGAAGGGACCATCGTCATCCAGCCCTGCCAGGCTGCTGGATCGGTGAACTGGGACATCCAGGTTGCTGCAAAAGCTTGTGGGTCGGGCATGTTCATGTGGGCATCCGTTGTTAGAATCTCGTCTCTTCTACCAGGAAACAAATCATGTGGATCGTTGCCGTTGCTTGGATGTATGTCGTGGTGCTGATGGCGGCGACCGAGCCGACCGTGGTCGGCGGCATCATGACGTTCGTCTTTTATTGTGCACTGCCATTATCCATTCTTTTCTACCTGACCGGCGCAAGACGCCGCCGCGCCCGCCGGGCAGGACGGGCAGGACAGGCGCAGCGCACCAGCCCGGGCGACAGTGCCGACAGCGGTGGGAATGCATTTGATGGAAACGATGGCGGCGGCGATGGCGGCGGTGGCGACTGACCAGGCCAGGCCAGGGCGCCGCACCGACGCTTATTTCAGCCAGATCAGGCTGGCCTGGCGCCCGGTCACGCCGTCGCGCCGGTAGGAGTAGAAGCGTGCGGGCGCGCTGGCCGTGCACAGGCCGCCGCCATGGACACGCTCCACGCCATCCTCGGCCAGCATCAGCCTGGCCAGCGTGAACATGTCGGCCAGGTATTTGCCCTCACGGCCGGGATAGTCGACGAAACAGGCGCGGGCAGCCGCGTCCGGCAACGCCGTCACGAAGGCATCGACCACGTCCTGCCCGACCTCGAAGGCCGCGGGACCGATTGCCGGCCCCATCCATGCAGTGATTTCGCCGGCCCCGGCCGCGCGCATGGCGCGCACCGTCGCGCCCAGCACGCCGCCGGCCAGCCCGCGCCAGCCGGCGTGGGCCGCGCCCACCACCTTGCCGCCCAGGTCGGCAAACAGCACTGGCAGGCAATCGGCGGTCAGGATCGCGCACACGACGCCGGCGCCGGTAGCGATGCTGGCGTCGCCGGTGCGCACCGGCTGGTCGGGCCCGACGGTTGCCGCATCGACGACGTCGGCGCCATGCACCTGGGCGATCCAGGCCGGACGGCCCGGCAGGAAAGCCTGCAGGCGCGCCCGGTTGGCCTGCACCGCGTCAGGCGCATCGAGCACATGCAGACCGAGGTTGAGCCCGCCGCCGCCCTTGCCGTTGTCATACGGTCCGCCGCTGACACCGCCATCGCGGCTGGTGGCGAGCGCGCCGACCGACGCGGGAAGGTCGGGCCAGTCAGGCCAGACCAGGTCGGCCGCCTCCATCATGCGTGGTACACGATGACGCCGTTGTCGTCGTCATCGCCGTCGTCGAGATCGTCGACGATGTCGTCGTCGCGCGGCTCCGCGATCCCGGCCTGGGCGATCAATTGCGCAAAATCGTCGGCCAGCGGCACCGTCCACTCGCATTGCTCGCCAGTGCCCGGGTGCACCAGGCCCAGGCGGCGCGCCTGCAGCGCCTGGCGGTGGAACACCGGCGTCAGGTGGCGCTTGCCATAGACCGAGTCGCCGATCAGCGCGAAGCCGAGCGACTGCATGTGCACGCGGATCTGGTGGGTGCGGCCGGTTTCCAGGCGGCAGCGCACCAGCGTGACCGGACGACGGTCGAGTTCGCCGGTGGCGACGCGTTCGTAATGGGTGATCGCCGGCTTGGCGAACGGGCTGTTCAGCACTGCCATCTTGACGCGGTCGCGCGGATCGCGGCCGATCGCATTGTCGATCGTGCCCGACAGGCGCGGGGTGCCCCAGACCAGCGCGAAATACTCGCGCTTGACGGTGCGCGCCTGCAGCTGGCGCACCAGGTCGGTCTGGGCTGCGAGGGTCTTGCCAACCACCATCAGGCCGCTGGTATCCTTGTCCAGGCGGTGCACGATGCCGGCGCGCGGCACGCCGACCAGCTGCGGGCAATGGTGCAGCAACCCGTTCAGGAGCGTGCCGGTCCAGTTGCCGGCGCCGGGGTGCACCACCAGGCCGGCCGGCTTGTTGATGACGATGATGTCGTCGTCCTCATGGACGATGTTCAGGTCCATCGGCTCGGCCGCGAAGGCGGTGTCTTCCGGCGCCGCCTGCGGCGCGATTTCCACCGTTTCGTCGCCGTAGGCGGTATCCTTGCCGCGCGCCGCCTTGCCGTCGACCAGTACATGGCCGCCGTCGAACCACAGCTGGATGCGGCTGCGCGAGAATTGCGGCACCAGGCCGGCAATCACCTTGTCCAGGCGCTGTCCGCAATGTTCCGGGGTGAGCGAAAGGACGATTGGCGACAGGTCGACGCCCGGGGCGCCTTCCAGCCCCTCCAGGTCGTCGTCGAGTTCGAGGTCAGTTGGCAGTTCCGCCGAATCCGGCGCAGGAGTTAATATCACGTCAGTCCCATCGGCTATAATCAGCCGTTCGTTGAATCTAGGTAAAACTTTCTTGCAAAGAGCTATGCAAAAAAAATTGTCTGTGTTGGTCGCCAGTTGCGTCCTCGTCGGCCTGTCGGCATGCAGTGTGTTGCCGAAGCCTGCCGACGAATCCAAAAATTGGTCGGCGGAGAAATTATACGCTGAGGCGCGCGAAGAGATGGCCGGCGGGCACTACGAAGCCGCGATTCCGTTGTTCCAGCGGTTAGAGACCAACTACCCGTTCGGCGTTTACGCCGCCCAGGCCCAGATGGAGATCGCCTACGCCCACTACAAGGCGCAGGACCAGGCCGAGGCGCTGGCCGCCGTCGAGCGCTTCATCAAGCTGCACCCGAACCACGCGCAAGTCGACTACATGTACTACCTGCGCGGCCTGATCAATTTCAACGACCAGCTGGGCTTCTTCAGCTTCGTCTACGAACAGGACCCGACCGAACGCGATCCGCGCGCGACCCGCGAAGCGTTCGCGGCGTTCAAGGCGCTGGTCGACAAGTTCCCGAACAGCAAATATGCGCCGGACTCGATCGAGCGCATGAGCTATTTGGTGAACGCGATGGCCCAGTACGAAGTGCACGTGGCAAATTACTACTACCGCCGCGGCGCCTTCCTGGCCGCCCTGAACCGCGCCCAGGATGCGGTGGCGAACTACTCGGACGCCCCGGCGCGCGAGGAAGCGCTGTTCATCATGTACCGCTCGTACGACAAGCTCGGCAACCCGCTGCTGCGCGACGACACGCTGCGCGTGCTGACGCTCAACTATCCGGACAGCTACTTCCTGAATCCAAATGCGCGCGGTGAAGCGCCGTGGTGGAAGTTCTGGGCCAAGAACGGTCCGCGGCCATCGCCGAAGGATGCGGTGGAGTAAGTGGCTGAGGCGTGAGCCGACGGCTGCGTTGAGGACTTGGATTCCCGCCTGCGCGGGAATGACGTGCTCAGGATCGTGGCCGAAGTCGCGTCAGTTGCATTGCACAGCATTAACACAACGTCATTCCCGCGAAGGCGGGAATCCAAGTTCGTCAAGCAGCCTACGCCTCCATTTTCCTTCTGAACACCCATTCGTGTTCCTTCGATGCGCCCGGCTCGAACGCATACCCGTCGACATCGAACTCCTTGAGCTGCCGTGGATCGGTGATACCGTTCTCGACCGCATACCGCGCCATCATGCCGCGCGCCCGCTTGGCGTAGAACGAGATGATCTTGTACTTGCCGCTCTTCCAGTCCTCGAACACGGGATGGATCACCGGCGCGTCCAGCAGCTTCGGCTTGACCGACTTGAAGTATTCTTCCGACGCCAGGTTCACCAGCGCGGTGCTGCCGGTGGCGGCCAGCTGGCGGTTGAGCGCGGCGGTAATGGTCTCGCCCCAGTAAGCGTACAGGTCCTTGCCCTGCGGATTGGCCAGCCGGGTGCCCATCTCGAGGCGGTACGGATGCATGCGGTCCAGCGGACGCAGCAGCCCGTACAGGCCGGACAGGATGCGCACCCGGTCCTGGGCAAAGGCGAGCGCGCCGGCGTCGAGCGAATAGGCATCGAAGCCGGTATACACGTCGCCGTTGAACGACATGATCGCCTGGCGCGCCTCGCGGTGCTCAGGCTCCCAGTGGGCGTAGCGGCTGACGTTGAGCATCGACAGTGCGTCGGACAGCTTCATCAGTTCGCCGATCTGCGCCGGCGAATGGGTGCGCAGCACGTCGATCAGCGCGCCGGCCTGGGGGATGAATTCGGGGATGGTGTGGACTTCGGTGGTGCTGGGCGATTCGAGATCGAGCGACTTGGCGGGAGACAGGACAATCAGCATGGACACGCAACTTTTTTCTTCAAATAAAAACGCCACATGATAACCGTTCCAGCCAAACCCATCGTCATCGACACCAATGTCCTGCTCGACCTGTTCGTGTTCCACGACCCGCGCTGGGCCGCCCTGCTGGCGGCGATCGAATCGGGCGAACTGACCGCGCTGACGCGCGCCGATTGCCGCGACGAGTATCTGGCCGTGCTGCGCTATCCGCACCTGCCGCTCGACGAGGCCGGCCGCGCACAGGCCGCAAGCCGCTTCGACACCCTGCTGCGCCTGGTGGCGCCGGACAGCAAGGCGGTGCGCCTGCCGGTGTGCACCGACCGCGACGACCAGAAATTCATGGAGCTGGCGCGCGACGCCGGCGCCGCCATCCTGATCACCAAGGACAAGGCGCTGCTCAAGCTGGGTCGCAAGACAGCGCAGGCCGGACTGTTCCGCATCATGCTGCCGGAGGCATGGCTCGAGGCCCGGGCCGCAGGCACGCTAGAATAAGCGTTCTTCTACTTCCACTCTCACTTCCACTTCGACGATTGCGAGCGCGCCCATGAGCATCCCGACCCTGGTTTCCCGCCTGCCGCATGTCGGCACCACCGTGTTCACCCGGATGTCGCAACTGGCGCTCGAGCATGGCGCCGTGAACCTGGGCCAGGGATTCCCCGACTTCGCCTGCGACCCGGCGCTGGTCGACCTGGTGACCGATGCGATGCAGGCCGGGCATAACCAGTACCCGCCAATGACCGGCCTGCCCGCCCTGCGACTGGCCATCGCGGACAAGATCGCACTGACCTACGGCCACCACTACGACGCCGATGCCGAGATCACCGTGACCGCCGGCGCCAGCCAGGCCATCCAGACCGCCATCCTGGCGACTGTGCACCCGGGCGACGAGGTGATCGTCATCGAACCGGCCTACGACTGTTATGCGCCGGCGATCGCGCTGGCCGGCGGCGTGGTGGTGCCGGTGACGATGCAACTCGACGCGGCCGGCTACAGCGTGCCGTGGGACCGGGTCGCTGCGGCCGTCACGCCGCGCACCCGCATGATCGTGGTGAACACGCCGCACAATCCGACCGGGACCATCCTGCGCCAGGCCGACCTGGAGGCACTGGCGGCGATCGTGGCGAACACCGATATCCTGGTGCTGTCGGACGAGGTGTACGAGCACATGGTCTTCGATGGCGAACCGCATGCCTCGGTGGCGCGCCACCCGGTGCTGGCCGAACGTGCCTTCGTGATATCGAGCTTCGGCAAGACCTTCCACGTCACCGGCTGGAAGATCGGCTATGTGGCGGCGCCCGCGGCCTTCATGGTCGAGTTTCGCAAGGTCCACCAGTACAACGTGTTCTGCGTCAACGCGCCGATGCAGCATGCGATCGCCGCCTACCTGCGCGACCCGGCGCCATGGCGCGACCTGCCCGGGTTCTACCAGCGCAAGCGCGACCTGTTCCGCGATGGCCTGGCCGGTTCGCGCTTTACCCTGCTGCCGTCGGACGGCACGTATTTCCAGTGCGTGCGTTACGACGCCATTTCAGGCCAGTCCGAAGCCGACTTTGCCAGTTGGCTCACGGCCGAGATCAAGGTCGCGGCCATTCCCGTCTCGGCTTTCTACAGCCAGCCGAAAGAATCGCACGTGGTGCGCTTCTGCTTCGCCAAGAAGGACGAGACGCTGCGCCTGGCGCTGGAACGGCTGGCGCAGCTCTAGTGTCCCGATAGGTGAAAGTCGTCGCGGCATGCCGAGGATGACGCCGGGTTGGCGGCCCTGCGCGGGGCCGCCGAGGCCAATCCTACCGACCCAGCTGCCGGAGCCGCCGTTCGACGAAGCCCAGCAGATCGCCCGACAGGGTTCCGCTGGCGCGGGCCTGCTCGAATGCGGCCACGGCTTCGGCATCGCGTTTCTCTGCCTGCAGCGCCATACCCAGGCCCATCCACCACACGCCGTTCTGCGGCGCCGAGCGCAGCGCGGCCCCGTAGTGATCGGCCGCTTCGTGCTGGCGTCCCGCGCGGGCCAGCGCTGCCGCCAGAAAGGCGTGATAGTCGCCATTGCCGGCGGCGTAAGGCAGCGTGCGCGTCAAGGTCGCGATCGCATCGTCGCCGCGCTCGATCTGCAGGCGCGCCAGCAGCATCGCCATCGACGGCTGGCGCGCGTCGAGCGTCAGCGCCGTCTGCAGCTGGCGCATCGCGTCATCGGGACGCTTCGCTTCGATCAGCAAGCCCACCAGCGTCTGGCGCGACGGCGCGTGCAGCGGGTCGCTGCGCAGGCCCGCCTGCAGCGTGGCGATGGCCTCCGTCACGCGGCCGTCTTCAAGCACCAGCAGCGCGCGGCGGTAGGCGTTTTCGGCCTGCTGCGTCGGGGTTTCGGTGCGGCCGGCCGGCGCCTGCGCAATATCGGAAACCCGGTTGGAAACCCGGGCGGCAGCCTTCGGCGCCACGGCGTTGACCGGCGCGGCCTTGACCGGCAGCGGTTCAGGTACCGGTACCGGTACCGGTTCAGGTTCCGCGACCGGCTGCGGCTCGGGAACTGCCGGGACGGGCGGCGCCACATCGGCCACCTGGACCGGCGCTGCCGCCAACATTTCGGGCACTGGCGCCGCCAGCGGCACGGCCACCGCAGCCGGCACTGCCGCCAGCGCCGGCGCGGCGACGGACGCCGGCGCCCGCTCCATCATGCGCCAGCCGAACGCGCCAGCAGCGGCCACCGCCACCACCACGCCGCCGGCGAGCGCGACGCGGCGCCACGGCGCGCGCGCTTCGGCGACGACGACCGGACGCACATCGCCCGGCATCGACGGCGCACCGGGCTGGCCGGTGCGCGCATCGATATCCTGCAGCATCTTGTTAATCAGGCTCATGGCGCCACCATCCAGGCTGCGCTGGCAACGGCCGCGGCCAGCGCGAGGCCGCCAGCGATCCAGGTCCAGATCGTGCGGCCGACACCGACCGTATCGCGCGCGGCCACCGCGACGTGCGCGCCGCCGACCTGCTGCTTGCCCTGGCCGTAGGTCAGCATCAGGGCCTTGTGCGCCATGATGTTGACCAGGCGCGGCACCCCGCCGCTGGCCTTGTACAGGCCGCGGATGGCGGCGCGCGAGAACAGCCGCGCGCCCGAGAAGCCGGCCACGCGCAGGCGGTGCGCGACATAGAAATCGAGGTCATCGCGGCTCAGGGGGCCGAGGTGGTAGTGGAACGTGATGCGCTGGGCCAGCTGGCGGATCACGTCGAGGTCGAGCTTGCGGTTCAGTTCAGGCTGGCCGAACAGGACGATCTGCAGCAGCTTCCTTTTTTCGGTCTCGAGATTGGTCAACAGGCGCAGTGCCTCCAGGCTTTCGACGGGAATCGCCTGCGCCTCGTCCAGGCACAGCACCACGCGCAGATTGTCGGCTGCCAGCGACAGCAGACGCTCGCTCAGCGCCTTGAGCAGCTGGTGCTGGTCGACATCGCGGGCCAGCCAGATCCCGAGCTCGTCGGCCAGCGCCAGCATCAGCGTGCGCGGCTCCAGGTAGGGATTCGGGATATACGCGGTGACGAAACCGCCGCCCGCATCGAGCGTGGCCATGAACTTGCGGCACAGGAGCGTCTTGCCGGTGCCGACTTCGCCGGTGATCTTGATGAAGCCTTCGCCGCCGCGCACCGCCACCAGCAACGTGTTGAGCGCTTCCTGCGAACGCGGGCTGCCGAAGAAAAAGCTGGTGTCGGGCGTGATCCCGAACGGCAGCTCGTGCAGGCCGAAGTGCGCCGCGTACATCAGTTGCCGCCCTGGGCCCGGCCGCGAGCGCGCGGGTCGAGCTGGTCGATGCGGCGGCTGGTGTCCATCAGGTCCTGGCTCCAGTCGCCGGCGCCTTCGACGATGGTCGGCTTGATCAGCACCACCAGTTCGCGCTTTTGTGTCGCGCGGCTGCGGTTGCGGAACAGCGCGCCCAGCACCGGCACCGTGCCGGCGCCCGGCAGCTGGTCGGTGTCGCCGCTTGCGGCCTGGCGCATCAGGCCACCGATCGCCACCACCTGGCCGTCCTGGCCGCGCACGATGCTGTCCAGTTCCGATGTGCTGGACGACGCCAGCGGCAGGCGCAGGATGCCGCCCGAACCGAGGTCGACGTCCTTGTTGACGGTGGTGACCTGGCTGACCGACGGGTGCACGTGCAGCAGGATGTTGCCCTTGTCGTCGATCTGCGGCGTCACGTCCAGCACCACGCCCGAGAAGAACGGCTGCACTTCGACGGTCGGGCTGACCACGGTGCTGTTGTTGGTGGTGTTGATGTTGTTGGTGATGCCGGTGACGAAGAATTCGTCGGTGCCGATCTTGAGCACGGCCTTCTGGTTGTTGACCGCCGCGATGCGCGGGCTGGACAGCACGTGGACCGAACCCTGCGACTCCAGCAACGTGATCAGGGCCGCGAAATTATTCGACTGGAAGGCGAAACCGAACAGCGAGCCGGCCGCCGTCGCCGCGTTCGACAGCGAATAGCCGGCCCGGGCCAGCACGCCGGAGCCGCTGTCGAGCGTGGCGCCAGCGCCGCCGCCGGGCGGGCGCGGGGTCAAGCCGGCGCCCGGGGCGATCATGCCGCCGCCGGCATTGTTGGCGCGACCGGTACGGAACGCGGCCCAGTTGATGCCGCTCTGGAAGCTGTCGTTCAACTCGACCTCGAGGATCTTCGCTTCCAGGATCACCTGGCGATCGACCGACAGCTGCGTCGCCTTCAGGTAGGCGTCGACGTTGCGCAATTCCTCGGGCATGGCGCGGATGACCAGCACGCCCGATTGCGGGCTGACCACGACGCTGCGGCCGCCCTCGGCACTGCCGACGATGGCCAGCAGGCTGGCCTTCAGGTCGCCCCAGAAGTCGACGTCCGAGCGGGTGCGCACATCGGTGCTGTCGCGCTGGACGGCCTGGCTGCCGGCGCCATTGCCGCTGTCCTGGCCATTGCCGCCGTCCTGGCCGCCGCCTCCGCTGCCATTGTTGTTGCTATTGTTATTGTTGCTTTTGTTGCTGGTGATCGTGGTCGAGCTCACCCGCAGGTTCGACAGCCCCTGGCGCTGGGCGGTCAGGTAGTTCACGTGGAACATGCGGGTCTGCATGGTCAGCGGACGGATCGTGATGCGGGTGCCATCGATGCGGTAGTCGTAGCCGTACATGTCGCGCACCGCTTCGAGCGTCTCGACCAGCGTCACGTCCTTCAGGTTGGCGCTGATGGCGCCGCTGACGTCCGGATGCACCAGCATATTGTAGCGGGTGCCGGCGACGATCGAGCGGAAGAACTGCTGCGCCGGGACGTTGTTGAAGGCGACATTGAAGCGCTCTTCCAACGCCGGACGCGCCTTCGGCAGCGCATTGGCCAGCGTGGCGGCCGGCGGCAGCAGCGCGTTGGCGACCGCGTCGTCGACCGCCGGCGCCACGGCCGGCTGGCTGGTGGCCTTGGCCATCTCCTGCCTGACGGCATCGTAGGTGGCGTGCGGCGGCGCGGTCTCGCAACCGGCCAGAGCCGCGCAGGCGGCCAGCGCCAGCGTGGACAGGACAAGCTTGTTCATCGTCGTCCTCACTTGCGCACCGGCTCGACGCCGGCCAGCGGAGCGTCCATGCGCAGCACCTGGCGCTCGGCGCCGCGCTCCAGCACTACCGCATCGGGCGTCATGCGCGCCACGCGTGCGCCCTTGAAGGTGTCGCCCAGGCGCACCGTCTCGCCATCGATCACGGCCACGTGCCGGCCGCCGGCGCGCGGCGCGATCAGCACCGACTGCAGGCGTGGCGCGCCGTCGCCCTCGCCGGTTGGGACGGCCGCGCTCTGGCCCAGGCCCGCAGGTGGCCGGGTCGGGTCGATCAGGCCCTGCGCGCTGGCAGGAAAGTGAGAGAGCGCGAGGCTCGCCATCAGGGGAAGGATCAGGTTCTTCACAGCTTCATCCATTGTCGGTCCAGGCTCAGGGTATGCAGGGTCAGCGTCAGGCGCGCGGCGGGGTATTCCTCCACGTCGAGCTGGGCGCGGCCCCAGAACATCCGGGTCGGCAGCGCTTCGAGGGCGCTCATGTAGTCGACCATGTCGAGGTAGTTGCCGCTCACGGTGACTTCGACGCCGTGGCGGTATAGCAAAGGGGTGGCCGGCGCGCCGGCTGCGGAGGATGCCGTTGGTGCGGCTGGTGCCGAGGCAGGCGGCGTCGGATCCGGCGCGGCCAGCGATTCGGCCGGCAAGGTGCGCATCGAGACCAGCTTCAGGCGGCCGTTGGCGCGCAGGATGCCGTCGACCAGCGGCGCCATGCGCTCGGGTGGCACCAGGCCATGCTCGATGGCGAGCAGTTGCTGGCCGAGCTCGCCGGTTTGCTGGCGCAGCGCGTTCAGGCGCGTGCGCGTGGCCGCATCGGGATCGATCTGGAAGCCCTGCACGCGCGCCGTGATCTCGTTGTCGATGGCGGCGATCGATTCGTTCTGCTGCACGATCTGCGCGTGCAGCGCATCCTGGGTCGCCGCGATCGGACGCAGCACCAGTGCATTGCCCACGAAGGCAAGCAGCGCCGCGCTGGCGACGAACACCATGGCGCGCTCGCGCATGCTGAGGGCGTCGACGCGCGCCGCCAGTTGCTGCACGCGCTGCTTGATGGACGCGTTGGTGGTGCCGGGCGCGTTCATGGCCGGACCTCCTCTGGCACCGACTGCAGGCTGAATTCGACGTACGGGGTTGGGCGGGCCGCACCCGGCTGCCCGTCCGCGCCGGTTGCCGCCACCGGGGCCGGCTGGGAAATCTGCAGACTCGAGAAGGTCTTGCCCTGCATCAGCGGCTCCTGCGTCAGGCGGTTCAGGTAACCCGGCACGCTGGCCGGATCGAGGCTGCGTCCGCGGATGCCGATCTGGCGGCCGCCGCCGGCCACCGAGACGCCGGTCAGCCACAGGCCCTGCACGCTCTGGCGCGCCAGGGCCCGGAAATAACCCGAAAAGCCGCTGGTGTCACCCAGCTCGCCGCGCGCCACCACGCCCGAGATATGGCGCAGCGCCGCCAGCTGGCGTTCGGCCTCGATCATCTGGGCGTCGAGCGTGGCGTCTTTCTGGCGCGGCGGGAATTCGGCATTGGCCGCGGCCAGGCGCGCATTGGCCTGGTCGAGGCGCGTCACGCCGGCCGCGGCCTGGGAGCGCAGTTCGGCGGTGTTCAGGTGGGCGACGATGGCGCTCGCGGCGACACCGACCGCGACCAGGCCCAGCGCGATTGCCATCGTCGCTGCCGACAGCCTGAGCTTCTGCGGCTGGAACGCCGGGTTGAACAGGTTGATCTGCTGCTTCATGCCGGTACTCTTTCCCGTATTCATGCGCCCACCCCGTCGCGCAGGGCCGCGCCCAGCGCCAGGAAGAAGCGGCCCTGCTGGGCCTTGTCGAGCAGCTCGGGCGTGCGCGACACATCGAACACGGTCGCCAGGTCGAGCGTCTCGACCGGGGTGTACAGGTTGCTCGACAGGTACTCGTCGAGACCGCTCACGGTCGACGGGCCCAGCACCAGCTTGGCGATGCTGATGAAGGAATACTGGCGCTCGAAATTGTCAAGCGAGCGCTGCAGCTCGAGCGTGATGCGGTCGAAGCTGGCGTGCTTGCGCTCGTGGTCGGATTCGAGCAGCTGGGCCAGCGTGACATCGAAGCGGCGCGACAGGTACAGCTCGCCACGATAGGACACGGTCAGGAGGCCGCCCTCGTCGCCGAACGACAGCAAGGCGATGCCGCGCCCTTCCGGCTCGAGCATGGCCGACACATTGCGCTGGGCCATTTCGGGAATATCGATCGCCAGCAGTTCGGCCTTGGCGTCGAGGAACATTTTCTGGCGCGGCGCGATCACGCTGTTGCGGCTGGCGACCACGAACAGCGATGGCTGGGCGCGCGCGTTGGGGTCGAGCGGGATGTCGAGCACATCGATGGTCGCTTCGGCGGCCGGGAAATCGAGGACATCCTTCAGGCGCCAGCGCACCGCGGTCTTGACTTCGCCCTGCGGCACGTTGGGCGCCTCGACGTTGGCGATCTGGTATTCGCCGGCGGCGAGCAGCGTGGCGCAGCGGTAGGTATCGAGCTGGGCCTCGGCGGCCGCCCTGGCAACCAGCTCGGCGCCGGGCTCGCCGGCGAAGAAGCGCACGAAGCTGACCGCGGGCTGCTTGTCCGCCGCGTCGCGCACGCCTGCCAGCAGGAGGCCGTCACGGCCCGCGGCCACGCTCAGCCAGCCATCTTTCTTTTTCGCTCGTTTAAACAGGCGCATGCATGCAGCTTTTCAGGTCGATCGGTTTGCGCAAGGGGCACGGGCTTGATTATAGACAGTGCCGGACGGAAAAATTAGAAAATATCGCCAAACCCGCAATGACTTGGCCATGCGCGTGGCGGATCGGCATCAGCGGTTGCCGAATATTGCGGCGATAAAAAAGGCGCTGCGGTGGCAGCGCCTCTTGGATTGCCTGAAGCCGCTTATTCGCAGGTACCGACAGTGGCGGTAATGACCGGCGGCGTCGTGGTATTGATCGACTCGGTGTAGGTGACCTTGCAGGTGTCGTTCAGGGTGTTCGGCAGGTTCTTCGGACGCACCGTAGTGGTCTGGCCGTTGACCGTCACGGCGTAATCGTCGGTCAGGCCGGCCGCAGCGGCGATCGAACCGGAATTCGGATAGCCAAATACCATATTGATGGTGGCGCCTTCCACCGTGATCGCGTTATCGCTCTTGATCAGCCACTTGCCATGCAACATCGCCGACGCCGAGCTCATCGAGCCTTTGGCGGCCTGCAGCGACGCTGCGCGTGCATCGCCGCTCAGGCTGGCGAATTTAGGCAGCGCGGTGGCGGCCAGGATGCCCAGGATGACAATCACGACGATCAGTTCGATCAGCGTGAAACCCGATTGCATGTTCTTGTTGAAATTCCTGTTCATCCAGATCTCCGTAGGTGAGAAAACGTATTGGAGAATTCTACCTTGAGCATCTGCAATTTAGATATCCACAAAGCAAAACATGAGTTGATTTTGGGCAAATCAATAATGCTTCAACAATGTTTTACGCATTTCTACAACACCTGTGTCATCGACGATATGTCGATTGCAACGCAGGCCACGCGGGCGCATTCGGCGATGCAAACGTCGTGACGTAAAGGCGCCGCTCATGCGGCGCCCTCGTCCAACTCCTGCCTTACCTTATTCGCACTTGACGGTATCGGACATCGCGATGACCGGCGGCGTGGTCGCGCTGGCCGCCTGCGTGTAGTACATATGGCAGGTATCGGCCAGCGCGGCGGGCAGGTTCTTCGGCACGACACGCATCCAGTGGCCGTTCTGTTGCACATCGAAATCGGCAGTCAAGCCGGCGGCATCGCGCAGCGCCACGCTTGCCTGCGGGTAGCCGTTGATCATCGGCACGCTCAGGTTGCCTTCGACCGTGAACGCCGTCGCGGTCGGATTGATCAGGGAGCGGCCATGCAGCATGGTCGAGGTCGCCACCAGGGAAC
>Ga0265797_10005264_pt1 | contig 18991 bp, 16 predicted proteins | sample P2T30metagenome_FD_192433 | JGI IMG/M metagenome (GOLD analysis project Ga0265797, IMG submission 192433) | Plant litter microbial communities from East Loma Ridge, Irvine, California - P2 T30 | ecosystem: Environmental > Terrestrial > Plant litter > Unclassified | place: USA: California... | reverse complement strand
ACCCACGAATCATGACCTCCTGGATGACCGTCCGACAACAGCAGACATGGGGAGTTTGAAGCTTCCGAAACGCACATCCCGGCCTCAACTGCAGTCACACGCAACTACCGCGTTGTCTCTTACGGATGTCCAAATACAGAGCCGGGGAGACAACGCAAGTGCACAGTCTTCTCCAACTAGCCGGGCACCTTCACAGAAGCGCAGCCTCTCTCGATTTGGTCGTCTCAGGAACAACAGCGAAACCGACGACTCAGCCAGCATCCAAAGCTATGCGCCCACTCTGGATGTGCCATACGACAATGTTAGTATGCTCGGTGATGAGCCTTCTCCAGCATGGAAAGCGCTCAATTCTCAAATGGGCGCCGTAGACGCTCTGCAGCTGGACGAAGAATTTGAAGATGCACTCAGTGAGCGAATCGCTTTTGAGTTCGATGACCTTGATGCCCGGGCAGCAAACGGAGCGAACGATAGTGTGCTACTGGATCAATGGAGATCGAAGCTGAAACATTTCTTCATTCTTTCGGCTTCGGGCAAGCCAGTCTACAGCCGGCACGGTGACGACCAGCTCGTCAGTCATTATGTGGGCGTTGCACAAACGCTCATATCTTTTTACCAAGGGTCCGATGATCCGCTAAAGACTTTCACAGCTGGAGATGCACGCTTTGTCATGCTACCAAAGGGACCTATAAACCTCGTTGCTGTTAGCAAGATGGGCGAAAGCGAGGCTCAACTGCGCAATCAACTCGAGTCTTTGTACATGCAAATCCTTTCTACACTGACACTACCGAGCCTGGAGAAGATATTCTCCAACCGACCGGGTACCGATCTAAGGCGGCCATTACAGGGTACAGATGTCCTTCTTGATGGTTTGTCAGACGGCTTCACCCGTGGTTCGCCCTCCACATTGCTCTCATCTCTCGAGTGCCTCCGACTGCGTAAGACGCATCGCCGCACCATTAACGATACACTACTTAAAGTCCGCTCTCCAGACCTGCTCTATGGTCTAATAGTCGCCGCCGGCCGCTTGGTCAGCGTAGTCCGGCCCAAGAAGCACTCTCTCCACCCAGGCGATCTTCATCTCATCTTCAACATGCTTTTCGAAGCCGGCAGCGTCAAAGCCGGCGGCGGCGAAAACTGGATCCCGCTCTGCCTGCCCGGCTTCAACAACACCGGCTTCCTGTACATGTACGTAAGTTTCCTGTCGCCATCCGAAGCCGCCTTAGTCGCCTCAACGCTATCTGCCGCCGACCGCCCCACCTCCGCCTCCACAGCCTCAGAAAACAACAACCCCGTAACCTCCGACGACCTAGCCATCGTCCTCATCTCCCCCAACAAAGACGCCTTCGACTCCCTCCGCGCCATGCGCGACGCCCTGATCGCCTCCCTAGCGCAGACCAAAATGCTCTCCGCGCTCGCCACGGCGATGCAAGCCGGCCGCGCGCCCTGCGCCACCCTGCTCCCCGGCGGCAGCAGCAGCCCGCTGAAACACTTCCTCTACAAGTCGCGCGGCAACGTGCAGTTCACGATGCCGGCCTTCGAGCCGCACTTCGCGGGCGCCGTGGCGCGCCGCAAGCTGATGACGCTGTACGCGCAGCTGCACGAGGCGGTGCACGCGCGCGCCAGCCATCTGAAAGTGCTGCACGCGGTGACCCGCGAGGCGACGGCGTTGGGCTGGGTCACGCCGGTGTTTGAGCTGTATTGTGTTGCGGCGCCGGGGACGTCGAGGCAGGCGGTTACGCAAGCGGCGAATAGAGTTGTGCAGTGGATACGTAGGGAGGAGGAGAGGGTGTTTATTATCGGTGGAGCGGTGTTTTAGATGATGGTTGTTGAGATTTGTTGATCCATATCTTAACATTTGCCCATGGCATTTTTGGGAAAGGATTTGTCGACCAAGAACTGCTTAACCTCTTGAGCTGCATGGTCAAATTTCAGTGTGTTCCTCGTATTCAATGTTTGTATGTGTTTTGGATTCTGTGACGAAGAGTGACTAAAACACACATGAAACGTATTGCTTCTATTAAGCTCAGATCCAATCTGGCTCTAATAAATTAACATTAAGGTTTCTTTAACGTCTAATTCGAGACCGCAGGCCAGTGCGCATCGAGTCCACATTCCTCCCTGAGGAACCCTTGAGTCTCTGCACGGCTCATTCCATCCAACGTCCCCTTCTCCAACTGCAAGAGCACGGGTTCGGGCAAACTAGCTGCCAGGCCCGCTAGCAGTTGCAGAACCGTCTCCTCGAACTCGGCAATTGGATATCCGTATGCAACGTCCTCGAGGTGCTGCCTTAGGGTCTCGCTGTCGCTGTGAGCGAGTTCGGCAATGTGGCTGGCTTTGATGTCGTGCCAGTCCGGGTTTTCTTGCGAGTTGTGGTCCTCGTTTTGGAACATGCGGTCTACTTCGCTCAGCAGGTCTGCAGTATCGTCGCCGTCGTCGTGTGCAGTGGCATTCGCCTTCTTGGGGCTTTTGGCAGGCTTTAGACCCCATGCGAATGCTTCGTCGATTGCATCGCAGCCGGTGGCGCCACAGGCGAGGTACTGCTCGAGAGATGCTTGCAGCATGAACTGCGCGGCCAGTTCCATCAAGCCTGTGCTCAGGTTGCTGTTGTTGAGTTCATTCCGTGCGGCGATGACTCCCATGAAGGAGGGCAGAAGATCAAGTAGAGATAGACATGCAGATGTTCCATAGAAGGCATCTTCGTAGAGATCGTCCTCCGCTGGACGTTTGAGGACTTTCAAAGTGTAGGCACGACGAGATTCGAGGTATGCCTGTTGACGAGCGGTCGGTGTTGTTTTGTGCCGTGCGTCATTTCGCCATGATTCGACATTATCGTGTTGTCGCAGGCTGGTATTAGCGTCGACGTTGCTGTGATCGAGACTAGACCCTGACTCGAAACCAGATAGATCGCAGTTGCCGGACGGCATCCGATCCGCGTTTTGAATCCAAGCCATAGCACGAGCAGTATTGTTCTCTCTCAGGCCATGAAGTGCATGGTGTGAGGGTACAGCAGTGGCTCGGTCAAATCGAGAGCAATAGAGCGTTGCAAACTTCAACAACAAAAGTCGGAAGCGTAATTCTGCGTCGGGCACGTAGCTCGGGTGTCTTGCTTTGAACATCTCCAGGAAGGTATCTAACATGGCGAGCTTATTTTCTAAGCTTGGCAAATGCATGTTGCTGGACTTGCGGCTTGCGAGAACGGCTTTAGTGGCCTCGTATGATAGGTAGTCGAGGATCATGTGATCGACTTCCAGAGAAACCGTGTCATCCCCGGTCTTGGTGAAAATGTTGGCCTGTGGTGGCGACGGCAACAGTTTGCGTCGCTTGTGTGCATGTGCGTGTGTGGTGTCCTCGTTTGCCGCGGCGTTTGTGGCAAGCAGTTGGGCATGTGCTCCGTCTCTGAATGCATTTCCGGACGTCATGGTCTCTCGCTTGGAATGTGAAGTGTAACAGTATGCTCCGGATGTTATGTTGTCCAAGTGACAGGCAAATGTGTTATGTATGTTGCACGCGTCTATCACGCGACTTGCCTCGCTTCAGGGTGGTATGGGCGGTTTCGCGCGTGGTCCTTCGGGATGGAGATGAGGAGATGACAATCGCATGGTGTTTGCTGGGTCGGGCGAGTGTTATTATGGGTGTGCGAGGAGGTACATTGGGCTGTATCCAGATGGTTCGGCAGTTGTGTAAGTTGTGTGACGAGGCTGCCTCATCAAATGCTGTTCGTGTTGCGCTCGAGGGCTCGAATGCTTCGCGGATGAGGGTCTCTCCAGCATCCGGGCAGTTGAGCCTGAGGGTCCGGTTGGTCTTTCCGACTTCCAGATTTTTGACTCTGCCGCTAGTCCCACCAAGGCGATCGCTCAGGTACCGGCTCGTGCCTTCCCTCGCCTCCTTGCGAATATGAGACATGGACGTGATCCTTCAGCCCAAACCCTCCGTGACCACCTGCCCTGCGTAGTGCTGCCACCGTTGCATCTCTTGTCGCAGAATCTCGTTATCAGGCGAGCAGGTTGAACAACGCCCTGGGGTAAGCCATCCTGAAACCACCGCCAGACCCAAGCCTGGACCACGTCACTTCCCTGCCAAAGTGTAAACCTCCTGATTGCATTCCTCGGCACATGCAATCAATCAATCACGCTGCCACCGCAAACACGCCCACGTAGCAAACGGCGTCGGTGCTGCTACTACTACTACTACTGTATATCAGGTCAGTCCACTCGGCAGTGCGCATGACACCTCACTCTGTTCACACCACACACTCATTCATCACCCACACACTCATTCATTCACGACACTCATTCACAACATGCTAACAACCATCATGGCCAGGCCTTACCTGCACCGCCTGATCACATATGCTTTGTTGATATATTCTTTTGCATCTCCCGTCAAATCTTTCCCTTCCCCAAACTCAAACAATTCACCTGGCTCTTATAGTTCACCATCATTTAATCAGACTTCTGCCTCGGAGATGGCTTACCCGCAACCCGCCTACCGCAGTGTAGCATACTTTGTTGTAAGTCTCCTAACTTTCGTACTGATAATACGATGGGAAAGGGTCCGTTGCTCGAATTCGATGTATTCAAGTATACATAAGATTGAGAAACGCATCGATACCGCCGCCGCGGCCTTTGATGCCGCCGGCGCCTGGCAACGGTATTCGATCTGATGGACATTGTCCGCGGATCAAACCCGCGATGGCGATAATCACTGGACGCCCCCTTAATTCACAAATGAATCACCGGTCAATTACTGACAACCACATAGAACTGGGCCATTTACGGCCGCAACCACCAGCCACAGGAAATTCCAGCCGACAAGCTTACCCATGTCCTGTACGCCTTTGCCAACGTTAAGAATGACACTGGCGAGGTCTTCTTGACCGACAGCTGGGCCGACACCGACAAGCACTGGCCTACGGACTCATGGAACGACACGGGCAACAATCTCTACGGTTGTCTCAAGCAACTCTACCTCCACAAGAAGCGTAACCGTAATCTCAAGGTCCTTTTGTCGATCGGTGGTTGGACGTACAGCCCGAACTTCGCCATTCCTATGTCCACTCCCGAAGGTAGACTGAAGTTCGCCCAAACCTCTGTTGCGCTTTTGAAGGACCTGCCGTTCGATGGCCTGGATGTCGACTGGGAGTACCCACAGAGCCCAAAGGAAGGTGCCGACTTCGTTGCCCTTCTCGCCGTCATGCGTCAAGAGCTAGATGCTTACGCGGCCACCTTGGCTTCCAAGCCACACTTCCTCTTGACCGTGGCCTCGCCAGCAGGACCCAAGAACTTCCCCAATCTGCTGTTTAAGGAGATGGACAATTACCTCGACTTTTGGAACCTTATGGCGTACGACTACGCTGGATCATGGGATACGCTTGCAGGTCACCAAGCCAATGTAAACACCTCGAACGAGCATCCACAAGCCACTCCGTTCAGTACCGAAGCGGCCGTTAGATACTACACTGGCCAGGGCGTGTGCAGCGACAAGATCGTTCTGGGTATGCCGCTGTATGGTCGTTCCTTTGAAAACACCGCTGGCCCCGGCACTCCATTCAATGGCACGGGTCCAGGCAGCTTTGAGAATGGTGTGTGGGACTACAAGGTACGAATGATCAATTTTCCCTCGACATCCCTGTCCCCACTTCTTTGATGATAAGAGCAATACGTCTAGCTGTGGCTGCGTTGCTCGAAGCCCTCCGTGTGGTTCCTTCTCGCTATTTGCCATGAAGCAATACGCAGCAATGGGCGCGTTTTAACTTGATCTAATCTGAACATCGTCCTTTCAACGCTTCCTCGATGGCATGAAATCCTACACGATGTGGACGAAAACTAACAAAGCGCAAATAGGTCCTTCCCAAGGCTAACGCCTCGGTCTTCTACGACCCTCAGGCCGTCGCATCTTGGAGTTACGATGCGGGATCCCGCACCATGATCTCGTACGACACTCCACAGGTTGTGGCCCAGAAGGTTGACTACATCAAGAACACTCACCTTGGCGGTGCTATGTGGTGGGAGACTTCCGGTGATAAGCCGGCGAACAGCTCTGAGAGTCTGATCAACATAGCGGCGCAGGGACTTGGCGGATATGAGGGAAAGACCATGGAGAAGCAGTTGAATTGTTTGGAGTACCCATTCAGCAAGTACGATAACTTGAAGGCTGGTATGCCGAATGAGTAGTTTGAACTTCGTTTTGAGAACGGAGAAAGAGACAGGCATTTGGTTTTGGCTGCATTGCGTTGCGAAGGAGCATGTTGTATAGCTTTGCATATTTACAATTGATCATACTGAGTTGTGGCAAGCAAACACTTTTTCTTGTTTCAATGCTTGTATCATTGCTGTGTCTACATGAATTCTCATTGTCCAGTTTTGGACCGCATGGCTCAGGATAATCGATGTTACATGTATGAAGGCATGCCATTAGGGTATGTTTGCAACCATGAAGCTCAAAGCCCGAGAGCACCTCTCAAGCTCTCAAGATTAAAGCCAGCTCGGCAACCCAGTCCAAAGTCCCAAGGTTCAGACAGCTGTCCCATCTATAACACATGCAACCCAATTTAACAATCGAAAGACCACAGAAGCAAGATGGCTTCAACAGATAATTCCTACCTCGACACGGCGACCCTCCTCGCACCTGAATTCTCCCCCACCTCCTACGCCAACACTCTCATCCACGCAACGAACAACGCCTCCGACACTCCTCTCGACCTCTCCACTCCACTCTCGCGAGTCCTCTTCGACGTCCAGGAAGTCGACACACGCATTGATACCCTCACCACCAAGAATGCAGACAGCATCGTATCCCATACACAGACTCGCGCGCAAGCGAGCAGCCACGTCCTCGAAGAGCTGGAAGCCCAGGTCGGCAGTCTGAAAGAGAGCTATGAGCGGCTCGAACGCGAGGTCGGCGAGCGCTACGAGCAGGCTGAGCAGGTTCGGTTGGCGGCGGACCGCATGGTGAGGACGCTCAGGCTAGGGAGGAGTGTACAACGGGCGCTGGCGCTGGGCAGACAGTTGCAGGGCCTCGTGGAAGAGGTGTCGGGACCGCATGCGAGAGGAGGCGAGAGGAGTATGGTTCCTGCTGCGCAAGCGCTGCTGGGTCTACGGGAGCTGTTCGCTGCGACGGGCAAGGGAGAGGAGGCAGAGGGCATGGCGAAGGTCCAGCTTGTGACCACGCTCAGGAACGATGTGGTGAACCCGGCGGAGCGTACGCTGCTCGCTCGCGCCCAACAGACAGTGAGAGAGTTCAGCATGAGCTCTCTCGCGTCTGGATCTTCCATCCCGGGACAGTCGAGCACAACAGGCACCTTCAAAGAGACCGAAGACACAAAATCGCGAGCCACGCACGCTCTGCACACCCTCTACTTAATGTCGCCCACGAAACCCGGCACCAAAACGGAAGCCTTCACGCCAACACTCCTGATCAACGCCCTCCAGACCTACCTCCAAACTGCGCTCACCAGCTCCCTAGCCTCCCTCACCCGCGCCCTCGCAACTCTCCCCACCCTAGACCGCACCCTCCTCGAAATCGCCGCCCGCTGCCAAAACATCGTCGCCCTCGAAGCCCTCCTCTCAAGCAACTACGCGCCCTCACATCCTCTCCTCCCCGTCCAAGACCCCACAACCCAACCCGCAAACTTCCTCGAGCCGCTGCTTCGACACCTCGACACGTCAAGCCTGCCGTCCTACTTCTGGCGCTCACTGGCTGGACAGCTCTCAAGCCGCGTGCAGGAGATTCTCAACCGTGGTGGTGTGAGTGCGCGGACGCTGCGGTCTAATAGGGATAAGGTTAGGGAGGCTGTGAGGGATTGCGTCGATCGTGGGAGCAGGTTGCCGCAGGCGGCGGGGTTGAAGGATGGGACGGTGAGGAGGAATTGGGAGAGGGAGGCGGCGGTTATGGTGGGGAGTATTGTTGGGCCTTTGGGGAGGTGAGATGGTTGGTAGATATAGGAATGAGGTCTGCGGGTGCTGGGAATCTGGCAGTTTCGAAATATCAGGAAGACGTGGACGAAAGTCACTTGATGAATGGCGATATGGACTCACGCATTGCTGAGTTATAGATCGAAGGTGACCGGGAGAATGATGACCAAAACGGGAAACGTACAAAAAGAGACGGGCGATTCAACGAAGTCTAATACCAGAGTTCTATCTGCTACCTATTGTAGCCAGCCTGGAAATTGGAGACGACCGCCTGGAAGATGCGCTTTTAAATCACGAGGGACTGCCTTCACCTATGATTATGCGACTGGTATACTGTTCGAAGATGCACGCAACCTGCATCACAGCTCTACGGTATAGGGTTACAGTACCTCGCAAGAGGTAGGGCTGAGCAGCAATTCCCCATATCTACTCTATTCGATTCACGCTACTCCAACAAGCGAGCCCTAAGCGTCCTCCTATTTCGCTAGTCGACAATCTCGCATGTCACTCTGTCCTATTTTGCTCTCAGCTGTTCCCACACTCGAGCGAGTACTGTCGTATAAGCCCTACTTGAGACCGACTAAGCGCCTTGCAAGCGACGTTCTGCTCGGGGTGCATACCATATGGGTTCAAAACTTGAGGATGCTGCGGCGAAGACCGCGGTGGCCAGCTTGACCCATCGCTAATATAAATGCTTAGCTGAGCAGTCTACTCTAACTTACTTAAGCGCCTCGCGTTCCTCGACCTGGTAAGTTTCGTGTTCATCATACCATCGGCCTGTTTTGGTCTGTCCATTCATTCATTGTCTGTTCATTGCTTCAATATATATCACATTCTTTTCACTTCTGCAACATGCTTGCTTTCTCTCTCTTGAGCGTCGTCTCTGTCGCAGGTCTCGTGGCCGCGCAGACCGGCGTGGTAGGTTCTGCTTCCGGTTTCGCCAGCGGTGTCACCGGCGGTGGTGATGCTACACCTGCAGTTCCCGCCGACATCGACGAGCTGGTCTCGTGGCTTACCGACGACGAACCGCGCGTGATCCTGCTCGACAAGGAGTACAACTTCCTCGAATCAGAAGGCACCACCACTGAAAACGGCTGCCGCCCGGACAGCAACACCTGCGGAAGCAAAGGGCAGGATGCTCTCGACGGCCCGAACTGGTGCAGCGCCAGCTACCCTACCGTCGAAGTGACCTACGACGTCGCAGCCACTAAACCAATCGACATCAAGTCGAACAAGTCCATCGTCGGCGTCGGCGACAAGGGCGTAGTCAGAGGCAAAGGCTTCCGCGTCGTCAGCGGCGCCGAAAACATCATCTTCCAGAACTTCCACATCACCGAGCTGAACCCGCAGTACATCTGGGGTGGCGACGCGATCCAGATGTCCGGCTCGGACCTCATCTGGATCGATCATATGAAATTTTCCCTCATTGGAAGGCAGTTCCTTGTCACTGGTTATGAATCGGCGGGTAGAGTTACGATTTCCAACAGCGAGCTGGACGGCGAGACCAGCTGGAGTGCTAGCTGCAATGGAGAGCACTACTGGACCATGCTGTTCCTCGGAGAGAACGACAAGATCACTCTGGCCAACAACTGGATTCACAACACTAGCGGCCGCTCGCCCAAGGTTGGCAAGACGACTACTCTTCATGCTGTCAACAACTTCTTCGATACTAACGGCGGGTGAGTACCCCCTTCGCCTCGAAGTTCAACATTCATGAATTCGACCACCTACTGACAGAATGACAGCCACAACTTCGACGTCGAAGAAGGCGCCAAGATCCTCATCGAGGGCAACGTCTTCCAAGACTGCAAGGCTCCCGTCTCGGCCGCCACCCTCAAACTCACCAGCGGCCTTTTCAACGTCCCTACAGCTGGTGATGCTGCTTCTTGCTCTGCAGCTCTCGGCCGTGATTGCCAAGTCAACTCCCTGTCGGGTTCTGGTGATTTCGGCTCGTTCACTGACACTGCTGCCGTCGAGGCAGTCGGCTCTGCGGATGCTGTGTGGAAGGCGACTTCTGCTGACGATGTGACTGCTCTTAAGACCAGCGCTGGCGTTGGGAAACTCTCTTCTGCATCTTCTGCGAGCGGTAACACTGCTGCTGATGTCGTCGAGGCTAAGGCTGTCAGCTCCGCCTCTCCTTCTCCTTCTTCGTCGTCAGTGTCGCCTTCATTGGCTCCCTCCAGCGCCCAGAACTCCAGCTCTGCCACTGCGACTACTTTCGTCACTGCATCCGCGACTTCGGCCAAGGCTTCAGCTACCGCCAGCAGCACTGCTCCGACAGCTTCGGCTGAGGAGTCTGAATGTGTTGTGGAGTACGTGACTGTCTCTTCTTCGGCCGCCGCCAAGGAGACCAGCGTGGCCGCTGCTTCTGATTCTGGTTCCGCTGTCGCACGTTACGGCCGCTGTGGTGGTATCGGGTACACTGGTGCTACTTCCTGCGCGGAAGGCAGCTCTTGCAAGGTTGTTAACGATTGTGAGTATTCCCTTTATTGGTTCCCGTGGAGAATTGTTGACTGACTGGTTTTGTGTGACAGGGTACAGCCAATGTGTCTAAACAAAAACAGCATGATTGCTTTGTGGGAAACCACAAGAGCTTGTCACTGGTATTGGTGGAGGACAATTCCCGTGTATCGGCCACCGGCCGACGAGTAACATCCATAGCTCTGACATACAAATTTAAAAAAACAAAAATCCGCCCAATCATCCCAACAAAACAACCCTACCAAGCAACCTCCCTCAACACCCCCTCCTCCCACTCCCAAAAACCCACCCCACCCCCCTCTCCCTCTCCATTCCTCAACACCGACTCAACCACCACCCTCGCCCCCTCCACCGGATCCTTCTTCCCCCTAAACCCATTAAACCCAGTCCGACAATGTCCCGGACTCACCGCGCAAAACTCCACCTCAGGATACAGTCTCGCAAATTCCAGCGTCAGCGCATTGAGTGCAACTTTCGAGACGGAATACGGGATGCAGGCCGTGGGAGGGAGGGTTCCGGAGGTGATGGCGTGGAGGGAGGCGCGGGCGGAGGAGAGGTTTATCACTTGGGGAGAAGATGAGAGGTGCAGGAGGGGGATGGCGAGGGTGGTTAGGAGGGCGGGGGAGGTGAGGTTTGTGTTTAGGGTGGAGTTGTAGGCGCTGCGGAAGGAGGAGGGGGAGGAGGGGGAGGAAGCGGAGGCGGTGGCGGTGGCGGTGGCGGTGGCGGCGTTGTTGATTAGGACTGTTTTTGAGTGTTAGCTTTGCTATTGTTGTTCTTGGGTCATTGTCAATGGATGGGTTGACGTACCGTCGAGTCTTCCATGGTTCGTTCTGATAGTCTCGAGACAGGCTGTGATGCTGTCGTCGCTGGTCACGTCCAGCTCTACCGGTTCGAAAGTGGCTTTGAGGTGCTGGAGTTTGGCAATAGCATCCTCTGCCGCAGACAGTTTTCTCGACGCCACGAGAATACAGCAATTTTCGAGTCGTTCAGCAATGCCTTGAGCAATGCAGAAGCCGATGCCTCTGTTGGCTCCGGTGATTAGGATGACTTTGGACATGGGGAGCTAAAACGAAGAGGACTTGACCTGGTGGTGAAGGCTGGCTGTGAACGACAACAGCGGTTCTTCATATCTTCATATTTATATTCATCGCAGTCCATCACGCTCGTCCACGACCCAACAGGACTATCAACGAGCTGAGCAGCATGTGGAGGTATGAACACGTTATGCCCGAAATGCGAGAAATATACTTTTCGGAGTTTGCGGATATACAGCTTGCACAACACCCTATCTCTGGCGGATCTCAGCAGTATATACAACAGCTAGATGCAAAAACCCTCTTCGATGCTTTTTTGTTTTCTCGTATCACACATTTCCTCGATGCAACGTACGTCAGTCGGTTCGTTCCTCCATGCAAGTAGATCATCCATCGTTCTGTCCTGTAACACCACAACGTCAACTCATTCAGGCTAGAGAGAGAAGATTTCTTCTAAGCCCGAGTAGCTGTGAGACCTTCCTTGAGGAGCTGCTTGGTCTTGTCGTTCCAGCCGCGGAGAGTTTCTGCGACTGAAGTCAGTACCATGTTCTGTCTTTTGATTATTGTTGTTTGTGATGAATTAGAAGCTTACCCTCAGTCTGGTAGGTTTCTTCGTCTTCAGCGTTGGCGGCGGAGAGGTCCCAGGGGCTCTTCTCCTTCTGGTGCTCCTCTTCGGGGTCGAGGTCTGAGGCGATTGTTGTGGCGAATTTCTCGCTGGACTCCTGGGGTAATTAGGTTAGAATTCTTGTTTTTTGTTCAATGGGGGAGGGGATCTGTGGTTGGAGTAACTCACTTCGAACGCTTTCAGGTTGAGCTCGAAGAGCGGCTTGTAGACGGGTCCGAGGTGCTTCTTGACGCCAGGTTTGCTGAGGCTGTCTGTGATACCGCGGATGAAGGTCCAGTATTTGGTGAGGGCCTGGGGAAATTTATTAGTGATGAGATTTTCGAGAAGAATGGATTAGTCGATCACTTACATCCTCGTAAGCGTCGTACGCTTCGTCCGCCTCGACTTCCTCGTTGACCGAGTCACCAACCTGCTTGATGATCTCGGCACATCGCTTGAAGTCGTCGAGGACCACCTGAATGGTAAGGCCAGTTGCTCGCTTGGCCTCGGCGTTCTCCATGGAGATCAACTCAGCCCTTGTGACTTCCTCAGCACGTCTGTTACTGGGTGTGTACTTGGTAGTCTTGTGGTCACCGTCGACCCAAGCCTGAGCGAGCTGGTCTGAAGTGCCACGAGCGTAGAACTCGCCGTGGTCAGCCCTGTCCTGCAGAGCCTTGAGAGTGGAAAGAGCCTTGTGAATCGGCTGACGAGCCTCTGTTGCCCTACGAGATCGCAAGTCCTGCTTCTGCTTGTCCTCCTGGACCTTGGCGAACCTGTCACACAAGGCTTGGAGTGTCTCTCTGGCGGCGTCGGTGTTGCCGAGCTTCGAAGAGTTCTCCTTGTAGTATCCTTGGAGCTTGTCACCCAAGAGGAGAGACAACTCGTACTCCCTTTGCACGCGGACACGACGCTGTGGCTCCTTCTCTCCTCCTTCAGGCTCGTGGTGCACGTCGTATGCGTTCATGAGTCTCTGTGAGTCGGCGTTGACACGAGTGTGCCAGGCGTCTTCGGGCTCGTTGGCACCGCGGACGAAGTCTGGACGGGGAGCCTTCCAGACCCAGTCGGCCTGGTCGTTGCCACGCCTGGAGTCGGCGCGGCGGCGGGTCTGGGGCTCAATGTCGACGGCCATGATGTGTGTGAGGTTTGGTGGTAGGGGTGGGTGGGTGGAAGTGCGTGTGGTTGTGGTTGGATTGGGATTGGGGTTGTGGTTTGGAATGAAGTTGATAGTTGAGAGCAAGGCAGAGGAGAAGATGAACGAGACGGTCTTGTAATACTTCCCACGGCATGCACTATAGTCCGTATTGACTCATCGGTGTGGCCACGCGACACTGGCGACTTGCCATGTCGTTTGGCAGACCGATTGGATGTTGGACGCGCCATACTCGGAGCTGGATGAAGCTGATGTGGGTCTGAGGCACATAGTGTTGCGTTGGCAGTGCCCAGCGGGCGTGTCAAGTGTCATGGGGTGCGGCGGATGTGAGGTCTTGAGGCTACTGTCGACCTGCATATACTGAGCGGTGTGAGGCTGCTATAGCCCACGCAGCCATACACCAGTTGGGACATGCTGTCAATGAGGTGAATGTGTTACTCGACACCGCTACGTAGGATCCATATTGATCGACTCAACATGTTCTTATTATGTCTAGCAGCGCCATGTGCGGCTATTCAGTGGAGCGGTGGCGCCATTATTGAGATGTAGTCGAACGCTTCTCCGTTGCGGTAAAGGATGAATGATGCAGGGCGGGCAGACCCACTTAGAGCTTCACAGAGACGCAAATGCGTGGGCATGGGAGCGAGGGGAGTTGGGCTGCAGCGATTGCTGGTCTAATAATTGAGTCTAGTGATGCGGAGATGGAAGACCAAGCGGCTACCGTGGACGCTCTTCGGGCTCGCTGCAAGCGGCTAAGTTCGATGAAACGGTGTGAATGCGCGTGTTGCGGCTATCGTGTGATCGGATTTGGATGGTAGTAGTCATAACACGCTACATGTTCAACGTGACGATGGCAGAAACAGAAAGACTAATTTTCCCCGATATCTTAAGGTACTCTATACTCCTTTGAAAAGAATGGATAACTTAATGTATTCCCTCGAAGCAAAGATGTCATGAGCTACCTTTTGCAGATCGGTCGCAGTTGCCCCTGACGACCGACTTTGCGATGATTCCAAAACAATGACAACCGTGCTTGTCACCACGCGGCACCCATGCATCCTCCCGAACCGCGCCGTCGAGCCAGCAAAGAGTCGTCGTTGTTTGCTGTGTATCTGTGATATCACACTTGTCTGATGTTTGGCTAATCACAGCTCTGCTATTCACATTTTTTGCCTTGATTTTCGCCCATCGCCAGCGCGTACACAATGTCGCGCCCTTCTATTTCAACGCCATGTCCAGCGCCTGCGCGCCGGATCAACATCTTGCCAGACTTTGACGATCAAGACGACACCAGCCAGATTGAATACACTCGCGTGATTCAGCGTGAATTTGCACAAGCTCGACCTAGGAGACCTGCGAAGAGGGAGATTGGCACAAAGGTGTGGGAGGATGTTGCACAGGAGGAGGAGATCCATCGAGCTGAGAGGAGGGAAGAGCCTGCTCGTCGCGGTATCCTCTTGGGAAGAAAGCCAACCAAGAGGGTACCAATGGGTGGCATCAGCCAGGGGAGCGCTAGCATTGCGCCTGTAGTAAATCCTGCTAGAGAAGAGACGGCAAGATTGCAGATACAAGCAGAGGAGAAGCGCACAACAGACGCGGCCAACAGAGACTCGAGACGACGCACGATATACGTTCCATCCGATGATACGACTATGATGACAATCCACCCCGGTGCGAACACCACACACAAATTAGACGACACTTTCCAGCTTCCCACATACCAGCCACAATCGCTGCTCGACTGCATCGCACACAGCCCACCCTCGTCTGACGAGAAGAACAACAACGTAAAAACAAAAAGGCCTCGTATGGGTCTTGCCACGGCACCGCGACGTGTACCTCTGGGTCAGATGGAAGCTAAGAGCATGAATGCGCCCGCACGCGACGTACCGGGAAACGGCGGAGGGAAGGAGAACTCCCCTCCTGGATACAGCGGAGATGAAAAACTGGCCGCGAAGAAGATTGTTTTGAAGGCTGCAGAGCCAACAAAAGCGCCAGCTGTCAAATCAAGATTGTTGGAGTCCACAGCCGCAAGCCAGTCGAAACAAACATTTCAGGCTAGGAAAGCGGTTCCTATGACCAGAACGAAGCAGAGTCCACGCGCGCCGATTGCTACCAACACTGCGAAGGCAAGACCTGCTGTGGTGAGAGAACCGCTGAGAACGACAAAGCAGGTCACTTCCGTTAAGGCACCTTCACCTCGTACGAAAGCACCTGCTCCGCCAAAGCCTTGGAGGAAAAGTGCCAACTTCGTATCAGCCAGCGACGCCGCAAAAGCAAAGTTGCAACGCTATCAAATCTTGAATGAAGACATCTCTCGACCGGAATTGTACGAGGATAGCTGGTTGGATCAGCAAGAGGTGGCACTCACAGAAGTAATCAATCAGATCTTCGCGAACGCCGAACCCAGCACTTTCCAGAAGGATGGCAACGGAAAATCCATGCGGGAATCATTACTGGAGATTTACGACCAGCCTCATGTCGCAATGCTCCACAGACGTCTCCAAGCTTCTCTTTCTTACGGGGCTCTTAGCAAGCCGAAAGACATGCCGTCTTCGCCTGACCTGACACAAGATCTCGGTCTGCGCAGAAGATTCGTCCAGTTGTGGATGGAATCATACAACATGGATGCTCTTTCTGCTGCTGCTGAGGTTGTTGTTGGACGCAAGATGCCGACTGCTTCAACAGTGGATCCCATCGTAGGATCAGCTTCCAGTCCAAAGTCGATGGATCCGAAGGAGTCTCGAAGGGCCATCATTGGCTTCCTTGAGACATTCCTGGTGACAGTCGATGATGTTGAAGATGGCCATGGTGCACGCGAAGACATTGTCATGCAGCGACGTAACAAGACTGTGCTGCGCAGCTTGATGCTGGTCTGGCTACTCGACCAAGCCGCAATGTCTGGTGCGGCCCCCAAACGCCTCTTCAAGATCAAGTCCGCCCACAAGACGTCCTCTTCTGTCTTGAACACCCTAGCAGCCATGCTTGTTCCCTCTGTCGGAGACATCGGTCGAACCTTGAAGCACATGGACTACACGATCAACTACGTTCAAGATCCGCTTGATGAGGTTGTTTACCGGATCAACAACTTGGCTGTTGACTTGAGGGACGGCATTCTACTCACCAAGCTTGTCGAGTTGCTGTTGTACCATACATCTTCAGACGTCTGGAATTGCTCCGAATTCGCAGAAGAGACCGTCACCATTGTTTTGCCAGATACTACAGTCCTTCAGAGCGCTCTGTTCCGCGAAGATGGGTCTCAGCAGACCAGGGTGCTTGTTCAGCACCTTAAAATGCCTTGCATTGGTCACGCGCAGAAGGTATACAACGTCGACATTGCACTGCAGGCACTGGCTGGTCATCAACGCACAGCAGACGCCGTTGCAGCGAACATCACAGCTGAGACGATCGTCAACGGGCACCGCGAAAACACTCTCAACCTCCTCTGGTCGCTGGTCAGCACTATCGGCTTAGACATCTTGCTAGACAAGAAAGCTTTGATCGACGACATCGCCCGTCAAGACTCGACCTCCTCAGAACTTGAAACCCTCCCCATTGACGCCTTACTGCAAAAATGGGCTTCAATCTACTGCCTCCCCGACGGCATCCGCGTCTCAAACCTAACAACCTCCTTCGCCGACGGCACCGCCTACTCCGCCATCGTCGCCTCTTTCGCCTCCTTCTTCGCCCCCGCCAACACTCGCAGTTCTCTCGGCACCACCACAGCGACCCGCCTCCGCGCCATGGGCTGCAGCGAAGCTTTCGTCAAAAACCTCACCTCGTCCACAACCTCCATCCCCACCCGCCAAACCACGCTCGCGAACCTCGCATTCCTCGCCTCCCGCTTGCTGCCGCTGGCCAGGCGCTTCCATGCCGCGGCGACGATCCAGCGTGCTTTCCGCAAGAAGCTAGGCTGGGTTGTGCTGAGGCAAAGGGTGGCGGCTATGAGGGTTGCGAGGGAGTGTGCAAAGGTTGTCGGAGAGAGACAAAAGGTCGCTGGCGCGGCTGTTCTTGTGCAGAGAAGATGGAGGGCCATTGTGAAAGCCAGGGTGGATGAATTGGATCGCGATGTGCTGGATTTTCAGATGCTCGCGAGGGGGTGGTTGGAGAGGCGGAGGGTTGCTGGGGTGAGGAGGGGTGGACTTGGCGCTGGGAGGAGGGTGGGTGGGTGGTGATTGAGCTGCGTATCGTGTGTAGGCATTGGCCCTGGTTGATTGTAAGGGTTTCTAGTTGGGAGAGTGGACCGGGTTTCGAGTTGAGAGATGTGGTAGTTATTGTATCGGGTATCACAGCACTTGCCAACTATTCCTTCATCGGTATGCGCCTTGAAAACTGTGCCGGTGCATTGCATGGACCTGGAAAGTGAAAATTTCCTCTTCAAAAGTTCAACACCAGTATCGCCTTGCTGTAAAAATTGGAGATCGAGTCAACCACACGCAGCATTCGCAGCGTCGGAGCAATGGTTGTCAAGACCTCAGAGCTCTAATGTATGGAAAGGGCTCAGGAACTACGAGTGGATCTGACTGTCTGTCGCGGATTCGCTGACTTGTGATTATAATATGATGCATGACACTATGGACGCGGTTTGGTGTAATGCTTTTTCTATCTCAGTGGGAGACGTGAGCAGGTCGTTTTCACGCTCGATGGTACCAGCGTACTGAACATCGGAGGTAAGATCGTGTAGCTTGGGAACGTATCTCAATGGCGAAGGTGAGAAGATTATTGTCTGTGCTCGATGGTGTGGGTGTGTTGAGTATTGGGGAAATTCGAAAGACGTTGGTTGCATCTCCGTGGCAAATGTGAGCAGGTCGCCGTCTGCGCTGGAGGTACATTGCGTAACATGGTGGAGTAGACGGGTAGCTTAGGCAACATCTCGATGGTAAAGTTGTATGAGCTCTGATATCGAGATATCTAGTATGAGCATACCAGCATTGAGCTGTCAATATCGTTAGGATAGCGTCTCACTGGCGTTCATGTTCATTCGGCCATTCTGCTAGGTGACTATTCGCCACGCATGGAGTTGCAGTAGAACGATCCTCTTCACCGCTTGGAGCTTTATCGACAGATTTAAATTCAAAACATGGTTGGAAATACGGTTGAGATACTTGAGTTTTCATAGTATCTCGGCGACTAGTCTGCTATTGCCATATGATCGGCCTTTAGACTTGGCTATATATGCCACAGGGATACTATCACACTCCTGGCACGGGAACCGTACGTAGATTCGTGCGCGATGGATGTTGTCGTACGTAAACTAAAAGGCGGCAAACTCTATTTATAGGTCTTAGCGAAATCTGGGCTGGGGGAGCCGAGCGGTCTGGAATTTGCGACGAGTGGAATGTTGCACCCTTTCATGTCATTCTAGTATAGGCATGTGATTTAACAGTCAGTTTAGAATCAGGCATGACTGCTGTCGCTCTCGCTCTTTGTGTTCGATCGATTTGGTCGCATCTCGAAAGTTCACTTACTCAGCATCCAAATCTGGCCACAGCACCAACGATACTCAACCACGAACGATTGAATCGATTCCCTGGTTCCAGAAGTGACTCAATAAACTCTTACGGACGTCCGATTATCAATTGGAGTCGGTCATCCAACACACACGTGGCCCTGAGCTGCGGGGGGGCGCTGGAAACGCAGTATCTGTGTCAGTAAAGTCGTCGGCAATCATATTCCAGAGGGTCTGGAAGATCATGCTGAGTCAAAAACACGGAATGACCATCCCAGTAGTGGGAGCCTCATATTTTACGTTCCATGGGGCCACGGTATTCTGCAGAAAATATTCACAGTTGTTCGAAATTAGATGAGG
>Ga0265797_10005263_pt1 | contig 18993 bp, 23 predicted proteins | sample P2T30metagenome_FD_192433 | JGI IMG/M metagenome (GOLD analysis project Ga0265797, IMG submission 192433) | Plant litter microbial communities from East Loma Ridge, Irvine, California - P2 T30 | ecosystem: Environmental > Terrestrial > Plant litter > Unclassified | place: USA: California... | reverse complement strand
CATCTTGCTGGCTGGTGTCTAGTTACTGAACGGCACGGCTCACTCATGAATGTTTGGCTCTAGACCAATGAGATCTAGTTGCGTCTTCAGACTTTGCTTACATCACTTGATGCAAATTGCTAGATCTCTCCGCTCTCACCATATTATCTGGCTCTCGAGTATCTCCCGCCTCTCACTTCCAAACCGCAGCAGGCCCAGCATTTCACTCTTTCATCGCTTGAGTACCTGCTCATAGCAGGCTCTTGTCAGGTCTGAGAGCGAAGAAGACATCAGGAAACATGCATTGGTCTATGCTACTTTCCTTCTTCGCAGCTGCTGCAGTGCTCGCGTGTCCCCCTCCATTCAACAACCCAGCCTTCAGAGGTAATGCCACACACACCTCCGCCGAGCTCATCGAAGCCGCACTGAACCCAGGCGGCGGCCTCGCCTGGAACGAGGTAGTGTCGCCGGACTTAAACAACCCAGTCCAAGCCTGGCCCAAAGACAACAAGAACGTCGTCTTCACGCACACGATCAACTACTGCTACGATAACGACGACGCCCAGAAGAAGCTCTCGCCCTGAATCATCAACGCCATCGCGCTCTGGATGGCCAAATAAGTTGCACGCCACGCGACATGACTCCTTACTCACGACATGCAGACTTGGTCCACCTGGTAAAGCCAACGGGCATGCCATACAATTCAAGACCAACCAAGGAACCAATGCCGATCGTCTCTGCTGGAAGGGCCAGAATTGGAATCCAGCGTTCCCTGAGGACTCGCTATTGATTGCTACCTCGGAAGTCAACGATAAAGGCGGCACGACACTGGCATCCACAACATATGGTTACCGAACACGTGCACGCGATAAGACTGCAGGTAGACACAATCTCATGATCGACTGGAAGGGACTGAGTGACTTGCATGTCGATCGCGTAGCCATCGTAGCGCACGAGCTAGTTCCGTCCCCTACTCCCCACGCCTACTTTCATCCTCGTCTAACACTTCAAAGGCCATGTCCTCGGCCTCGTACACGAGCACCAACGCTCCGACGCCAACAAGTGGCTCGATTTCAAATGAGACAGCCTCGCAGATTACGACGACGTCAACCCCCAGGTCGAGCAGTACAAAGACACCATGGACGACGTCTGCACCGACGGTAAATTAGCTGTCAAGTACGGCGTTAGCGCAAGGGACTTCAGTACTTTTTACTATGGCTTCGACAAGGTTCTCACGCCCAATACGAGCCCTGAGCTCGATTTGAAGTCTATCATGTAAGTACGCGTATTGCTTCACGGATTGTATGATGGCTGATGGTGGAGAGGCTGTATGCGAGTGCCGCGGGTATGAGTGACAAGAAGGATCCGGGGTCTGTGTTGGATGCTGTGCTTGTGAAGTGGAAGAATGGACGTCAGGAGGAACGGACGGCGGAGAATTGCGAGTTGATTGAGCAGATTAATGGGGTATCTGAGGGTGATCGCGAGGCTGTTATGAAGATTGTGAGTTGTTTGTGTACGAGTGGTCGGTGGTTTAGATTGGTGCAATGCTTACATCTCCTAGTATCCGTGGCGAGGCCCGTTCTAGGTCTGGAGGTTGTACAAGGGCGAGTTTGTTTTGGGGTCACTGATTTTGGCGTACAGTGGGGTTGGCGAAAAGACATAAGAGGGACGAGTACTCGCAAGCGGTCGAGCTTGGGAACAATCATAGATGGTTTAAGGCGTAAGGAAGCAGAATCAGTGCTAGATGTAGGAAAAAGCTTGGTTTGGGGGGCGAACGAAGTATGTGCTATCGATGTATCTCTGAACGACAGAGCGTTAACCTTACCAATACGAACGTCCAAGCTGTTCTCACGAGCTAATCAATTCATCTTGGCCTCCATCAATCTACCGATTCACTCAATTTTACCTTCATCACCATAGTGTACCCCCGTTGCGTGCCAATGACGAACGCAAGTGGTGTACGTGTAGATACAAGAGTTTGAACTTTCGTCGCGCAAATGTCGTGTGACGCTATTTAGAGCAGTCGATTGCAAACTTCTCGCTCTGCATTTCAACGAAATCCTAATCATTCTCGCGCGTAGGCTTGATGGGTACTAGATCTGGCCATGACTCTTATCACGCTGTTCCGCCGCTCCCTTGCGGTCACGAAGTAGCGGAAGCTAACTTGAATGAAGCGCGTCCCCACTACTGGATGGTCAACCTTACCGTGCGACCGTGTCTATCTCGACGTCACTTGGTACATAAATAGCGCTCATATGCCCAAGAGAAATGGTTGCTGATATTGTTGAGATGGTAGCTACCCAAACCCAACCAAAGCCGTACTTCATTGATCCCCTTCTAAGTAGCCATGCGCCATCATTCGTTCATTCATGCATGAACGATGGTCTGCCTTCGCGACCTAGGCCTAAGGGCACTTGGTAAATCTCTACACCAAGCTAGATCCAAGCCATGCGCTGCAACGTCTCCCGCCGTTGTATGCGCGCTATGAAGAGCGTGGTCGTTGCGCGTGAACATATGTAGTCCAGTCGTCGTCGTTGTCGTCTCGACTTCCAATTGTCCGACATATGTATGCCTGTATTCAACCCTCGCTCTGCTTCTTGACCTCTTCACTCACCTCATGCCTTGCTTCCTCACCATTGACGCCGTTCTGATCCTCCGCATCAGCAACCGGCCCACTCTTCGCCAACACCTCAATCATCCTCGCAACTTCGACCGCCTTTGTGCGATTCGCTTCTTCGTCCGCAGGATCCGACAACGTATCGAGGCCGCCAAAGAGCCATAGTTCTTGCAGGTCGCGGATCAGCGTGGAGATATCGTGCGCGGTCTTGATCTATTCCTTACGTTAACCACACTGCAAAACCTCTGCCCTCTCCCATGCTCAGGCGCAGTATTCGACGCGAGAACGTACCAGCCCATCCTTCGCATTCTTGATAGCCAGTTCCTTCTGCGCGCTGGTAGCATAGTCCCGCGCTTCTTCGAGCTTGGGCACCGTCGAAAAGTCGCTAGAGTCTCGTGGCTTTACGGTGCGCAGGATCGTGGAGAGGTAGCCGTTGCCACCGCGTGGATCGACGGAGCGCTCGTCGTAGATGGCGCTGCAGAGGGACTCGACGCGGGCTAGGCGGGGAAGTTAGTGTTAGCGGTGTGTGGGGTAGGATGCTGGGGTTGGAGTGTATGTACCGGATAGGGCTTCCTTGGTGCGCTCGGTGCGGTCCATTTTGTGGTTGGAAGAATTGTTTGAGATGCGCGTGATGAGCCAGTATCTGAATAGTATCAAGCTTGGGGCTCTGGTCGCAAAATTGAGTGCGCAACGGCCAGTTCGTTGTGCGTGTTGACAATTGAGCTTCGACATTCACCGCATCCTTGCATCCCGCTATCGATAAGCGCACGGCCTCGTTTCTTCGTCACCCATGTGCAAGTCTCCCGCCTCCCAGCTGATCGAATCCTTCGCTCTGTGACCCATGTAAGCCTTGCCTTTATCATCATCATCAATCAAGTTTTGGATTCTTGCAGTATGCATGCAGCAGCAGCAGCTCATCACCACCTCAACATGAAACACTATCAAGGACAACCACACGAAATCTCCACATCACGAACGCCTCGGCGCTCGCGCACGCATTAACTTTTATCGATACAAGACTTACTATGACGGCATGTACGTACAGTAACGTACAGCCGGTGCCTGAAAAGTCGGAACCTACCGAGTTCCTATCTAGTGCTAGCAAACACACGGAGCGGCCTCGATCGTTTACCGTTGGCCTAGCAAGTTGTTGGAAACTTTGGGACTAAGTCACTCTTTGCGAAACCGAGGCGCACCTCTAGGAGAATTGTATACCATCGACGATCGCAGCGTGGCGACTTTACGTAGAAAGCGCGGAGAATGGCGAGCGGCGCGAAGTCTAGAGGTAGACTGAATTGGTTGACGTGTGCCGTGTAGACGGCGTAAGCACCGAAGGCCTGGGAAAACATGTAGGTACTGTACCTACAAACGTACTCAATCACCGAAATGGCGCAAACGGTGGTCGAGTAGTTAGGTATTTGGAAAAGCCCTCCATCATAGGCTGAATTCGCACTTCAAGTCCCGTCAGGATTCAGGAGATGAGCCCGTCCACCATGTTGTTCAATTCTCGCAGCCTTTCCCGCCCGCGCGAGAACGGACGACGCCTCGTAAGACCCAACGACCAGGCGCCAGTCCATGCACACACTTTATTGCATCTATATTTCCACAGTATTATAGATTCAGTGGTACCAGGGTCTATCAAGACATCATCACCACTCGCAACCGATCGACAGGGACCCGTCCCGTCCTGATCACCCAGACACAAGGGTCCATCATCCCACGCACAGTCTGCAGCTCAACATGGAATCCTTTCATCCGCACACCGGGCAAGCAAAAACACTTCAAACCCTTCCCGCGATCCCGCCAGTCCAAGTTTAGATCCCAATAAACGCCACAAAAGCCAGCGCTAGGACTAGTGCGCCGCACCTTATCTTCAGCTGTTAGTGTGCAGCTCTTCTTGTGTAGCGAGTGGGCTGGGCGTGGCGTGGGATGTTTGCGCTGGCTCTGGGACATTCTCAGCCGCATGAGAGGGAGAGGGCGAGGCAATATGTGCACGTTTCTGATCGAGAGCAGATGGGAACACCGCTTGAGTGCCACCGCTTAAGTGCCACCGCTTGAGTGCCACCACCGCGCTTGTTGCTGTTGAAATGCGGAGGTGGAGTGGAGAATGAGAAGATAGAGAACGCCATTACTGTTTCATTTCGTATTGTAGTACTGGTATGTCCCATGTAGTTTCCTCCTTCCGAGAGGATTACCTGTGTGAGCCCTTCAGTGCGGCAGATCCAACCAAAAAAAGTATGTGATGATGATAACGCCCAGGCTCCGTCGCTTGTGCATGTTGTCTAGAGTTGTAGTAAGACAATTAAATGATTGTGATGTCGCCTAAAGAATGTCCGTAAATGGAAGAATATAGCGAAAGCGAGCGACTTGGCGGCTGCGCGCGACTCAGTGTGCGGCAATGCTGATGCTCTTGCGAGGAAGGATCGACCACCGGGATCGTCGTCGCACGGGGGCGTCAACGACGACGGGCTGAGGAGGGCTTTGCACGGCGTAGTTTGGCTTGCTGAAATGCCTTGGCTCGTTCAAGTTCCTGCTGTTGGGTTGCGAGTCGTCCGTGCTGGAGCTCTCTGTTTACAAATGAGCGTGTGTGATAGACGTCGCGGAGACGGAACATACGAGACGACTTGGCGGAAGTGTTGGAGCTTCCTGAGAAGACCGGCTCGGGTTCTACAGCAGCATTAATGAGGCAACATGTGTGGAAATGTGGTGAGACGTACCTTCGTCTAGTGACACAGTGGAGAGAGGGCTCTTCCTCTTAGCGAAGGAGGACCTGTTGCTGATGGGTGGGCGGCGCTGAGACACTGGGAGAGGCAACGAGGCTGGTCCTTCGGGAATCTGAGGGAAGTAATCTCCATTCTGAAGATGTGCGTTCACCATCTTGGGGCTTGAATGATACGAAGCGGACCGCGCTCGCTTGACGACGCCGTCGATGGACATTTCTTCGCGCTCTTTGCCCTTGAGGCTGGGTGGAGAGGACCGCGGTGAGAGAGCAATGCTAGGAGCGCGGGACGAGGCGCGCGAGGATGCAGTTGAGTGGTAAACAGAATGGCGCGTAGCCATTGGGGTTTGTGCTTGATAGTTGCTGTAGGAAGCCCTCCTCTTTCGAGCTGCTGCGATCCTGGCCTGTAATTCTTCTGGCTTCAGGACCGTTGGCTGAACGTTCAATGCATCTTGGGCGGCATGTGTGGGGATGTGTCTGTAGGGTGCAGCAGGTGGTTTAGTCTCTTGGGCGGCGGCGGCCTTTTTGTGTTCGACGGCAGCGTCCTTTGCCTTCTTGAACTTGGTGAAGAAAGCCATTGTGGTGTAGGAGCCCAAAACAAAGGATGTTGTTTTAACGTTTTGTAGGATGTCGTGGGTGTAAGCCCAAAACAGTGAAACCAACTTCCCAGATAAGTCGTACACTCAAGGTTAAATACAGTCCCAACAAAACGACCAGGGGTACTCGTGGAGCATGGATACAGATTGGGGATCTGTCAGTGCGCTGCTGAAAATGGCGCCACGCGATACGACAGTCGACGCGTCGACGGTCGATGCACCTAACGTGTAGGTGCATTCGCCGATGTTCAGTCGTTCGCGACTAACGACGGGTGACACCTCCTAGCTTCCTCGGTGTGAACTCTCTCGCTTTGCAGCCTTTTGGCGCAGCACTTGCACCCAACTGATGAATTAATATGACGCTGGAGAACCCGACCAGGCTGTTGTTCAGATGTGTTTGAAGCGAGTGGCTCATGCAGGCGGATACGAGCCATGCAAGCCTAGCTCCCATGCTGTATCGATTTCCAGGATTCGGAACAGGAATAGTCTAGATTTAGTAGACGACTACCGAACCATGACATGGCAATCTGTGCATAATTACACAAGCGCGCGCTCGAGGTCGGAACGTAAATCTGGGATGGCTGGCAATTTTTGTTGAGTACAGTAGACGCCGATCGAGTTGATAAAGGGTCGGGCCCGTCGATGGCATCGTGGAAAAGACGAGGTTCTTTCGGTTGCCTGGCTCGCTCTCCTTACGGGATGTGACTTACGAGATGGGGCGCTGACTGCATGCTGCGAGTGCCACGAATTCGACATCGGGCTGATGGTAAAGCTCAACCTACTACCATTTGAGATACCTTGAGGGCGAGGAGCTTCCTTTCCCAGCAGTACCAAGCACACGGGCTCGCCGGCCATGCATGGTGCGGCCAATACCGTGAGCAGGGCGGATTACCGTGCCGCTGAAGTAGGCTTTGCGAGCCTTTTGGGAGTTTCGGGACACTTGGGTGGAAGCTGCAATCCAGAAGAGAAGAGTGCTCAGCCGCACGTTGCAGCTGGGTGGGCGAGACTGCCTGGTGCCAACAGCCGAGGCCGAGTGGAGAATACCGAAGCCTGCCATGGAAGAATTCTGGATTCACACCTGCAACTCAAATGCGAGTTGGTGCTGTCGGTTACTGCTGTGGCGCCATGTCTGCTTGGGTAGTACCACACACTGCCAGATGATCGAGCATAACGCGCACGTCTGCGTGCAGTGCAGCCTCGCTTACACAGTGAGTGCCTTGAATCAAGCTTCTTCGTGTGAAGAGGGGTCAAGCGTGCACTACAGCAGGTCTGTCGTACCCAACAGGCGCAAGCTCACTCTGTGCCGCCATAAAGGTAATTCGGCCTGGATGGCACTGTCATCATGCTGCCAACCGTGGCTAAGAGTGTTTGGGACGTTGCGAGAAGTTATAAGAAAGCTCATGGCGTGTCAACACCGTAGTTGTACAGTTCATCTACTCTGTGAGACAGAAATGATGCCATTCGGAATTGGTGCGTGCCAAGGCGACCATGTCGTCAGTCTCAGTCTCGTCAGGCAAGCTGGTGCAGGAGCGACGCAATGTAGGCCGCCGTCTTCCAAGCGCAGCGTCCTTCGATATAGTAGAAGCAGACTTGCGCACTCGTGATATCGCTCCCCAGGGTCAGTTCTGTGGTTGCGGCTCTGTGCGCCAAGCGAAAGCATCCCGTATCGATACTTGCATCATCCGTCTAGCCTAGCCGTTACCGCCCAAGTGGCCTGGCTCTCGAAACTGCACCGCAATCCACCCACCACGCGCCGAAGCTTGCCGCGGCGATCATATCACGTACACACGTTCCATCTCGCATCTCTCACCTTTGCGCGACCTTCGCTGTAGCACGCGCTTCGCGTTTGCCGCCGCCTGTCGCCGCCCGGCCTCCTGAGGCTCCTCTCGCCCACCTGCCAGCGCGCGCACTGCCCGGCCTTTCACCCTCACTCCCGCGCGCCCCGCCAATCGCCCGCACGCACTGCGCCTGCGCCTGGTATCGCGACCGCGCGCGTCACTCTGGAGGCGGGCCGGAGTGCACATAAGCCGCCGCTCTTACTATGGCTCTGGTGGCGCCGCCGGCCAACGATCGCAAGCGCGTCAAGGTCTACGAACTCAAGAACAATGATTGGTTCGACCGCGGCACGGGTTTTTGCCGGGGCCAGGTCCTGAGTGTATGTCTCTCTATACCACCGTTGCGTTGAGGTGGCATTTTGCGAGCGATGGCAGCATGGCACACGATCATCGCACGGGGCTCGGCTGACTTGTGCGACCACAGGCCGAAGAAGCGAAAATAATCGTCCTATCCGAAGACGACCAGAACCGGCAGCTGCTCGAGACACGCATATCCAAAGATGACGGCTACCAAAAACAGCAAGGTACGCGACCGAAACACCACACTGCGCGCCAGAGCGGCGGGGGCTAACACGCGTAGACACGCTGATAGTATGGACCGAGCAGAATGGCACCGACATGGCCCTCAGTTTCCAGGAGCCAGAGGGCTGCGCCAGCATATGGTACGCGGGGACCCTGCTTCTACCACGCGCGCGCGCTGACATCACATAGGGACTTTGTAAACGACGTGCAGTCGCGATTACAGGCGCTCGCACATGGTAGGTTTATACGGCCGTGAGCGAGAGGATCAGGCTAACCTGTCCAGACGATGGCCTCTCAGACGACATCGACCACGTCAGCCCGATAATGCTCCCCAACCCAGACCTCAGCAATCTGCATGAAATCGAGAATCACATGCGCGCCGCAAACTCCACACCCGGCGGCCGTGAAGCGCTGGCCAAGTTCATCTATACCAAAGAATACATACCGAAGCTCATACCGCTCGTGGAAATGGCCGAAGATCTGGAGAGCGTCTCAGATCTGCACCGGCTTTGCAGCATCATGAAAATGCTCATCTTGCTCAACGACAACCAGCTCATCGAATACATTGTCAGAGACGACATCGTTCTCGGCGTGGTCGGAGCATTGGAGTACGATCCAGACTTTCCTCTGCACAAGGCAAATCACCGACAGTACCTCGCCGACGAATCAAAGTTCAAGGAGGTCGTGAAGATCGAAGACGACCAAGTCAAGAGGAAGATACATTGCACGTACCGCTTGCAATACCTCAAGGACGTCGTGTTGGCGCGCATCCTCGACGACCCGACCTTTTCAGTCCTCAATTCGCTCATCTTCTTCAACCAAGTCGAGATTGTACAGCACCTGCAATCAAACCAGTCGTTCTTGAAGGAACTTTTCACCATATTTGGCCCAAGGGAGCCTAGTCTGCAACGCAAGAAGGACGCCGTATTGTTTATACAACAATGTTGCGCTATTGCGAAGAGCCTGCAGGCAAATAACCGAGCGGCGCTATACCAGAATTTCATCAACAGTGGCTTGCTCGATGTCATTCAATTTGCTCTCAAGCACCACGACGCTTCCGTACGCGTAGCAGGAACCGACATTCTGGTTTCGCTCATTGACCACGACGCTCTCATGGTCCGGTCGTACATCTTCAAGGCAATCCAGGAGAAGTCAAAGCCATTGACTGATACACTGATTGAGCTGTTGCTCATCGAGGTCGATCTTGGTGTGAAGGCACAGATGGCGGAAGCGATCAAGATTCTGCTCGATCCCAATGCCAACTCGGCTTCCATCGAGGCTTTGGGCCGGACGAACAGCGAATTTCTCGCGAAAGTGAGGGGTCAGTTGCCGTCCATCCCTCAGACCGACTCCTTCATCCAAAACTTCTACGATGAGTCCGCCAGGAAGCTGTTCCAGCCCCTCAAAGATCTGGAGGGGAGGGAATCTAGTAAGTCAGCAAGTTCCGTTTTGTGTATGTTCATTAATCTCGGACAGTGGACGATCTTACCATGCAGGAGGTATCCCTCTATGCCCATTTGGTGGAGGTGCTCTGTTTCTTCATCCGGCAACACAATTTCCGCAGCAAATACTTCATTCTTTCTGAAGGCCTTGCGGCGCGGGTCGCTCAGCTTATGGAATGCCCAGAGAAACACTTGAAGTTGACGGCCCTCAAATACTTCCGGACTGTCATAGGCTTTCATGACGAGACGCACAACAGACAGATCATACAACATCAGCTGTTTGATCCGATACTGAAGATACTGTTCGATACCATGCCACGCGACAACCTCCTCAACTCGGCGTGTCTGGAGTTGTTTGAGTTCATCAAGCGCGAAAACATAAAGATGGTGGTTCTGCATCTTGTGGAAACGTATCGGGACAAGCTCCAAGAGATCACCTACGTGGACACGTTCCAGAACTTGATCAACAGGTACGACCAGCTGCAGGAGCCAGCTACCACGCAGGAGATCGATCACTCTTTCACAAGCGTGGATAGTGATACTCCCGCGAGACTCAACGGCGTCGTGAACGGCGGCAAGTGGGGCCACGGGCTCAAGGATGTGGACGCGGACGAAGAGGCCTACTTCAACGGTTCTGATAACGAGGACGACAATCCGCTCGGCCCTAGCAAACCTGGAATGAATGGGGCGTCACCTGTACGACCACTCGTCAATTATCCCGATGACGACGCCGACGATGACGACATGGACATACTCGGTATAGACGTTCCAACTTCTGCTCAGAAGATGTCGATCGCAACACAGACACCGAGCGAAAGTGTCTCGCCGAAAGCAGCAGCTGTTGGATCCCCTCCGGAGCGCATCTCGGAGAAGCGTCGCAGAGAAGAGGACGAGGAAGACGAATTGCTCGCAAGCATATCCACTAGTACTGGACCCAAGCGCCGCGCCTCCACCTCAAGTAACGCGAGCACGGGAAGCCTGCGGAGCCTGCGTCGGAAGTCACCCAACATCAGTAACGCAAAAGACAGCGGCGGAGGGCCGAAAAAGATATCACTCTCCCTACCCGTGAAGAGCAGTACAGAGACCGGAGAAGGCCAATAATATCACACCACCATTGGACTTAACATTATCACATTCCCGGCGAGCATGTGGGGTGGAACCAGTTGGTTGCGTTGTATATCTGCCGCCCAGCATGACCTTTACTTAGTCACGAGAGATACCCCTTTGGAATAACCTGGGCACGCGAGTCGTATGGAGGTGAGGCTATAACGGGAGATCTTCTTTCTTCATACAAATGTCTTGACGTGGAAAGCGGCATTGGGAAGGTGTAATTACAGGCGTCTTTTTGAGCTTTGGGCGTGTGTGTATGGTATGACGGGATGATGGCAGCGCAGGTGTTGGATTTCTTCCGTGCGATGGGCTGGATGTAACATATTATTCCTTGGAGTGACATCAGTTGAAGCCTGTGCAAAGGTTTTTGAGAATTGAGGCTAGCCATGCAACGTGGTCCAATGTTCTAGAAGCCCTGGACCTGCATGGAAGCTTTTCTATATCACGTGACTGCGCGTGTGCTTCTAGCGTGCCTTCCCCGCACGTCATCCTGACTCGCAGCAGACCATTGTCTTCGCTTCCAAACTCCGTCTTCATATCTGTGTACCTATCCACCACACACACGCCTCGCACAATCTCCTTCACACGATTAACAACTCAAGCAATGTCAAGGTCACCAGCATCCACCCACCCCGAATCCCAATTTAGCGAAACCACCACGAGCACCATGCCACCCACACTCACCCTCACCCTCATCCTCGCCGCGACACCTTCTCTCGGCATCGGCAAAGCTGGCGGCCTCCCATGGCCCCAACTCAAGAAAGAAATGGGCTACTTCGCGCGTATCACGAAACGCGTATCCCCACGACCTGCCGGCGCTGCGGACGGTACAAGGAGAATCAATGCCGTACTCATGGGCCGCAAGACGTGGGACTCAATACCGCCGAAACACCGCCCGCTGAAAGACCGATTGAACGTAGTCATCACCCGGGACACAGCTGCCTTTTCACAGAGCCTGGGACGCGAAAGTCCAAGTGCAAACGCGGTGGAGCAACCAATCGTCGCATCAGGCGTGCTCGACGCCCTATCACAGCTCGAAACGCGCGAAGACGTCGATAGAGTGTTTGTCATTGGCGGCGCGAGTATATACGCCACGGCACTGGAATTACCGCAGACGAAGCGCGTGCTGCTTACGAAGATTGCGCAGGAGTACGAGTGTGATACGTACTTTCCCGTGAATTTGGAGGAGAGTGAGGTGTGGAAGAGGGTTGGTGGGAAGGAGATGGGGGAGTGGATTGGGGAGGAGGTAGCTGAGCAAGTGGAGGAGAAGGGTGTGCGGTTCGAGTTTTATATGTTTGAGAGGGAGTGAGAGGTCGGTGGTTTTGGTCTTTGGAGAGAGGGACAGTATGAGCAGAGCTTGGGTTCAGCTGGCAAACATGTACTTGGTGAATGCGTCGTCGGTTCTGATCGCGCACTCGTCCACTCCGTTTGTCTCTCAGCACATCAACCAGAATGCCTGCAACACGGCTTCTTTCTGTCGACATACGAGCGAGTTCATTTCAATTCCATGCTGCGCTTGCCTAATTGCGTGACAGTACGCATGCATCATCGCTCGCAGGAGCCTCAACGATCGCTTGCGCGCTACACACGTGCGAAGTCGACCACAGGGCTAGCTCCTCGAGACCGAAGACGCGGTACTCGCAGTACCCTGATTTGTCGTTGACATGCACGACTGGGCTATGGCGCAAGGCATGTGATGCATCAGTAAAACCAAAGTCACGAAAAACCGTAGTCTTAGGAACTGTGAGCTATGCAGGGCTCGAACACAAGATCTAATTCAGAGACGATCAAGGGCAAAAATAAAGTATCTCCCAACACTAATCACTTACACTAATGCGCCCTTGCTGCGTTTGTTAGGAGGTGGTGGAATTGCTTTATTGACAGATTCTAGAAATCTTGAAAGAATATACAAAAGGACAGCAGAAAATTGTTGATGGTAGTAAGCGATTATAGTTAATGAAATTCTTCGAGCTCATGCCGCGTCATAGCATAGTATCGATGACAACTAAGAGCGAGTTTGTAGAAAGACATGAATGAGTACAATTGGTACATAGTTGGAGATACTTGCGCTGAACTTGTGACGGTCGGTTTCCACAGCCACAGGAACTCATGTACAACGCTTCAACTCTCTCTCTCTCCTCACTCAAGCAGCAACCGCAATCTTATACGCACTCATCGCAGCCATAACAATCATCCCATAATGACTCAACTGCCACGCAATACCATAATACCTCCCCTTCCCACCCGCCTCCCCACTATTCTTATACCCAACCGCATACACCACACGGTTCACCGCCCACACACCGCCCATGACGCCAATAGCGTTCGGATACTTGAGTCCGGCGATTAGCATCGCGGCGAGCGCTGTAGGGTGGTTCTCGTTGAAGTTCTGGTGCGCGCGCTGCGCGGCGTTGAAGGCGGTCATTGCTTTTGCGGAGGCGGGGGATGCGGTTTGCACTTGTTCGTAGGAGGCGTATTCGTAGGGGTAGGGGATTTTGGCGGTTTTGCGGGCGGTGCCGACGAAGGCGGAGTGCCAGGCTGAGACGAAGAAGGTGGAGACGCAGGCGAGGAGGACGTAGCTGGAGGCGAAATGTTAGTTGGGGATTTGGAGGTGCAATTGAGCTCGTGGGAAAAGTAAACATACCCGTACTCGTCTGGGACGCTGATGATGGCCATTGTGGTGGTTGTAGTTGTGAGTGCTTTCTTTCTTCTCGAGTGGATTGCTGTTCTTCTGTTTTTCTTTTCAAGCGGTGATCTCAGCTCTTTTGTATGCAGTCTTGCAGGCTCCACAGGGTGCGTATACAGGGCCAAATTTTCTTTTCAAATCTCCACGTTGCTCAAGGTTGGGAAAATGTAACGCGGACGAGTTTCAGCGGCGATTCTCGGGCAAATATCGCGCCGTGGCCGGGTTCCGGTACAACTCCACGACAACAAACGCATGCACGAACACGAACACGAGCCATCATTGCTGATTGCAGGTCAGACCAGAGACTGGAGACTATCTTGTGCGACGAGGGCGTACGTTGGATTAAGTGTAGATGATAGTGGAAGACTTGGAAGGATGTGCCCAGGTGGTGAGATTATAGTGCGCCGCGTCTAGGGATGGATGATGACGCCTCAGGCGTGCGTCTTAAAGAGAGGGTGAGAGGATTAATGATTACAGGGTTTGGAGGCGCGTTTGTAGCATCTGCGGCGCGTCGAGGGGTTCTGTACCGCTCACAAGATCTAGCCTGCACTCCTCATCTCAAGCCTACATCACGACAGATCGGCGATCACTGATGCAGATTCCGAATGCGGAACATCATGCAAGCAAAAAGTATCACAGCAAAGACATCACGAGTACATGTGCACATGGTAAGCAAAGGTGGGCCGAGTTCTAGAGGAAACCATTGTCATTGTGAGCGTCATTATCGTTACTGTACACTGGTAGAGCAAGCATCTTGCCTTTTTTTTGCACGAAAGAAAGACAAAAGAGACATAGAAATACAAAGATGGTGTCAAGAGAGACTTGCGACTCGGATAAATCGCGGTATTCCATCGCTCGCATGAGAAAGAGAGAGGAAAACAAAAAGAGATATGGGAAAACAATCTACTCTCAAGAGAGTTGTGACGAGCTTGACGCGTCCACGCCTTCCATCCATGACCGCCAACACCATCTCGACTCCCTCATAGTTCGACACCGTCTAGCCGCTTTCGTCCTTGAGTATGTCTTGGTACTTAGCTGCGCCCTAGACATGTCCATCCTACGGTGTAAGGGTAGCGACGTCGTCATGGCGTGCAGGTTCGCCGTTGGCAGCGGAAGGCATGTCTGATGGGACGTCGACCTCCGAGCCATCGGGGGTGACTGCGTCGCCTAGATCTGAGACGCTTGAGTCAGAGACGGGTCGGGATAAGCGCTGATCATTTGCTTCGTCTCCTGGAGAGTTGGCTGGGCCTTTGCCCTTGTTGTTGTTGCTGGGGGCAGCTTCAGCTGGCATGTTGACATTGCCGTCGAGGAAATGATCGCCAATGGGAGGAATGTGGTTCTCGGAAGAGCCTCTACCTGGCATGTGGATTTCATTGCCACTGAAGGTGCAGTCGACCGAAGGATAGAGGTCATTGTTGCCTGTGGCCTCGTCGTCGAGGTGCTGGGTCCGTAGCTTCTCGTTTATCCAGGCTCGCATCTCCTCAGAGCTCTTCTTCCTGGCAGCGCGCATGAGGTCGAATTGCCGAAACACAGCTTGCGTTTGGACTATCATGGCATTCTCCCGTTCCTCGAGGTGCTTCTGCCGGAGGGCGTCGGCCTCAGCGGCGTGGATTTGTTTGGTCCGGTCGTAGGCTTCAGTCATCGCACCGGGGTGTCCTGCTTTCGCAGGACCCTCTGACGGAGTGTCATTCGCCGGCCTATCAATGGTAGTGGCGATGGTGATGATAGTGGTAACGCTAGCAGTTGAGGGCACCGCACTTTCAAGTTCGAGTTTGAGAGCGGACAGCCGTGCTAACATTGAGGTGAGAGATGCGTGGCAGAAGTTGACGATGCAGTACTGGAAACGGCGAAGATACTGCGAGGCGTGACCTCCTGCGGCGTTGCCGGAAGGAGGCCCAACCCTAGAGATTTGGGTTTTCGATTCGACGAAGACTCCAGAGACGCAATTTCGGGACCGGATCGTAGACGGTTTGGCGTGGCTACCGGCGGAGGTGCAGGAGGGCCGCCAACCGAGAATTCAAGGCTTCAATTCTGAAGAGGACACAGCAGATCAAAAACCCGGGCCAGAGAAGGACGAGTATTTCGATTTCAACCGATGCAGAAGAGGCAGGTGACGTTTTAGTCAGAGGCACAGTGGCATCAGTTACGGCCCTTGCAGCGCATTCAGCTGCGATCATTGCTACACGGGATTCCGCAAGCAGAGCACTGAACTTTTGTCCCATGATGCAGGACGACTTGAGCGATGCGATGTATCAAGAGTGTGGCAATGTCGCTAGAGGAAGATGGACGAAGTCTGTGTGTGCTCTTCATGCAATTCGTACATGGGATTCTCCTACTGGTATGCGGGTAAAAGTTGAAGGTCGATGAGAGGAGATGGATGGCGAAGGAAAGATGCGAGGGCATCAGTTAATACTGCTCGCACGGCGTCAAGGCAGAGAGGTGGTGGCCTCTTGAGATGGAGAGCCACCACGCTTCCAGCACCACGATTTCTCACTGATACCTGGCCAAGCGGATGCCAGCCTCGTTTACCCACTCCACCAGTGCTACAATAAATGCCTCAGTCTGCGTCAGGACTTCGCCCAGCCGCTGCTTCACGGCTTGGAGCATCAAAATTGTGCTGCCATCGAGCAAATCTGCGTGTCTTACCCTCACCGCCACCAGGATACCCCACAATCCACGCATAGCGTCCCATGAAGCTATCGACGGGACACCGCGTGTTCCATTCGTTTCGATCTGGAAGTGGGAGCCGCAAACCGACGAGCTTCAGTTCCAGTGAAGTGGCTTTGAGACGCGGAGCAAAATGACACCCCTAGAAGGCTGAGCGCTGTCGGTCAGCCATACACCATGCTGCTGCGGGACAGTACGGATCAGGTGGTCCCCTGGAAGCGATACGAGAAAGCAAACGGACTGTACGTGCAGCTGGTCACTAGCGACCTACATCCCCGAAACATGTGGCTTTGAAACGTACGCGGCCCGCGATATGAGAGATCCACAATAATTATGTTGTTAGAATAACGGAAGCATTTGGCAGCACATGCACATGCACTGCACTATGCGATTTTGACCGATTCAGGGTTGACAGCAAACGCACGCGGCCAGGTACCTGGCAGTAGTGTGCATTCATCCAACCGAGCCGAGAGACTGCATCTTTTGTGTCACGACGACATCTGGGAGAAAAAGCACGGCGCTCAAACCGCTCACTTACACCGCCATGACAAGAGCTATGGGGCGAGACCTACTTGGTTGAAGCGTGCCGGGACACTGCATCCGGGGAAGCATGATCGTGCTTCCATACAGTGTGTCCACCTTTCTTCTGACCCAGCGCCACGATCTGGAAACTGTACCAGACGCAATGTGCCTTGCGGAAGATACCACGGGAAGCTCTTGACTCACGCATGCATCAACATGCTCGTAGCCGGTCTCGCTCATCTGGTACGAAGAAGTTGCTCCTAGACTAAGGTGAATTGGATCGTCTTCCAGAAGTCAATCAAGAAGCTTAAGCTCAGCATGCCATCTCACGACTCTGGAGCTTTTAGTCGCGATGATGTGCATGAGGCATATATGGAGTCGCTGTGCACAATGCGTGAGAAGAGTTGGTAGTACAAGCGCAAGGGGCAATGTCCAACCCTTGGTCGACAACAAACGCTGGATGGATAGGTGTTTGACGGTAGCGTGTGGCCTTGTGGCTGGGGCCATAACCTTAGGCGAGCGTTATGCGCTCCTGTTGATTCTTTTTGGTCAGTGTAGCGGGACTTTGAGCACGGTACATTCTCCCGTGCAAAGACAGTGGTGATTGGTACGAGTGAGACGGGCGCAAGCCGTCTGCACCATGGCCCAGTCGTAATTGCATAGCAAGCTCCGCTGCTTCTCGCCATGCAAGGCTGAATCACCACCCACCCTCTCGTCGATGCTGTGCTGTGCCAGTCTTGTGGTGTGGTCCTTGTCAGCGTTCGAACAGCCGAATCGCAGGATATCAGCAATGGATGCTGCAGGCTGCCCGAATTCTCACCTCTTTCACTATGACGATCAAAGTGCACAAAAGGTGGAAAGCAAAAACGCCTGTGTCATTGACTACATACAGATTTCGATCATGATCTCGTGTTCCAATCTAGTATCCATCGAGCGAGGCACATGCATTCTCGCCCAGACCCCAGGAGACGAAAAGAAATCGTTACATCATTTGTATCTCAGCCTGCTTTCCTTTACCTCCTTCCATGGTATGTCTTAGCCACAGATCGACGGAGTCGACCTGTACAGCGCCACCCTCCAGTGCCTCACTAGGCGGTAGCCGTCAACTACTGTACCTCACGCCTAACCCCCTGCATATCTGACGAATGGTGGGCGTGATAGAACGCGCGTCGCCGAACGGTCGGGTCATGTTCCGATTCATAGAATTCGAGCGATTGGGCTTTCGTCTGATGCTCCTGAATCTTGGGGAACATTCTATTGATATCGTAGTCTTGGTCGTGATCGCGGAGATGAACGCCGTCCGAGTCCGCAGACGTGAGTGCCTCGTTGGCAGGATGCTGTTTGGAGGAGACTTCGGCCGTGATGCAAAAGATGATCATGAGAAAGGCGATCACGAAGATCTGACAGGCGGTGGTGAAGGTGACATCTTTTTGAGCATCGAGATCATGAGGCGACGACATTGACGCGGCAGCGAACGGCTCGGTCTTCAAGGAGAAGTTTTTGCTGATATCTCGATGATTGATGTGGTGAAGGAGAAAGGTTTGGAACTCAGAGAAGTGTGCTTTTCGTGGGTAACAAGTGTGATGGGATGAGGGAGATGATGGTCTAAAAAGCACTACATGCTTCATTTATATCTCATCAGTCCACGAAGACTTCAGCAAACGTGGCCGAATTTCCTACCGTTTAGATAATGGTCTCGCTCTGCTCAAAGGTAAGCCACCAAACACATCACACACCGGGACACCCAAGCTTGCTGTATGTGACGAAACTATGTAGAGCTCTGCATGCTTCGCAGCTCCGCTCAGCACGGTCGTGATCCCATTCGATAGTCCATCTCAACCCATGCCTATGGGTCGGAAAGACGCAGGTCCCACTTCTGAGCAGGTGACATCGTCACGGCAAGCAGTGCGAAATTTGTCCTCAGAAGGGCATCGGCTGAGTGGTTGTACGGAGCGGTCTTGCTCGACATTAGGCAACTGAAACAACCAGAGCATCGGCTCCGGTATGCGTCATGTCATTGCCATCAGAAGAGCTAAGATGCATTGTGGCGAAGCCCGTATGCCGTAGCGGAAGCGGACTTCATACCTGTGTGCACTTCATCGTCAGTGATTTTGAGGTGTGGGGTTTCTTTGCATCACGTGGGTCATCAAGCGGGTCTCGAATGATGTTAGACGAACGATAGTGGATTAGCTGGCGGTCGAAGAAGTGTGTAATTCCTGCTGAAGAGCACGAAAAAAGGTGTGACAACGCGACATCAATGATTCTGGTATTATCGATCGGGTGGAAAGGTAATGGGGA
>Ga0265797_10005262_pt1 | contig 18997 bp, 17 predicted proteins | sample P2T30metagenome_FD_192433 | JGI IMG/M metagenome (GOLD analysis project Ga0265797, IMG submission 192433) | Plant litter microbial communities from East Loma Ridge, Irvine, California - P2 T30 | ecosystem: Environmental > Terrestrial > Plant litter > Unclassified | place: USA: California... | reverse complement strand
GTCGACGCGACCGTCGGCGCGACCGTGGCCTCCGGGCACGTCCTCCTCAGCATCTCCTGACGCGCGCCCCGCCCGCCCGGTCGTCACCGGCCGGGCGGGGGCACGGCAGTAGGCTGGTCGGCATGTCCGAGACCACTGCACACCCGCTCGACGACCCCTCGGTCGACCCCTTCGAGGTCGCCCGCGCGGCGGCCGCCGACATCGCGTCCGCCACCGGCGTCGAGCGCCACGACGTCGCCCTCACCCTGGGCAGCGGCTGGGGCGCCGCGGCCGACCTGATCGGCGAGACCGTCGCCGAGGTGCCCGCCACCGAGATCACCGGCTTCAGCGCCTCCGCGGTCGTCGGCCACTCCGGCTCGATCCGCAGCATCGCCCTCGAGGACGGCCGCCACGCGCTCGTCATCGGGGCCCGCACGCACTACTACGAGGGGCACGGCGTGCGCCGCGTCGTGCACAGCGTCCGCACCGCCGCGGCCACCGGTGCGACGACGATGGTCCTCACGAACGGCGCCGGGGGCATCAAGGAGACCTGGTCGCCCGGTCAGCCCGTCCTCATCAGCGACCACCTCAACCTCACCGCCGACAGCCCCCTCGAGGGCGCCACCTTCGTCGACCTCACCGACCTCTACTCCCGCCGCCTCCGCGACCTCGCGCGGACCGTCGACCCCACGCTCGACGAGGGCGTCTACGCCCAGTTCCGTGGGCCGCACTACGAGACCCCCGCCGAGGTGCAGATGGCCAAGGCCATGGGCGGCCACATCGTGGGCATGTCGACGGCGCTCGAGGCGATCGCCGCCCGGCAGGCCGGCCTCGAGGTCCTCGGGCTGAGCCTCATCACGAACCTCGCCGCGGGCATCCAGGAGGAGCCCCTCAGCCACCGCGAGGTGCTCGAGGCCGGCAAGGCGGCCGAGCCCGTCATCAGCGCCCTGCTGGCGAAGATCGTGGCGGCCCTGTGAGCGCCGCGGACGCGGCCGTCGACGACGACCTCGTCGCCCGCGCCACCGCCTGGCGCGACCAGGACCCCGACGAGCGCACGCGGGACGAGCTCGACCGGCTGCTCCGCGCCTCCGGCTCGGGTGACGCGACCGCGACGCGGGAGCTCGCCGACCGCTTCGCCGGGCGCCTCCAGTTCGGCACCGCAGGCCTGCGGGGCGAGCTCGGCGCGGGGCCGATGCGCATGAACCGCGTGCTCGTCGCACAGGCCGCCGCCGGCTTCGCCGCGTTCCTCGTCGGGCGCGAGGCCGAGCCGAGCATCGTCGTCGGCTACGACGGCCGCACGAACAGCGACGTCTTCGCCCGGGACACCGTCGAGATCATGGCCGCGGCGGGCGTCCGCGCCACACTGCTCCCCCGCGCCCTGCCGACCCCCGTGCTCGCCTTCGCGGTCCGGCACCTCGGCACCTCCGCCGGCGTCATGGTCACCGCCAGCCACAACCCGCCCCGCGACAACGGGTACAAGGTGTACCTCGGCGGCGAGGACGACGGCTCGCAGATCGTCGCGCCCGTCGACGCCGCCATCGCCGCGCAGATCGAGGCGGCCGCGAGGTCGTCCGTCGCCGACCTGCCCCGCTCGGACGACTGGACGAGCGCCGGCGAGGAGGTCGTCGACGAGTACGTCGCCCGCACGGCCGCCCTCGCCGGGACGAGCGCGCGCGGCCGTCAGCTGCGCGTCGTCTACACGGCCATGCACGGCGTCGGGTGGGAGGTCGCGCGCCGCGTCTTCGCGCGGGCCGGGTTCACCGAGCCCGTCCCCGTCGCCGAACAGGTCGCCCCCGACCCGGCGTTCCCCACCGTGGCGTTCCCCAACCCCGAGGAGCCCGGCGCCCTCGACCTCTCGTTCGCCACCGCCGAGCGGGTCGGTGCCGACCTCGTCGTCGCCAACGACCCCGACGCCGACCGCCTCGCCGTGGCGGTCCCCCACGCCGGCTCCTGGCGCCGTCTCACGGGCAACGAGGTCGGGCTGCTGCTCGGCTGGCGTGCCGCGGCACGCGCGAAGGCCTCCGGCCGCACCGGTGCCCTGGCCGCGAGCATCGTCTCGTCGCCGGGACTGCACGCCGTCGCGGCCGACCACGGGCTCACCGCCGTGGACACGCTCACCGGCTTCAAGTGGGTGTCACGCGTCGACGACCTCGTCTACGGCTACGAAGAAGCCCTCGGCTACCTCGTCGACCCGGACAAGGTCCGCGACAAGGACGGCATCTCCGCCGCCGTCGACCTGCTCGCGCTCGCCACCGAGCTGCACGACGCCGGCTCCTCGCTCGTCGAGCACCTCGAGGCCTTCGCCGAGCGGTACGGCGCGCACGCGTCCAGCCAGGTGTCGGTGCGCGTCGAGTACCTGGCCCGGATCGGCGAGCTGACGGCGCGCCTCCGGCAGCAGCCGCCGACCCGCATCGGCAGCCGCGAGGTCGAGCGCGTGGACGACTTCCTCGACGGCGTCGACGGCTTCCCGCCCGGCGACGTGCAGCGGTTCTGGCTCACCGACGGCTCGCGCGTGATCGTCCGGCCGAGCGGCACCGAGCCGAAGCTGAAGGTGTACGTCGACGCGTCGAGCACGACGGGCACGGCCGCCGAACGCCTCGCGGCCGCCGACGCGGCCGTCGCGGACCTCGAGGCGGGCGTGCGCGAGCTGCTCGCCTGACCGCACCCGACGAGGGCCCCGGGGACGCGTCGTCCCCGGGGCCCTCGTCCGTCGCGTGCGGGACGTCAGCCCAGGGCGCGCTCGAGGGCCTCGGTGAGCTCCTGCCGGTCGAAGTGGTTGCGGACCACGACGACCTCGGCGAACGTGTCGCCGATGGCGTCGACGAACTCGGCGCTGGTGAGGATCACCTGCGCGTCCTCGGCGACGACCGAGATCGAGGCCACGTCGGCGGCGACGACGTCGGCCTCGAGGCCGAGCTTCTGCAGCACCTGCTCGGCGTTGACCTTGAGGATGCCGCTGGAGCCGATGCCGGCCCCGCAGATGGTCACGATCTTCACGGGGCACCCCTCAGCAGTCGGCGGACCTCGTCGCGGTCGGCGGCGTCGGCGAGGGCCGGGATGGCGGACACGTCGTTGAACGCGTTGGCGATGTCGGCGATGGACTCGAGGTGCCCGCCGACGGAGACGACGGAGAGCGCGAGCACCACGCGGACCGGGTCGTTGTGCGGGTGCCCGAACGGCACGGGCTCCGCGAGGGTGACGACGGCGAGCCCGTCGCGCAGCACCGAGTCCCCCGGTCGTGCGTGCGCGAGCACGAGGCCCGGCGCGATGACGACGTAGGGGCCGTGCTCGTCGATCATGCGGACCATCGCGTCCGCGTAGTCGGACGTGGTCGCCCCGCTGGCGACGAGCGCCTCGCCGGCGACGTGCACGGCGGCCCGCCAGTCGACGGCCTCGGCCCGGAGGACGATCGCCTCGTCGGGCAGCTCGGGGAGGCTCACGAGCGGGCCTCGTCGAAGCCCTCGCGGATGCGCTCGGCGAGCAGCGCCCGCTCCTCGAGGGGCAGGAAGGCAGCGGCGGCGGCGTCGAGCTGGAAGGTCTCGAGGTCGTCGAGGTCGTGGTCGAACGCCTGCACGAGGAGCGCCAGCTCTCGGCTCAGCGACGTGCCGCTCATGAGGCGGTTGTCCGTGTTCACGGTGACACGGTAACCGAGCTGGTGCAGCAGGTCGACGGGGTGGTCGTCGAGGTCGGGACCCCACTGGGCGGTGGCACCGGTCTGCAGGTTGCTCGAGGGCGACACCTCGAGGGCGATCTCGCGGTCGCGCACCCACGACGCGATCGGGCCGAGCTCGACGGTGGTGCGGTCGGGCCCGCTCTCGACGACGCGGACGTCTTCGGCGAGGCGGACGCCGTGCCCGAGGCGCAGGGCGCGCCCGTCGACCAGCGCGCCGCGGATGCTGTCGAGGCCGGCGGCCTCACCCGCGTGGAGGGTGACCGGGAAGAACTCGGCGGCGAGCAGGTCGAGCGCCTCGCGGTGGTCGGAGGCCGGGAAGCCGTCCTCGGGACCCGCGAGGTCGAAGCCCAGGACGCCGGAGTCGCGGTGCGCGAGCGCCGTCCGCGCCACGTCGAGCGACCGGTCGCCCTGGCGCATCGCGCTGAGTAGCTGTCCGACGGAGATCGTGGTGCCGGCGGCGGCGAGCTCGGCGACGGCGGCGTCGAGCCCCGCCTGGACCGCCCGCACCGCGCCGTCGAGGTCGAGGCCCTGCCGGAGGTGCTGCTCGGGGGCCCAGCGCAGCTCGGCGTGGACGACCCCGTCGGCGGCGAGGTCGAGGACGGCCTCGTGGGCGACGCGGGTGAGCGCGGGCGCGGTCTGCAGCACGGCGACGACGAGGTCGAAGGTCTCGAGGTAGGACTCGAGCGACCCCGAGGAGCTGCTCTCGACGAACCAGCGGGCGAGCGCGTCGGCGTCGGCCGCGGGCAGGGCGACGCCGTGCTCGGCGGCGAGCTCGAGCACCGTGCCGGGGCGGAGGCCGCCGTCGAGGTGGTCGTGCAGGGACACCTTCGGCAGGGCCGTGATGCTGGGCCCCTCGTTCGGCATCCGGTGGTCGTGCGCGGCGGCGGTCATGGTCTCGACACTACCGCCCGGGGACGCGGCGACCCCGGGAGGACGGTGCCTCCCGGGGTCGTCTCGGTCGCGACGGGTCGGCCGTCAGGAGATGCGCTCGAGGACGAGGGGGCCGCGGGCGGGGGCCGCGTCGCCGATGCGCCAGGCGCCCTCGACGGCCTCGAGGGCCCGCTCGAAGCGGGCCGGCTCGTCGGTGTGCAGCGTGAAGAGCGGCTGCCCCTCGGTGACGCGGTCGCCGGGCTTGGCGTGCAGCTCGATGCCGGCGCCGGCCTGCACGGGGTCCTGCTGGCGGGCGCGGCCGGCCCCGAGGCGCCAGGCACCGATGCCGAAGGGCAACGCCTCCTGCTCGGCGAGAACGCCGGAGGCGTCGGCGGTGACGACGTGCTGGTGGCGCGCCGTGGGCAGGGTCGCGTCGGGGTCTCCGCCCTGGGCGCGGATCATGGCCTTCCAGGCGTCCATCGCCCGGCCGTCGTCGAGGGCCCGCTCGACGTCGGCGTCGGGCCGTCCGGCGAGAGTGAGCATCTCGCGGGCGAGGGCGACGGTGAGCTCGCGGACGTCGGCGGGGCCGCCGCCGGCGAGGACCTCGACGGACTCCGCGACCTCGAGCGCGTTGCCGATGGTGAGGCCGAGGGGGACGTCCATGTCGGTGAGCAGCGCCGTGGTCGCGACCCCGGCGTCCTTGCCCAGGTCGACCATGGTGCGCGCGAGCTCGCGGGACTGCTCGACGTCCTGGAGGAACGCCCCGCTGCCGAACTTGACGTCGAGGACGAGGGCCGCCGTCCCCTCGGCGATCTTCTTGCTCATGATGCTCGACGCGATGAGCGGGATCGCCTCGACGGTGCCCGTGATGTCGCGGAGCGCGTACAGCTTCTTGTCGGCGGGGGCGAGGCCCGAACCGGCCGCGCAGACGACCGCACCGGTGTCGGCCATGATCTCGCGCATCCGGTCGTTCGAGAGCGCGGCCTGCCAGCCGGGGATGCTCTCGAGCTTGTCGAGCGTGCCGCCCGTGTGGCCGAGCCCCCGGCCGGACAGCTGCGGCACGGCCACGCCGAACGAGGCCACGAGGGGCGCAAGGGGCAGGGTGATCTTGTCGCCCACGCCGCCGGTCGAGTGCTTGTCGACCGTCGTCCTGCCGAGGCCGGAGAAGTCCATCCGCTCGCCCGTCGCGATCATCGCGAGCGTGAGGTCGCGGATCTCGCGGCGCTCCATGCCGTTAAGGAAGATCGCCATGGTGAGGGCCGACATCTGCTCGTCCGCGACGTAGCCGCGCGTGTACGCGCCGACGAGCCAGTCGATCTGCTCGGTGCTGAGGGCGCCCCCGCCGCGCTTGACGCGGATGAGGTCGACGGTGTCGAAGGGCTCGACGGTGCTGGCGGTCACGGGATCTCCTCGGGGTGGGGCGGTGGTGCGTGCGGTGCGGTGGTGCGTGCTGTGCGGTGCGGTGGTTCGTGCGGCACGTGGTGCGTACGGCGGCGGTCGGGCCCGACCGGACCGGCTCAGTCGTGGGCGGCGCGGTACTCGTCGAGCTGGCGCGGGCCGAACGCGTCGGGCAGCACCTCGTCGATGCCACGGAACCCGCTCACGGTGTCCAGCACCATGCTCGCGTCGCTGTGCTCGTAGAGCAGCTGTCGGCAGCGACCGCAGGGCATGAGGACGCCGCCGTCGCCGTCGACGCAGGCGAACGCGACGAGCTTGCCGCCGCCTCCCATGACGAGGTCGGTGACGAGCGAGCACTCGGCGCAGAGCGTCACGCCGTAGGACGCGTTCTCGATGTTGCAGCCCGAGACGACGCGGCCGTCGGTCGTGAGCGCCGCGGCCCCCACGGGGAACCGCGAGTACGGCACGTAGGCCCGGCGCATGGCGTCGCGGGCCGCCTCGCGGAGCGCGTCCCAGTCGGTCGTGCCGACGACGTCGGCGGTGTCGGGCGCGGTCACGACTTCAGGTAGGGCTTGCCCGACGCGGCGGGACCCCGGGACTGTCCGACGAGGCCGGCGACCGCGAAGATCGTCACCACGTACGGGAGCATGAGCATGAACTCGCTGGGCACCGGGGAGCCGATCGCGCCGAGCACGTTCTGCAGGTTCGACGCGAAGCCGAAGAGCAGGGCCGCGAGCGTCGCGCGGATCGGGTCCCAGCGGCCGAAGATGACCGCGGCGAGGGCGATGAAGCCTGCGCCCGCCGTCATCTCCTTCTGGAAGTTGCCGAGCGAGCCGAGGGTGAAGTACGCACCGCCCAGGCCGGCGATCGCGCCCGCGAGCGAGACGTTCCAGAACCGCGTCGCGTTCACCTTGATGCCCACCGTGTCCGCCGCCTGCGGGTGCTCGCCCACGGCCCGGAGGCGCAGGCCCCAGCGGGTGCGGAACAGGGCGAAGAACACGACCGCGATGGTCACGTACATGAGGTAGACGATGATCGTCTGCCGGAAGAACACCGGGCCGAGCACCGGGACCTGGCTGAGCACCGGGATCGGCAGCTGCGGGAAGCGGATGCCCTGGTTGAGCGCCGGGTCCGTGGACAGCACCTGCGAGTACAGGAAGCTCGTGAGGCCCGTGACGAGCACGTTGAGCACCACGCCGACGATGACCTGGTCGACGATGTAGCGGATGCTGAAGACGGCGAGCACCATCGACACGAGCACGCCCGCGAGCATGGCCGCGGCCAGTCCCACGAAGGCCTGCCCGGTGAGCGACGCCACGAGCGCCGAGACGAAGGCGCCGGCGAGCAGCTGGCCCTCGATGGCGACGTTGACGACGCCGACCCGCTCCGAGATGACGCCGCCGAGGGCGCCGAAGATGAGCGGCGTGCTCAGGGCGAGCGCACCCAGGAGCAGGCCCGGGACGGGGATGGTCGCCCCCGCGCTGGTCCAGGTGAGGAAGCCGACGAGGAACAGCACGCCGAAGACGGAGACGAGCCACACGGGCACCTTCTCGGCGCGGACCGCCCGCACGGTGGCGAGCGCCGTGAGCAGGGCGAGCAGGACCGTGAGGACGAGGCCGGTGGCCGCCGAGGGCAGCACCGCGTCGGGCAGGGCGAAGAAGTCCGTCGACGTGGACAGCCGGAACGTGCTCTCGCCCTCGCGGGCGAGGGCCACGAAGAGCACCGCGGCGACGACCGTGAAGAGGCCGAAGGCTATCGGTGCCTTGAGGCTGCGCGTGCGCGCCGTGGCGAGTGCCGGGTCCGGCGCTGCGGGTGCCGGGGCGTCGGGGGTGAGCGTGCTCACTTGGTGACCACCGCCTCCTTGGTCGGGGCCGTCGCCCGGCGGGCGCCGGGGGCGGGCAGACGGAAGATGCTGCGCACCAGCGGCGGGGCCGCCACGAACAGCACGATGAGGGACTGCACGACGAGGACGATGTCGATGGGCACGCCGTTGGCGGCCTGCATCGAGTAGCCGCCCGCCTTCAGCGCGCCGAACAGGACGCCCGCGCCGAAGACGCCCCACGGCCGCGACCGGCCGAGCAGCGCCACGGTGATGGCGTCGAAGCCGATGCCGGCGTCGATGCCCGAGCTGAAGCCCGTCGTCAGCGTGCCGAGCACCTGCGTGGACCCGGCGACGCCCGCGAGGCCGCCCGAGATGAGCATCGCGTAGAGGTAGATGTTCTTGACGTCCATGCCCGCGGTGCGTGCCGCGTGCGGGTTCTCGCCCACCGCGCGAAACCGGAAGCCCAGGGTCGACCTGTTGAGCAGCCACCACACGGCGGCGGTGATGCCGATGACGAGCACGAAGCCGAGGTTGAGGTTGTAGCCCGACCCGAACAGGCGCGGCAGGATCGCCGTCTCGAGCGTCGCCGGCGACTTCGGGTTGTTGCTGCCCTCGGCCTGGAGCAGGCCCGGCGTCCGCAGCATGTACGACAGCAGGTAGAACGCCACGTAGTTGAGCATGATCGTGAGGATCACCTCGTGCGCGCCGGTGCGAGCCTTGAGGAACCCGACGATGCCGCCCCAGAGCGCACCGCCCGCGACGCCCGCGAGGAGCGCGAGCACGAGGTGCACGCCCACGGGGAGGTGGAACGAGAAGCCGACCCAGCCGGCCGCCGCGGACGCGATGAGCATCTGGCCGCGCGCACCGATGTTGAACAGGCCGACGCGGAACGCCACGGCGACGCCGAGGCCCGCCGCGATCAGCGGCACCGAGTAGTTCAGCGTGTCGGTGAGCGGACGGATGCCGGCGGCGAAGCCGTCGACCCGGAAGTTGTAGACGGCGCCCTGGAACAGCGACGAGTACGCGCCGCTCACCGCGCCCCAGAAGGCGGAGAGGAAGTCGCTCGGGCGGGCGAAGAAGTACCCGGCCGTGGTCTGCACGTCGTCGTCCGTGGCGGCGATGAGCACGCCGCTGAGCACGAGGGCGAGCACGACCGCGAGCACGCTGATCGCCGCGTTGCCCGTCGTGAGCTCGCGGACGAAGCGCGAGCCGCGCGACCCGTCCGGGTCGGACGGCCGAGGTGCCGTGGGTGTCGTGGTGGTCGCGTCGGTCACGCTGCCTGCTCCGTTCCGTGCGGCATCTCGCCGGCCATCATGAGTCCGAGGACGTCCCGCGGCGTGTCGGCCGGCACGATGCCCACGATGCTGCCGCGGTACATGACCGCGATGCGGTCGGCGAGGGCGACGACCTCGTCCAGTTCGGTGGACACGACGATGACGGGGACGCCCTGGTCGCGCGTCTCGACGATGCGCTTGTGCACGAACTCGATCGACCCGACGTCGATGCCGCGGGTGGGCTGCGCCGCCACGAAGAGCCGCAGGTCGCGGCTGAGCTCGCGGGCGAGCACGACCTTCTGCTGGTTGCCGCCCGAGAGACGACCGGCCGCCGTCGTGACGCCCTGCGTGCGGATGTCGAACTCGCGCACCTTCTCGCGGGCGAACTCGGCCAGGGCCGCGAGGCGCAACGAGCCGCGGCGCACGAAGGGCCCGGACTGCGAGCGGTCGAGCATGAGGTTCTCGGCGACGGTGAACTCCTTGACGAGGCCGTCCTGCCCCCTGTCCTCGGGCACGAAGCCGACGCCCGCGTCGAGCACCTGGCGGACGCTGCGGCCCACGAGCGACCGCCCGTCGAGCTCGACCCGGCCCTCGACGCGGGGCTGGAGGCCGAGGATCGCCTCGGTGAGCTCGGTCTGCCCGTTGCCCTGGACGCCCGCGATCGCGAGGACCTCGCCCTGCCGCACCTCGAACGACACGTCGTCGACGACGACCTGGCCGATCTGGTCGACGACCCGCAGGCCCTCGACGACGAGGGCGGCGTCGCCCGGGCGCGCGGGCTCCTTCTGCACGGTGAGCTCGACGGCGCGCCCCACCATGAGGGCGGCGAGCTCGGCGTTCGTCGCGGTGGGCTGCGCCTCCCCGACGACCTTGCCGAGCCGGACGACGGTGATGCGGTCCGCCACCTCGCGCACCTCGCGCAGCTTGTGCGTGATGAAGACGATGGCCGTGCCCGCGTCGCGCAGCTGGCGCATGATGCCCATCAGCTCGTCGGTCTCCTGCGGGGTGAGCACGGCGGTGGGCTCGTCGAAGACGAGCACGCGGGCGTCGCGCGAGAGGGCCTTGATGATCTCGACGCGCTGCTGCACGCCGACCGGCAGCTCCTCGACGAGCGCGTCGGGGTCGACGTCGAAGCCGAAGCGTGCGCTGATCTCGCGGACCTTCGCGCGGGCCGCGGCGAGGTCGAGGCGCCCGCCCGCCTTCGTCTGCTCGTGCCCGAGCATGACGTTCTCGGCGACGGTGAAGACGGGGACGAGCATGAAGTGCTGGTGCACCATGCCGATGCCGGCGGCCATGGCCTCGCCGGGCCCGGCGAAGTGCTGGACGACGTCGTCGAGCAGGATCTCGCCCTCGTCGGCCTGGTACAGGCCGTAGAGCACGTTCATGAGCGTCGACTTGCCCGCCCCGTTCTCGCCGAGCAGGCAGTGGACCTGCCCCGGCTCGACGACGAGGTCGATGTGGTCGTTGGCGGTGAGCGCGCCGAAGCGCTTCGTGATGCCCCGGAGTTCGAGCTTCATCGTGTGGGTTCCACCTCGGGTGTCGGTGCGGCCCCGCGCGCGCCGGTGCGCGCGGGTGGTGCCTCGTGGGCGTGCGGGCCGGGGTCGGTGCCCCGGGCGCGGGCAGGGCCCGGGACGGCACGAGTCCGTGCGTCCCGGGCCCTGGTCGCGGGCAATGCTAATCGATCGCGGCGGGCCTCACCTGCCGCGTCCGGTCGGCCTCCGTCAGTTCAGCGCCGAGGGCGACTCGACGGTGATCGAGCCGTCGATGATGCCCTCGGTGATCGCGTCGAGCTCCGACTGCAGGTCGGGCGAGACCTGGTCCTCGTAGTCGTGGAACGGGGCGATGCCGACGCCGTCGTTCTCGAGCGTGCCCACGTAGGGCTCGTTCGTGAAGGAGCCCTCGGCGGCCTCGGTGACGACGTCGTGCGTTGCCTGCTTGATGCCCTTCTGCACGCTGGTGAGCATGAGGTCGGCGTTGGCGGGGTCGGTCTCGTAGGTGTCGCTGTCGACGCCGACCATGACGATCTCCTTGCCGGAGTCGCGGATCGCCTCGGCGGCGCTCTGGTAGATCGGGCCACCGACGGCCATGATGACGTCGGCGTCCTGCTCGATCAGGGTCTGCGCGCTGGCCTTGGCCGTCGTGCCCGCCTCGAAGCCACCGGTGAAGGTGCCGTTCTGGGCGGCGACGTCCCAGCCGACGACCTTGACGTCGGTGCCCTTCTGCTCGTTGTAGTACTCGACGCCGTCGGCGTAGCCGTCCATGAAGATGGTCACGGTCGGGATCTGCAGGCCGCCGAAGGCGCCGACGGTGCCGGTCTTCGAGAAGCTCGCCGCGGCGTAGCCGGCGAGGAACGCCGCCTCGGAGGTGTTGAACGTGATCGGGCGGACGTTGTCGCCCTCGTTCGACGCGTCGTCGATGGTGGCGAAGTCCACGTCGGGGTACTGCTCGGCAGCCACGCCGGTGGCGTCGGCGAGCAGGAAGCCCACCGTGACGACGAGGTCGCAGCCCTGGTTGACGAGGCTGTCGATGTTGCCCGTGTACACGGTCTCGTCGGCCGACTCGACGGTGTTGGGGGTCGCGCCGAGCTCGTCGGCGGCCTCGGTGAGGCCCTCGTAGCCGAGCTGGTTGAACGACTTGTCGTCGAAGCCGCCCGCGTCCGACACCATGCAGGGCACGAAGTCGCTCGAGGATCCGCCGCCCGAGGCGCCGTCCTGCTCGGGTGCCGAGGCACAGCCGGTGAGGATCGCTGCGGTGCTCGCGAGGGCGAGGCCGGACAGCACGGCCTTCCGCGTCATTGTGGTCAAGGTTGCCTCCGTGGGTGCAGCCCGGCGGGGGTCGGCCGGGCACTGTGGCTGACAGGTTACCCACTGTGACGGGCGCACTCGTACCAGACGTGGTACCGACGCGAAGGCGTTACCGACTCGGAACGCGACCGTCACACGGGACGCTCGGCGCACCTCCGGCCGCCGCCCTGCCGGCGTCCGACCCGTGCTCAGGGAGCGCTCGGCGAGGTGACCGTCACCTCTCCCGCGGCGACCCGGTCGCGCAGGGCGTCGACCTCGGCGGCGAGGTCGGCGCCCACCCTGTCCTCGAGGTCGTGGAAGGGCGCCAGCCCCACGCCCTCGTTCTCGAGCGTCCCCACGAAGGGCTCGGCGTCGAAGTCGCCGTCGCGGCTGGCCACGGCGATCTCGCGGACGGCCTGCTCGGTGTCCTTGAGCACGCTCGTGAGCAGCACCGGCCGGTACTCGGCCGGCAGGCTCTCGTAGCCGTCGTTGTCGACCCACACGACGAGCACGTCGCCGGCGTCGCGGGCCGCGGCGGCGGCGCCCTCGCCGACCTGCCCGGCCACGGGCATGATGACGTCGGCGCCCTGGTCGATGAACGCCTGCGCCTGCTGCCGGCCCTTCGACACGTCCTCGAAGTCGCCCGTGAACGAGCCGTCCTGCGCCCCTTCGTCCCAGCCGAGCAGGCGCACGTCGTCGTCGTGCGCGGCGTTCCACGCGGCGACGCCCTGCGAGAAGCCGTCCATGAAGAGCGTCACGGGCGGCTGGTTCCCGCCGCCGAAGGTGGCGACGACGCCGGTCTCGCTCACGCCGGCCGCGAGGTAGCCGGCGAGGTACGACGCCTGGGCGGTGTCGAAGAGGATCGGCTTGACGTTCGGCGCCTCGACGGTCTCGTCGACGATGGCGAAGTCGACGTCGGGGTGCGCGGCCGCCTGCTCCTCGGTCGCGGCGGCGAGCTCGTAGCCGACCGTGAGCACGAGGCCGCAGCCGCTGTCGACCGCCTGCTGCACGTTGGGCGCGAGGTCGTTCTCGCTCGTCGAGACGAGCACCTCGGCGTCGACGCCGTCGGCCTCCGCGGCCTGCAGGCCGGCCCAGGACGACTGGTTGAAGGACCGGTCCTCGAGGCCTCCCGAGTTCGTCACCATGCGGGCGCAGGAGGCGCCGGCCGCGTCGGTCCCGCCGCCCCCCTCTGCAGGCGCCTGGGCGCACCCGGCGAGCAGCAGGGCCGGGACGGCGAGGACGACGCCGAGGGCGGCGCGACGGTGCGGACGCGGGGCGGTGGCGCGGGGCCTGGGGACGGTCATCCGGTCATCATGGCAGCGTGCCGTGACCGTGACGAGCGGTCCCCCGCGCACCGCGCCTAGAGGACGTCGGTGCTGCCGTTGAGCTTGAGGGCGTCGACGACGCTCTTCACCCGCTGGGCGTCGGCCGTGGTGGTGACCAGGAGCGCGTCGGGCGTGTCGACGACGATGATGTCCTTCACGCCGACGAGCGAGACGAGGCGCCCCGAGTTCGCGACCACGATGCCGCTCGAGGCGTCGGCGAGCACGCGGGCGTCGGCCCCGAGGATCGCCAGGTCGCGCTTGCGCCCCCCGGAGTGCAGCTTGGCGATCGACGCGAAGTCGCCGACGTCGTCCCAGTCGAAGTCGCCGGGCACGACGGCGAGCCGACCGGCCGCGGCGGCGGGCTCGGCGACCGAGTAGTCGATGGCGATCTTCTCGAGGCGCGGCCACACCGCGTCCACGACGGCGCCGCGCCGGGACGTGTCCCACGCCTCCGCGAGCTCCTCGAGGCCCGCGAGCAGTTCGGGGCGGGTCTCACCGAGCTGCTCGAGCAGGCGGTCGGCGCGGCTGATGAACATGCCCGCGTTCCAGAGGTACGAGCCGTCGGCGAGGTAGCGGCGGGCGGTGGCGAGCGCGGGCTTCTCGACGAACGACCGCACGGCGGTGGCGCTCGGCGCGCCCTCGAGGCCGAGCGGCTCGCCCGCGTGGATGTAGCCGAAGCCGACGGCGGGCTCGGTCGGCGTGATGCCGATGGTGGCGATGTACCCGGCCTCGGCGGCGGCGACGGCCTCGCGCACCGAGCGGTGGAACCCGCGCACGTCGCCGATGACGTGGTCGGCGGCGAACGAGCCGATGACGACGTCGGGCTCGCGGCGGCGCAGGACCGCCGCGGCGAGGCCGATGGCGGCCGTGCTGTCCTTCGGCTCGCTCTCGAGCACGACGTTGTGGTCGGCGAGGTCGGGCAGCTGCGCCTCGACGGCGGCGCGGTGGGCGCGCCCCGTGACGACCATGATCCGCTGGTCGCCGGCCAGCGGGGCGAGCCGGTCCCACGTCCCGCGCAGCAGGGTCGAGCCGCTGCCGGTGAGGTCGTGCAGGAACTTCGGCGCGTCGGCACGGCTCAGCGGCCACAGTCGGGACCCGATGCCGCCGGCCGGGATGACGCTGTAGAACCGGTCGAGGCTCGGCTGGGGGCTGCTCATGGCGCCACCCTAGCGAGGGGCCGCCGGGGAACGGCCCGGGGGCGGGCGGACGCCGGGCGGGACGCGACCGCCGGAGGTGCGCCGCGCCTCCGGCCCCCGCCCCGCGTTCACGAGGTGGTCACCCCGGCGACGCCCGCCGCTCGCGGCGGCGTCACGCTCGGTCCCTAGCGTCGGGACCACCGAGCCGAGGAGTCCCGATGCGCGTCGCCGTGGTGACCGAGAGCTTCCTGCCCACCGTCAACGGGGTGACGACGAGCGTCCTGCGGGTGCTCGACCACCTCGCCCTGCGCGGCCACGACGCCCTCGTCGTCGCGCCGGCCGGCCGCGGCCCGGACCGGTACGCCGGGTTCCCGGTGCACCGCGTGCCGGCCGCGCGGTACCGCCAGTTCCCCGTCGGGCTGCCAGGCCCCTCGGTGCAGGCGGCCCTCGCCGCGTTCCGCCCCGACGTCGTGCACGTGGCCTCCCCGTTCGTCCTCGGCGGGGGAGCGCTCGCCGCCGCGGGCCGGCTGGGCGTGCCGAGCGTGGCCGTGTTCCAGACCGACGTGGCGCGGTACGCCGCGCGCAACGGGCTGGGGATCACCGAGGGCCTGGTCTGGCGGCTGCTGCGCCGCATCCACGAGGGCGCGGACCTCACCCTCGCCCCGAGCACGGCGACGGCGCGCGACCTCGCGGCGGCGGGGATCCCCCGGGTCGCACGGTGGGGGCGCGGCGTCGACGCGGTGCGCTACCACCCGAACCTCCGCGCGGACGAGCGCGTCGCCGCCTTCCGCGCCCGGGTGGCGCCGGCCGGCGAGGTGGTCGTCGGCTACGTGGGCCGGCTCGCCCCCGAGAAGGAGGTGCACCGTCTCACCGCCCTCGCCCGCGTCCCGGGCGTCCGCGTCGTCGTCGTCGGCGGCGGCCCCGCCGAGGCCGCCCTGCGGCGACGCCTGCGCCCCCTCGACCCGGTCTTCACGGGCCCGTTGCACGGCGACGAGCTCGCCCGCGCCTACGCGTCCCTCGACGTCTTCGTGCACACGGGCACGACCGAGACCTTCGGCCAGACCGTGCAGGAGGCCCACGCCGCCGGGCTGCCCGTCGTCGCGCCGGCCGCGGGCGGACCGCTCGACCTCGTGCGCCACGGCACCGACGGCCTGCTCTTCGACCCCCGCCACGACCACTCGCTGCGCCGCTGCGTCCGCGAGCTCGTCCGGGACCCGGAGGCGCGCGCCCGGCTCGGCGAGGCCGGCCGCCGGGCCGTCGTGGGGCGCACGTGGGAGCGCGTCGGCGACGAGCTGCTCGCGCACCTCGCGAGCGTCGTGCCCGCGACCGCGACGCTGCCCGTCGCGGCCGGGTGACCCGCTCCTCCGGCCGACGTCCCGCGGTCGCCGCTCGACGTCGAGACAGTTAGGTCCGCCTCAGCGGCGGCCCGGGACGCTCCCTCGTAGACTGGAACGGTTCTGAGAACGCACCGGCGGACACGGCCGTCCCTGGCTCGAGATCCCGAGCCCGCGGCCCCGCCCCATCCTCGAGGAGGGTCGCTCATGGCCGAGCAGACGACGGGACCGGCGGCACCTTCGGGTGCGGGGTCCCCCGCGGGACCGACGGGGGTCGCCACCGCGACGCGACCCGTCGACGCGCCACGACCCGAGCGCTTCGCGGGCACCCTCTACCGGGGCCGCGAGGGCATGTGGTCCTGGGTGCTGCACCGCATCACGGGCGTCTCGATCTACTTCTTCCTGCTCGTGCACATCCTCGACACGGCCCTCGTGCGGATCAGCCCCGAGGCCTACAACGCCGTGATCGGCACGTACAAGAACCCGGTCATGGGCGTCGGCGAGCTCGGCCTCGTCGCCGCGATCGGCTTCCACGCCCTCAACGGCCTGCGCATCATCCTCATCGACTTCTGGAGCCTCGGCACCAAGTACCAGCGGGCGATGTTCTGGATCGTCCTCGCCGTGTGGGCCGTGCTCATGATCGGCTTCGCCCCCCGCCACCTCATGAACATCTTCTCGGAGTAGAGCGATGACCACCCAGACCGTCGAGGCCCCCCGCTCCGCCGCCGCCGCGCGCCGCAGCACCAACTGGGAGAAGTGGGGCTGGATCTACATGCGCGCCAGCGGGCTCGTGCTCGTCGTGCTCGTCTTCGGCCACCTCTTCATCAACCTCATCGCCGGAGAGGGCGGCGTCAAGGCCATCGACTTCGGCTTCGTCGCCGGCAAGTGGGCGAGCCCGTTCTGGCAGGTGTACGACACGCTCCTGCTCTGGCTGGCGCTCGTCCACGGCTCCAACGGCATGCGCACCATCGTCAACGACTACGTCGCCTCGCCGACGGTGCGCCGGGTCCTGCTCGGGGCGCTCGTCGTCTCGAGCGCCGTGCTGCTGCTGCTCGGCACGCTCGTCGTCTGGACGTTCGACCCGTGCCCCGCCGGCGCGCCCGCCGACCTGCTCCCGTCGTTCTGCCCCGCCGGCTGACCCCCGCGGTCCGCCCCACCGACGCACCGACGCCCCGCGTCCCCCACCACCAGAAGGCACCGTGACTCCTCCTCCCTCCACCCCGACCAGCACCGTCGTCGACGGGGTCCACTACCACCAGCACGACGTCGTCATCGTGGGTGCCGGAGGCGCCGGCATGCGGGCCGCCATCCAGGCCGGCCCCGGCGCGTCCACCGCGGTCATCTCGAAGCTGTACCCGACGCGGTCGCACACGGGCGCCGCGCAGGGCGGCATGGCCGCCGCCCTCGCCAACGTCGAGGACGACAACTGGGAGTGGCACACCTTCGACACCGTCAAGGGCGGCGACTACCTCGTCGACCAGGACGCGGCCGAGATCCTCGCGAAGGAGGCCATCGACGCCGTCATCGACCTCGAGAACATGGGCCTGCCGTTCAACCGCACGCCCGACGGCAAGATCGACCAGCGCCGCTTCGGCGGGCACACGGCCGAGCACGGCAAGAACCCCGTGCGCCGTGCCTGCTACGCCGCCGACCGCACGGGCCACATGATCCTGCAGACGCTGTACCAGAACTGCGTCAAGCTCGGCATCAACTTCTTCAACGAGTTCTACGTCCTCGACCTCGTCATGGGCGAGGTCGACGGGGTCGAGCGTCCCGCGGGCGTCGTCGCCTACGAGCTGGCCACCGGCGAGCTGCACGTGTTCCAGGCCAAGTCGGTGGTCTTCGCCACCGGAGGCTTCGGCAAGGTCTACAAGACGACGTCGAACGCGCACACCCTCACCGGTGACGGCGTGGGCATCATCTGGCGCAAGGGCCTGCCGCTCGAGGACATGGAGTTCTTCCAGTTCCACCCGACCGGCCTCGCCGGACTCGGCATCCTGCTCTCCGAGGCCGCCCGCGGCGAGGGGGCGATCCTCCGCAACAGCGAGGGCGAGCGCTTCATGGAGCGCTACGCGCCCACCATCAAGGACCTCGCCCCGCGCGACATCGTCGCCCGCTGCATGCGCACCGAGATCCGCGAGGGACGCGGCGCCGGCCCCGACGGGGACTACGTCTACCTCGACATCACGCACCTCTCCCCCGAGGTCATCGACGCCAAGCTGCCCGACATCACCGAGTTCGCGCGCACCTACCTCGGCGTCGAGCCCTACACGGAGCCCGTGCCGGTGCTGCCGACGGCGCACTACGCCATGGGCGGTATCCCCACGAACGTGCGCGCCGAGGTCCTGCGCGACAACGACACCGTCGTCCCCGGCCTCTACGCCGCGGGCGAGTGCGCCTGCGTGAGCGTCCACGGCTCGAACCGCCTGGGCACGAACTCGCTCCTCGACATCAACGTGTTCGGCAAGCGCGCCGGCGACCACGCGGTCGAGTACGCCCGCACCGCCGACTTCGTGCCGCTGCCCGAGGACCCGGCCGCCTTCGTCCGCGACCTCGTGGCGGGCGTGCGCACCGGCTCCGGCACCGAGCGCATCGCGACGCTCCGCAAGGAGCTGCAGGACAGCATGGACGAGAACGCACAGGTCTTCCGCACGGAAGAGACGCTCGACGAGGTGACCCGCGTCATCGCCGACCTGCGCGAGCGCTACAAGCACATCTCGATCCAGGACAAGGGCAAGCGGTTCAACACCGACCTGCTCGAGGCGATCGAGCTCGGCTTCCTGCTCGACCTCGCCGAGGTCGTCGTATACTCCGCGCGGTCGCGCCAGGAGAGCCGCGGCGGCCACTTCCGCGAGGACTACCCCACCCGTGACGACGAGAACTTCCTCGTCCACACGATGGCGTACCTCACGGGCGACGCCCACTCCTCGCTCGCCGGTGACCACATCCGTCTCGACACCAAGCCCGTCGTGATCACGAACTACCAGCCGATGGAACGGAAGTACTGAGATGACCGCAGTCCTCGACGAGAAGAAGCCCGCGGCGGCCGACGCCGTCCCCCGCTTCACCGCGACGCTCATCGTCCGTCGCTTCGACCCGGACGTCGACGAGGAGCCGCGCTGGCAGGACTTCGACGTCGAGGTGCTCCCCACCGACCGCGTCCTCGACGCCCTGCACCAGATCAAGTGGGAGCAGGACGGCTCGCTCACCTTCCGCCGGTCGTGCGCGCACGGCATCTGCGGGTCCGACGCCATGCGCATCAACGGCCGCAACCGGCTCGCCTGCAAGACCCTCATCAAGGACCTCGACCTCTCGCAGCCGATCTACGTCGAGGCCATCAAGGGCCTGCCGCTCGAGAAGGACCTCGTCGTCGACATGGAGCCGTTCTTCCAGTCGTACCGCG
>Ga0265797_10005261_pt1 | contig 19005 bp, 16 predicted proteins | sample P2T30metagenome_FD_192433 | JGI IMG/M metagenome (GOLD analysis project Ga0265797, IMG submission 192433) | Plant litter microbial communities from East Loma Ridge, Irvine, California - P2 T30 | ecosystem: Environmental > Terrestrial > Plant litter > Unclassified | place: USA: California... | reverse complement strand
GTATATGGACTCCTCCTCGTTTGCAAACAATCCGTCTTCAGGCCGTGAGGTACGACTGCTCACGTATATCCGGTCTCGAACGACTGCACCTGCTCGAGGTGCTGGACCCTGATGGGCTATTCGCGCGCTGACTCCCTATCGCTTTGACGGGCTCGAAGGCCTCAGACATTATCGGGTTTCGTCAGCGCCGGTTCGACCTGTTGGCCATCAAACGGCTTGTCATGCAATCGTGGTTCGGATACTTCTACAGTACTTCTACAGCTGTGCTTACGCGGCTTGAGGCTGGTAATCCGTTCCTTTGGTCAGCATTGCCCAGGCGATGCGCGCGGTCTTATTCGCTAACGCCACTGCGGCGATATTCGGGTGCCGTGTCGTGGCAATGCGGATTACCCATATGCTCAATCGATCCGTCTTCGCGTGTGCGGTTCGGATGACCGCTCGGGCTCCATGCACGAGCAAGCTGCGCAGATAAGCGTCGCCCCGCTTGCTAATACCGAGCAATCGCTCCTTTCCTCCCGAGCTGTTTTGTTTGGGCGTGAGCCCAAACGAAGCAGCCATCTCTCGACCGCTGGCAAATTGACTGGCGTCCCCTACCGTTGCCAGCAGAGCCGTTGCGGTAACGGGCCCAATGCCGCGCACGTGCTGCAAGCGTAGAGCGGCCGGGTCTTGCCGAGCAATCTGTTCGATCTCTCGGTCGAGCTCTTCAATACGTTCGTCGAGTGCTTTCAGATCTCGCCATAATCCATGCAAGAGCCGGCGAAAACGTTCGCTTAGTCCGTTGTCGCGATCTTCGAGCCAGCGTGGGATTGCTGACCTCAGGTGCAGTAATTCTTTTGGCGCCACCAATCCGTATTCCGATGCCAGACCACGCAGCTGATTAGCCTTGGCTTTGCGCTGATCCATCAGACCTGAGCGTACTCGGTGTACGGCTTGGATATCCTGCTGCCCGACGGTTTTGACGGCCACAAAGCGCATGCTAGGCCGGCTCATCGCTTCGCATATTGCCTCGGCATCGTTAGCGTCGTTCTTGTTGCTCTTGACGTAGGGTTTAACGAACTGCGGAGCGATCAGCTTGACCGTGAATCCTTTTTCTTGCAGCAGTCGGGCCCAGTGGTGAGCGCCGCTACACGCTTCCATCCCGATCTCGCAACCCGGCTCGATCCTGTCGAGCAGTGCCTGGATCCAGTCTCCGCGGACCAGCTTACGTCGCCAGACGGTTTTTTCCGAGCGGTCTACGCCGTGCAGTTGAAAGACATTCTTTGCCAAGTCGACCCCAACGCGGATAAGCTTCATGACAGGCTCCTTCTTTCCAAACCGGTTGTGTGGAAACTCCAGTTTGACACTAACGTGTCCTCAGGGGAGGAGGAGTCCATCCCATTGCTTTGGGTCGACAGCGGCCGGTCACGACAGACCGGTTTCGGCCAAGAGCAGACGTTGGAGCAAACAATCAGGTGCAATTTGGGACGTAGTCAGGTCATGATGCAAGACAACGATTTCTGGGTAAGCGTATTGCTCACGATGCAGGTTGCGCTTCTGGGAGCGATTGGACTTCATGTGCGCAAAGTCCTGTGCCGATGGAATGCGAGCGAAATTAGGATTCGCGCTGTCTTTGACGGGCCTATTCGTGAAGAGGATGCCGAAGCTATGCTTGTAGTCGAGACGGAAATGATCGCTAGCTTTCCAGACCAAGACATTTCACTGGTCTGCGAACAGTGCGATGCGCCGCAGCCAATTCTCAGATGTGACGATGAACAAGCGGTTTTCGCCCGGCTGGAAGCATTCGCGTAGGGTTCGTCTCGTCATGTGAGCAAGGTCTACTTAGGGTCGACACCGGCCTGTCGCGGCCCCAGCCGGGTTTCAGCCTGGCAACCTGCTATGCTGGCTCGACCGGCCGGATTCGGCCAGGAGCAGACCTTCAGGATTGTGATCATGAAAAACAGTGACGAGAAAAAATACTGCTTGATCTGCAAACGCTTACTCAACAATCCAGCCGATCCGCTTTCAGGAAATTGCGGCGAAGATTGCTGGGGATGCGTAGGAGCTATCGAGGCAGAAATGGGATGGGCACAGTCGCTGGCCTATGTGCGCAAAGAGTCCGAGGCAGGACTTCGGCCGGGCTGGATTGATCCATTCAAGCTCTAAAATGGCAGCTGCGCTACGACCGCTTCGGGTCGATTCCTGCCTGTCGCGGTGGTCGCTGGATTTTCAACCTGGCAACTTGCTGTGCTGGGCCGGCCGGCTGGATTCGGCCAAGAGCGGACGCATGACCGACCATTGGAAGGATCCCGACGATGAAATACTCAAAGCTCGTATCGCATTGGTTGTCGCCGCAATCGGTTCCGTCAGCAATTCTTCCGGTGGTAGAGGCGCTACGAGGAAAAGACATTAAGGTCTGCCGCGTTGGCATGGAAAATCCGAAAGCGCCTATCCACTATGTCTTTGTGGATCATCCGTTTGACCCACAGGCAGTGCTGGCCGAACTTCACGACAACGCGGGCCTGAGCGCTGACCGCAACGGCCCAGGAATCAACTCCATCGAATATGCCTGGATCGGCTTTGAGGCAGGTGTCTGCACATCTACATAATCAGCGCGACGGCATTTGGCGAGCGACCGCTCTGGGTCGAAACCAGCCTGATAGCGACCCGCCGATTTCGGCCAAAAGCGGTCTTCTATGCGAACCCCAACTCCTTTCCATGCCCAACGACATCAATCACCCTATATTTGGCTTCCTGAAGTACGACGAAGGGCTGAACTGGTACTCTGCAGATCTGAAATTAATAGAGATTCCACGGCTCTACCTCTCATTAGACGACTGTGCCGATGAGGCTGCGTTTATCGAATTTGCATCGCACAAGGCGGCGTCTTTACCAACAGATATCGCTAGAGCCAGGAATACAGCGGTCCGCCTTCTTGACCTTGCTAACGGGGAATGGCTGCCCGATGGAGCTTCCGCTAGGGACGCTGAATCATTCATGGCTAGACTCACTGTAGATTCCCTGACGCTGTATCCAGATGAAAGCTCAGTAGTTATTTTCCGCGCTGCCGATCTCTTCGCGGGTCACGGCGTACTTGTATCGCTTGAGCCAAATGGTCAAGCTTCGGACGCAACTCTATGCGGCTAAGGCGCCGTCGTGCTTCGCGTATGTCTGCTCTGGGTCGGTTCCGGGCCTTTGTGACAGTCAGCGTTTTTCCCTCGCTGGATGATGCTGGCAGCTTCAAACCCATCCTCGACATCTACACCGCTGATGCAGCAATGAGTTTGCCTCGATCCGGCAGTCCCTCACTTCCCACAGTCGCCCCAATAGCCAAAAGCGCACGGATATCCAGAGCAATCTCGGAAAGCCGGTATTGGTCCGATAGCCAATTCCAGGATAGCGGCGCCTGGTTCCGCTGCAGGCCAACGCCCAGGCTCACATTGATGCCAGGCGCGCCGTCTAGCACCGCATTGGCTGCGGATGGGACAGCGTCCACAGCACTCGCCGCACAGCAAATCCTTTCGAAAAGCTTCTATTGATTACCGATTCCTTACGAGACCTTTGTTTTTGACATATTTCTGTGTCAACATCAAGTGTCGGACTTTGAACTTCGGCAATGGATGCAATTTTCGTTTCGTTTGAATCCGAAATTTTCGTAAAGGAAGCTATACATGCGACACAGCCGCTCAAGCACCAGTCAATTTCGTCAGCCGGCACTGCTGCGCGCGCTCAGCGCAGTAGCGTTGGCGCTGCTGGCCATGCCGGGGATGGCCGCGCCGGTCGCCGATCCGCTGGCGCCGGCGGGCCGCTGGGAAGGTAATACGAGCGGCGGCGCCAGCACGCCACCGATGGGCTGGAACAGCTGGAATGCGTTTCGTACCGAAGTCGATGAAGACAAGGTAATGGGCGCGGCGCGCGTAATGGTCGATAGCGGACTGGCCAAGCTGGGCTACCGCTATGTGAATGTCGACGACGGTTGGTGGCTCAAGCGGCGCCAGAGCGATGGCCGCATGCAGATTCGCACCAACATCTTCCCGTCGGCAGCCACCGGCGGCGCCAACGTCACCAGCTTCAAGCCGTTTACCGACAAGCTCCATGCGATGGGACTGAAGGCCGGGCTGTATACCGACATCGGCCGCAACGCCTGTTCGCAGGCCTACGATCTGCATTCGCCCAATCTGCCGCAAGGCACGACCGCTGAGCGCGAAGTAGGACTCGAGGGACACGTCGAACAAGACATCAATCTGTACTTCAAGGAATGGGGTTTCGATTACATCAAGATCGACGCTTGCGGACTCGCCGATTTCGTACCGGCTTCGACTCTGGTGACAGAGCAGAAGTACCGTGGCCTGGCGCCACTCATCGATCGCAGTTCCATCAATCGCACCGACATCAAGGCGGTGCGCAGCCGCTACGAGACGGTGGCCGCCGCCCTCAAGGCCGCCAGGCCAGAGAACGACTATATCCTGTCGATCTGCGCCTGGGGCATGGCGAACGTGCGCTCCTGGGGCAAGGACGTCGGCAACCTGTGGCGCACCAGCAGCGACATCACCCCGAGCTGGACCAGCATGCTGCATAACTTCGACAGCGCGGCAAAGCGTCCCTTGTACGCCGGCCCAGGCCACTGGAACGATCCAGACATCTTGTTCGTCGGCCACGAGGCGTTCGATGCCGACCATCTGGTCGAGGCCCGCTCGCACTTCTCCTTGTGGGCGATGATCAATGCGCCGCTCCTGATCAGCTATGACCTGCGCAACGGCCCGGCTTCGCTGCTGGGCGTGCTGGGCAACGCCGACCTGGTTCGCCTCAACCAGGACAAGTCAGGACACCAGGGCGTCATCACCTACGATTCCGACGATGCCCAGATCATCGTCAAGACAATCGGCGATGGAAGCACCAAGGCCGTGGCCTTGTTCAATCGCGGCGCCACGCCGGCGCCGGTGATTCTGATGGCCAGGCACCTGAAGCTGGCCGACGATGCGCCGATCGTCCTGAACAACCTGTGGTCGAAAGAACGCCTGACATTCACTGGCGAAAAGGCGTTCACGCTGGCGCCGCACGAGACGCTGGTGTTCGAAGCAAGCGGCAAGCGGCTGCTCGGAAACGGCGTCTACCTGTCTGAAATACCTGGCTCGATCAATGTCGCCGTCGATGGCACCCGGCACGCGGCGCTGGATCCGACCATCCACCGCATGATCGATCCCTGGTCGGGTACCCGGTCCAGCGGATCGCGCGCCGTGTATGCCGGCTGGGGCGGTGCGCAGGCGGACGCAACGCCCTACGGCCAGAGCTTGCAGATCGCCGGACAGGCCTTCGATTCGGGCCTCGGCGTGCTGTCGAACTCGCGCCTCCAGGTCAAGAACGCATCGGCCCACGCGGTGCTGATGGCGTCCGTGGGCGTCGATGATTCGTCCGCCAACGTCAGCCAGGCCGTGCAGTTCTACGTGTATGGCGACGGCAAGCTTCTTTCCCGCAGCCCGGCCATGACCTCGGGCGCCAGGGCGAACCAGATCAGCGCGAATATCAAAGGCAGCAAGCTGATCGAACTGGTGGTGCGCGACGCGCAGTCGGGCAACACGCTGCCCGTGGTGGCCACCTGGGGCGACGTGCGCCTGATGCGCGACGCCGCCGCGCCGCACTGACAGCAACCTGAAAATTCAGGCCTGCTTGCGTTTTTTCAGTGCTGCGATGCCGGCAATGCCCAGGCCGAGCAGCGCCAGCGAATGCGGCTCGGGCACCGGTGTCGCCGGCCCGAACACCTCGTCGCGCACAGCGGCAGCCGTATCCGGGTAGTTGGTGAAGACACCGTCCACGCCCAGGTTGTAGGCATCCTGATAGCTGGCCGGATCGTTCAGGTAGGTGTATGGCATGACGGTCAGCCCGGCATTGTGCGCGGCCGTCACGCAGGCTTCGCTAAGCTGGCGGCTCGAGGGGCCGATACCGTCTGCAACGGCGGCGACCGCAGCAGCAGCTTCTGCCGTGGTCGGGCAAATACCAAGATAGCTGACAGGGATCGATGAGTTGGCGTTCAGGTATTGCACCTGCTCGGCGTTGAACGACTGCGTCAGGGCGCGGCCGGTGGTGGTGAAGTAGCCGTTGTATTTCGCATCCGTCAGGCCGGCGAGGATGGCTTCCGCCACACCCAGGCCGGTCTGCTTGGCTTCGGGGAACACCCCGACGGCGATGCCGGTGTCCAGGTAATGGTTGTAGGCGAGGTCGAGGAAGGTGCTGAAGGACGTGAAACTGTACGCCGTGGCGGGGTTGAAGTAGGTCGTGTCGGTGCAGTAGCCGGCGGCGCTGCGGCAGGTCACGGACAGCTGCTCGAGCTGCGCCAGGGTGAATTTCCTCACGTCGTAAGTGCCATTCTCGGAACGCAAAGCGGCGATCTCGGGATGCGCCGCGGCATACGACACGACATTCGTAGTGGCGTTCAAGGCGCCGTCATGCAGCATCACTGCCTTGCCGTCGGCGGTCAGGTAGACATCGCCCTCGATATAATCGGCACCCATCTTGATGGCCAGCTGGTACGCCTGCACCGACTCCTCGGGCAGGTAGCCGCTGGCGCCGCGATGCGCGATCACCAAAGGCCGCTCGCCGGTGAGCGTTGACACGGGAATGGCTTGGGCTGCGCCAGAGCCCAGCATCAGGGCGGCGAATGGCAAGAAATAAACTGGCGACGACGTTTTCATATAAGCGAACCTTCTCGAAGTTGTGTAGGTTTTTTCAAGCAAGCCAGAAGCCGGCAGGCGAAGCAGACGGACCGACATCCTGAAAAAACCGCGTCTCGATGCGGAGCGGTTGGCCACAATCCATCACCGCCGTTCTGGCTGAGCTGACGGAAGGTATGCTAGTTCGGTGTTGTGACAGTGGTATGAATATACCAAGCGATGTGTTGTCTCGGATGCATCTTGCCGCGACGCGCTTGACGCCGCGAACAGGCGACAAGCCAGATTGACCCGGCGTGCGGCTACTCCCCTGCGCGCGAGTAGCCGCTGGCAATCAAGCTCACCTTGCGTGAGACTTGACGCCTGGGCGCAAAGCCTACGCGCTCAATCGAACTTGCTGAAATCCGGCTTGCGCTTTTCGAAGAACGCCGTAAACGCTTCCTTCGCCTCAGCCCCTTGCAGCATGGCGCTGAAACGTTCGTTCTCGGCGGCGATGGTCTCCTTGATCAGCGGCGAGCGGGCGCGCTTCATGAGCGCCTTGGTGGTGCGGATCGAGGCTGGGGGCAGCTTGGCCAGCTTGGCGGCCTGGCCCTGGGCAAAGGCCAGCAGCTCGGCCGCCGGCAGCACGCGAGCGACGATGCCCATTTCGAGCGCTTCCTGCGCCAAAAAGGCTTCGCCCAGCAGCAGCTTTTCGGCTGCGCGGGTGTAGCCGGCCGACTGCGCCACCAGCAGCGACGAGGCGAATTCAGGGCACAGGCCGAGCTGGGTGAACGGCATCGAGAACCTGGCGTTGTCGGCGCAGTACACCAGGTCGCAATGCATCAGCAGCGTGGTGCCGATGCCGACTGCGGCGCCGGCGACGGCGGCCACCACCGGCTTGGTGCAGCTTTCGAGCGCGTTCATGAACTGGAACACGGGGCGCTGTTCGGTCATGGCGCCTTCGCCGGCGTTGTTCAGGAAGTCGTCGAGGTCGTTACCGGCGGTGAAGATCTCGGGTTTGCCGCTGATGACGATGGCGCGCACCGAGATGTCGGCTTCGGCATCGCGCAGGGCGTCGGCCATCGCCTGGTACATGGCGCCGGTGATGGCGTTCTTGCGTTCGAGGCGGTCGAATTCGAGATTGAGGATGCCGTCGGATTTGCTGACAAGAATGGACATGGGCGGTCTCCGGAATGGTCTGTTCTACATGGACGCGTGGGCGGGAAAACGCTGCAACTGGCGTTTTCCCGCCCACGCGGTACTACATGGCGGCGGCCCGATGGCGCCGCCATCCTGGCATTAGACGCGCTCGATGATACCGGCGGCGCCCATGCCGGCGCCGACGCACATCGTCACCATGCCGTACTTCAGGTTGTTGCGGCGCAGCGCGTGCACCACGGTCGCGGCGCGGATCGCGCCGGTCGCGCCCAGCGGGTGGCCCAGCGCAATCGCGCCGCCCATCGGGTTGACCTTGCTGGTGTCCAGGCCCAGGTCGCGGATCACGGCCAGCGCCTGCGCGGCAAACGCTTCGTTCAGCTCGATCCAGTCGAGCTGGTCTTGCGTGATGCCGGCCGCGGCCAGCGCGGCAGGAATCGCCACCTTCGGGCCGATGCCCATGATTTCAGGCGGCACGCCGCGCACGGCGAACGACGAGAACTTGGCCAGCGGGGTCAGGTTGTGCTCACGCAGGATCTTTTCGCTGACCACGATCAGGGCGCCGGCGCCGTCCGACATCTGCGACGAGGTGGCGGCGGTGACCGAACCCTTGGCCGCAAACACCGGCTTGAGTTTGGCCATGCCTTCCATGCTGGCGTCGGCGCGCGGGCCTTCGTCGGTGTCGACCGTGCGGCGCTTGACGTCGATCTGGCCGCTGCCCAGGTTCGGCGTGCGGGTGATGACTTCGACCGGGGTAATCTCGTCCTTGAAGTAGCCGGCCTGCTGCGCGGCGATGGCGCGGCGGTGCGATTCCAGGCCGAACGCGTCCTGGTCTTCGCGCGAGATCTTCCACTGGTTGGCCACGTTTTCCGCGGTCAGGCCCATGCCGTAGGCCAGGCCCACGTTCTCGTCCTTGAAGGTGTCCATATTGATCGATGGGTGGTGGCCCATCATCGGCACCATCGACATCGATTCGACGCCGCCGGCGATCATCACGTCGGCTTCGCCCACGCGAATGCGGTCGGCCGCCATCGCCAGGGCGGTGATGCCCGAAGCGCAGTAGCGGTTCACGGTGACGCCGCCGACGGTGTTCGGCAGGCCGGCCAGCACCACCGCGTTACGCGCGATGTTGAAGCCCTGCTCGGCTTCCGGGAACGAGCAGCCGACGATGGCGTCGATGATCAGCGCCGGGTCCAGGTTCGGCACGGCGGCCATGGCGCCGCGGATCGCTGCTACCAGCAGGTCATCCGGGCGGGTCTTGTTGAACATGCCGCGCGGCGCCTTGCCGATCGGGGTGCGGGTCGCTGCGACGATGTATGCGTCTTGAAGTTGTTTGCTCATGTCAGTGTCCTATTCTGTCGGCGCTTAGTTGCGAACCGGTTTGCCGGTCTGCATCATGCCCATGATGCGTTCCTGGGTCTTCGGATTGTTCAGCAGTGCGACGAAGGCCTTGCGTTCGAGGTCGAGAATCCACTGCTCGCTCACCATGCTGCCCTGGTCGATGTCGCCGCCGGTCACGATCTCGGCGATCGTGTCGCCCAGCTGGTAATCGTAGGCCGAGATGAAGCCGCCATCGCGCATATTGACCATCTGGCCGCGGATGGTGCCCCAGCCATAACGGCCGGTGACCTGGAAGGTGCGTCGTGCCGGGGCGCGGTAGCCGGCGTCGAACATGGCGCGCGCGGTGGTCTTGGCCACGTGCAGCAGTTCGTACGCGTTGAAGACGATGATGTCGTCTTCCTTCAGGTAGCCCATGGCCTTGGCTTCAAGCGCCGACTTCGACACTTGCGCGGTGGCCGCGTTCATGAAGCCGTTCTTCAAGAATTGCAGGATGTCGTTGCCCTTGGCTTCGGTGGCCGCGCGCAGCGCCGCTTCTTTCAGGCCGCCGCCGGCCGGCACCAGGCCCACGCCCACTTCGACCAGGCCGATGTACGACTCGATCGAGGCCACGCGTTTGCTTGCATGCAGCGCCAGCTCGCAACCGCCGCCCAGCGCCAGGCCGGCCACGGCAGCGACGACCGGGATGTTCGAATACTTCATCGCCATGAAGGTGTCCTGCAGCTCGCGCACGATTGGCTCCATCGCCTTCGCGCCGCCGGCCATGAAGGCCGGCAGGGCCGATTGCAGGTCGGCGCCGGCCGAGAACGCGCCGCCTTCGGCTGCGTCGGTGTTCCAGATCACGATGCCCTTGAAGCCCTGCTCGGCTTCTTTCAGCGCGCGCTGAATGCCCTTGATGACGCCATCGCCGATGACGTGCATCTTGGTCTTGAGCGAGATCACCAGCACTTCGTCGTCCGAATGCCACAGGCGCACGCTTTCATCTTCGAACACGGTGGTGCCGAAGGTCTTGGCGTCGAGCGTGGTGGAACCGAGCACCGGGGCGCGGAACTGCTGGCGCTGGTAGACCGGCAGATCCGACGCCGGCACATACGCGTTTTTGGTGGCCGAGTACGAACCTTCGGCGCTATGCACGCCCTTCTCTGCGACCGGGCCTTCGAACACCCAGGCTGGCAGCGGCGCGGTGGAGAGCGCCTTGCCGGCGTCGATGTCTTCTTTCACCCATTGCGCGATCTGGGTCCAGCCGGCGGCTTGCCAGGTCTCGAACGGACCGACGCTCCAGCCGAAGCCCCAGCGCATCGCGAAGTCGATGTCGCGCGCGTTGTCGGCGATGGTGTCGAGGTGGAAGGCGATGTAGTGGAAGGCGTCGCGGAAGATCGCCCACAGGAACTGCGCCTGCGGGTTGGTCGAATCGCGCATGGCCTTGAACTTCTTGACCGGGTCTTTCTCTTTGAGGATGCGGCCGACGATATCGGCTGCCTTGGCGCCGCCCGTCACGTAGTCGCCGGTGGCGAAGTCGAGGCGTTGAATCTCCTTGCCGACCTTCTTGTAGAAGCCCGCGCCCGATTTCTGGCCCAGCGCGCCCTTTTCGATCAGCTTGGCCAGCACCTCAGGGGTTTTATAGACGCTGAAGAACGGGTCGTCCTTCAGGTTGTCCTGCATGGTCTTGATCACATGGCCCATCGTGTCCAGGCCCACCACGTCGGCGGTGCGGAAGGTACCCGACTTGGCGCGACCGAGCTTGGCGCCGGTCAGGTCGTCGACCACGTCCACCGACAGGCCGAATTTTTCGGCTTCATGGATGGTGGCCAGCATGCCGAAGATGCCGACCCGGTTGGCGATGAAGTTCGGCGTGTCCTTGGCGCGCACGACGCCCTTGCCCAGGGTCGAGGTCAGGAAGGTCTCGAGCTGGTCGAGAATTTCGGGACGGGTGCCTTCGGTCGGGATCAGTTCGACCAGGTGCATGTAGCGCGGCGGGTTGAAGAAGTGCACGCCGCAGAAGCGCGCCTTCAGTTCACTGTCAAAACCTTCGGCCAGCTTGTTGATCGACAGGCCCGAGGTGTTCGAGGCGAAGATCGCATGCGGCGCGATGTGCGGCGCGACCTTGGCGTACAGGTCGTGTTTCCAGTCCATGCGCTCGGCGATGGCTTCGATGATCAGGTCGCACCCGGCCAGCAGGTCGAGGTTGTCCTCGTAGTTGGCCACTTCGATCAGGGCTGCGTCATCCTTGTTGCCCAGCGGGGCCGGCGAGAGCTTCTTCAGGTTCTCGATGGCGCGCAGGACGATGCCGTTCTTGGCGCCTTCCTTGGCCGGCAGGTCGAACAGCACGACCGGCACCTTGGCGTTCACGCAATGCGCAGCGATCTGCGCACCCATCACGCCGGCGCCGAGGACGGCGACTTTTTTAACGATGAAATTGGACATATTGGCTATTCCTTGGTTGGCGTCGCGAGCACCACACCGCCAGCACCACGCCACCCTCTTCAGGTGCGTGGTGCTGACAGTGGAGCCTTCGGGCGACGAGTATCAGCGTGACAGGGTATTAAAACAGCTCGGCGTCGAGCGCCAGCAGATTCGAGGCGCCCGAACGGGCCTGGCGGATCAGCATCGCGGTTTCCGGATACAGGCGCGCGAAGTAGAAACGCGCGGTGGCCAGCTTGGCTTCGTAGAACTTGTCGCCCGAATCGACCTTGGCCAGCGCGATCTTGGCCATCTGAGCGAAGAAGTAGCTGTACACCAGGTGGCCGGCCACGCGCAGGTAAGGCACGGCGGCGGCGCCGACTTCGTCCGGATTCTGGAACGCCTTCATGCCGATTTCCATGGTCAGCTTGGTGACCTTCTCGCCCAGTTCACCCAGCGGGGTGACGAACTCGGACATCGACTCGTCCAGGCCGTTGTCTTCGACGAACGACTTGATCTTCTCGCCGAACTTGCGCAGCTTGGCGCCGTTGTCCATCAGGATCTTGCGGCCCAACAGGTCGAGCGACTGCACGGTGTTGGTGCCTTCGTAGATCATGTTGATGCGGGCGTCGCGCACGTACTGCTCCATGCCCCACTCGGCGATGTAGCCGTGGCCGCCGTACACCTGCATCGCTTCCGAGGTGGCGATCCAGCCGTTGTCGGTAATGAAGGCCTTGATGATTGGGGTGAGCAGCGCGACTTCGTCGGCCGCTTCCTTGCGCACTTCTTCGTCAGGGTGGTTCAGTTCGCGGTCGATCTGCAGCGCCATGTACGAGGTGAAGGCGCGGCCGCCTTCGGCGTAGGCCTTGGCGGTGAGCAGCATGCGGCGCACGTCCGGGTGCACGATGATCGGGTCGGCTGGCTTGTCCGGCGCCTTCGGGCCCGACAGGCTGCGCATCTGGATCCGGTCCTTGGCGTAGACCAGCGCGTTCTGGTACGCCACTTCGGTCAGGCCCAGCGACTGCATGCCCACGCCCAGGCGCGCCGCGTTCATGAACACGAACATCGCCTGCAGGCCTTTGTGCGGCTGGCCGATCAGGGTGCCGCGTGCATTGTCCAGGTTCATCTGGCAGGTCGAGTTGCCGTGGATGCCCATCTTTTCTTCGATTGCGCCGCAGGCGATGCCGTTACGCTCGCCCAGCGAACCGTCGTCGTTCGGCATGAACTTTGGCACCAGGAACAGCGAGATGCCTTTTGAACCTTCAGGCGCATCCGGCAGGCGCGCCAGCACCAGGTGGACGATGTTGTCGGCCATATCGTGTTCGCCGGCCGAGATGAAGATCTTCGAGCCGGTGATGAGGTAGGTGCCGTCGGCTTGCGGCTCGGCTTTCGAACGCAGCAGGCCCAGGTCGGTGCCGCAGTGCGCTTCGGTCAGGCACATGGTGCCGGTCCATTCACCCGACACCAGCTTCGGCAGGTACAAGCGCTTCTGGTCGTCGGTGCCATGCTCGAGCAGGCACTCGTAGGCGCCGTGCGACAGGCCCGGGTACATCGACCAGGCCTGGTTCGACGAATTGAGCATCTCGTAGAACGAGTTGTTCAGCGTGACCGGCAAGCCCTGGCCGCCGTATTCAGGGTCGCATGCCAGCGCGGCCCAGCCGCCTGCAACATACTGTTTATACGCTTCCTTGAAACCCTTCGGCGTGGTGACGGCCTTGCTGGCGGCGTCGAAATGGCAGCCTTCGCGGTCGCCCGAGTGGTTCAGCGGGAACAACACCTCTTGGGTGAATTTCGCGCCTTCTTCGAGCACCTGGTTGATGATGTCGGCGTCGATTTCTTCGTACTTTGGCAGCTGCTTGAATTCTTCGGTGACGTTGAGGAATTCGTGCAACACGAACTGCATATCCCGAAGTGGCGCGACGTACTGACCCATGGTTTTCTCCTGACGAAGGGTGTGAATTTGGACTTGGCCGGCGGCTTATGCCGCCTGGTGGTCTTGCTGTGCTGATGCTTGTTCTTGCGCGGTGTTACCCGGATTGCGGACGTTCTCGATCAGGCGTGCGAAGCCGGCTTCGGCGCGTTCGACGGCGCCGGGATTGCGCAGGAAGCGGGCGTCGTGGTGCAGGGCCAGGATCAGGCCGTGCATCTCGAACACCAGCTGCTCGGCGTCGATGCCGGCGCGCAGGTGCCTGGCTTCGACTGCCTGCTGCACGCTGCGCAGCAGCGCGCCCTGCCAGGCACGCACCATCGACACCAGTTCCTCGCGGATCGGGCCTTCGCGGTCATCGTACTCGACCGCGCCGCTGATGTAGATGCAGCCTGACGCGATCTCGACCGAGACGCGCTTGACCCAACGCGCGTACATGGCGAGCAGGCGCGGCAGGCCGCGTGCTTCCTTGATACTCGGCAGGAACACCTCGCCCTCGAAGCGGTGGTGATACAGCTTGACCACCTCGAGCTGCAGGTCTTCGCGCGAACCGAAGTGGGCGAACACGCCCGACTTGCTCATGTTCATGCGGTCGGCCAGCAGGCCGATGGTCAGGCCTTCGAGACCGTTGCGACTGGCGAGTTCGAGCGCGACGTCGAGGATTGCAGCCCGCGTCTGTTCGCCCTTGCGCATGAATTTGGTTGAAGCGTTGATGGTTGCCCCTGAATCGAAAAAATCCGAACGCTCGTACTATTATCTATCAGCGTTGGAATGTCAAACGGGAACTTAGAGTTGGCGTTCTATTGATGCAAGACAATGCTCGACGCAGGGAGAATGCGTCCTGGGTGGATTGCCGCGCTGATGTCGCGCCCGCCAACCGATTTGTCGATACGGCTATAAAGGTACCGCATTTTTGCGAGCGTGGGTATTCTGTTTGCAGGCGGGCGCAGTGCCAGCGGGCGGCGCCGGCGCGCCCTGCCCTACTCGTCGATATCGCCGCCCACGCGCGTCATCTCGCGCCGGTCGCGCTTGGTCGGCCGCCCCTTGATCTCCAGGCTCGGCTCCGGGTACAGGCGGCGCGCGACCTTGTCGTTCTCGCGCCGCGCGATGCTTTCGTCGGTCTCGAAATACAGCGTGCGCGCCACCGGTGCCGGGCCACGCGCGCCCGAGATCGCGGCCACGATCACTTCCCAGCGATCCGAGCCGTTGTCGATCAGGATCCGGTCATTCACCTTGACCGTGCGCGCCGGCTTGACCGGTTCGCCGCCGATGCGCACGCGGCCGCGGTCGACCGCATCCTGGGCCAGCGAGCGGGTCTTGAAGAAGCGCGCCGCCCACAGCCATTTGTCGAGTCTTACATTGTCTTTGTCAGTATTCATGCTTGTTCCATTCATGCCTCAGGTGTAGCCGATCGTGACCACCCGCATCGCCAGCTTGTACAACAGGTAGGCACTGCCATAACCGGCGCGCCGCAGCCAGCCGGTGTGGGCGAACTCCTGCGGGCAGACCTCGACGCCATCGGCGATGCCGCGTTCGATATGCTGGCGCAAGGTGGCGGCGAACAGCGGATCGTTCACCACCACGTTCGCTTCCTGGTTGACGAACAGCGACAGGCCGTCGCAGTTGCTCGAACCCACCGTGGCCCAGTCATCGTCGATGACCGCGACCTTGGCATGCAGCTGGGTCTTGCGGTATTCGACCACCCGGACGCCGTCGGCCAGCAGCTTGGGATAGAAGGAATGGGCGACCGCATCCTGGATGCGGAATTCCCCCACCCCGATCAGCAGCGTCACCTTCACCCCGCGCCGCGCCGCATGCGCCAATGCCTTGCGCAGCTTGCGCCCGGGGGCGAAGTACGGCGTGGCCAGCAGCACGCTGTCGCGCGCATGGCCCAGCGCCTGCAGATAGGCGCGCTGGATCGTGCTGCGGTTGCGCAGGTTGTCACGCACCACAAATGCGGCCCGGGCCGGACTTTCGCAAGAGGGAATCGGCTGCTTGCGCATCTCGCGAAACAGTTTCAAGCGCGTGCGCAGCCGCAGGCGGCCGGTGCGCATCCATTGTCCCGCCGCTTCATGGTGGATCTGCGTCACCAGCGGCCCGCGCACGCGCACCGTGAAATCCCAGCGCGGCGCCGGCAGGCGGTGGCCGTCGGCATGGTCGCACAGCCAGTCGTCATTGACGTTGATGCCGCCAACAAAAGCGATTTCGCGGTCGATGACGGCGATCTTGCGGTGCGAACGGGCCACGCCGCGCCGGCACAGGGGATTGAAGACGCGGTATTGGGCGCCGGCGGCGCTCAGTTCGGGGCCAAGCCGGTTGCAGACGCGGTGGCCGGTGCCGAACCAGTCGACCAGTACCCGCACCTTGACGCCGCGCTGCGCTGCGCGCATCAGGGCGTCGCGCACCGCGCGGCCGGTATCGTCCTCGGCAAAGATATAGGTTTCGAACAGCACCTCGTAGCGCGCCGCATCGAGCGCCTCGATCAGGGCCGGAAAGAAAGCGGTGCCGCTTTCGAGCAGGGCAATGTCGTTGTGGTCTACGAAGGTAAGGCTGCGCATGGCCTGGTGGGCAGGCTCAGCGCGTCGTGCAGTGCTTGGCCGGATCGGCCAGCTCGAGTTCGGCCACGATCGGCGCGTGGTCTGACAACTTGGCCCACAAGGGACCGTGCATCACCTTGGCGCTGTTGACCTTGAAACCGCGCACATAGATGCGATCCAGGCGGAACCATGGCAGCGCGGCCGGGAAGGTGCGCGCCGGGGCCAGGCGCGGCTGGCGTCCGGCCCAGCTGCGCACCATGTCGCCCAGCGGCGTACGCGGCCCCAGTTCGTCGAACACTTCGGTCACGCCCAGGCCGGCGCGCAGCTTGTCGCTGAGCGTGTTGCGCCAGTCGTTGAAGTCGCCCGCGATGATCACCGGCTCGCCGTTTGGCGCCGAGGCATTCACCGCTTCGATCAGCGAGGCGGTCTGGCGCCCGCGGCTGCCTTCGAACAGGCCCAGGTGCACGACGTAGCAGTGCACCGGGCAGGCCGGCGTACCGAGCACGCAGTGCAGGATGCCGCGCTGCTCGTAGGCGTGGTCGGAAACGTCGTGGTTGTGCGAATTCTCGATCGGCCAGCACGAGAGCAGTGCATTGCCATGGTGGCCGTGATCGTACACCGCGTTCATGCCATACGCGGTGTGGTGCGCGTCGGGCGCGAAGTAATCGTATTGGGCCGTTTCGGGCCAGTGGCGCTGACCACGGTCTTGATTGCCGTACCTGGCCTGGAAGCGGTCGTGCCGGCCCTGCACTTCTTGCAGGAACACGACATTGGCATCGAATTCGGCAATCGCCTTCTTCAGGGCGATCACGCGGGGCGTGCTGCGCAGCGAAGAGACGCCCTTGTGAATATTGTAGGTAGCTACACGAATTTTCATGGGAACATTCTACCCGGATCGGACCGGTGTTCTCGTGAAACGGGCCCAATCGTGCGCCTGAGAGGCGCGGGTGACGCAGCGGCGGAGGGGTGACCGGCGCAGTGGCCGGTGGATACCGTGCGTCGAGCGAGCGATGGCGGCAAACAGACTCAGCCGAGCGCCAGCGCCTCGTCGTAAATGCCTTCGTGACCGGACACGATCATGCGACGCGGTTTACGGTCAGCACCTTTCGCATCGGTCTTGGTGTCGGACGCAATCAATGGACCACTCAGGCGCAGGCCGCCGAACAGGTCAATATAAATGCAGTCGTCACCCATTGTGATTTCTTTCACTTTTTTATCGTTTTTGAGTTCAGGGTTTGTCAATTTAGATCCTCCAGAATCATCCGCTAAAAGTAACCTCTTTCAGGTTTCACCGTCGGTGAGCTGTGGACAATATTCTACGAGTTAGCCTATGTCAAACATTGAATATATGGTGTTTTACAGCAGAAAGTGAATTTAATTTTGTTATCAAAATGACATATATATTGTTAAAATATGTAATTTCATAGGGGGATTTTGTAAATTAGCCCCTCATATGCGCGTTGCCGCACAGATCATTTGAGCAAAAAGCACCCTCGTTCTTTTGTCAAAAAACGTCATTTCTTCAATTTTTAAAAGAAACAAATTCTTACAATTTGAACTGGTATTGACCCTGTGAAACGATATTTGTTTCCTTAGGTTAATACTAACGTTTCAGCTGGCGAGGTAATTGCAGGATGGCTTCGGCGTTCGACGACGAAAAGCAGCGGTCGGCCGCTTCGAGCAAGGGCAGCCAGACGTGCTGCACATGCTCGCGTGGACTGAGGATGATGGGAACGTCGCGTGGGACGCAGACCGAGAACACGTGCTCGGTGTTGTGGGTGACGCCGGGCGCGTAGCGGTGACGCCAGACCGGGTAGATCTCGTAGATGTTCGACAGTCGCCAGTCGAGCAGGCGCACCTGTTCGCCATCGGCCACGATGCCGGTCTCTTCGAACAGTTCGCGCGCGGCGGTCAGCAATAGCGGCTCGTCCGGCGCGTCGAGCGAGCCGGTGACCGATTGCCAGAAGCCGGGACGGTCGGCGCGTTCGATCAGCAACACGTCCATGGCGGCGGTGTGGATGACGACCAGGACCGATTCGGGGATCTTATGGGCAGGCATGGATAAAAAATGGCCGGGCCCGGAGCCCGGCCATTGACGACCCTTAAGCGACCTTCTGCTCGGCGCGCAGACGGATATGCAGTTCCTTCAATTGCTTCTCGTCGACTTCTGACGGCGCATTGGTCAGCAGGCACTGGGCGCGCTGGGTTTTCGGGAACGCGATCACGTCACGGATCGACTCGGAGCCGGTCATCAGCGTGATCAGGCGATCCAGGCCGAAGGCCAGGCCACCGTGCGGCGGCGCGCCGTATTGCAGCGCGTCGAGCAGGAAACCGAACTTGAGCTGCGCTTCTTCAGCGTCGATCTTGAGCGCGCGGAACACCTTGCTCTGGACCTCTTCGCGGTGGATACGGATCGAGCCGCCACCGAGTTCCCAGCCGTTCAGGACCATGTCGTAGGCCTTGGCGATGCAGGCACCCGGATTGGTCTCGAGCATGTCTTCGTGGCCGTCTTTCGGCGCCGTGAACGGGTGGTGGGTCGCGGTCCAGCGGTCGCCGTCTTCGTCGTATTCGAACATCGGGAAGTCGATCACCCACAGCGGCGACCAGACGTCGTCGAACAGGCCGGCCTTCTTGCCGAATTCCGAATGGCCGATCTTGACGCGCAGCGCGCCGATGGCGTCGTTGACGACCTTGGCCTTGTCGGCGCCGAAGAAGATCAGGTCGCCGTCCTGGGCGCCTGTCAGTTCCAGGATCTGGGCCAGCACTTCGTCGGACAGGTTCTTGACGATCGGCGACTGCAGGCCATCGCGGCCCTTGGCCTTTTCGTTGACCTTGATGTAGGCCAGGCCCTTGGCGCCGTAGATCGCCACGAACTGGGTGTAGGCGTCGATTTCCGAACGCGGCATCGAACCGCCCTGCGGCACGCGCATGCCGACCACACGGCCGTTCGGCAGGTTGGCGGCGCTGTTGAACACCTTGAACTCGACCGACTTCATCAGTTCGGTCAGTTCGGTGAACTCGAGCTTGA
>Ga0265797_10005260_pt1 | contig 19007 bp, 20 predicted proteins | sample P2T30metagenome_FD_192433 | JGI IMG/M metagenome (GOLD analysis project Ga0265797, IMG submission 192433) | Plant litter microbial communities from East Loma Ridge, Irvine, California - P2 T30 | ecosystem: Environmental > Terrestrial > Plant litter > Unclassified | place: USA: California... | reverse complement strand
ATCCATCGTCTACCGGGCACAGGGTGGGGCATACCTCCGGTGAGCCGTGTCACGCTGCTCTCATGGACGTGATCGAGAACGCGGAGCGTGGCGAGTGGCTCGTGGGACGAGTGCACGGCTGGGCAACTGTCGGCTCCGTCGCGGGATACGGCGCCGATGCATACGTTCGAATCCTGCACCCACGCGAAAGTGGGCACGTCGACAACCGTCGGGAGTGGGGGGTACCGCCCTCCGATGACTGGACGACGCGGCGCTGGTCCGACGTTGCTGCCACCTACGGACGCACCATGCACCCCCTCGTGCAGTGGGGCCGCCTTCTCGACGACCAGGATCCCTACGCACCGGGGACGTCCGTCGGCTGCTTGGACCCCGTCGTCCTCGCTGCCCTCGTCCCTCTCCTCACCAGTGCGACGAGCACACCGGACGATGTCGTCGCTGGCTTCTGGACAGGGCACGGAGGACTCGACATCGTCAGCCGGAGACAGCTGAACTTGCCGGGACGTGAGTACGTTCTGACGAGCACAACCCTCGCCGAGTTATCCGACCCCGACTGGGGATTCTCGCTCGAACTCGGGTGGGTCACCCATGTCAGGTCTCCTTCTCTTCAGCTGCTGTGGCCCGATGACCACGCCTGGGTCTTGGCGACCGAGATCGACTGGGACTCAACGATCGTCGCCGGCAGTCGTGCCCTCGTCGAGAGCATTGTTCTCGATGGCCGCTTCGAGGCGTTTGAAGTCGGCCCCGACGACGACCTCTCCTGGGACGGGGACACCATCAACGGCCCCAGCCAACCGTGACCTGAAACCAGGTCCATGGCCCCACGGCCAGAGCGAGACCCGATGAGCGATCGTCTATTGAGACGCCTGCGTCGCCCTACGCTGACGTCATGAGTCCCGATGTCAAGAAGTACAAAGGGCGAGCACGCCTAGCCCTGATCAGCGCGGCGGCATGGCTTGCCATCTTTGTCGCGTTCGCGGTACTTGATGCTCGGACTGACCTCAACGGCTTCACAGGTATGGGGCTCGGGATCGTCTTCACGGCCGTGAACGTAGCCCTTTTCATCTACGCCCAGGTGAAACTTCGGTCAGCACAAGGGCGCGAGCTCGACGAGCTGGCCTGACCTCGCCCGTCCGGAGTTTGATCCCCAACTGGGACAGTTCCACGCGCAGCCCGCCTGACTCGAGGTGACAAGCTACGGCCATGACCCAACGCAGCGTCGAACCACCCCGGGGCCGGTCCGAGAGCACACTTCGTAGATCGATGCGGACGCAACTGATCATGCAGGGAGCGATAGGAATGCTGGTCTTTTCCTCCCTGTTCCTCAATGACGAACTTGATGCCGTGCACATCGCGAGCGTGGTCCTCTTCGTCGTGTGGCTGACGGCCGGCGTGGTAGTCGTCGCGCAGTTCCGAGCACTCGGCTCTTGGCGCTGTCTTCCCGTGCACGCGGGCGAGGCGATGGTGTGGGGAACCGTCGCCAGCCGCATACGCCCTGGTGGCGGTGTTGGGTTCCAGGGCCAGTTCTCGATGTCGACACATCGTTTGCGATACAAGCCGGGATGGGTTGCCCGCCTTCGAGGTGCGTCGGCCGAGGAATGGGATGCGGACTCACTGCAATCCGTGAAGGTGGCACCAGGTAATGGCAGAGCATTCGCGTCTGGACGGTGGGTGGTCATCGAGACAGTCGCGGGTGATGCCATCACGCTTCTCACCGCCGAGCCACGGGCAGTCGCCGACGACATCGAGCACGCATTGACCCGCACGCTCCAGTGAGCGCGATGAACGCCCTCGGTCCAGGACCGGCGATGAGGCCGCAGCACAGCGACCTGGCTCCGCCTACGGTGGGCCCGTGCCCACGAAGAGCAGCCAGAAGAAGACGTATGTCCGTTGTGCCGTAGGTTTCTGCGTCGGAGTCCTCTTGCTGATCTTGCTGGATGGCCCGGCCATGAGCCTGGCAGCCCTGCCCATCGGCCTCTCGATCGGGACTGCCCTGCGAACGTGGTGGAGTGAGCATGGCTGGAACCCAGGCATCACCATCACAGAAGATGCGCCAGAGGCCGAAGTTGCCCAGAGCCACCACTCGGACGCCGACGCCTCCTAGCCGCGACCGTTGCCCCGTTCCGGGATCCCCTAACGGGTATGACGCTCGACGGCTACACGTCGATGACGCAGATGTGCCAAGCCAACCAACTTGCTTAAACATCGGCGACGAGCGACTTAAACCGAGCGTAGGTCTCCGCTCGCTCCTCTGGCGACACCTGCACCATCCCGGGCATCCGGAACCGATAGGCGACTGCGTTGAGACGGAAGGCAGTGATGGCAACGACGGCATCCTCCCGTGCAGGCGCTACCACGGCAGTGAGGATGGGTCACAGCCATGTGCCATGATCAGCGACGTGCCTGCGCTGCTGTCTTGGAACGAAATCCGCTCACGTCTCGACGAATTCGTTCTCGAATTCGCGGGCGAGTCTCGAGAGCACGCGGAATACGCGACGTTCTGGGATCAACTCCTCGCCAGTTACGGCATCACCCGCCGCCGCGTCGCGACATTCCAGCAGCAGGCGACTCGGGCTTCCACGGGGAACACAGGGTTCATCGACTTCTTCTGGCCGAAGGTAGTCATTGGTGAGCACAAGTCCCTCGGAAAGATGGGCGTGGAAGGTGAGGTCGCAGAGGCGCAGGCATTCGACTACCTCGCCGGCGGCGACATCAGCCCTGAGGACTTCCCTCGGTACATCATCTCCACTTACTACGCCCACATGCGTGTCACTGACCTCGAAGCACACGGCGGCGCGAAGAGCACGTTCTTCCCACTGTCCGAGATCCGCAAACACGCGGAAGAGCTTGGGTTTCTCGGGGGTTACCAGGCCGTCAGCATTGATACGACGGCACAGGAAGCCGCGTCCGTGCGGGCCGCAAAAGTCATGGCGAACCTCTACGCGGCACTCACCGGGGATGCTGACCAGGACTACGACGACGCGGGCGTTGAAGACGAGGGCGACGAGGACGAGACCGTCCACCGCACCGCTGTGCTGCTGACCCGGCTGCTGTTCCTCATGTTCGGCGACGACGCCGGCCTCTGGCAAAGGGGGCTGTTCCTCAACTGGTTGCGGGACCGCACCGCCCCGGACGGCTCCGATCTCGGCGCGAAACTCGCCGAATTATTCCAGGTGCTCAACACCCGGAAGCGACCGGACCGAATGGACGAGTCGCTGAAGAAATTCCCGTACGTCAACGGCGGCGTGTTCTCCGCCACCGATGACCTCGGCATCCTCGCGTTCGACCAGGACATGCGCGACGCTCTTATCAGTGCGTGCCTGTTCGACTGGTCCGACATCAGCCCCGCCGTGTTCGGCTCCCTCTTCCAGGCGGTGAAGTCGAAAGAAGCCCGCCGCCTCGACGGAGAGCACTACACGACTGAAACGAACATTCTCAAGACGCTGAACCCGCTCTTCCTCGACGACTATCGCGCCCGCGTCCGCGCCTCATGGAACAACGCGAAAAAGCTCCACGACATTCACGACGAACTAGCCACGAACACCTACTGCGACCCGGCGGCCGGCTGCTCGAACTTTCTCGTCATCGCGTACCGAGAGCTGCGGGACATCGAACTCGGCATCATCATGCGCCTCCGAGAACTCGAAGGCGACCAGACCTCCCAGATGCTTGACGTCTCGCTCGGCCTCCGTGTCTCGCTCGACCAGTTCACTGGCATCGAAATCAACTGGTGGCCCGCGAAGATCGCAGAGACAGCCATGTTCCTCGTTGACCACCAAGCGAACCTCCGAATGGCGGCAGCCCTCGGCCAGGCTCCGGACCGCCTTCCCATCACCATCGCCGCGAACATCGTCCATGCGAATGCGCTCACCACCGACTGGACCACCGTCATCCCGGCGGTGAAAGGCCACACCTTCGTGTTTGGCAACCCACCGTTCCTCGGCGACCACACCCGCGACAAGCAGCAGAAGGCCGAGCTGCAGGCCGCCTGGGGTGGCAGCAAGACCCTCTCCCGGCTCGATTACGTCACCGCCTGGCACGCGAAAACGCTCGCGTTCTTCCGGGCCCGGGCCAGCCGCGGGGAGTGGGCTTTCGTGACCACGTCCTCCATCACACAAGGCGACCAGCCCGCTCGACTATTCGCGCCCATCCACGACGACGGATGGCGCATCAAGTTCGCCCACCGCACGTTCGCGTGGACATCCGAAGCGCCGGGCGCCGCCGCGGTGCACTGCGTCATCGTCGGGTTCACCAAGTCGACGACAGGCAAGCCGCGACTGTTCGAGTACGCTACCGTGAAGGGCGACCCGCAAGAGATCTCCCCCAAGGTCGGTATTAACGCCTACCTCCTCGACCAGCCGTGGGTTCTCGTGGAGTCGCGCTCCACGCCGCTGTCGAAGGACATTGCGAAGGTCGCTCGCGGGCACATGGCGACTGACGACGGCAACTTCATCGTCACCGATGAGGACCTTCAGGTCGTCCGTTCCGACGCAGTGGCGTCCAAGTACCTGCGCCCCTATGTCGGGGCGAAGGAGCTCCTTCGCGATACGCACCGCTGGTGCCTGTGGCTAAAGGACGTCGAGCCTGACGACCTTGCCAAGTCGAGCGTGCTCCGGGCGAGGGTAGAAGCGGTCAAAGCCTTCCGGATCGCGAGCGACAAGCCCGAATCAACGAGGTCCTACCCGCACCATCACCTGTTTCGCCAGTTCGGACCGGAAGCCGAATCGTACCTCGCCATTCCTGCGGTGGTGAGTGAGACCCGGCGGTACTACCCCGCGGCACGTCTGGACAATGCCATTCCGTCGAACAAGGTGTACGTCACCGCCGACGACGACGGCTTCCAGTTCGCGGTGTTCTCATCGTCGATGTTCGTCGCCTGGCAGAAAGCCATTGGTGGCCGCATGAAGTCCGACCTCAACTTCGCGCAGACGGTGACCTGGTACACCTTTCCACTCCCAAGCGTCAGCGCGGACGACCGTGTCCGCATCATTGACGCCGGAAATCTAGTCCTTTCCTCTCGTGCGAAGCACCCAACGCGAACGCTGGTCGAGCACTACAACCCTCTGGCAATGGACCCCGACCTGGTGACAGCGCACGGCGTACTCGATCGAGCCGTCGACCGGGTCTTCGGTCAGAAGTCACGGGTCGTCGACGAAGCGTCGCGACAGCGCATCCTCATCGAGGCGTACCTAGCGGCGACGGGTAAGTCGACCCTTGATATCCCGGCTGAGGAGCCGACAGCTTCACGCACGAACCTGGCTGCCGTCCGCGCTTGGGCCGCTGCGCACGGGTACTCCGTTGGTGCTCGCGGACGGATCCCGGCTGAGGTGCGCGAGGCGTACGACATCGCTGCCGCCACGCTCTGACCGTCAGACAGCGCCAGACCCATCAGCCCGCAAGCGCCAGCGCTTCGCCCACCTCGACAGCGCTCGGCGCGTTCCGGGAACCGATCGCTAGTCGGAACAGTGTCAGGGAGCGCCCCTGACGTCGGCCCAGTCGCGCAGCTTCGCGATCGCCTCGCGCCAGGGACGTTGTAGACGACCGAGGACGAAGCGGTCGTCATCGTCGACTGCACGCATCAGCCACATGATGTGGACCGTCATGCCGTAGCCGCGGGCGTCCTTGTACTCCACCTGGCCGACGTCTGAGATCGCTGTGATCCGGTCGCGGGGGATGTTCCGAGACCAGATCACGCCGCGAATATGGAGAGTCACGTCATCGAGCAGGACGTGAACGCCGTAGCTGCGAACGCTTGCCCAGGATGAAATCGCCAGGCTGAGCGCACCCATCACTCCCAAGGGCCACGAACGAATCTCGGGGTCGAAGGCTGCGCCGAGAAAGGCCAAGCCCATTCCGACCCAGACGAGACACGTGGCGAATTGGACGTGTTGCAACCATCGGGGTGGCGCGAGGCGGATGGTGCCCATCAGCTCATGGGCCCGGAAGAACTGGATCTGGGACTCATCGGGCCTGCTCACCTCGTTGGATCGCGCGGTAGACCGTCGAACGAGCAACCCCGAACAGCTCAGCGATCTCGCTGGTGGTGTGGGCGCCGGTGCGGTGCAGCTGCACGAGGTGCTTCTCTTGCGATGGGGTGAGCTTGGGTTTGCGGCCGCGGAGCTTGCCGGCGGCCTTAGCGATCGCCATGCCCTCCCGGGTGCGGGCCCGGATCAGGTCGGCCTCAAACTCGGCCACCATGCCCAAGACGTTGAACAGCAGCCGGCCGACCGGGTCGCTGGGGTCGTAGACCGCTCCCCCGAGGTTCAGTGCGACGCCCTTCTGCGTCAACTCGTCCGCAATGTCGGTCGCGTCACGAAGCGACCGGGCGAGACGATCGAGCTTTGTCACCACTAGGACGTCGCCAGCACGGCACGCGGCGAGTGCTTCGCGAAGGCCCGGCCGTGCTCGAGTTGTACCCGACAGCCCGTGGTCAACATGCACGTGTTGATCGTCAACACCGAGTGCTGCAAGACCATCTCGCTGTGCAGCGAGATCTTGTCCCGAGGTAGAGACGCGGGCGTATCCGATGAGCATCCGATGACTGTAGCGTTCCAACCCCCTTCACCGGGCATTTTTACGGGACAGGCATACGCGAATCCGCAGGCCAGGCCCCACTTGGCCACAGGCAGCCGAAACATGCTCGAGCGAGTGTCCCGATGAACGACCCTCAAACGGGCACACACGATGCCACGTCCGAGGGCTCCGACACCGAAGGGCCGTGGACCATGGCATGAGCTGGCCGCGAACCACCAATTTGTCCGTTCGCGGTTACTGACGTCTCCACCAGGGTCGACGCTGGATCGCCTCGGCGTTGATGGCATCCTCGATTGCCCTAACCAGGCAGTTGCGTGACGGCTTCTCTCGCTGAGCTCGAAAAGGGCGTCTGTTGAGACTGCCGCCAGCCAGAACAATGCGACAAAAGTCAGAACGGCCAGAACCACGGCCACCACCGGGTTGACGACCGTGGCAGCGAGACCGAAAGTCACGATGGCGATCAGCATCCCGATCCAGCGGCTGCTCTGAAGGGTTCATGAACGCTCTCGAGCAAGCCCGGGAAGTTGGTTAGTGAAGAGGTCGACGGTCTCGATCGCTCAGTCATGAGCCTCCCTCATGTTTCTCAACGTGGATCGGGCACGTGGTAGCTACGGCGTGAGGGGCGCTGACTGATGCGAGGGGCGAGAAGGGCAGCTGCGAGGACGAACACCAAGGGCACGATGAGCGCCGCGCGGAGGCCGAAGTGTTCGCCGAGGAAACCGAGCACGGGCGGTCCGACCAAGAACGCGACATACCCGATGGTCGCCACGAGGGATACTCGAGCAGCGCTGTCGACCCCGGAGGCGCCGGCGGCGCTGAGTGCCACCGGGAATCCGAGGGACGCACCGAGACCCCAGAGGATCACGGCTGCGCCGGCCGCGACCTGGTTCTCGGCGAAGATGACGATCGCCAGCCCGGCTGCGCCGGCGATGGCACTAGCACACAGGACAGCTGCGCGGCCGAAGCGGGTGACGAACCATCCACCGCAGAAGCGCCCGATCGTCATGGATGCGGCGAACACGGCATAGATCGTGGAGCCGAGGGCTGCATTGAAGCCGTGTCCGTCGACCATCAGCAGAGGCAACCAGTCGTTGGCCGTGCCCTCGGCCAACGCCATCGCCAACACCACCGCGCCGATGATCAGGAGCCGGCCGTCGCGCATCAGCGACCCGACGCCCCTCTGGGATGCGGCGGACCGGGTCGCGTCGTTGCGAGCCAGCTTGCCGACCCCCGGGGAGATGGAGCGGATCGCTACGACGAGGATGACGGTCGCGATGGCGCCCACGATGAGGAGGTGATTCACGACGGAGAAGCGGTTCGCGGTGAAGACGATTCCGGCGGTAGCGCCCACGACGGTACCGAGGCTGAAGAAGCCATGGAGCGCCGGGAGGACGGGCCGGCCGAGGATCTGCTCGACATCGGCGCCCTCGACGTTCAGAGCGACTTCCCCGCCGCCCATACCCGTGCCGAAGAGAAACAGCCCCGCCGCGACGACGATGGGCTCGCCGGCTGCGGCCCCCCATCCGATGGTCGGCATGCTGAGGACGGTCAGCAGCGTCCCGACCAGCACGATCGGGCGCGTACCGAAGCGAGCCACCAACGCACCGGAACTGAGGATGCCCGCCATCGACCCGACCGAGAGACCGAGCAGCACCAAGCCGACCTCTGCTGTCGACGCAACGAGAAGATCCCGGATCGCGGGAGTTCTCGTCACCCACGAGGAGATACCGAGACCGGGCACGAAGAACAGCGCGAAGAGCGCCGCGCGCCGTAGACGGGCGTCCGCGTGGACATGGCTATCATTCACCTGTACAAATGTACACACTTGCGTCGGGCAGCAATGTCGGAGAGAGTGAAAGGCTTATGGCGAACAGACGTGTGGCGAACGATCCGGACCGGCGCGATCGCATCGCCGAAGCAGCCTTCGCCGTCATCGTCGAGCACGGTGCCCACAGGACGACCCACCGCAAGATCGCCGAGGAAGCCGCGGTCCCCCTCGGGTCCGTGACCTACTACTTCCAGAGCCTCGACGACGTCATCCGTGCAGCGTTCGCCCGACTCGTGGCCGAGATGTCGACTCGCTATTCCGATGCGCTCGGGGCCGCGCAAGACCAGGACGCGGCATGCGACGCCGTGACGGAGCTCATCTGCGGCGAGAACTACACGTCGGGCCGAGAGCTTATCGCCATCTATGAGATGTACTCCTTCGCGAACCACGATGCCGAAGTCCGTCACATGATGGCCGACTGGGTCGGCACGAGTCACGTCGCGCTAGCTCGCCATTTCTCGCCGCGTGCCTGCAGCGCTCTCGATGCGCTCATCGAGGGTTGGCCCATCCACCGCTCACTGTCCGTCGGCGGAGTGGACCGAGACGTCGTTCGGCGCACGATCGGGGCAGTCGTCTCCGCTCTGCCCTGACCGACCTGCGGGGGCCCCTCCGTGTGAGCCCCCGCCGTGCTGCTTCGACCCGCCGGCACCCGCGCGAGCGCCGAAGAAGTCAGCGCGGATTGCGGCGCAGGTAGGTCTCGAGGTTCATCGGCGCCTCGCCGGTGATGGTTTCGATGTCTCGGCTCACTGCGGCCATGATGTCGCTGGCGATCGCGGTGTACGTGCTGACCCAGGCGTCGGCCTGCCAGTCGGGTACACCGTAGGCGGCGCGGGAGGCATAGGCCTCGGCGATGGTCTCGTTGTGAAATGTGACAGCCGGGACGCGGCCAAGGGCTCGAAGCGGTTCGACTGCCCCCGGGGAGTGCCGTCCTGCGTCATGCCGGGGTTTCGGCCGCCGGCGACTGTTCGAGATCCCCGCTGCGTGCGATATCACCGAGCCACGAGAGGCTGGGTTTGGGCGTGCGCACGAAGGTTTCGCGGTCAACGGCGATCAACCCGAACGTCGGCCCCCAGTGGCCCCACTCGTAGTTGTCGAGGAGGCTCCAGTGCAGGTAGCCGCGCACATCGACACCGTCGCCCGCGGCGTCGAAGAGGCCTGCGAGGGCCTCTCTGGTGTATTCGATGCGGCGCGCGTCATCCGAGGTCGCAATGCCGTTCTCGGTGACGAGAAGCGGTGTGCCACCGGTCACCTGCCAGGCGTGGCGGGCGGCGACGCTCAACGCGCCCGGACGGTAGGGCGTGCCGACCATGGTGTTGTCGGGGTGCGATGCATGCGGCACCGGCCCGTTCGGGCCGATCTCCTGGGTGGAGTACGCCTGGATGCCGACGAAGTCGTCGTCTCTGCTGACCTCGAGGTACAGGTCCTCGCGGAGGTAGCGTTCGTGAACGAGCTGCGCCTCATTCTCCGGAGCGGCGTAGAAGGCTTGATTGGCGATCGTCCAGCCCACAGCCGCATCGGTGGTCCGCTTCAGGACCTCACGTGCGGCGACATGCGCGCGGCCGAGACGGTGACCGATCTCCGGGTCGGGTGCGGGAAGCACCGGCTGGGTGCCGCCCTCGACTCCGTCCACGGTCGGACTCTGCCACGACGACACGTCGCCCTGCTGGATCGACTGAGTGAGCGTGCTCAACATCGCGAGCATGTTGGGCTCATTGATCGTGCACACCCACGGGACGCCTTCGAGAATCGGTGACACCGCCTCGACGTAATCGCGGAAGCGATCAACCGAGCGCTCGTTCAGCCAACCGCCCTCGTCGGCGAACCAGCGGGGGGTGCTGAAGTGCTGCAGCGTGATCACCGGGGTGATCCCCAGGCGGAGCGCTTCGTCGATCATCCGTCGGTAATGCGCCAGCTCCGCCCGCGAGTACCGGCCCGGAGCAGGCTCGATCCGTGCCCACTCGACACCGAACCGGTATGCGTTCAGGCCAGCCTCTGCAAGCAGCTGCATGTCCTCCCGATAGCGGTGGTAGCTGTCGAGCGCGTCGCCGCTGAGCTCCATTCCCGGCGTATGAAGCTCCTGCGACCACCAGTCGCTGTTGACGTTGTTTCCCTCAATCTGGTGCGGCGCGGTCGACGCGCCCCACAAGAATCCGGACGGAACGTTGAGCATGAGAAACCTTTCCGATGACAAAGAAGTGACGAAGAGCGGACGCGCCGCCCGAGATGGGATGCGGGGCTCAGCTGGAGCTCCCGGGACACCGACCGCATGATCGGCACCCCGGTCTGATCTACGCGTCGACCTGCGAAAGGAGGTGCTGTACGGCGGCCTCTCCGTCCGCCCCGCTCTGACCGAACCCGATCATGGTCCGCAGCGGCATGTCCGCGATCAGCTTCAGCGTCTCGTCATCGGTCGGAAGGCCGGCGGATCCGCCCATGCTGGTGAACAGGTCGCGCACGACGGGTGCCCCTGCGGGGTGAGCGAGCCACTCCCCGACCGTCGAGTCGTCCCGAAGCGGGGCGACGGGTTCCGCCATGGACAGCACCACGGATTCCGTCAACGGCAAGTCACGCGAGTTCGCGCCGGCGGCCACAGTGTAGCCTCCGGGCGCGACAGTCCATCCCGAGGGGCCCCAGTACGCGAATGCCCGCTCGTCGAGCTCGAAGCGCAGCATGGTCCGCTCGCCGGGAGCCAGGTGGACCTTCTCGAACGCGCGCAACTCGCGGGGTGCGCGCGTGACGCTCGACTGATCCTGCCCGACATAGACCTGCACGACGTCGCTTCCCGCGAGCGGACCGGTGTTCTCAACCGTGACCTCGACGATCGCTCGCGCGACGGTGGGGTCGGGAACGGTGACGTCCATGCCGGGGTACGAGAAGGTCGTGTATCCGAGTCCGAAGCCGAAGGGATAGGCGACATCGCGCTCGGTGGTGTCGTACCAGCGGTAGCCGATGGCGGTGCCCTCTCCGTAGCGCACCGTGCCGTCGCTTCCCGGCCAGTTCACGAACGCCGGCGTGTGCGACAGCGCAAGCGGGATCGTCTCTGCGAGGCGCCCACCGGGTTCTGCGGCTCCGAACAGGATGTCGGCGGCGGCCGTGCCACCAGCCTGTCCCGACAACCACATCTCCAGGATCGCCGGGGCAGCATCGCGGATGCCCTCGAGAGAGACGACTGCGCCGTTGCTGAGCACGACGACGACGGCGGGGTTGACGGCGTGCACCGCTCGGAACAGCTCCAGCTGGTTGCGGGGCAAGAGCAGGTCGGTCCGGTCGAACCCCTCGGATTCGGCGGCATCCGGCAGCCCGAGGAAGAGGACCACCACGTCACTGCCGCCGGCGAGCTCCGTCGCCTGCGCGCGCAGCGCGTCGGCATCGCCGTCACCGTCGATCTCGAAGCCGGGCGCGAACTCGACGACGCGCGTGGTGGCGCGGGTGATCGCGGTGAGTGCGTCGTCGAGACGGGTAGGAACGATGTGCGAGCTGCCTGCACCCTGGTAGCGCGGGGCACGGGCGAACTCCCCGATCACGGCGATGCGTCCGCCCTCGCTCGCGTCGAGCGGCAGCAGACCGCCCTCATTGGCGAGCAGCACCGAGCCGGCCACGGCGACCTCGCGCGCGAGCTGGTGATGTGCGTCATGGTCCACGTTCACGTCGCCGCGGTCGCGGCGCAAGCGCTCGTGAACGGTGAGCACGCGCGAGACGGCTTCGTCCAGAAGGGCCTCGTCGAGCGCGCCGGAGGTCACGGCGCTCTCGATGAGCGCGGGGCTGCGGTCTCCGGTGCCCGGCATCTCGAGATCGAGTCCCGCCGCGACGGCCGCAACGGGATCGACAACCGCACCCCAGTCGGACACGACGTATCCGGTGAAGCCCCATTCCTTGCGCAGCACATCGGTCAGCAGCCATTCGTTCTGAGACGCGTAAGTGCCGTTGATCTTGTTGTACGAGCACATGACGGTCGCCGGCTGCGCCTCACGGACCACCTGCTCGAATGCCGGCAGATAGATCTCGCGAAGCGTGCGCTCATCGACCTGTGCGTCGATGCGCATCCGGTCGGTCTCCTGGTTGTTGACAGCGAAGTGTTTGACCGACGCGCCGACACCCTGGGACTGGATGCCTCGCACCCACGCGGCGCCGAGCGCACCGGACAGGAGCGGGTCCTCCGAGAAGTACTCGAAGTTGCGACCGCAGAGGGGGGATCGTTTCATGTTGACCCCCGGGCCTAGCACCACGTCCACCTCGAGGGCGCGGGCTTCGACGCCGAGGGCGACGCCCATCCGTTCGAGGAGAGCGGGGTCCCAGCTGGACCCGGTGGAAGCAGCTGTGGGGAAGCTTGTGGCCGGCTCGCTGTCGTTGATGCCCAGGTGATCGGAGTCCGCTCGCTGATACCGGACGCCGTGCGGGCCGTCCGTCAGGGTCGCCGGCTCGATGCCGTGCGCCTCGTTCGCTCGCGTGGTCCAGAACGCGGCGCCCGAGACGAGCTCGGCCTTCTCGCGTACCGACAGTTTCGAGACGGTGGGATGCATGAGGTTCCTTTCTGTTGCCGATTCGTGGTCGACAGGGCGGAGGTATCAGGATGTGCGGTCGTGCCGACGTTCGTTGCTAATCACTTGACTCGCTTGACCGGGAGGATGACGACAGCGGCGATGAGGACGACCGGTGCTGCGACCAGCCAGACGATGCTGTAGCCACCCGCGAGGGCCACGAGCTGACCAGCCAGGATCGGGCCGAGCGCCTGTCCGAAGTTGCCGCCGAGTGCGGACATGCCGAGGTCACGTCCCGCGGTCCGCTTGTCCTTGATAACGTCGATGAACAGTGCCTGGTCCACGACCATGTAGGCACCGAACGCGGTGCCGGCGATGACGCCCTGGATGATCAGGGCGGGGACGGTCGGCGAGAAGAACGGGATCAAAAGCGAAAGACCCAGAGCGACCGACGACCAGAAGACGAACGGCTTGCGGCGGCCCATCTTGTCCGACCATTTTCCGACGACCGCGATCGCGATAATCGTGCCGGGGATGCCGACGAGCCCGATCACCGGTGCGAGCGCCGTGGCCTCCGCCGCGCTGAGCGCGGGCTGAACGTAGCTCTGCAGCATGAAGAAGCTGAACGCGGTCGAGATCGAGTACCCGCACATCATCACGACCTTGCCGATCCACACCCATCGGTAGTCGGCGTCCTTCAGCGGAATCAGGAACGAGCCGAAGAACTTGCCGATGTTGATTGGCTCCACCTGGAGGCCCCGGGACGAGCGGTCGGGTGCGAGGAGGACGAACAACGCGATGAAGATCACGATGACGACGGCGAATACGATGTAGATGTTCAGCTGAATCAGGCCGTACAGACTTCCGGCCGCGACCGAGCCGAGGACGCCGCCGATCATCGCGGACATGCCCGAGAACGTGCTCGCCGTGCCGATCTTCTTCTCCGGGACACGGTCAGCCACCGTTGCGGTCAACGGCCCCTGGACCATGTTGAACAACACCTGCACCACGGCCCACATAAGGATCACGAGGGCGATCGACATCGAGTAGCGCAGACCCACGAGGGCCAGCGCGCCCACCGCAGCGCCGAGAGCCATCCACGGCGCCCGACGGCCGAAACGCGAACGCGTTCGGTCGGAGAGGACGCCCACGATCGGCTGCACGAACATCGTCACGAAGACGCCGACGGCGGTGACGACGGAGAGGTTCTGGGCGCGGGATGCCTCGAACTGCCCGTAGATCTCGAGCAGGCGCGCCTGCTCGGCTGTCGCTGTCACCACACCCGCGTCAATCTGCGCCTTCAGATTCTGAAGCGCGACGAGATCCGTGCCCCCATCGGCACCGGTGAACCAGGAGGCGTACTCAATCGCCTGGATGTGATTGGGCAGAACGATGCCCAACATCGCGCCCCACAGCGCGAAAATCGGAAGTGCGGCGCAGACGTACCACAGCAGGTACGACCGAAAACGCCACTCGTGCGTGTAGATCGCTGACGTCCCTTTGACGTTGGGCTCGGTCACCGACGACTCTGGCTGAACAGTGGGCATCATTGCTCCTTGCTATCCGGGGGAACATCCCCGAAAACATAGCTTGACCTTCTTTTCAGTCGCGGTCAAGCCCGTGCAGGCGTCGTCCTACCTGGCCAGGCGACGGCAATTGCTGTCCAGACACAGTATTCAGCCGGTGTCGTACCATCGCGGTATGCGCAACGAACGAGCCAAGCGTGGTCCTTATGCGAAGACGCGGGTTCGGCGGGCGGCTATCGCGGCGGCCGCCCTAAGCCTCGTGAACGAATCCGGTGACACCGGAGTGGGTATCGCCGAAGTGGCGGAGCGGACCGGCATGACAGAGGCCACCGTCGCGTACCACTTCCCCACGCGAGACCACCTCCTCGTGGCGGCCCTGGAAGAGGCGGACGAGGTGAACCGACGGGTGTTCGAGGGCACCGGGGGTCAAGACATGGATCTGGCCGAGGTGGTGGCCTCGCTTGCCGACACGTCGGCGAGCCACCCGCACCGCATGCGGCTGTACACGAGCCAGGCCGCGAACGCCGCCGACCCCGACCATCCCGCTCATGCATGGTTCAAAAACCATCAAGAGGGGACGCGCGCGTATTTCAGCTGGATGATGCGCCGCGACCAGGCGATGGGCCGCGCGCACGCGGAGGTCGATCCGGATCAGTTCGCCCGCCAGATGATCGCGCTGTGGGACGGCCTGCAGATGCAGAAGCTGGCAGACCCCTCGCTCGACCTGCCGGCACAGGTCACCGACGCCTACCGGCGCCTGGCGCGCATGGACCTCATGCAGGCGCGTCGTGCTCTGGAGACGCTAGCCGCCGAGCTTTAGCACCCCACGACGATGGCCCGCGCCGCCTGCACCAGGCGGCGCGGCGCGGGCCTACCGTCACGGCTGGACGAGAACCGCTTTGCCGCGCACCTCGTGTCGGCTCATGGCGCTCAAAGCTGCGGGCACCTCGTCGAGGGAGACGGTCTGCGACAGCATCGGTGAGATCGTGCCGTCGGCGACGAGCGCCAGCAGCTCTTCCAGCATGGCGCCCAAGTCTCGGAGGTCATCACCGTCACCCAGCATGAACGCTGCGCCCAGGGCCAGCTCGTGCAGGGCACCTCGCCGCGGGTATCAACGATGTTGTGACAGCAGGGTACGGTCTTGATCCTGCGCTGGTCCTTCGAACAACCTCCCATGATGGTTCGTGATCTGATACGGGTCCGATGGCAGCGTGACATTCCCCCGCGTCGACACGTAAAGCGGAACGTAAGCAAAACACGCCTACGGATTTACTGAATTCCTTACCTTTCGAGCTGAGATGCGACGCGCTGAGCGATCGTGGCCCGCAGGTCCTCGTTCTCGGCGAGTTCAGAGACGAGTGCTCTGATCACGTGAACGTGAGCAACCCGAGCGCGCCCCTGCGTGGTCGCCAGGCTGGCGGCGTATTCGATCAGTCCTCGATAGACCTGCGGGGGCAGGTCGGCGGTGATGCGAACGGGCTTGGCCCGCACGGTTGCCGGGCGAGGAGGCGACGCCGGCTGAACGGCACCGCCAGCGATCTCCGAGTCCGCAACAGCTGGCCGAGTCCTCTGGGTGGCGCGCTCCGCGCGAGCCCGGATCTCGTCTGCCTTGCTCATCGGCTTGCCACCAGCCCCTCGATCTCCGCAGCTGCGTCAGCGTACTTGCCGAGTTCGGTGACGGCCCCGCCGAACGCCTGCGCGATGGGCTCGCGCCTCGGAATTGTGGCCGTGAGGACACGATGGCCCTCCTCCGTCATCAGCTCGCGGTACATCGGCGTGCTGTTGGCGTTGGTGATGGTCCGGTTCATCAGGACCGCGGACACCAACGGGGTCGCCCGCAGCGGCGCGACGTCTTCGATAGCCGCCCACACCTCGGGCAAGCGTTCGTACTCCCCCATCGTCGGAGCCATCGACACGATCGCGACGTCTGCGGCCCGAAGCGCCGAGGCCACAATGCCTGCCTGCTCCTCGAGCGGCGGGGTGTCGATGACTACGAGGTCGGTCGATGACGGCACAATGCCGACGAGGCGGTTGTGGATGTTCTTCACCGGGAGGGCGATCGTCGGGATGGTCCATTCGCCCTGCTCGCTCCAGCGAAGCGCCGACCCCTGTGGGTCGGCGTCGACGACGAGGACCCTCTGGCCCCTGGCTGCGAACGCGTGGGCTAGGTAGGCGCTGGTCGTTGTCTTGCCCGACCCGCCCTTGAAGTTCGTAACGGTGACTACTCGCATAGCCTCACTCTATACGGACTTACGCGTTTCCGTAAACCCGTGAAGTCTTAGTCACTGCAGTCCGTGCTTCCGTGCTTCCGTGCTTCCGTGCTTCCGTGCTTCCGTGCTTCCGTGCTTCCGTGCTTCCGTGCTTCCGTGACGGCGTAATTACTGCAGGCAAATGCTTGTCAGGCCGGCGTGAGCAGAGTCGTGCTGTCAGTACGAGGCGTGAGGCGGCGTGGGAGGCTCGCGAGATGACTCGGTACCAGTTAGAGCGGCATCATCCGAGGACGACTCGAGTGCGGCCCGTTGGGGCCGAGGACCTACGTCCCTTGGCGTAGCTGCGGATCACGTGCATCGAGAACTATCACGAGGTCGCTCGCCTCGACATCTACAGTCACGCGGCCAAGGTGCCGGGGCCGGTTGTGGCAGGGGAGCGCCTCTACAGTCGTCGAAGCCGTGCGTTCCGCCACAAGCACGCGGACGGGCTGCGCGAGCTCGGCCACACGGAGCCGCTTCCTGGCGACCTCCACCGCGCCCCCCTGTACCCGTGGGCTTTCGCGAGCGTCGTCGACGTCGACTAAGGGCCCGGCATCACGCGGAGGTTCCGTGCCAGCGGACGTAGTTGGCGGCGAGCTTCATGCGGACGACCAAGTACGCCTCGGGGTCGTTGACCGTGCCGACGTCCTTGGGTGTCTGGCCGAGTTCACGGTCGATGACCGCCCACAGTCGGATGAGGTCGCCGTAGGTGTACCGGTCGGCGTCGAAGCCGGAGCGGTAGACGATGCGCTGCACGCGGAGCGTCGAGACGGCGTCCGGGAGCCAGGGGAGGCCCTGGACGAGGCGAGCGGCGAGGCGTTGCAGCGGCAGAGAGCGGGGCTGGTCAGCCCCAGGGCTGAATTTTGCCTGCTTTCGTCGATGCTGTGGCCGCGAAGCGGCCTCCGAGTGCGGCTTGCCGCGCTTTGGTGAGTTGTTAAGTGAGTGGGTTGTTGGGTTAAACCGTGAAGCAGTAGCTAGGTGCTCATTTAGAGCAGAATCCTTGATTTCCGGCATCGTGAGGGCACGGACAGATGCCGCGCGTAGCTGCTGCCCGCCGTGTCGGGCGGTGGCTGCGAGGCGTTCCACGCGGGTGAGGTAGCGGCCGGGCTCGACGGTCGCCAGGCAGCCCAGGGCCTCCATGAGGGCTCGGGCTCGGCGAGCGGTGATCTTGCTCATGCCGACCATGCGAGCCAGGGTCTCGTGCGATGTAGTGATGCCTCGGCCGTCTCGGGCGCCGGCCATGGATGCCTCAGCCTCTGCGAACTTCATGAACGTGCTCAGCCGAATGGAGACGCGGCGGCGGTGAGTGTCCCCGGCAGGGGACATGACGACGGCCAAGAGCCGGTTGAGCCATGCGCGGCGCGAGGTCGGCAGGCAGAGGCCCTTGTAGGCGCTATCGGGCACTGGTAGCGGGTACGAGCCGCCGGGACGGGAGAAGGCCTGTGAGGGTCGCGCCGGGCGTCGCCGGCCCGCGTGGTGGGACCGCTCGGAACGTGTCGGGCGTTCTGGGGACACAGAGCGCTCGGACACGCCGGAGACACGGGGATGCGCAGGCGCAGAGCGGGGAGTTATGATGAGTCCGTTCTCACTTGGTCGCCCAAGTGGGTACGTCAAAGGCCCGGCCCTGAGAAGCCGGTTCTTTACCTAGGAGCTCGAAACCTGTCTGTCGCCAAACAAATCCAGGTTCGAGCTAAGAGCTTTAGGCCCTCGCGAAAGCGGGGGCCTTTCTCGTTAAGCCGTGTTGATGGGCAGCTCCTCGCTACGGTCTTTCTGAGGCAGCCATGAGGGGATGCCCTGATCGGTCAGCTCGTTGTCGAGCATCCGAAGGATCAGCAGCTCGATCAGTTCAGAGCTGCCGATGTCGGCCAGGTCTGCCACCGCGTCGAAACGGTCTTTTGTGGACCCGGAGACCAAGTAGCCGAGCTGCTTGGGGTCCAGGACCTCGCCTCGTCGGCGGCGTCTAGTGGCCATGCGCCTCAGTTAACCGTAAGCCTCAACTTAAGTGGCAACTGTGGCGGCGTGTCGTCCGAGAGTTGGTACCCGGGTGTCTAGCTGTACTGACGTTGGGCGGCCCGCTGGCGGCCGATGCGGGCGAAGAACGCTGTAGCGAGGCCTAGTGCGACGAAGATCGCGGCCACGCCGCTGACGACCTGGCCGACGTAGTACGTCGCCGGCAGAAGCAATGTCACGAGTCCGAGCACGAAGCGCACGCCGGCCAGAACGAAGCCGACGAACAGGAAGCGCGATGTCGCTTTGGTCGCCCCCTGTGAGGAGCTGAGGCCCTTGCGGACGTGGGGGAGGAGCAGTGCAGCGATGTAGGCCGGGTAGGCCGTTGCGAGGGTCGAGTAGAGCCGCACGAGCGGGCTCGAGAGGTTGTCTGCGAGGTCGGGGGCCG
>Ga0265797_10005259_pt1 | contig 19009 bp, 17 predicted proteins | sample P2T30metagenome_FD_192433 | JGI IMG/M metagenome (GOLD analysis project Ga0265797, IMG submission 192433) | Plant litter microbial communities from East Loma Ridge, Irvine, California - P2 T30 | ecosystem: Environmental > Terrestrial > Plant litter > Unclassified | place: USA: California... | reverse complement strand
CACGGCGCTGAGGTGGAGGTCGTGACGCTCGCTCAGTACCTCGGTAGGGTCGTGGCACCAGCACCACTCGACGACGGGGGACCGAGATGACTGACGGACGCGACCAGAACGGGCAGCAGGGCCAGCACGGGCAGCAGGGGCAGCAGTACGGCGGGCCCGCAGGGCGGCAGTCAGCAGTACGGCGGCCAGCAGTACGGCGGCGCGCCGCAGGCGCCTGGGGCCGGGCCTGAGGGAGGGGCGGTCCAGCGTCCGTCGCGGGGGTTCGAGATCGCCGGTTTCGTGCTGTCGTTCTTCGGCTTCCTGGCGATCGCCGGCCTCATCATGAGCACGATCTCGTTCCGCCGTCTCGGCCGAGCCGGTCAGCCCCGAGGCCTCTCGCTGGCCGGCATCATCATCTCGATCGTGGTGCTGCTGCTCACCCTCGCGTTCATCGTCGCGGCCATCGTCGGCGCCTCGACCCTCCTCGAGACCTGCGCGGACCTCGGCCCGGGCACCCACGTCGTCGACGGGGTCACCTACACCTGCAGCTGATCTGCGACGGCGGTTGCTCTCGGCAGCTCTGCGGACTGCCGGGGAGCTGTGGCCCCGCGGGGTCCCCTGAGATCGGACTAATACCCTGAGATCCTTGAGAATTTAGGCTTGTCGGGGCTCCTACTCTGGCGGTACCAATGGGATTTGAACCCACGCTACCCTGTGGAACACGGCGGGGGCACGACCAAAAGATCCGGAATAACGGGGCTTTTGCACACGTCGAGACCCGCTTGCTCGCTCGCGTCAACAAGGGCTCCTGCACCAAAATGCACCACTACGGAGATCACAGCGCCCCGGCAAACCGGCCGCAAGCGAAAAGGAAGGACACTCGACTGCGCGCATCGAGCGCGCCTTGCGAGAGAAATGCCAGACACCACACCTAGGGCGTATCTGCGAGGCCCACCCGCTTTAGCTCGGCGGTATGGAACTTTGCACGAACGGACTTCCGGAGTGGACCAATGAAAGCGCTTGCCCCACCAGTCACAACCAAGACACCTCCGATAATTGTGAAGATGACCGGTGCAGGACTTGGGAGAGGTGCGAGAAGGCCCACCAGGACTACAGCTACACAGACCAACCACGCAATTGAAGCAACCCAGACAGCGGCCCTATCAGCACGCTTCCCCGCGGCTTCCCGCCGCTTTTTTTGATCGAGGTCAGTTTCAGCCCTGATCGACTCAAGATCGGCGAGGGTGCGTTCGCGCTCCTCTTTCTCAGCTTGCACGCTCGCAAGCAGGTTGGCTTCTCTTTGCCGGTAGGGCTCGGAGAGTTCTGCCTCGTAGGTCGTCCGCGCCTCTTGCAGTGTCATGTCTATCGATTTAGACACTGCTTCGTCTGATTCATACTGATGCGCCGACAGCTTGACGCGCTTTTCCTCAGTGATTCTCCGGGCAATCAGCAACTCGGCGCCACTAATCTCGCCGGCTGCGTGGCGGCGCTCGAGGGCAGCTATGTACTTGCCCCACATGACGTCGCTGGGGCTGAGGACGCTGAGGCAGGTAGCCACAAGCGACCCTCGGGGTAGATCGGGTGATCCGAGAGGCGTCTTGATCCAGGTCAAGGAGGCCAGATCAGTGTCGAGTATCGAAACGAACCATGGTTCGTGCTTCATGTCCTCTACACGACGACCTGCGCGCACCATGAAGGAATTGGATGTCACGAAGACGGCACGGCACTCCTCAAGACTGCCCGAGGCGAGACCCGCCCTCATGCGCACAATCGCGCTCAATGCCTGCACATCGTGGCGCAGAGCTGCTGGGCTGTACTTCGGGGAAAGGTGCAGCAGAGCGCTTTCGACAGCCTCCTCGCTTACGACGTGTCGTACATCGCCATAGCCAGGGCTGCCTACGATGGTTACACCGGCACGCTCGATATCTTCTCGAAGAGTTCCGCTAGCTAGAGATATTTCGCCGGCGCCCAGGCCTTTATTCCAGAAATATGAGCCAACCGACCCAAGCTCCCATTGCCAAAGCTCTCCGGATCGGGCCGCCGCATCGGCGCTCCAAAAAATGCTTCTAATCTCAGCCAATGTGATTTCAAAGCACCCCAGTCTTGCGCCTTGACTCGCCGCCAGTTGAAGATAGTCGACTGCAGCTGCGCGGGGGGCGTCTCCTTCGTATCCGAGCATCCGGAGGACGATGCGCGTGTCGAGGAGGAGGATCGTGTCGCGGAAAGGGCGCGCTTCGGCTTTCGCGCCTGGCGTGAAGAGAGACGCCGAGAGCATGCTCCCCTTAGCGATATTTAGAACGTAATCAAAGGCCTCGGGCTCCCCTTGCGACAGGTAGGTGATGAAACCGGCAGCAAGGCGGGTCTCGTCCGACGGGTTCACAGCAGGCCGCTCCGGAATAGACCCGCGTCCTTGATGGGTGCTCATCAGGGAGCCGTAGAACGTCTCGACGTAATCCATGAGGACTGGCAAGGCTCTCTCCTGAGCAATCTCCGAGCCAGCTACCTCTTTGTGAACCCATTCCACGAACAACTTTGCGAGCTTGGCCTGCTCCCGCTCGAGACCCTGCACCGTCGAAGCATGGATGCGCGCCTTGCCAATAGCCTCTTCATCTGGAACGTACCGTCCACTTCCAATGCTTTTTAGTTGCCCACGACGCGCAGCCCTTCGGGCAATTTGGTGAGTAACGGTCACCGGGAAGCGGAGTCCATAAATTGCGGCCACGGCGTCTGCCATTTGTTCAGGCGTAGCGTCGACCAGGCCTTTAGCTGCCATAGCGCCCAGGATGAAATCAATGAAGTTGTCCAGGTAGCTTTTTTCATCGACCTGCCAATCGGCGTTTAGCTTGGCAAAGCTGGCCATTCGACTCGTCGCCGCCCGACCGTCGTCAACTGCAGACTGCGACCCTGGTGCAGCACTTTGCGAGGCGGCATCGGCAGAACGGCGAGGCGGACCTGGCTTCGGCGTTGGCGTGCTCATGTGAATTTCCCCTTGATCGTTGTTTACGTTCCCCGACATGACCGTCGCGCCGACTACAAAGTCCCACGTCCCTTTCTAGGAGCGTTCTTGCTGAAGATCCATACTTTTTTCCGACAGAACTTCGGCAACCTGCGACGCCCGTTGACGACTCAAGGCGTCGGTAACGTTGTCTAGGTCGTCCGGGAAGAGCGCTGCGTAGGTATCAAGGGTGACTTTGGCCGACTTGTGCCCCAGCATCCGTTGAACCACCTTCACGTTCGCGCCAGCACTGATCGCCAAGGAGGCAGCCGTGTGTCTGAGGTCATGAGGTGTCACGCGGCGAAAGGTCGGGTCCGCCTTCTCGCAGCGTTTGACTGCGCCTGCGAACCATCCTTGGTGAGCGTGTCCTGCCCGCAGGAACGTTCCGTCCTCGGCGTTCCAGAGACGGTCCTCCGGCGCTTTCTCCGCGCAAGCTGCCGCCACTTCCGAGTCGAGGAAATCTGGGTACGCGACCATGCGACGTTCGTGTGACTTCACCCCTCCGAGCACCTGCTTGTAGTTGACCTCCGCGACCGCCTCGCGAATGTGGATTCGACGCCGCTCGGGGTCGATGCTCCTCACCCGCAATGCGGTCGCTTCGCCCCAGCGAAGTCCTGTGTAGGAAAGGAACCGGACCAGACCGGGATACCGCGATGCAGCAGCGAGGGCCTCCACCTGGACGTGCGTCAGGAAAACTTCATCGGGGATCGGTTTCCTCTTGATGACGATTCCGCGGGCAGGGTTCTTGGCAACGCGATTGTCTTCGATCGCGTCGTCGAAGATGCCAGCGAGCAAGTCTCGGGCTCGTGCGACGGTCGTGTGCGAGCGACGCTCGCCAAGCTGTGTCAGCCACGCCTCCACCTGCCGCTTGGTGACTGCACCAACCGCGTAACCACCCCACTCGGGAAGAACATGGATGCGCCAGGCGCTTTCGACCGAGTGGTAGCTGCTGGCCGTAATTTTCGACCGGTGACGCTCCATCCACTGCTCGCCGAGCTGGGCGACCGTTGCCCTTGCATCGGCCCGGTCGATGTATGCGCCCTTAAGCTTCGACACTTCCACCGTGGCCAGGTGTGCCTCGGCATCGCGCTTGAGCTTGAATCCGCGATCGTGCCCCCGAGTTCCATCTGGCTTCGTGTACCAGACCTCGTATAGCCGGCCCTTCGTCTTCGTGCTGTACGGCTTTACCGTGCCCATGCCGCCTCTGTAGGTGTCGATTGCTGTGGTCAGTCGTGAGTGTACAGCCGCGTATGTGCTATAAATGGAGTCCAATTAAAGACATGAGTGTTGTCGCACGATGACGGCTAGCTTGGCTGGGAGATACTCCCCATCCACAACCTCCGGGTTGTAACGAGCACAACGGTGGCGTACAGATCTGCCGGAAGCACTCCTCATTCAGAGGAGTACATCCGTGCCCACATCCGTCGTGTCCAGTCCCAGCGTGCTGGACAACCTCATCTCTCCCGCCACTCTTGCGGAGCGCCTCGGCACGACTGAGCGCAGCCTAAGCGAATGGCGCATCAAGGGCCGGGGCCCAAAATTCATTCGGGTTGGCCGCGGCGTCCGGTATCGCCCCGAGGCCGTCGATGCTTGGCTTCTGGCTCAGGAGTACGCCAGCACCTCTGAGGAGGTGTTCGCGTGACCGCCGCGCAGACTTTCCTGAGCCCCTACTGCCCAAAAGATCCCTACGGGTGCGGTCAGGGCTTGTCGATGACCGCACTTTGTCCCGACCAGAGCATCTTTTCCATTCCTGCCACCCTCGGTCATTCAAGAGATCATTTGAGGGGTCATTTGGGGGTCCTTTGGGGATCATTCCGCACTTCTCGCCCGAAGTCACCTGCCCTTTGCCTCGAAGGGGGGCCGCGTCGTGGCTAAGGAGAACAACCCGACGGCAATCGGCATCACCCAGCAGCTCGCGCCCGAGTACTGGACCTGGGCTGCGAAGGACGCGCAGGCCGCCGCCATTCTGACCCAAGGGGCGGATGCGATCCTGGCCCACCTCGTTCGGGAGCTCGAGAAGAGCGGCTGCACAGTGGTTGAGGCGTACGCCATCAATCACGACAAGGACCAGCACGAAGTCTGGAGCGAGGTGGCCAAGGAGTTGGTCACCGAGACGAAGCCGCTCCACATCCACGCGGTGATCAAGTTCAAGGATCGCCCGAGTAGTGCGCCGTTGGCAGCCCTCGCGGCCACCCTGGGCCTTGCCCCCCAGTACGTCGAAAAGCCTGGTCGTGGTGGCCACGCCTTCGACAACATGCTCAGCTACCTCACCCACGCCAAGTACATCGACAAATTCCAGTACGACCCCTCAGAGGTGGCTACCGTTCGAGGCCGTTCCTACCTCGGAATCGACGCAGAACGTCGGACGGGCTGGATCAAAGGTCGCGCACATGTCGTCACGAAACGTGCGGCCGAGAACTTCGAAGAACTTCGCGCCCGAGTGCTGGCCGGCGAGGTCTCGAAGGAGGAGGTCATGTTCTCTGACGACCTTTACGACGTTTTCGCGCGTCACATGCGCGAAATCCAAGACGCGTTCTTCGTCTACGGCATGCGTCGGGCCATGCGTGCCGCAGCGGATCTCAAAGCAGGCGTGTTCACGACGCAGATCCTTTTCTACACGGGTCCGAATGGGTCAGGGAAGAGCCGGGCGGCGTCAGAAGACGCGGACGCCTTCGTCGCCCGTGCAGCCGCTTTCGGCTATCGCTGGGAGGTATACGAGGCAGCCTCTAGGAACTCAATGGACGACTACGCCGGCGAAGAAATCCTGATGCTGGACGAGGCGCGCGCGAACGCCATGGGGGCGGCGGACTGGCTCCTTCTCATGAACCCCGAAAAGGCTTCTCCGGCTTCTGCTCGCTACAAGAACAAGGGCAAGGTGGCCCCTCGCTTGATCTGCATCACCAACACCACCCACCCCCTCGAGTACTTCTACTACGTCCGCGAGAAGGGCGACATCGACGAGGCCATGGGTCAGTTCATCCGCCGCTTGAGCCTCCTGGTGACGGTGGTCGCGGAAGATCTCGGGACACCTCAGGAACGTCGGCGCTACTTCACACAACGCGTGGAAGCAGTCGACCCCTACATCCACCGATTGAGGACGCGCGGGGGTCCAGTTTCCTTCGAAGTTGATCGCGGATTCACGCCCGCAATCGAGCACTCGCGCGCGGGAGCTCAGGCAGCCCTGACGCTCGACTTTGCGACCCGCAGCCGAGACGTACCCTTCGACGAAGCTCCCGATTGGCCAGCCCTTGAGGCCACGGTGGCAGGAGAGATCGCGGCACAGCCGTCGTTGTCCGGCTTCCCCCAACCCAAGGACGTCGAGGCCTTCGTCTGGCCTGCAGAGCGAAAGGCGGTTGCTGCTTATGTGGGCTAGATCTTTCTCCTCGCTCCGCGGCTGCGTCGACGCGCAGCGCCCGGCAGCCGGCTGCCCGTCAAGCGACCAGCGCGACGGGTCCGTCGGGCACCCGTCAGGGAGCTCTCGACGCGCTCTGCGCGGAGGCGCCCCGCAGGGCACCAGGAACTTCGACGAGCGAAGCGATGCCGAAGTGTATGGGGCTACACCTTCTACTGCCGCGAAGGAGACCACCACCCTCCCGAAGGCGCACTGGGGTGGTGGTTGGAGTCGCGGCAGTAGAAGCCCCTCGGGAGAGCCGCCGGAGGCCCCGACAGGTGATGCGCCGAAGGCGGATCACCTGTCGGGAGTCGTAGAGGGGAGCGAAGCATGAGCTACACGATGACGTTCGACGTGTCCCACAAGGTCAAGATCGGCGGAGGCCACGTCAAGAACTTCCTTCGCCACATCGCCCGTGACGTCGATCAGGCGGCCGGCTTCCACTTCCCGCACGTCAACAAGAACATCGTCCCGGAGCGCACGCAGCTCAACTTCACCCGGGTCAACGACGGCGCTGGCGACTTCCGTGCGCTCAAGTCGGTCGATGGTCGACCGCCGTCTCAAGAGCTCGAGGGCTACCTCAACCAGCGCCTGTCCACAGTCGTCAAGGGCCTTCGCAAGGACGCCGTTCCGATCCGCGGCATCATCCTGCAGCTCGACCCAAAATGGTTCGAGGAGCACAATCCGGCCTGGCGAGAGAGCGGCATCAACCAGGCAGCCCTCGACAACCTAGATGCCTCGCTTGAGTGGGCATGCAAGGAGTTCGGTCAGAAGAACCTCATCGGCTTCTCGCTTCACCTCGATGAGCACAGCCCCCAGCTCCAAGTCCTTCTGACGCCTGTCACGGAAGACGGCCGGCTCGCGCAGAAGGACTTCTTTAGGGGCCCTTCAGACCTGAGGCGGCAGCACAAGGAACTGCGAGGGCACATGGACGAGGCTGGCTACGACGTCGAAGTCCGTGTCACCGAACGCTCGACGGAACACCTCAGCAGCAGCGAGTTCCAGGCCAAGGCCGACCGGCTCCAGGCTGCCGCGCAGGACATCGAAGACGAAAAAGCAGCCTACGAAACTCTCGTCCGGAGTCTCGACGTCCGCCGGAGCAACCTCGATGCCCAGCAAGCAGCCCTGGCGCAGAAGGAGCGTGAGGTGGCGGCTGAGCACGGGAAGGCGCGCCGCACGGCAGAGGCGGCCGAAACCGCCGGGCAAGCAGCAGCAGCGGCGCGGTTCGCAGGCAAGCTTGCGCGAGATGAAGCAGAGAAGGAACGGGGCAGGCTGCAGGCGACGAATGACCGGCTCCAGCAGCTCCCGCCCGACTTCGATAGGTGGCTCGACAAGGTGCGAGTCGGGGGCACTCCACTTCGTGACCGGTTCATGGCCGACATGGCAAAAGCGCGGGCAGCCAGGAGCGACGTGGCCCGCCAGGTGGGCTACCCCGTCCGCAACAAGGGCCCGGAGGACGCTGAACGAGAAGGAGGCTGAGGGGGCCGCGTGACGGTCGCAACTCGACGAGTTGCGGCCGTCCCCCGACTACATCGTGGTCGGGTGGCGGCCACCGTACGACCAGCAAATTACCTGGTCACAGGTCGGTCGGATGTGGGCCTCGGACACCCCGGGGGAAGTTCCCTAACCGCCCCTCGGCAGGCCTCGGAACGCCCACACTTCAGCTTCAGGCGACACGCCCGGCCAAACGACAAAGGCAGTGACACCTCGGCCAGTGACCTCCGAAAGACGGGACCCCTCCGAAATGTGAAAATTTTGCTCAATTACGTGTAGATCCGTTTTTGGTCATTCCTTATACAGGAGCATCGCTGCCGGGGACTCGGTGCTCTGCCAACACCGTGGCCCAAAAGGCTTGCGCCTGAACAGGCAAGAGCCGTCATACGGTCCCTCCTATGACCGACGATCACAACGAAGCACCGAGTCCCATCTACCGAGATGCGGCCGGCCATGAGGCGCATCCCATCACCCTCAACCCGTCGGATGACGCAGTGACCGAATTCGTCGACACGGTGAACGCCCTCGGCGTCGACGGGCGCTGGCTCGTTGGGGGCCTCACTGACTTCCTTCGGCGTCAGAAGCGCGGCGGAGGACCCGGCATGACTGCCGAGGAACGAAAGTTCGTCATCGAGTCCGGCGCAATGACGGAGGCCGAGCTCGTGGCGTCTGAAAGGAGCGTCGCGAGAGGGTCGCTCGAAAAGAGCGCCGGGGAGCTGTGGCTCGGGACGTATCAAGAGACGTGGTCCGCAACCACAGCTGCTCAATTTTTGGGCTGGACGCAAAAGGAAGTCCTGGCCGCGGCTGAGGAGCAGCGCATCTACGGCATTCCTGTCCGGGGCAGGCTTCGATTCCCCCGCTGGCAGTTCAGCCTCGGCTCACCCGGGAAGCTCATCCCCCATCTCAAGACCGTCTTGCCCATCTTGACCGAGCACTGGGACTGGATCTCCATCAGCGCCTTCATGTCCGTCCGGCAGCGCAGCCTCGTGGCCGAAGGCCGCAAGACTCCGCGGTCCTGGCTGCGCGACGGCGGAGATCCTGCCGCCATTGCCGACATCATCGAGAGTGACAAGTGGTGGTAGGGGACTCAGGCATGCAGGCCCCCTCCAAGTCGACTATGTCAGCGACTGGAACCGCCAAGTCGAATGCGCTCATCGTCGAGCAAGGCATGGACGGATACCGATGACGCGCTCCGAAGTCTGGCGAGCGTTGGGAGGAACAGTTGTTCAGATACCGCCGTCGACCACACTGCTTGAAGCAAAGCTCGAGTCGTGGATTGAAGAGAACCCGTCGATTCTGGGTGCATTACTGGTCATCGGCCGACAGGTCAAGACGGATGTCGGCGGGCGCATAGATCTCCTAGCCATGGACGCGTTGGGCAACCTTCATGTAATTGAGCTCAAACGCGATAGAGCCAGCGCCCTAGTTGTCAGCCAGGTTCTCTCGTACGGAGCGTGGATCGAACGACTGGTGGACGGCGACGTTCACAAGATCTTCCGGCGGTATCGCAAGAACGCGTCCTTGAACGAGGCGTTCTCTTCGCGTTTTGGGAGCGAGCTACCCGAACAGGTGAATGTTGCGCAGCACTACGTCATAGTCGCAGTCGAAGTAGACCAGGCCACTGAGGACAGCGTTCAGGTCCTCACCGGTCAAGGATTCCGCATCGAACTGGTGCTTTTCGAGCACTTCGAGGACCGAGGAGCTGATTACGTCGTGAGGGTGACCTACGCTGCGCCTCGCTCACTTCGCAGGCGCGCTCGTGCCAGGTCGAGCAGCAACGACCCCGTTTCGGTTACGAGTGCCAGCCCGACGGGCACACCCGCAGAGGGCGAGCCCGTCGCGCCAGGACGTAGCTGCTTTGACCACGCCCATCCACATATGGGCAAATCGTGCACATGGTCCGCTTCCGAAGCGGGAATTGGCTCAGCCGCCGTCGTCGCCGTGGTCAAGAAGCCGGAGAGGACCATCGCCTCCCTCGACGAGGAAGTCGACGGCTTCTGGACGTGCTTTTATCTCGAATTCACTCGGGATTTCTATGCGTATAAATGGCTCTATGTGCTGTACCTCGATTGGGCGAAGAACAATAGACGAGGTGCCCCTCTCCTACGAAGAGCGTTCGTCAAGCGACTCAGGCTCGTGGCGACGGCCTCCGGCGAGTGGATAGACAACCGCGCTCGGCCCGCTGTGGCTGCCCGTTCCTACGAGCCCCTGATGGAACGGGTTCCTGATTCACTTCCAGTTCCCTCAAACGTCGCTCGCCGCGGCCTTCGCCGTATGCGTAGGGCACTCGAGCCCGCGCTGGCTTCGTTCAAAGCGCCTTCGCAAGCAGACCGGGCACCTGCAGCGTCTAGGAACGACGGATGCTCGACACGGCGACGATCGAGGCGACCAGGGCGGGACCCCCGTAGCCAAGCGCGATGTGAACCGGCGCATCGACATCGCGAGCCGGCCGACGACGAGGCCCGGCGCGGCTGCGCCTGTGTAGAACATCTCCTCCATTCTCTTGCGGGGTGCGGCGGTCTTCGCGGGGCGACGGGTCTTGGTGGTGGTGGTTCCGGCTCCTGGGTCGATCGGTCATGATGGGTGTAGCGGGAGGGATCTAGTACGAATAGGTCCCTCCCGTCCTGTGTCACTCGCTGTCGGTACGGGTGAGCGTGTCGACGAAAGTCACCCCCTCAGGGCCGGGAATCGTGGCCGTGTGCGCCAAGTCCCAGCCGCTGCGGGCGAGGCTCCCGAGGTCCCCGTCGCGCTCCGCGGTCTTGCGGAGCTGCTGCGGCATCCCCTCCACTCCGACGACCGGAACGAACGTGCTGACGGTGGTGATCTGCTGCTTCTGCATTTGCTTCCTCTCCCTCTTGTTTATTGCCGTGTGGAGGCGGTTTTCCGCCTTAGCGACCCGAGGGCGCAGTGCAACCCGAAGGGCGGCAGGGGAGAGAATGCCGGCGCGAATACGGGAGCCCCGCGACCGCGTGCGGAAGATCTCGGAAGAGCCGGTGGCGTAGCCACTTGAACGGAGTCCCGGAGGTGGCTATGCGGGAGCGCAGCGACCGAGCCGCCGAAGGCTTCACGGCAAAAAGACGTGCGCGAGGGGAACCACGCGCCGCGCACCGGGCCGTCACCCGACTCGAGAACGGTTGGCGGGCACGAGAAACCCCGCCCGGCTAGCGAGAGCCGGAATAATGGGCTGTTACCGCCTGCCGGAGACCGAGCCGGCGACCCTCGACCGCAACAGTGAATTTCCCGGGACACACAGGCACAGACGAAGCGAAGGCTCGCCGCGTCAAAGTCGTCTAAAACTGTAGTAGGCCGACTGCCGAATCCTCGTTTCCTGTCAGAATGTGGCCATGGGCACCGGAGGACCGACTGAGGAAGATACCTGTCGCGAATACGTTCGCCCGGCTTTCGCGGCGGCCGGCTGGTCAGACCGACAGATTCGTGAGCAGTACGCAGTGCTCAATGACCTACCCGAAGGCAGAGGAGGAGGTCTCAAGCGACGGGCCGATTATGTTCTAGAGCTAGACGGCGTCCCTCTCATAGTCGTCGAAGCGAAACGCGCCTGGGCCGAGCCCGAAGACGGACTTCAACAGGCCATCCGATACGCATCGAAGCTCGGCGCCCCCTTTGCCGTCTCGACGAACGGCCACGGCTGGACCGTACACAGTATGCAAACTGGCGCCCTAATCGGTGCTAATGAGTTGCCTAGCCCGGAAGTCGCCTGGGGCCTTCTCGTTCAGGACGAAAAGCTCGGACCCGACGCACAAGCGGTCTATCGAGCTCCTTTTAATCGAACACTCATCAGCGCCGGCGGCGATGTAAAGACCTTGCGTTATTACCAAGTGCGCGCCATAAATGCGATTGTTCGCGCTATGTACGCCGGCGACAAACGCATTCTTACGGTAATGGCTACGGGTTCAGGCAAGACGTTTACAGCTCTGCAACTTGTTTGGAAGCTCTGGAGATACCGGACCCGACCTGGCACAGATTCATCCGGACGCTTCCGGGTCTTGTACCTTGCAGACCGGGATGAGCTTGTTCGTACGCCAATGGATAAATACTTCTCCCAAGTTTTCGAACAGGGCGCCGTGTCCCGTGTCAGCAGCCGTGACACACGCATGTCGCCCGATATCTACTTCGCGACGTACCAAGGAATCTTGGTCCCCGGCACAACCGACGACGTCGACGCAGATAGCGAGGAGCACAGTCTCCTTGCCGGTTACCCCAAGGATTATTTCGACCTCGTCATAGTCGACGAATGTCACCGTGGAAGCTCTCGTGCTGACTCCGCCTGGCGAGGCATTCTTAACCATTTCGAGCCCGCAACTCAACTTGGCCTGACAGCGACACCACGAGACGATCGTGGAATAGATACTTATGATTATTTCGGCAACCCAGTGTTCACTTATAGTCTGGCCGATGGAATAAATGACGGCTACTTAGCGCCATACACGATTCGGCGAGTCGTGCTAGATGTCGATGCGGATGGTTACGAGGTACTGGAAGGACAGCGCGACGACTTCGGGAATGAGATCCCAGACGGTGTGTACGCGACACGTGACTTCGAGCGAAGCCTGTCGCTGCCTCGACGAACACACGCCATGGCACAACGAACTCTTGAACTCATTGGGAGCACAAAACGTAGGGCCGTGATCTTCTGCGTCGACCAAAAACACGCGGCCGACATGGCTCAGGAACTTCGCAATTTGGATCCCGACCGAACGGCGAGAAATCCCGAATGGGCTGTGCGCATAACCTCGGACGAGCGGGAGAAGCGTAGACTTCTCGGCAGCTTCACGGACACAGAAGAAGACGTCCCTCAGATTGCAACGACGGCATCTTTGCTCACAACTGGAGTCGATATCGAGGACCTCTTCTTCGTCGTCCTCGCTCGTCCCGTGAGTTCGATCCCCGAGTTCAAGCAGATAATAGGGCGCGGAACGCGACTGTTCCCCGAGAAAGACAAGTTCGAATTTGAGATTGTCGATTTTGTCGGCGCCACAGCGAAGTTCTTGGATCCCGGATTCGATGGGCCCCCGCTCAAGATAATTCGCGAGCTCGCGGACCCGCCCTTAGCCGACGCTGGCGAACCCGCGTCGTTTGATGCGGGGGTGACTGGCGACGACACGGAGGAGTGGGCCCATGAGGTGGACACCGCCGGACACCTAGAGCCACTCACCAACTTGGGCGTTTCCAACGCAGTGGGTCGGCAAGCTTTCGATGGGTATGTCCTCTCACGCGCGACCGTCACGTTTGCAAGTGAGGGCGTTTATGTGCACGACACATCTACGGGGCAACCTCGCCTGGTGACCTACGTTGACTGGATTCGAGGCCAGGTCCTCTCAAGGTTTGAGCGTGCAGATGACTTACTGAATGCCTGGGCGGACCCCGAGCAACGATCCCAAGTCGCTCGATTTCTAGCAGGTCGAGGGATTGACCTGGACCGCCTAGCCACGCTGCTAGGCAACCAGGACGAGACCCCAGTCGACTCCGTCGACCAGCTGATCCAGCTGGCGTGGAATATGCCCACGATGACGCGCTCAGAGCGTGCGAGCGCGGCTCGAGCTAGGCACCGGAACGACATAGAAAGCTATCCAAGGGCGGCAAGAGAAGTTCTACTCATGCTGCTCGATCGTTACGCGGAAGCAGGAATTGAGGAGATCTCGTCCGTGCACGTTCTCGAGGTACCGCCCCTAGCGGACCTCGGCGATCGGCTGGATGTTGCCCGGAGGTTCGGTGACGCACGGGCGTGGCACAGAGCACGAGCCGAAGTGCAGCGCTGGATCTACGGGACTTAATTAGTAACTGTAGCTTGCGCGACACGTCGTCTTCGAAACTACAGTTCCCGATTATCTCAGTTCGGGCTAGACTCAGATTGTGGCCGACCGAATCGATCTCCGACGCCGCCTGCAAGCGGTAGCTTTCCGGCAGGCGGGCTACTTCACTGCCTCCCAAGCGATCGAAGCCGGCTACAGCCATCAAGCTCAGAAATATCATTCAGACCGGGGAAATTGGACACGCATCGATCGCGGTCTGTACCGCATGGCGGAATGGCCCTCTTCGGTCGATGACGCGTTTGTGCGTTGGGCAGTGTGGAGCGGAAATGGCATTTTGTCTCACCACTCGGCGGCCCTCGTGCACGACATGGGTGACCTAGATCCCCGACATGTCCACCTCAGCGTTTCAACTTCCCGTAAAGGTCCTGAGCAGGTCGTCATGCACGTGTCGGATTTGAATGACGACGATGTCGATGATCGGGGCGCATTTCGTGTCACCAGTCCCACGCGAACAATTCTGGATCTAGCTGGATCGGACGTAGGACAGGAGCAACTCGATCAGGTTGTCGCGGAAGCCGCCGACCGTCAGATAGTTCGAGAATCCGTCATCAGAATTCGAATGGACGATGTCGGCGACCGAGGGGCGCTCAGACTCGAGCGGGCACTGGCCAACGTGAAAGCACGCCGTGCGATATGAAACTCCGAGGGCGTTGCGCTCCGCTCTCGAGGCAAGAATTCTTACGCATGCACGAGTGCATGCTCTGGACCCGGGCCAAGTACGAAGGCGAGTTGTTTTTCAACGGGTGCTTTCACGCCTAGCTAACGACGACAGCTGGGTACTTAAAGGCGGATTTCTCCTCGAGGCACGTTTGCCAAACGTGGCAAGGAGTACCCGTGACTTAGACCTTGTACGCGAAGGCAGTTCCGCACAGATTGAAGAGGCTCTACTGAGGGCTTTAAGCGCCACACACGAGAACGATTTTTTTCGCTTCGTCATTACGCGCTCTACCTTGTTGAGCCAGGACAGCGTTGGGCTCAGCGGTTTTCGCTTCGGAGTCGAGGCGACTCTAGACGGACGAACTTTTGAACGTATCCGAATTGATGTCGTCGAGCGCATGGTCGAGGTCCGAGGGGGCACGGAGGCGATGACCATCGACTCCCCCATCACCGGCGTAGAACTCGGCCCAGCTCACGTGCTGGCCGTTGATGTTGCTCAGCACGCAGCGGAGAATTTTCACGCGATGAGTCGCATCTACGCGGGCAACCGACCCAGCACTCGAGTCAAGGACCTGGTGGATGTTGTTCTCTTGGCAGAAGCCGGCCTCCTCCCCCACCCGCACCTCCTCGATCGACTCTTAGTTGTCTTCCACGAACGAGATGGAGTGGCACCGGATGACCAACTTCCGCCACCGCCAGCCTCTTGGAAGGACGATTACGCAGCAATCGCCGCTTCTCTCGTTGTGAGTGCCAACACTCTTTCCGAAGCATTCGCGCTAGCCGACTCGATTTACTCGAAAGCACTAGCGATGCGTGTCACCCCCTAGATGAAAGTTCCCATGTCTGCCTCACGATCATCAGCAAAGCTCAGCTCCACCATTAAAAGGGCTCGCGATGTTATGCGCAAAGACTCCGGCCTAAATGGGGATGCTGACCGTATCCCTCAAATGGCTTGGCTTTTGTTCCTCAAAGCTTTTGATGACATGGAGGAAAGGCACGAAGTCGACGACCCGCATTTCCAGTCGGCCATCGAAACGCCGTATAGGTGGCGCGACTGGGCCGCTGATCCGACAAAGCGGCGGAGCGGACCTCAGCTTCTCGACTTTGTAAATGAAGAACTCATTCCCTACCTCCGCGATCTCCACGGCAATGGGAGGGCCGGGGACGCGGGAGAAGTTGTCGGGCAGGTATTCCGCGGATTGCGAAATCGGATGGACTCGGGATACCTCCTTGCCGACGTGGTCGATGCAATTAACACAATTTCGTTTGCCTCGACGGATGATATTCATACAATGGCGCACCTCTACGAGTCCATGCTCCGGGAAATGCGCGATGCTGCTGGGGATGCCGGGGAGTTCTACACACCGCGGCCGCTAATTCGGTTCATAGTGGGCAGGGTTGATCCCAAGCCAGGCGAGACGGTCATGGACCCGGCGGTCGGAACAGGTGGCTTCCTAGTGGAGGCCTGGGAGCACCTATCGCAGCAAGCCAGTACAGCTGCCGCCAGAAGCCGGCTTTCCGAAACAATTCGCGGTTTCGAGAAAAAACAAATGCCCTTCCTGCTCTCGCAGATGAATCTCCTTTTGCACGGGGTGGACAGTCCACTTATTACGCGTGGGAACGCCCTGACATCGACACTTGCCGATCAGCGCAAAAATGGCGTGGACATTGTCCTGACAAATCCGCCCTTTGGAGGAGAGGAGGAGAACGGCGTTAAAGACAATTTTCCAGCAGATCTTCGTACATCCGAGACATCTTGGCTCTTCCTACAATCCGTGATGGCTCGCATAGAAAAATCTCTGTCTGGCCGTGCCGCCGTGGTCATCCCAAACGGCGTGCTTTTCGATCAAGGCATTGGTGGCCGTATCAAGGGCAAGCTGATGCAGAAGTTTAATCTGCACACCGTAGTCCGCATGCCGGCCGGAACGTTCGCTCCGTACACTCCAATACCAACCAACATTCTTTTCTTCGAAAGCGGGAGAGCAACGAAAGATGTTTGGTTCTACGAACACCCCCTACCCGCAGGTAGAAAGAATTACTCCAAAACCAAGCCTCTGCAATACGAAGAGTTTGTCGGCTGCGAGGCCTGGTGGGGTGGCCCTCAGCGAGCGGGTCGTGTCGAGACGGAGCAGGCTTGGCGCGTTTCGGCGGAAGTGATCGCAGCGGATGGTTTCAACCTCGATCTTCACAATCCCAATAGACCAGACGACCTGGCGCACCGCACTCCTGAGGAACTCATAGACGATCTCATCGAGGTTGAGAGCTCGCTCTTGACCCTGCTGCGGTCCCTCCGGCGCGAACTAAGCGATGGCTCACTGTGAAGTCATTTACCCCCATAGTTCGCATTGGCGACGTCCTTCTGCTTCAACGTCGCCAAGTTGAAGTTGAAAGCGGTGCCTTCTACGCCGAAATAGGCGTGCGATCGTTCGGAAAAGGTATATTCCACAAGGAGCCACTTTTGGGAGCCGACCTAGGTACTAAACGAATTTTCTCGGTGGTACCAGGTGACCTTGTTGTGAGCAACATATTCGCCTGGGAGGGTGCCGTGGCGGTCGCCACGGACGTGGACGACGGCCGCGTCGGTTCGCACCGTTTCATGACTTGGGTACCTAAACGGGAGGGACTTGTCGACGTGAGGTACGTCGCTCACTTTCTTCTCTCCGAGCAGGGTTTGGATCTGCTGCGACGGGCTTCCCCGGGGTCCGCTGGCCGTAACAAAACACTTGGCATTGCCTCCTTCGAGAATCTTCTTATTCCTCTCCCAGGATTTCAAGAGCAACAAAGAATTGCTAACGATATCGACCAGCTGACGGCCAGGACCCGTGACTTTGGACCGGACATCGCAAGGGCTGTCTCGGCTTTCAACGACCTTGAGCTGCGGCTAATCAATGGCACACCATCGGATCAATGGGTAAATTTTGAGGACCTTGTGGAGGTCAACCCGCGCCGGTTACCAATTGCTGGTAAATACCATCGAGTTCCAATGGCCGATGTCGATGAAAAGGAGGGAATCATATTGGGCCGGACCGTCCTCGACCCGGCTGATACGCCGCCGTCTGGTCCTCAATTCATTGACGGCGATGTCATATTCGCTCGCATTACGCCCAGCATGCAAAACGGAAAGTCCGCGGTGTTTAAGACCGCGCTGGCCGCCGTGGGGTACGGTTCAACCGAATTTCACGTGCTGCGACCGAAAATTGATGTCTCGTCGGAGGTCGTACATGCCCTAGTTCGATCGAATTGGTTTCGAGATCAGGCACGCCAGACTTATACGGGAACAGCCGGGCAGCAGCGCGTTCCCCCGGCATTCATTCGACGAGTTCGCGTGCCCGATCTTCGGACGCCTAACACCACCGTTCTTGCTGAGAACCTGCGGCGAGTCGATACTCAGCGCCGTCTGCTTCTGAGCACATTGAAGAAGCGAGCAGCACTTCGAGCCGCACTGCCCGATGCGGCGCGAAATCAAGCCTTCCAGACGCCTTGACGCCCTGACGCCTCGAGTGCATTTCACTCTTCCGACTGACAGGCGTGGAAAGCTTGGATGAGTGGCGCGCAGGCGATCCGAGGGCCTCTTGGTTCGCGGCAGAAGCGATTAGGATCGAAGCTTCCGCAGAAACAAAACGCCCGTTACTTAGGAAGGAACTAATGGCCCAGAAGACTTTTATCCAGCTTGTCGATGATCTCGACGGCACCGCCTTGACTAACGGCGCAGGCAGGACCGTCGTGTTCGCTCTCGAGGGAGTCTCGTACGAGATTGACCTCAGCCAGGCGCACGTCGACGAATTGACCGACGCTCTTGCCCCGTACGTGGCGGCCGGCCGGAAGGTGGCTGGGCGTAAAAGTGCAGCCCGTACCTCGGGGGCGAAGTCGGACCCGGTGGAGCTGCAGAAGATTCGAGACTGGGCCGGCAAGAACGGACACACCGTCTCAAGCCGCGGCCGGATCTCCGCTGCGGTGCGTGACGCCTACAACGCCGCCCAGTAACGGGATCGCCCGCCCAGTGCGGAGATGTTTATGCAGGTCAGCGCGCAGGTGCCCGCGGCCCTGGACGAACAGGGTCTGGTAGATCGTCTCGTGGGACATGTGCATCTCCGGCCGGTAAGGAAAGGACCTGACCAGGTCATCACGGATCTGCTCCGGGGACCAGTTCCGCACCAATCGGACCTCGACCTGCAACGCCAGCTCAAGCCGGTCGAGCTTCCGCGGCTTGGGCCGGCGTGCTCGCGCCCGGCACTGCTTCTCAGCGGCGTAGGGCCGGTAGCTGCCGCTCGCGGAGGCGTTCCTTCTTAGCTCCCGACTGATCGTCGATGGTGACCTGCCGAGCGCTTCCGCGATCGCGCGGACGCCAGCACCACCCAGGCGCAGGTCAGCGATCTGGAGTCGTTCTTCCTGGCTGAGGTACCGGTCCGAGCGCGGCTTCTGCGCGAACGGGTTCCTCCCGCCAGCTGCTTTCACCGATCGGTATCCCTGGCGTCGGTCCACGCCGACAGCATCACAGGCCACCGTCCCCCCAAGGCCCTGTCTCGAGAGCTCCCAAAATCGAGCTTCCAGGACACGGTTTTCCCGTCTGAATCTCATTGGCAGCACTCCGAATCACGGTGGTGTTGCAACGACCAGCTGAACTCAAGACCGCCTATCGGTCACAGGTCATCCTGTCTTCGG
>Ga0265797_10005258_pt1 | contig 19012 bp, 19 predicted proteins | sample P2T30metagenome_FD_192433 | JGI IMG/M metagenome (GOLD analysis project Ga0265797, IMG submission 192433) | Plant litter microbial communities from East Loma Ridge, Irvine, California - P2 T30 | ecosystem: Environmental > Terrestrial > Plant litter > Unclassified | place: USA: California... | reverse complement strand
CGCAATTGGGGAAGGTCCTTGGCGCAGTAATCGCTACCCAAGCGGGTAAGCGCGCCACACATCCCTTCCAGGCGCCCATCCACCGCATGCAGGTGATCCAGCAACTGGCCAATGGCTTTTGCGATAGGGTCGGGCATGTCCTCGGTCACGCCGTACGCATCGAACCCGATCTTGTCGGCCATGGCCTTGCGACGGCTTTCCTGGCTCTCGTCACGCTTTACGATGATACGCGCGGGAATACCCACCGCCGTGGCGCCTGCCGGCACCGGCTTGGTCACCACCGCATTGGACCCGATCTTGGCGCCCGCGCCCACGGTGAACGGCCCCAGCACCTTGGCCCCGCCCCCTACCACCACACCATCTTCCAGGGTGGGATGGCGCTTGCCGGCATTCCAGGTGGTCCCTCCCAGGGTTACCCCTTGGTAAAGGGTGACGTCGTTGCCGATTTCCGCGGTTTCTCCGATGACGATGCCCATGCCGTGATCGATGAAGAATCGGCGGCCGATACGCGCGCCCGGGTGGATCTCTACCCCGGTGAGCCACCGATTGAAGTTGGACACGCAGCGCGCGAGCCACTTCCAGCCAGCCCGCCACAGGCGATGGGCTACCCGATGCAGCCACATGGCGTGCAGGCCGGGATAGCAGGTAAGCACCTCGAACGTGTTACGCGCCGCCGGATCACGATGGAATACGCTCTGGATGTCTTCTCGCATGCGTTCGAACATTAATGATCCTTGCGCTTGTGGGGTTCGCCCCGGGCCGTCTTGCGGGTTTCGGTCAGGATACCGCGCAAGATGCTCACTTCGGTACGCTCCAGGCGGCAGCGGCTGTAAAGGCGGCGAAGGCGGGCCATCAAATGGCGAGGCTTTTCCGGGTCCAGGAAGCCAATATCCACCAGCGTGGCCTCCATATGCCCATAGAAACCTTCAAGCTCCTCGGCCGTGGCCAGTTCGACCGAGGCCTCGGCGGGCGCGGACGGAGCGACCTGGGCCAACGCCAGAAACGCCAGCCGAACTTCATAGGCCAGCACCTGAACCGCAGCGGCCAGGTTGAGCGAACTGAATTCCGGCGCCGAAGGGATGTGCACGTGAAAATGGCAACGCTGCAGCTCTTCATTGGTGAGGCCGGCGTGTTCGCGGCCAAACACCAGCGCCACCTCGCCACCGGCGCGAGCATCCTCGACGGCCTTGGTGGCACAGGCGCGCGGGTCGAGCAATGGCCAGGGCAGGCTGCGGTCACGGGCACTGGTACCCATCACCAGGCTGCAACCTACCAATGCCTCCTCGAGCGTAGGCACTACCTGGGCATTGGCGAGGATATCGTCGGCGCCCGATGCCCTGGCACTGGCCTCGGGAGAAGGAAAGACGTGTGGATCCACCAGCACAAGGCGCGAAAGACCCATGTTTTTCATGGCCCGGGCGGCGCCGCCGATGTTGCCGGGATGGCTGGTGTTCACCAAAACGATGCGGATGTTCTGCAGCACCTTGAGCGCTCCCCGTAGAAGAAAAGGGGGCAAATTCTACAGAAGCGACGAAAGCAACGCTATGAAGGCCCAAGGCCCACTTCTTGGCGGCGGCTTTTCTGTTAGAATGCGCGGCTCTTTTTAATGACCAGGTGAAAGAACATCCATGCAGCCCATGCTGAATATCGCGCTGCGCGCCGCCCGCAGCGCCAGTGAACTGATCTTCCGCTCCATCGAGCGGCTGGATAGCATCAAGGTCGATGAAAAGGATGCCAAGGATTACGTCAGCGAAGTCGACCGCGCCGCCGAGCAGGCGATCATCACCGCGCTGCGCAAGGCTTACCCTAACCACGGGATCCTGGGCGAGGAAAGCGGCCTGCACGCCGGCAGCGGCGAGGGCGAGGATTACCTCTGGATCATCGACCCGCTCGACGGCACCACCAACTTCGTGCGCGGCGTGCCTCACTTTGCCGTGAGCATCGCCTGCAAATACCGTGGCCGCCTCGAGCACGCCGTTGTGCTGGACCCGGTTCGCCAGGAAGAATTTACCGCAAGCCGTGGCCGTGGCGCCGCCGTGAATGGCCGGCGTATCCGCGTAAGCGCACGCCGTGGCCTGGAAGGCGCCCTGCTGGGCACCGGCTTCCCGTTCCGCGACAACCAGATGGATTACCTGGACAACTACCTGGGGATGTTCCGTAGCCTGGTCGGGCAAACCGCCGGCATCCGTCGCGCCGGCTCCGCCAGCCTGGATCTGGCTTATGTAGCGGCCGGCCGTTTCGATGCCTTCTGGGAGTCGGGCCTGTCCGAATGGGACATGGCCGCGGGCGCGCTGCTCATCCAGGAAGCGGGCGGTTTGGTGAGCGATTTCACCGGCGGTCATGAATTCCTCGAAAAAGGCCACATAGTGGCTGGCAACACCAAGTGCTTCAAGGCTGTACTCACCGCCATCCAGCCGCACCTGCCGCCAACGATCAAGCGCTGATCGGCAGGCGTTACCGGTGACAGAAAAGCATCCTTAGGGATGCTTTTTTTATGCAGGAAAATTCAGCGAGCCAGCATTGATGCCGCAGCCGTCACCATCATTACTGCGGCGCTACGGAACACCCGCTGCTGGGCTCGCGGGCTACGCAGCAGATGCCGTATGCGCACGGCAGCGAACACGAAGGCACCGCCTACCGCGAGCAACACCAGGATGGTAAGCGGCACCAGCACCAGCGCCCACACACCGAGGCTTATGCCTTGAAGGTCAATGGCCAGAGGAAGAATGGCGAGGTAGAACGCTATGGTCTTTGGATTCCCTAAGGTGATGGTCAGGCCGGATATTGCCGCCGCCCACCGCGCGCGGGCATCCTCGACCTTGCCCGTTTCCACCGCGTCGTGGCGCGCCGTCCAGAACTGCCACGCCAGGTAAGCGAGATAGAGCGCGGCGGCCCACCGCACCAGCTGAAACAGCGCCGCGAAATGTTCAGCGACAAGGGCGAGCCCGAACACCGCGAGCGATAGATAGGCCAGGTCCCCCAATATCAGACCACCCAGTAGACAAAGGCCCGAGATCGCACCCCCGCTCACGCTCCGCGCCACAAGGGCTGCCATTCCAGGCCCGGGAATGGCGGCCGCGACGGCCAACGCCGCGGAATAGGTCAGGGCCTGGGTAAGGTCTGGCATACATTCAGCTTCCTTTTCGCATGGATTGGATAGCCAAGAGGCTATACCTTTGCGATGAAATAACTGACCTGCTTTGACCTTGCTTCCTATCTATCGGGGCAGGATTTACCTTTATCCAGCATCAAGGAGGCATTAATGACCGAACCCACGCTATCCCCCACGGACGCAAGGATCCTCGCCGCGCTGCAGCAAGACGGCCGCATCACGAATCAGACCCTTGCCGAGAAGCTCAACATGTCTGCCTCGCCATGCTGGCGTCGTGTTCGTCACCTGGAAGAACATGGGTTTATTCAGGGCTACCGGGCAGTGCTCGACCGTCGGCGTATTGGCTTGGGCGTGATGGTGTTCATTCGAATCAATATTGATAGCCACAGCGAAGCCGAGGCGAGGAAGTTCGAGGAAGAAGTGCTACAGCTCGAGGACGTGGTGGCGTGTTACAGCATCGGCGGGGACGCGGACTTTTTATTACAGGTAGTGGCGCCAGACCTGGACAGCTTCGCTGACTTTGCCATGTCGGTGGTGCGACGACTACCGGGCATCAAGGAGATGCAAAGCATGTTCGTGCTGAAGGAAATCAAGCCCTTCACGGCATTCCCTGTGAGGCGGGTTGGCTAGCGCAGGGCAAACCATTCGCGAGCTGCGCCGGGTGGCCGCCCCCCCCCCCGCTTCCAACAGGCAAGAAGCCCTACAGAGAATGCCAGCACCTGTGGAAGCGGGAATCGGTTACTGCTGCGCGCCGGCGGCCTGGGCCTGGGTCAGCACCAACTGGCCGTCCTTGGTAACCGGGATTTGCGCACCGGGATTGTGGTCCATGCGTACCTGGCCAACCTGGCCGTTGAGCTGGTACTTCACGTTGTAACCGACCAGCTTGTCGCTCACGTCGTTCACAGTGTTGCAGCGGGTTTGAGTGGTGGTGTAAGTGTCACCGGACTGCATGTGCTCCTGCACCTTGTTGCCGGCATAGCCTCCGCCAACGGCGCCGGCCACGGTGGCTAATTGCTTGCCATGACCGCCGCCCACCTGATGGCCCAACAAACCGCCAGCCACGGCGCCGAGCACGCTGCCGACGATCTGGTGTTGATCCTGCACCGGGCGTTGGCGAGTCACAGTGACGTCCTTGCACACTTCCCGCGGTGTTTTGATCTGTTCGTTGATCGGCTCCGCCGCCAATACCTGGGCGTACTCGGGAGCCTTGTTGTTAACGAGGCTGTAGGTCGCGACAGCACCCCCGGCGGTAACGCCGACAGCACCCAACACTGCACCAACCAGCAACGATTTGTTCACGGAAACCTCCTGCGGCGAGGAAGACAGGGCCCTCGCACTTCTCCCAGCCTTGGAGCGAAAAAACCGGCGAAGGTTCAACCTTTCGCCGGTTTTCAATGACTTACCGCTGGACTGGCCGTTATGGGCGATCGTCCACTGCTTCCTTGGTTGCCGGCGGAATCAGGTCATCGCTGCTCAGGTTCAGCCAGATCAACACCACGTTGGCGATGTAGACCGAGGAGTAGGTACCGGCCATTACACCGATAAACAACGCCAGCGAGAAACCGAACAGGTTGTCGCCGCCAAACAGGAGCAACGCGCCGATGGCCAACAGGGTCGACACGGAAGTTGCGATGGTACGCAGCAACGTCTGGGTAGTGGATACGTTGATGTTTTCGATCAACGAGGCCTTGCGCATTACGCGGAAGTTCTCGCGTACCCGGTCGAACACCACGATGGTGTCGTTGAGCGAGTAACCGATGATCGCCAGTACGGCGGCGAGCACGGTGAGGTCGAAGGTAACCTGGAAGAACGACAGGATGCCCAGGGTCACCACCACGTCATGAATCAGCGACACGATGGCGCCCACCGCGAACTTCCACTGGAAGCGGAACGCCAGGTAAATCAAGACGCCGCCCAGGGCAAGCAGCATGCCGAGGCCGCCCTGGTCGCGCAGCTCTTCGCCGACCTGCGGGCCCACGAACTCGACGCGCTTGACCGTGGCCGGATTGTCACCGCTCACCTTGCGCAGGGCATCGGCGACTTCGGTGCCCAGCTTCGGGTCTTCGCCTGGCATGCGCACCAGTACGTCGGTGGCCGCGCCAAAGCTTTGCACGATCGCCTCGTGGAAGCCGGCGTCGGCCAGCTCCGAGCGAAGGCCGCCCAGCTCCACGGGCTTCTCGTAGGTCAGCTCGATGAGCGTTCCGCCGGTGAAGTCCAGGCCGAAGTTCAGCCCTTTGTAGAACCAGCTGAACAGCGCCAGTACCGTCAGGAACAGCGTGATGGCGAACGCGAGATTGCGAACGCCCATGAAGTTGATGGTCTTTTTCATGGCAGTGGCCTCAAATCCACAGCTTCTTGACGTCACGGCCGCCGTAGATCAGGTTGATCATCGCGCGGGTTACCATGATGGCAGTGAACATCGAAGTAAAGATCCCGAGGGACATGGTCACGGCAAAGCCCTTCACCGGCCCGGTGCCCATGGCGAAGAGGATCGCGCCCACCAGCAGGCTGGTAAGGTTGGCGTCGATGATCGCCGTGTAGGCCCGGTTGAAGCCCTCGTGAATGGCGCGCTGCACGCTCATGCCCGCCGCGATTTCCTCACGGATACGCGAGAAGATCAGCACGTTGGCGTCCACCGCCATGCCCATCGTGAGCACGATACCGGCGATACCCGGCAAGGTGAGCGTAGCGCCCAGCAGCGACATCAGCGCCAGCAGCATCACCATGTTGAAGGCCAGCGCCACGGTAGCGATCAAGCCGAAGAAGCGGTAGATCGCGATGATGAACAGCGACACGAAGAGCATGCCCCACAGCGCGGCATGGATACCCTTGGTGATGTTGTCCGCGCCAAGGCTCGGGCCGATGGTGCGTTCTTCGGCGAAGTACATCGGGGCGGCCAGGCCACCCGCGCGCAGCAGCAAGGCGAGCTCCGAAGATTCGCCCTGGCCATCGAGGCCGGTGATACGGAACTGGCTGCCCAGCGGCGACTGAATGGTCGCCAGGCTGATGATCTTCTTCTCTTCGGTGAAGGTCGGAACCGCCACTTCCTGCTCGACCCCGTCCACCGTCTGCTTGACGTACTTGGTGGTAGGCTTCTGCTCGATGAAGATCACCGCCATGCCGCGGCCAACGTTGCTGCGGGTGGCGCGGCTCATCAGGTCGCCACCGTGACCGTCCAGGCGAATGTTCACCTGCGGGCGGCCATGCTCATCATAGCTGGCCTGGGCGTCGGTCACCTGGTCACCGGTGATGATCAGCCCACGCTCGACCAAGGCCGGCGGGCGATTGCCTTCCCGGAATTCGAATTGCTCGGTGGTGGCGCGGCTGTCATCGGGGCCGGCGGCCAGGCGGAACTCCAGGTTGGCGGTTTTACCGAGGATGCGCTTGGCTTCGGCGGTGTCCTGCACGCCTGGCAGCTCGACCACGATGCGGTTGGCGCCTTGGCGCTGAACCAGCGGCTCGGCCACGCCCAGCTCGTTCACACGGTTGCGAACGGTAGTGAGGTTCTGCTTGATGGCGTAATCGCGGATTTCCGACACCTTGGCCTGGGTGAGGGCCAGGCGCAGCACGGCCAGCTCGCCACGCTCGGTGGTGGTGAGGTCGAAATCGGTGAAATTCTTGCGCACCAGGTCGCGGGCCTGATCGCGGGTAGCGTCGTCGCTGAAGCCCAACATGATGCCGCCGTCCTGCTGAGGCAGGCTACGATAGCGGACCTTTTCCTTGCGCAGCAGCGTCTTGACTTCGCCTTCGGACACCTTCATGCGGGCGTCAAGGGCTTTGTCCATGTCCACTTCCAGCAGGAAGTGCACACCGCCGGACAGGTCCAGGCCGAGTTTCATGGGGCTGGCGCCCAGGTTACGCAACCACTGGGGCGTGGTGCGCGCCAGGTTCACGGCAACCACGTAGTCGTCGCCCATGGCCTTGCGGACGATGTCCTTGGCGGGCAACTGGTCTTCCTGGCGGGTGAGGCGCAACAGGCCGCCCTTGCCGTTTTCGGCCAGGCTCGCGCCCTTGACCTGAATACCAGCATCAATCAGCGCCTTGCTGGCTTTGTCCAGATCGGCCTGGCCGACCTGCAGCGCGGTGCTGGCACCGGACAGCTGGACCGCCGGGTCGTCAGGGTAAAGGTTGGGTGCTGAATAGATAAAGCCGACCGCGAGTACCGCCACGATCAGAATGTATTTCCACAGAGGGTATTTGTTCAGCATCACGCCGCCCGTTCAAACGCGGGGCACGTTGCGCGCCCCGCCAAGGTAGAAGACTTGGATCAGATCGCTTTCAGCGTGCCCTTGGGCAGAGTTGCGGCAATCGCACCTTTCTGGAACTTGAGTTCGACCGTGTCGCTCACTTCCAGTACCACGAAGTCATCGCTGACCTTGGTGATCTTGCCGGCGATACCACCGGTAGTTACCACTTCGTCGCCCTTCTGCAAGCCGCCGAGCAGGTTCTTCTGCTCCTTGGCGCGCTTTGCCTGTGGGCGCCAGATCATGAAGTAGAAGATAACCAGGAAGCCAACCAGGAAAATCCATTCGAAACCGGAACCGACAGGGCCGGCGGCCGGTGCAGCTGCATCCGCATAGGCGGCGGGGATCAGAAAGCTCATTCAGCGCTCCATTCGACGTGATTCGTCAATTATTGAATTGGGTTCAGAGACGGCACGGGAAGCCCGCGCCGGGCATAGAAGGCGTCGACAAAGGCGGCCAATTTACCCTGTTGAATAGCCTCGCGCAAACCAGCCATCAGGCGCTGATAATGGCGCAAGTTATGGATGGTATTGAGCATGCTGCTCAACATTTCGCCGCACTTGTCCAAGTGATGGAGATAAGCGCGGGAGAAGTTCTTGCATGTATAGCAATCGCAGGTCGGGTCCAGCGGCGAAGTATCGTGACGATGGATCGCGTTGCGGATTTTCAGTACACCGGTATCGATGAACAGGTGACCATTGCGTGCATTGCGGGTTGGCATCACGCAGTCGAACATGTCGACGCCCCGGCGCACACCCTCAACGAGGTCCTCGGGTTTGCCAACCCCCATTAGGTAACGAGGTTTGTCTGCTGGCAAATGGCCGGGCAAGTAATCCAGTACCTTGATCATTTCTTCCTTCGGCTCGCCCACTGACAGGCCGCCGATAGCCAGCCCGTCGAAGCCGATCTTCTCGAGGCCTTCGAGGGAACGCAGGCGCAAGTCCTGGTGCATGCCGCCCTGCACGATGCCGAACAGCGCCGCGGTATTGTCGCCGTGTGCATCCTTGGAGCGCTGCGCCCAGCGCAGCGACAGCTCCATGGAGGTACGGGCCACGTCGTGGGTGGCGGGATAGGGCGTACACTCGTCAAAGATCATCACGATGTCCGAGCCCAGGTCGCGCTGCACCTGCATCGATTCTTCCGGCCCCATGAAAACCTTGGACCCATCGACGGGCGAGGCGAACGTCACGCCTTCTTCCTTGATCTTGCGCATCGCGCCCAGGCTGAACACCTGGAAGCCGCCGGAATCGGTGAGGATCGGGCCTTTCCACTGGGTGAACTCATGCAGGCCGCCATGGGCCTTGACCACTTCCGTGCCCGGGCGCAGCCACAAGTGGAAGGTGTTGCCCAGAATGATCTCGGCGCCCGTGGCCTCGATGTCCCGGGGCAACATGCCCTTCACCGTGCCATAGGTGCCCACCGGCATGAACGCCGGAGTTTCCACGGTGCCACGGGGGAACGTCAGGCGGCCGCGACGGGCCTTGCCGTCGGTGGCCAGCAATTCGAATTGCATACGGCAGGTACGACTCATGGATGACCCTCGACGGCGCTGCCCTGAGGACCTTCCGGCGCCGGATTGCGGGTGATGAACATGGCATCACCGTAACTGAAGAAGCGGTATTGCCCTGCAATGGCGGCGGCGTAGGCGGCCATGGTCTGGGGATAACCGGCGAACGCGGAAACCAGCATGAGTAGCGTGGATTCCGGCAAATGGAAATTGGTGACCAGCGCGTCCACCACATGGAAGGGCCGGCCGGGGTAAAGGAAAATATCCGTATCACCGCTGAAGGGCTTGAGCTGCCCATCCCGCGCGGCGCTTTCCAGCGAGCGCACGCTGGTGGTGCCCACGGCGATCACTCGCCCTCCCCTCGCCTTGCAGGCTTTTATAGCCTCCACCACTTCGGCGCTCACTTCGAGCCACTCTTTATGCATGGTGTGGTCTTCGATCCGCTCCACCCGCACTGGCTGGAACGTACCGGCGCCCACATGCAGCGTCACAAAGGCAGTGCTTACGCCCTTGGCGCGGATAGCCTCCAGTAGCGGCTCATCGAAATGCAGCCCGGCGGTGGGCGCGGCGACGGCGCCAGCATGCTGGGCATACACGGTCTGGTAGCGTTCGCGGTCGGCGGTTTCATCCGGCCGGTCGATGTACGGCGGCAGCGGCATATGCCCTACCCGCTCCAGCAACGGGAGCACCGGCTGGTCGAACGCCAGCTCGAACAGCGTTTCGTGCCGGGCCACCATGGTCGCCTGGCCGCCACCGTCTATAAGGAGGGCGGTGCCAGGCTTGGGCGCCTTGCTGGCGCGCACATGGGCAAGCACTTCGTGCGTGCCCGTCACGCGCTCCACCAGGATCTCCACCTTGCCGCCGCTGGCCTTCTGGCCAAACAGCCGCGCGGGAATCACCCGGGTGTTGTTGAACACCATCAGGTCGCCAGGGCGCACGTATTCCAGCAGATCGGCGAATTGCCGATGGGCCAGGTTACCCGTGGGGCCGTCGAGCACCAGCAACCGGCTGGCACGCCGCTCCGCCAGCGGATGACGGGCGATCAGGGCATCGGGAAGGTCAAAGGAAAAATCAGCGACACGCATGTTGGGCACGAAGGATCAGCAGGGCCGGAAAGTCTAGCGGAATTATGCGTTTATGACCATGAAAGCTGATTGACCAACGGTCGAGACGTCTCTATACTTCGCCGCCAGCAAGCCCTGATGGCGGAATTGGTAGACGCGGCGGATTCAAAATCCGTTTTCGAAAGGAGTGGGAGTTCGAGTCTCCCTCGGGGCACCAAACAGCAACACCTCCGAGCGATCATTCGCTTGGATCGAAAACCGGCCCTTGAGCCGGTTTTTTTGTGCCTGCAATTTTGGTTTAGCACGGCCGGCTCCCCGGCGACGCGCACATGCCCAACGGGCCTTAAAGAGAATTGCCACTCACAACTCGTATGTACGAGCGCTTGTTTGTCGACCCCGAGGTAAAAGCTCTCTTCGACGAAGCCGCGCAAAAATCCGGGGAGCAACCCAAGCGCCTTGCCGCCGCCATTCTCGCCTTCGCCAATAACGTGGACCGGCTCGAGTTGATCCAGAGCGCCGTGGACAACATTTGCGCCCGCCATGTGGCCACCGCGTGAAAGCCGAACACTACCCCGCGGTTGCCAGCGCCTTGTTCCCCGCCATCAAGGACGTGCTCGGCGAAGCGGCCACGCCTGAGATACTCCAAGCATGGGGGCAGGCCTATTGGTACCTGGCCGATATCATGATCAGGCGGGAGAAAGCCCTGCACGGGGAGGCTGGCTAAGGTTCACCAGCCCCCTACCGCTGCAACCCTCGCGTCATCCTCAACGCCAGCGCGCTTCCTGCCGCGATTACCGCCGCCAGCAGGTACAGGGCCATGTCGGTCGAGCCGGTGGTGTCTTTCACGAAGCCGACGATATAGGGGCTGAGGAAACCCGCCATCTGGCCCATGGAGTTGATCAGCGCCAGGCCACCGGCGGCCGCGCCAGCGCTGAGCATGGCGGTCGGCACGGGCCAGAACATGGGCAAGCCGGTCAGCGCGCCCATGGTGGCGATCGTGAGGCCGAGAATCGCAATCGCCGGCGTGGCGGTGAAGTTCACGGCAATCAACAAGCCTGCAGCACCCATTAGCATGGGTATCGCCAAGTGCCAACGGCGCTCCTTTCGAAGGTCGGCGGAACGGCCCACCAGCAGCATGAATACTGCCGCCAACAGATACGGGATCGCGCTGAGCCAACCGATCACCAGGTTATCGGCGAAGCCCAGGTTCTTGATAATCGACGGCAGCCAGAAGTTGATAGCGTACACACCGCTCTGGATACAGAAATAGATAAGCCCGAACGCCCAGATAGCAGGGTTGCGGAACACTTCCTGGAGCGCGCTTTTCTCGGTTTTCGGCTTGTTCGCAAGGTCCGCCGCCTGATCTTCCTCCAGTACGCAACGCTCATGAGCCGAGAGCCATCTGGCACTGGCAAAGTTGTCGCTCAAGAGGAAATACGCCAACGCGCCGAGAACCACCGTGGGAATGCCTTGCAGCAAAAACATCCATTGCCAGCCGGATAGCCCGCCCTGCCCGGCCGAGAAATGGTTGAGAATCCAGCCGGAAAACGGGCTGCCCAAGAGGCCCGAGACCGGTATCGCGGACATGAACAAGGCCATGATCCGACCACGGCGGAAGGTAGGGAACCACTGCGACAAGTACAACACCACCCCGGGGAAGAAGCCGGCTTCGGCGGCACCGGTGAACAACCGCAACGTATAGAAATGAGTAGGCGTGGTCACGAACAGCAGGCAGGTGGATAACGTGCCCCATACAATCATCATCAGGGCGATCCAGCGGCGCGGGCCGAACCGGGTGAGCGCCAGATTGCTGGGCACACCACACAACACGTAACCAATGAAGAAAATCCCGGCACCCAAGCCATAGACGGTTTCGCTGAACTTCAAATCATCAAGCATCTGCAGCTTGGCGAAGCCTACGTTCACCCGGTCCAGGTAGTTGAACAGGTAGCAGATAAAGATGAAGGGAATGAGGCGCAGGGTGACGCGCTTGTAAACGGCATTCTTTATGTCGTCGTTGGCCAGGGACGTGGCGGCGCTGTGTGACATGGCGTTCTCTCTTTATTATGTTTTTTCGCACTACGAGGGTAACGTTAGTTGCCCCACGAGTCTCGGCCACACCGCACGGCCGTGTCTTTGTGCTCGCGCACAGCGTTTGCCGCGCGGGGCTGTGCCCGCGAACAACCCAATCACATTCGCTACAAGGGATCCGCCATGTTCGAGCTCGATCACGACCTTGCCCAGGAAATCGTCGATCGCACCATGGCCATTCTGCCCTCCAACGTCAACGTAATGGACAGCCAAGGGTTGATCCTGGGCAGCGGAGAGCCTGGGCGGATCAACACACGTCATGAAGGGGCCCAACTGGTTTTGGCCAATGGCCGCGTGGTGGAAATCGATCAACAGACCGCTCGACAGCTCAAGGGCGTGCAACCAGGGATCAACTTGCCACTGATGCACGATGACCAGCTGATCGGCGTGTTGGGCATCACCGGGGATCCGGAATCATTGCGCACCTACGCGGCGCTGGTGCGCATGGCCGCAGAAATGTTGGTAAGCCAGCGCCACCAACAAGCCGAGCAGCAATGGCGCAAGCGGCGTTGCGATGACGTGTTGGCGTTGCTGTTGGCCGAGCAAAGCGAGTCGCCGCGCCTGCTGGACGAAGCGCGGCAGCTGGGCCTCAAGCCTGACCTGAGCCGCGCCCCATACTTGTTTGAACTGGGCGAAGGGCAAACCGCGATCGCTCTGGCCGCCTGGTTGTCGGCTCGATATCCCGACAGTTGGTGTGTCAGCCCGGCGCCGCTCTACCTGTTGTGGTGCCGGCCGGCAACCGTGGCGGTGGACGCTGCGCGCCTGCTGGAAAAGCTTGCTGCTCTGGGCTGGGCGGTGCTGAGGGTTGCCCTGGGCGGGCCGGCGGAAAAACTGGCGGGGCTGCGCCGTGGCTATCGTCAGGTTAGCGACCTGCTCGCCTATGGCCGAGACGTTCTGCCGCACACGCGCCTGCTGCCCCTGACTCGGTACCGCTTGCCGGCCATGTTGTGGCGCTATCGCAGCGAAGACGGCCTTGATGAGTTGCTCCAACCGCTGCACAAAATACTGGCTGAAGATGCAAATGGTCAGTTGCTGGCAACACTGCGCAGCTGGTGCGAGCATGAGGGCCAAAGCCAGGCGTGTGCCCACGCGCTGGGCATTCATCGCAACAGCCTGCGCTATCGCATGGACCGCATCGCTGAGCTGAGCGGGCTGGACCCTTCCACGCTAAGTGGCATGCTGAACCTGTACCTGGGCGTGCAACTGCTGCCTCAGGGTTTGTACAAATGAACAAGTAGCCCCGCCAGGCTGTTGTGCAACCGACCGGCGTTATCGGGCCAACCAAGTGGCAGCATGGAGGCATAAGAACAGGAGAAGCCCATGAAAATCGTCATCGCCCCCGATTCATTCAAGGACAGCCTGAGCGCCGCGGGCGTAGCTGAGGCTATTGCGCAAGGCCTGGCGCAGGTGTGGCCAGAGGCTGACCTGGTTCAGCGGCCAATGGCCGACGGTGGTGAAGGGACGGTGGAATCGGTGCTCTCGGCCTGCGATGGCCAATGGCGAAGCCAGCCCGTGCAAGGCCCGTTGGGCACGACCGTACAGGCACGCTGGGGGTGGCTGGCGGCAAGCCGCACGGCGATCATCGAAATGGCGGAGGCCAGCGGCCTGCAATTACTGGCGCGCGAGCAGCGTGACGCCTGCGCCAGTAGCACCTACGGTACCGGTGAGCTGATCCGCGCCGCGCTCGATGCCGGCGCGCACCGGATCATTCTTGCGATCGGTGGCAGCGCCACCAACGATGGCGGTGCCGGGGCGATGCAGGCCCTCGGCGTTCAACTGCTTGATATCCACGGCAACCCGCTGCCGCGCGGCGGCCTGGCCTTGGCGCAGTTGGCGCGCATTGATCTTCAGCAGATGGACCCTCGCCTTGCCCAGGTGCGTTTCAAAATTGCGGCAGACGTTAACAACCCGCTGTGCGGGCCCCACGGCGCTTCCGCGATTTTCGGCCCGCAGAAAGGCGCAAATCCCGAGCAGGTGGAACTGCTGGACGCCGCGCTCAGTCACTTCGCCCAGCACTGTGCCAAGGTACTTCCCAAGGACGTACGTGATGAGCCTGGCAGCGGTGCCGCGGGCGGGCTGGGCTTTGCCGCCAAGGCATTCCTGGCCGCGCAGTTCCGCCCGGGTGTGGAAGTGGTCGCCGAACTGGTGGGGCTGGAACAGGCCGTAGAAGGCGCCAACCTGGTGATCACCGGCGAAGGGCGCTTCGACACCCAAACCCTTCGCGGCAAAACGCCGTTTGGCGTGGCCCGTATCGCTCAGCGCTTCAATGTGCCCGTGGTGGTCATCGCCGGCACGCTGGGTGACGGTTACGAACAGATGTATGCCCATGGGGTGGATGCGGCGTTCGCTTTAACGGCAGGGCCGATGACACTCGAACAGGCGTGCGGCGAAGCGCCCCGATTGTTGCGCGATCGGGCCAGGGATATTGCCCGCCTGTGGGAACGCGTAGCGCGCCGGCGCGGATAGCGCCTGCCAGCAATGTGTTCACTTCGTCGCTTTGGATGATCTTGGCCAAGGCCAAAGGCTCTCTACAAGGTATGTGAACTGCCTTTGATAGTGAGCCACAGATGAACACACGAAGCATGCCGGGCCATGTCTGGATGGATTCCACCTTCGCATTCATGAAAGAGGGTTATCCCTTTATCCGTAACCGGTGCGTGGCCTACGGCAGCCCTGTGTTCCAGACACGGCTGTTAGGCAAGCGCACGCTGTGCCTGTCCGGCGCCGAAGCAGCCACTTTGTTCTATGACGCCAGCCGTTTTGCACGCACCGCCACGTCTACCCCCGCACCGCTACGCAATATCTTGTTAGGTACCGGTGGCGTACAAGGGCTGGACGGCGAAGCCCATGCCGTACGCAAGCAAGCGTTTCTGGATATCCTCAGCCCCGCTCGCGCCGAAAAGCTGGTTGAGCTGTTCGAGACCGCCTGGGAAAAACGAATCAGTGCCCTGCCCCCCGGCCAAGTATTCGAATTTTTGCCATGGGTAGAGCGGCTGTTGTGCGACACGGTCGTGGAGTGGGCCGGTATGCCGGCGTTGAGCGCGCGCGAGGCTGACGTATTGACCCGGCGGCTCGCAGCGATGATCGATGGTGCTGGCCGCGTGGACCCGCGCATGCCCTTGGCGTGGCTTCGGCGCAAGGCCTGTGAACGCCAGGCCGCCCACTGGATAACCGCATGCCGGGAAGGCCGCCTGTCTCCGCCAGAGGGCTCGGCGCTTGCGTTGCTGACACAGCATCGTGATCACCGGGCAGAATTGTTGCCCGCGAAGGTTGCCGCCGTGGAATTGCTCAATATCCTCAGGCCGGTCGTGGCCGTAGGCCGATTTTTGCTGTTCGGGTTGATTGAACTCAATCGCTATCCCGCCTGGCGCCAGCGCTTGCGCAGTGATCCGCCGGGTGCACGAATATTCGCTGAAGAAGTTCGGCGCGTTTACGCGTTCTTCCCCATGGTAGCGGCTTATGTACGGGAGACTTTCGAGTGGCACGGGTACCGCTTCGAAAAGGGCACCCGCGCCATGTTCGACCTGTTTGGCACTAACCGGGACCCCGCGCTATGGAAGAACGCCGAGAGGTTCCAACCGGAACGGTTAAGTGGGTGCCCAATGGCTGCGGCGATTGTCAGCCAAGGTAGCGGGGAATATACCTACCACCGTTGCCCTGGGGAGCCATTAACCGTGATGCTGATGGAAAGGGTTTTCCTCATGCTATCGCAAAGGATGGAGTGGGCCCTTGATTCAGCCGACGTCGATTTCAGCAGGCTTCCAATGTTACCGGAAAAGCCTGTATTAATGACCCATGTGAAATGGCTTTGAACAATTAGCGCGGATCTTCAATTCATCAGGCTGGGGCGGTCGCCATGTATTTGCTTCAGGGCTCCAGTTTGTTGTTTATCAGATCGAACGCACGGCGGCCGCCTTCCGTTTTCTGACGCCAATAGAATGTCAATAAATATTTTTCCCGGATAGTGGCACAACACCATTATTTTTATGTAGAGTGTATCAACACCTCCACAAACAGCTGCGAACATGAAGTACGCCAACCTGCCATGGACGATGCTGCTGGCCTTTTTTCCAATTGCCGCAGCGGTTGCAGACACTAGCGTGAGCACTACCCAAAGCCTGTCCCAGCATCCGGCGCTGAACCACGCCGAAGTTGCGGGCCTGGTGGTTGGGCAAACCGTAACCCAGAATGGCCGCGCGTTTTATGACAGCTTCGCTACCGCTTGGGCGGAGAAAGACGAGGCTGGCCGGTTTACGGTGACCGTGATCGAGCGCCCCACCGCCCGGCTGGGAAGCCAGATGTTCGTAGACTATGGCAACCGCCGGATCGTGCAAGTGTTCCTGCCGCCCAACCGCGCGTTGATATCCGCGCTGGGCGCCGATGCCGCTGCTCAAGTGTTTCAAGCCATTCTCGATTACCAACTGGCACAATTTTTCGGCGACCCGGACATGGGGCGCGATGAGCTATGAAGGGATTCTCCATGCTTCGACTCTCGGTTGTTCTACTGAGCCTGGCAGCGCTGCCGTTTGTATCCGCCAGCGTACAGGCCAGCGAACTGACGTATGTGCCCGTAAACCCTTCCTTCGGCGGCAACCCGTTGAACGGGCCGGTACTTCTGAACCAGGCAACGGCCCAGAACAAGTTCAAGGAACACTCCTCGTCATCGGGTTCCGCCGCTCAAAGCACCTTGTCGCAGTTCAATAGCATGCTGCAAAGCGCGATCATGAGCCGAGTATCATCGGCAGTCACTTCGAGCATTGTAGGTACGGATGGGAAACTTACGCCGGGCGTAGTGGAAACAACAGACTTCACGATATCCATCACGAATATTTCGGCCGGCGTATTGCAGATAACCACTACGGACAAGACCACTGGGCAGAGCACGTCGTTTCAAATAAACCAGTAATGTTCGCGCCGCATTAATTTTTGCTGTAACGCTTGCTGCAAGGCCTGTTGCACTCTCCTGTGCAACTTGCGGGCTCGCTCGCCCGCGAAAAAGTAAATCACATAACTATACGGGAAAAGGAATATCTCCATGCTCGCACGTAAATCGCTGATCGCCGCTGCTGTACTCGCTGCCCTGTCGGGTACCGCCTTCGCCGGTAACGGTACTGTCAACACCAACCAGGACGGCTCCAATAACGCCACCTTCGTTGGCCAGAACGGCTCGATCAACTCCACTGTGAACGTGACCCAGACTGGCAAAAACAACAAAGCCGGTAACGCGGGCAAGTCCATCACCCAAGCGTCCACTGACAGCACCCTGAGCATTACCCAGCTCAAGGATGGCAACATCGCCGCCGCCAGCCAAACCGGTACCCGCAACACCGGTAGCATCAGCCAGACCGCCTCGCGCGGTGACGACAACCGCCAGTCGGCTGACCTCAAACAGGCCGGCGCCTGGAACAACGGCAGCATTTCGCAAACCGTCAACCTGGGGGCCACCTCGGCCAAGCTGTCCCAAGACGGCACCGGCAACAGCGCTGCCGTGGTTCAGGAAGGCAACCGCAACGGCGCCGCCACGCTGACCCAGAGCAACGACCAGAACCAGGGTTGGGTTACCCAGAAGAACAACACAAACGCCACCGGCACCCTGACCCAGGCCGGCAACAGCAACCTGGGCGCCATTACCCAGACCGGTGCTGAATACGCGACCGCCACCATCAGCCAGACCGGCAGCCTGAACAAGGCTTGGGCGACCCAGACCAATCTGGTTGCTGGCGGCGAAAAGAAAGCAGCAATCGCCCAGAACGGTAACAGCAACACTGCCACTGTGAACCAGAACTGGAGCTACAACACCAACGGCACCGTCACCCAGACCGGCAACGCCAACACTGGCACCGTCTACCAGTACGACGCTGACTCCAGCAATGCCGCGCTGACCCAAGCTGGTAACAACAACACCGGTTACCTGAGCCAGAACGACGCCGACGGCAGCTCCCTGACGGCCAAGCAAACCGGTGGCTACAACAGCGTTACCGCGACCCAGAAGGGCGACGGCCTGAGCGCCAACATCAACCAGGATGGCACCAGCAACACCGTCAACGCCTCTCAGAACGGCCTGCGTCTGGAAGCCGACATTACCCAAAACGGCAGCAACAACCTGGTAAACAGCACTCAGGCCGGCGCTTTCAACGAAGAAACCCTGCTGCAGGCTGGCAACAACAACGCAATCACGGTCAACCAGGCCGCTACGGCCTACAACAACACGGCGTTCGTAAGCCAGACCGGCAGCTACCTGACCGCCAACGTTGTACAGGCTGGCGGCGCAGGCAACACCGCTACCATCACTCAGCGTTAATCCAGGCTGTACCCCGCCGGTTCGCCGGCGGGTTTTTTTCGGAGCAAGACCATGCGCGCCCGCTCGCTTTCATTGATGATTTTCGCCGCGGTAATACTGGGTGGCTGTGCCACTTCGCGCCCGGCGGGCACCATTTCCCCGGCCACCGTTTCGCCACCGACACACAGCACGCGCGACCTTGCGCGGCTACCGCCACCTGCCGGCCTCATTTCCGTGGCGGTGTATGGCATGCGGGACCAGACCGGCCAGTACAAACCGTCGCCGGACAGTTCGTTTTCCACTTCGGTAACCCAAGGCGCCGCGTCGCTGCTGGTTACCGCGCTGCGCGATTCTCACTGGTTCAAACCCGTAGAACGCGAGAACCTGCAAGACCTGCTGACCGAGCGCAAGATCATCCGCGCCCTGGAGCAGCCGCAGGACAAGGCCCAGGTGCAGCTACCACCGCTGCGCCCGGCCAACCTGATCATCGAAGGCGCTATCGTCGCCTACGAAAGCAATGTACGCACCGGCGGCATCGGCGTGCGCTACCTGGGCATCGGCCCTTCGGACCTCTACCGCCAGGACCAAGTGACTATCAACCTGCGCGCAGTGGACATTCGCAGTGGCGAGATCATCCAGAGCGTGACCACCACCAAGACCGTGTTTTCCATACAGCTGGACTTCGGCGTGTTCAAATTCGTGTCGCTGCGCCAC
>Ga0265797_10005256_pt1 | contig 19016 bp, 13 predicted proteins | sample P2T30metagenome_FD_192433 | JGI IMG/M metagenome (GOLD analysis project Ga0265797, IMG submission 192433) | Plant litter microbial communities from East Loma Ridge, Irvine, California - P2 T30 | ecosystem: Environmental > Terrestrial > Plant litter > Unclassified | place: USA: California... | reverse complement strand
TTTTGGTGGATTGTTCTTGTAGGAAGCAGCTGAAGGAACCTCTGAACCTTGCTTTCACTTCGAGGGTTTTGTGTGTTTGAATTTCACCGGCACTCCTTTCTGCGTTCCCGACGAGGTCCTTAGAAATCTTGCCAACGGCATGCGTGTCACGTCTTCTGTCTTGAAGCAGTTCATACCAACCCTGGAACATTGCGGCTGATCTTTTGAAAGGAGACGTGGTAAATATGTGCATGCATGCATCATTTTTTTCTGTGCTGACCCTACACTCCCATGCACTTCCAGTTTGTCGCCCAGAAAAACAACCCTGCCCAATGACATGATGTAGTAATGAAGGAATGCAAAGGAATAGTAGTAGCCACCAAGGTGTGTTTGTAAGGGAAAGTGAGATACAATGTTCCGTGTTTTGTTCCATCCTATTCGTCCTTGATCAATCGTCCGAGCGTTCAATCCTGCAGTACGTACGTACGCGCAAGCACGGCTGGCTGGTGGGGAGAGTTGGTTTTCGCAAGATACCGACGACAACCAAGTTTTCTCTGCCCCGCGTGCATTACTTTTTCCTTCTTACTCCTGTCCGAAGCCGACAGTCTCCTCGACAGCCCATGTGAGCTTCTGCGTGAGCACTTCGTTGGTCTTGTAAGGAGGCAGATCCAGACGGTTGAAGCACGTATGCGACTTGGGAAGTTGCGACTCTTCGCCAGACTTCTCGATCGTGAAACGACGCGGTCCGTCGGAACCTTGAAGATCTTTGAAACCGTTGACGGGGATACGCGAAGTACCGGTGGCGAATTGCAAGAGACGGGACTTCTGCTCGGCGTCCCAGCTGCGGATGACCTGTAGTTGCAATTGTTAGCCTTGTACTCGTAGTGAACGCTGCGGAGCATTCCACATACCTTCCAGAAGTTCTGGACCACAGGGTCGCTCTCAGTGTAGCCGCGGTAGTCAGTGTGCTTCTTCCAGTCGTCGACATCGATGTCTGCAATGCCACCAATAAGGAGCTCGAGTTCACGTTCGTCAAAGACGTTGACAAGATCCGCGGGAATGAGCTCGTGGAAGCCCTGCACAAAGGCGTTGAACTGCTCGTCGACACGCTTCTGAATGCGCCACTCTGTTATGAGCCTGGAATATTGGTTAGTACTTTCAATCCAAGCGACTACAAAACACCAAAACTTACTCGACGTATTCCTTCTTGTTCTCGTTCGTCACTTCAATGTCTCTGCCGCCCTCCTTCAGGTCAACAATAACCTTCTCTCCGAATCGCTCATCATCGACCGAGAAGGTCGAGTAGATGACGTCTGTGATGTCGTTCTCCATGGTCCACGTGAGCGTGCGGTGGAACTCGGCGTCAACACCTTCCATGTCGGCGAGAGTGACTCTCTTCTTCAGGATCATCTTGTAGAAAGCACCAATGAAGAATGCGTCCAGGAAGCGTCTGTGGAAGATGGCCAAACCAACGACACGACCAATGAACTTGAAATAACCAAGATGCTCGGGGTTGATGCCGGAATGTGGGTTGATCTGAAGGGTGTAGTTGTCGTGTGCCGAGTACTCGAACAAGCAGTAGAAGGGGTTGAACATCTCGTGTGAGAGGAGGAAGAAGAATTCACTGTGAGATTGTTAGTATTTGGCCTTCTGTCACGCAGATTGGTCAGATGTAGCTTACCGAGAAAGACCACCGTAATCCAGACCATCCTCGCCATCGAACTTGATCATCAATCTCTTCTTGAGGTCGTTGGGACTCTGACGCATAACCTCTGCATACGAGTCCTCGAAGATATGAGATCTGCGAACCTTGACGTGACACTGTCCAGACAGAATGCGCAGAGCTGGCTGCGAACGGAAGTAGATCAGCTTCCTCCTGAAGTCACGCTTGTACTGTGGCACATTCTGGTCCAGGGATGATGGTAGACGAGGGTCGTCCCAAGTGGTCGTCTTCGTGTTGTGGTCAACAAAGTAGACTCTGGCAGTGTTGGTGAGACGCATCTCCCATCCGCTGGGAAGAGGTCCAAGCTGCGAGACGGGCTGCTGTTGGATGGTGGTGTTGTTTCCGCCAGCGTTCTGTCCACCGTACATCCTAATGTACTGCTGCCGTCTGGGGTCTACCCAAGTAGTTGTGCGAGTGTTGTGGTCGACAAAGTACGCCCTTCCCTCAGGTGTATGCCTTTGCTCCCAGCCTGCTGGAAGTTCACCGGTTCCTGCGGTTGTCGCACCCGTCGCCACCATCTGCGCAGCAGTGGCCTGGTTGACCGGATTTGGTGTTTGCGAGGGAGAGTTGCGATCGTTTGTCGGTGAGTTGGCACCTGTCCTATCTTCTGGCAACACACGGGCCTGATGTCTCTGTCTCTCCACATTCTGCTGCTGTTGCATCTGAGTCCTTTGTTCGCCAGCATCATAGTTGGCAGTCGGCCTGATCCAAGTTGTCTGCCGTGAGTTGTGGTCCACGTAGTAGGTCCTTCCCAGGTTGTCCTCCCTTCTCTCCCAACCACCAGGTAGCCTTCCCTGTGCGTCCTCGAAAGCACTAAATCCAGTGGTTCCTGGGGCACGACCAGAAGCGTTTCCGTTAGTAGCGGGTGGAGGACCAGCGGGAACGACAGATGTCCTGTTTGCGTTGGCCGCGGGAGCTGGGTTCAATGATGCCTGTGACTGCGCGCCTGCTGGTGTAGACGTTCCAGTGTGCGCACCGTTCGTGGATGCTCCAGGTGTGGTTAGAGGTGGACGAGTCGCGCTGCCGCCACTGTTATTGATCGGGGCGCGGAGGTTAGTCGAGAGGTTGAGAATAAGCTTTCCGTTCACTACGAGGTTGTCGTTTGACTTTCGTAAGTCCCGGGTGAGCATTTCTATTCGCAGTGTTAGTATGCGTACGTTCATGCGCGGTAGGGACGTCCTTTCACGTACCATCTCCACCAACATCCAGGTCAAGAACACTGCCGATGCGGACGTTGACTACGCCTAGGAAACCTTGGTCCTTTTTCTTGAACTTCTTCTGGTCAAAGATCTGAACCGCCAGTATACTCTCATCCGTCGCGCGCCTGTTGCCACTATCAGCATCTATCTTCCTGCAAGTAGACATGTGCTGCTATGATTCAACGTACATGTCGAAGCTCTCGTTCCAGTACGGGTTCAGCGTCTTCTTGATCACACCGGTTGTTCTCGTCTGTTCGCCGCCAATCGTTGCGACCGCGAAAGGGTCGGGGAAACCTGTGCATGACGCTGTAAGTACATGGCACGTATGGTATGTGTAAGCGGGTCTTGCCACTTACGAAAGACATCTCTCTTGTATAGACCATCGGCAGCGATGACTGCGAAGCGTGTTAGTCCTGGTGTGCTCATGCAGCCTGGTTATGCGTGCTCTTGCGTACTCGTCACCCGCAGGTTTGGCTGTTGCGGCAGCTCCATGGCTGCGTGCGTATGCGACTCCGCGCTCCCGGGAGAAGTGAGGTCCAGCCAAAGGTAGGCGGGTTCAGCGGCGTGCGGGCGCACCAGACGTCGGCGGTCGAGGCGGCGCTGGGCTCGGCGTAAGGGTCTCGGGGGTCCAGCAGGGTGTGCGAGGGCGGCGGAGAGTGTCTAGTCGTGGGCGCGTGCCTAACGAGGGCGGTGCGGAGGAGTAGGAGTGGTTCTGGGTACAACCTTGTGGCTGTGTTGTGTTGCAAGTTGTAAGCGCAAGGCAAGGCAAGGCGCAAGCGTGAGGCGAAGCCGGCTCAGATCTGTGGGTCCCGCGTTAGTTTGCCGGGAGGGGAGGTGCAGACGGGACGGTAGGGTAGGCGGTGGGCGAGGCGGCGGCGGTGTTTGTTCGTGAACAATTGGCGGTGGTGGTGAAGCTGTCTATACTGTAGTAAGGTAGGTACCACCGTGTACGATCGCGGTGCTGCCTTGTTGGTGGCGGGCCTGGGCGGCAGCGGGGCTCGTCAGAGAGGGCGGAGAGCTTGGCGGTGACATGCAACTGACTGTGCCTCGATCGAGCGCAGACCGGACGTTCCTTTAACCGAGCTGGGCGCAAAGAAATCTGTTGCCTTCAACTGCCAAAGATACATGCATCGTCATGCTCACGACACGGAATCGTCCAAGGCACACATAGAAGGACACCTGTATTACTTACAGCACGATACTAGGCAAGCATCACAAGCTAACGTCGGTCTCTCATTGACAGCGCCAGACATAGGTATTTGCCTCTCTCTCAGAGTATCGTACACGATTACTATGCATCTACCAAATGTATCGAGTGGCGAAGAACTTCCATCATAACGTCGTAAGAAAGAAAGAAAGGAGCCCTCGACTCAACCCATCATGCTTGCATCCATCGACACACGGCTCAAATCCTTCATCAAAACCGTCTGTACAGGCCACTCAATCCAGCTCTTCCACTCGTCGCCCAACGAGCACACAACATCCCTCAGCACCCTGCTCCCCCATCCATTCACCCACCACCTCGAATCCAACAGATCCAGCAGCACAGTATAATACGCCAAAATGACCAGCGCCTGCGGATGCCTCTGCTTCAACAGCAACGAGAAATGGGTAGGGTCCTGCTTGGGGAAGCACATGATCATCGACATGCCACAGCTTGCCTGCGAGCCCAGCATCTGCGCGTACAGCGCCTTGAGCTCCGTCAGCACCAGCATGCAAGTCCGCCGCTCATCGGGGATCATGTTGTGCATGCCGATCATGAAGTCGAGGTGGTTCAGCCCGAAATCCATGCCTTCGGGTAATCCCAACCCGTCTCCGGGCACGCATTCGGCTCCTGTCGAATGTGACGTGCTGGCCTGGAAAGCGAAAGCCATCGAGAGCGCCGATCCGTCGTCTGAAAGCCCTCTGCTCTCTACGAAGGTGCGGGTGAGGATGGGCGCGAACGGCCCTTGGATGATCCAGATCAGCGATTCCTGAAGGACGACCTCGATCCCTCTGACTAGCGAAAACAGCTCGATCACCGCATCTATCGGCGCCACCGAAGACGGGATTGCGAACGCGAACATCGCTACCAGCCAGGTAAAAGTGAATCTTGCGTTTGCCGTTTCTGCCGTTGCGGGTCCTTTTTCTTGTCTGTAAAATACCAGAGCCTGATCGAGATGATTCGTTGCAGAGGCCCGCAGTAAAAGTGCTCGTTCGGGCTGAATAGTAGCCAAATGCAGAGCGGAAAATCCAAGCAGACCATGCATAACGTATTGTGAGTTGAATGCTATCCGGGGCATCTCATGCTGCCACATGGTTTCCATGATATCGAAGTGCTCGGTCATGATTTCGCTGTTGTAGGCTGTGAAGTGGTGCATCAATTCGAGGTCCAGCATCCATGCTTGATTCGTCAGCGCCGCATTGCGGTCGATTGAGCCGGTGAGGACGTGTATCGGGCTGCAATCGTTCGAGTCTGATGGGCTTCTCGTCGATGAGATGCTTGTTGCTCGGACGGTGGCGTTTGTGTATGCCGCTGTCGCATCGTGCGAAGACGTTCGTGTGGAATGGCTCGATATTGACGTTGCGGGACTCCGTGGTTTGGCTTTTGCGTCGTCTCTCTGGACATTGGGTCCTCCAGCTAGTGAGCATGCAACGCTATGTCTCACACAATTCGCACACGGTGACTCTTCGTTGCACTGCAAGAGCGAGAGACGGTCAGCCCTACCTGCCTATTCCGAGTTCACCGAGTGATCATCCATTGAGACATACCTTGACGTGCCTTCTCTTGCATTGCGCACAGCCCTTTCGTGACTTCTTATGTCCAACCCGCGGTGCTCTATTCACATTACTGCTGTCCATGGTCAACCAAAGCGGAGCAATAGCCAACATCGTAAAGCATAAGTAGGCACAGGAACAAGTGTTGACATTCGCCGACTCGACAACCCAAGAAGAGGATGTACGTAGTAAGCAACAGACTAAAAGAACAAAACACCGTGACGGGAAAGAAAAGCAAGCCAAATAGGCCTCAGGGTTGAGCAGTCATTATAAATGGGGACCTTACAGTACTGACTTCTGACTGCCTTGAAGAAGGGCGCGCATTCCAGTTAACTCCGAACACCGTTCCTGCGTCGTAGTAGCAATACGCTTCGTTCCACTCGAGAGTCGATCCAACGCATGCACCTTCATCGATGGAGGCTGTGTTTTGCTGCAGTGTGATTCAAGACAATGCTACCGTCATCGCCGTCGCCGATAGTAGGGAGACGCGCTTTAACTGCTGCCTACGGTATCGTCGGCCGCGTCGGTCGTCGGCCGAGAGAGCTGAGCTGAATATATGAGAGGCTTGCTAGGTCCAGGTAGGCTCTCAATAGGACGAACTAGCGAGCCGGGGAACCGAAGCGAGAGGATGAGTCGACTGCGCAGCAGCTGCAAGGAAGACAAGGGAGACGAGGGAAAGGTACGGGAAGATTCAACCGGTCAGTGTGGTGCGAATGATAGATCAAAGCATGGGGGGAGCAAGCAATCATGTGCTGAGTTGCGTTAGCAGTTCGGCGGTGCTCGTCAGAGTTTACCATCCTTCACTCATCCTGTAACTAACTTAGTCCCATGTGCCGCCCGTTGCGCCTGGCTCTGCTGCACCGAGACGACGATGCAGGGCTCGCATTATTATTTGCGGCTGGAGTAGGAACGAAGCGATAGGGCGAACAACGAAGGACTGGGCGGGCCCATGCTGCTTCTGGAGTCTTTTGCGATGCCCTTCCCTTGTTCCAGCCCTCTCGCATTCGCATTTGGCGGGGATCTTATCAATCTATACCTGGCCTTTGCGGTACTCATCTTCGCATGGCAGCAGTAAATAAGTCAGCCTGAATGGTCTATGTGTGTGTTCGCACACCACGCATAGGTACTGAAAGCTGTTGACTGAACCGTATCGAATACTCTCCGCAACCTTTGCATTATTTTCATTTGCACTGCCCTAGACATATGCCAAACCTCCCGGCATCTGATTGGCCTATTCGTATCAATCCGCACGGTCGGTCGGACCTTTGCAAAGATCCGTCCCCGAACGCGGACGAACTGGCTACCGGCACTACGAAAGCATGTCAGGTAAGGCGGGCCTTGGACGTATGAATAATAATGATACGAAGTGACGAAGGATTCCAATCCCATGCCAACTCCGCCGATTAAGCGAGCCGGCCTATTGGTATTGTTGTTTCAACACTGCTGTACCTTTCCGTACAGCTGTCGTACGACTTATTACTGTGCATCAGCAGTCGACCAGACCAATGGCGCAAGTTGGAAAGAAAGCGCCTGAAAGGCTGTATCTCACCGGGACAGGGCAGCGTTTTCGCTAGACAGTGCTATGTCTCCGAGCTGCAAGGATGTCCCCGAAGCGTGTGAAGGCAAATGCGGTGTCGAGAAGTATTCAAGCGTGTTACTACCCACGTGCCTCCTACTCGGAAACTTCCGGGTTGGGATAGAGAGGGGGAGAGAGAGGCCACCGTTACTACCATGTATTATTGCATCGTCTTCATGCTATTCCAATCACAACCGAGATTCTCTCTTGAGACTTCTACGATGTGTACTGCTCGACTTCCATCATGTTACTCAGTCCACGCCTCTTGCTCCCAAGGCATGTCAGACTTGTAAGAGCCAAGGCAGCTCCGCCACGGTTCAAGAATCTGCCGTTTCGTCTGATGCAACCAATTTGAAATGATTCGAGAAGGTCGTGTGATTCTTCTCTTGCAGTGCCGATCGTCGTGCTGCACCAGCCTGAGTAACCGGCTCATTCGCCAACGACATGTCTCGGTGTGTCCGGCTGCCGCCTTACTGCATCATTTCCTGGATGAGGACAGCATTGCGACCACTTCTGCGATTCCTATGGAAGCCTGGCATGCATTCCGGGCAACGCATGATGTTTGCGGTACCTGTTGTCGATGGCACGATCACTGGGCTTCCTCTTCACAGCCTCTGAAGCGCATCCATCACAGCGACGTTGCATGTTAGACTCCTTGATCTGACCACGATCCGGGTGGCGCGTGGTTCTCTCACTCTTCACTCTTTTGACTCTTGACTCTTTACAGGATGGCTCTTGCTCCACCGCAAACACAATTTCTTTTGTGGCTTCTTTCTGATACACCCAGTCCCTGTATCCTTTTTCATCCTGTATGAGCTATAGCACAAGCTTAACAAGCAATAAAATCAAACTCCCAGCCTGACGTCTCGTTCTGGTATTGCAGACGCGGCCGCCTCTTCCAATCTGCTCGTTTCCACAATACCATTGTCCTCATGTCGCATTCGTTGCAGCGACTTCGTAGCTTGGCGTGTAGTCATTTATTGACCGCACTGGCATTCGTTCAGTAAGGTTGGTAGCCGCCACGAGGGCCACCACGACCGCCACGGTAGCCGCCGCGGTACCCACCGCCCCTGGGTGGGTAGGGCGGGGCACCGTAGCCACCGCGCATGGGAGGACCGCCGTATCCGCCGCCGAAGCCACCGCGACCGCGAGGGCCTCCACGACCGCCACGTCCGCCGCGGTTCATGCCGGGGAGGTTAGTGCGCTTGGGGACGACCTGCGAGCAAAAGTGTCAGTGCCAATCTTCCTCATCATGCCATTCAATCGCGCGCGCAACATACCTTGAGGTTCCTGCTCCTGAACACGCTCTCGTTAAGAACGAGCGCCTGCGTCACCAAGCTGGGCTCGGAGAACTCCACGTAGGCGTAGCCCTTGGGCTGTCCGGTGAACTTGTCCAGCAGGATGGTGACGCGGTTGATGCTGCCGCAAGTCTGGAAGTGCGCCTGGATCTCCTCGGGGCTCGCGCCGTAGTCGACGTTGCCGACAAAGATGCTGCGGTTGTCGATGTCCTCCTTGCTCTCGCGCAGGTTCTCGGACTGCGAGTCGAGCTGTGACTGCATCTCGCGCAGGCGCGCCGCCTCGGCCTCCATCTCCTGCACGCGCTTCTTCATCGCCTCGATCTCTTCTTCGTCGTCGCCCTCGCCATCGCCCGCGGCCTCCGCCTCTGGCTCTTGCTCTGGTTGGCGCTCGCGGTCCTCCTCAGTCGCGCGGGACTCCATAGGCTCGGTCTCGCGTTTCTCGATGTCTGCCATGATGGAAGGTGTTCTTAAGGGGAAGTTGGGGGAATGGAAGTGCTGTAGAGCTTGGTGTTGGTTATGCGCGCGAAGGATGTGTGGATTGTATAGCTTGCTATGCGATAGCTGGTACGTACTCTGGTAGTTTTGCTCGGGTCGTTGATGGATAAGGTTGGTGTATGTCAGTCGGAACTTCTAGCGATTGCGTGGTGTATAGAGAGGTAGGTGGTAATGTGTCGCAATGGAAGAGGCTAGGTAGCAAATGTATTTAACTCCGAATCACGGGGCGGCCAAGGTTGACTTTCACGAGCTTCCGCGTCTCGCAGCGGCTCCACAACACGCTAAACTACATGAAGCCGCTCCCGCCGGTCCATCAAGTGAATTAGGCGTCAATTGATGTGGTCTTATGGTGAGTCTCTCACCTTCATATGATTGCTGATGTCACCAGAAGACAAACACAACGTGCTGTCTACTCAGTGATTGTTTTCATTCAGCGTCAAGATATGGTCTATCGGATGCTCTTTCAGCCCCACGCCTCACCCCAATCGTCATCCTCGTCGACTTCTTGCTCTTGCTTCTTCTTCTTCTCAACTTCAGACTTCTTCGCTGCGACAGCTTGAGTCGTGCCTACACTTGCAGAGCTCACACTCGTGCTGACTCGTGGCTTGCTTTGAGGCGGCTTTGTTGCAGGTGTTGCTTTCTTCGCAAGTCCTTTCGGTAAAGCCTTGTTGTTCTTGATCTTCGATGCAGCTTGTGCGTTGAGCCAACCCTCAAAGTCTGGTTCTCCTCCATCATCGAACGTAGCAGCTGGCTTCGAGCGCTGTGGTGAGGATGTAGGTTCGGCGCCCCAAGCATCTGCTACTGAAGTTTCGTTGTCATCCATGTCGCCCCATCCATCTCCAAAGTCTTCATCCTCAACTTCTGGAGGCGCCGATGGGGTGATGTTGCGAAGGTTGGAAGACGCGCGAGGCACTGCAGGCGCTGAAGGCGCTGTATGGCTCTGTGGACGTACAGGAGAACCATTTGAAGGCGGGGTAGACGATGCACGTTCCAACGGTGTAGGCTGTGTCCCATCGCTGTTGGGCTCGATATTTCCGCTTGCCGAGCCAAGTTTGTTCGTAAAGGATGAGATGGCCCAGCCCATCCACTGGTTACTGGGCTGAGGCGATCCGATACGCGTAGGACCTGCTGACTGAGACTGTGGTGGCGGAAGGACGGAGTCGGGGAGCGATGTAGCATACTTCCGTATCCGATCGAGATAGATGTTCAATGTCTTGTTCGCTTGGTCGCGGATCATTTTCTCCTTGTCCACCAAGCATGGGCAGATAGCTGGCAGCATTTTCGAAGCGCAGTCGTCCTCGGGGTATATGTCGGCCGTGGCTGCCAGGGCCATGAGTGCAGCATTTCTACCATGAACAAAGGGGTCTCTCAACGCACGAGAAAATGCTGCGGTCAGCACCTTCACTCTCGAGCTTGGATTGAGGTTGCGAGCAATCTTTCCCAAGCATATGGTAGTGTTCGTCCTAATGCCTGGCTGTTCGTCATTCGCAGTCTTCGCTAGGTGTCGTAGCAGTTCACCATTGACGACTCTGTCAGAAAGCTTTGACACTACAACGAGTACTGCCTTGACAGTCTGTTCACGCACTAGAGGTGCCAGATCGCCAAATCCAGTCACCATCTGAGGGAATATCTTGTCGCTGACAATCTTTTGACTGAGATGATCTATCATCAGTGGGAGATTGTCCAGCAGACAGACTCTTAGTGCGCGGTCGGGGCTGCTGAACAATCGAATAATGACCGGTGTGATCTGTCTGTTGTATTCGTCTTCATCCATCTTGGTTGCGATTCGCATGACGATTCCAAATGGTTTAGGGCCGCCTCCGCCGAATTCTACCGATTTAAGAAGCTCTGGTACGACCTTCACGCGGAAGAACTCTTCAGGGAAGTCGTCGGATTCTGCCACTGCTTCGAGTTCACTAATGATGGTCAGTCAAGTGTCTGAGCTGTTGGCATGGACTTTTGATACCTAAGGAACGAGTCCCTCTCGATGTCAGACTTCAGCCCGAGATTCTCGATACCATCAGTCAATTTGATCAAAGGTGTATCGAAGAAGCCACCATTCCTATTTCCTTGATCGAGAAAGTGGCCAATACTCAGACGCATCTTCGGCACGGCATGACTGAGTCGTTTGTAGCTCGTTCGCATCGAGGGCGGTACGTTCTTCTCGTTGCCGACCTGGTCGCTCCCTGACGTGTTGAAGACTTCAGTCACGAGGACTCCGTAGCCATACGAATCAATGGCATGAATTGGGTTGCTCCTCACAGCCTCCCAACCGCCTTTCGCGATCTCGGGTGGTGAGTAGCGGCCGATGTCTGGCACAAGACTGCCCTGGGTGAAGATGACAGCGTCGTCTTCCTTCATCGAAGAGAGAATCTCCATGCCTGCGAGCTTCCATTCGCCGCTGTCCGAAGTGAAGACGGAGGCTGCTCGTACATTGCCGTGTACAGAAGCCGCTTCGTCGTTGATGAATTTGAGTGTTTTCTGCTGCGATCAGCATGGTGTTGCACGATAGCTGGTAAGGGCAGCATCCACATACAGCAATGTTGTGCAGGCCCCACTTCAAGCTCTCCTCAGACAGTGCCTTTCGCTTTGTCGACCAGCCCAAAGGTGTTACGCGCTCGGTAGCGATGTAGATCAGTTGGTCTGTCTGGCTTGTCGTCCAATCAGCGCGCCGTAATGTTGACCACATCCGTTCCAGATACACCCACCTCGACAGTGTCCAGAACTTTCACCACACCAGGGTGACGTATTGTCTTCATCTTTCTAAGCGCATTCCTTGCCAAAGGTAGGCGAGAGCGGTTGGCGTTGATGTCGAAGGAGAATATGCTGCATTTCGAGTTGTCTTCCTGCGGTCATGTCAGCCGCTGAGACTTTGCTGGTCAGGACGATTCTTCGTACTCTCTTGGTTCCGTTGTGTAAAGTCCATATTGACTGATCGATGTCGACTCGTTCGCCAAAGGTGTAAGGGAAAGCTGGGCCCTTTGCAATCGAGGCGACTGCCGACTTGAGGAAGTCCATGATGGCCTTGAGAGTGGTGGTTATATGAGCAGTCAGATGGTGAGACTGCGATGCCTGCTGGTCCGAGTTGTAAGTTTAGAGAGAGCCTAACAAGGCTGGAAAACAATGCCACCTAGCAGTAACCTATACATACTACTGCTGGGACATCCCACTTGCCGTCTCTCAGATATGGCGTAACGTTGTCGGAAGCGGAAGCAGCCGTGCCTAAAGCCACGCTAGCCAAATCTGTAGCCCTGATCCCTGCCAGTGTAACTCGACCGAGAGCTCGCGCCTCCCAACACCGCGACCTGCCATTCAAGCCGACCGACGTTTGCTTTTCACCCGCAACACCACAAACCCATCTCACCGCGACACTCTTTACTTTCCTTTTGCGCTCTCTTCCATTTCGCGTTGGCTGCACTGTCCTTTCGCGCTCTTGTGGATATCGCCTCTTCTCCCGTTCGGTGCGGGCGTCTAAAGGCTACCTCACTTGTGGAGTCCACTCCAAGCCCAGTGAGCTTGTTGGCGACTCTGTAGTGTCATACAACAATGTCGGCACATCTTCCCAACACTTGTCACACTTGAGCAGCGCCAATGAGTGCTCGAGATGCGCGTGGACACCGCTCCCATCTCAACATGGGCGCGGAACGATTCACACCTTCGCAGCCTAGCATCAACAAACACAGGCACAAGTACAACAAATCTCCGGCTAACGTAAGTAAACGAGACTCTGCTCGTAGCTCAAGATCAGGCATTCGAATGATGATCCACTTGGTAAAAGGTCCGAGGCCTCGCGACGTGTTCTGGCTTGCGCAAGCGAGTACATAACCTCCGAGACACACTGAGGACAACCAACGAGTCTGACGATATAAACTTGCTTGTACTTCACGATGAAACAACTTCACAATTCAGCAAGCTGACTGTGTCGCCCAGGTAACACATAGCCCGAGCGTTCGTATGCCAGATCGTCGCGATCACCCGTTCATGCATCACGATCGTAGCAGGTCTCCGTTTAACAGACGAGATCATCTAGCCAGAGTGCCGCATTTGCGATCGCCCGAGGACTACGTTCAATCGCACGGTCCGACAGAGATGTTCGGCAGTGGCGCTGGCCGATTCCACTCGCCTGACAGCGTACGTCACAAGTTCTTTCGCGAGAATCACGGGAACCAGCGACCATCGGATGATAACTACACTGGTCATGGGCCATCTCCACACTCACCCCATCAAGGGTTTGGCGCGCGATACGAGTCCTACGATCCACAGTCACCCATATCAGATCGCTCCCCGGATCATTACACACGCCATACTCGGGTCTTCAACTCACCAAATGCACGGCGTGAACGCACCGAAGACCGTATCGATACTTCCACGCCTGAAAGAGGTCGCCTCTCTGCGATTACTATTGATTTCGACGGCCTCCGGGATGTGCCTGTAGGTCCAAGACGCAGCATCGGTAAAATCGAAGCCAAGAAATTTGAGCCTGACAGTCCATACATCTTGATTTCTCCCGAGCACGTGCCTCCGCTTCCTCATTTGACTAGGCATCTTCAAGGGATGCTGAGGACACAAAAGCCCGAAGCGATCATTGTGGACGACGAAGGATGGCACTTGTACTACGAAAACTCTACTAGTGGTCGATTGAAGCTGAAAAGGTGCTATCACGAATATCACAGGAAGGAGTTCTTTACTTATGAGCTCAACATGCAGTGCTTTCTCAATGGTGCAGGTGCAGGCAACCAACACCAACAGCACGCTCGGATTAGCCTGGAAAGCAATGGGAATACTGGTAACCCTTGGCCGCCTCCGGTACCCGCCAAGTCTTCACCCAAGATCAGTCGCTTCGCAGGACGTGAGATCGCATACCCTGATCCCATTCCGAGAAGCGAAGCCAGACACATTAGAGAATCGTCACAGCAAGAAGTCAACGGTGCTTCAGAGGATACACCAAGTCGTGTATTACAGCACGACCCACCTCTTCATCTGTCAGCAGAAGGCCACGTCCAGTCTGCATCGCCTGTCAATGCGAACATCTCTATGCTGTCACAGCAATCTGAGCGTGATGATACGGCTTCACAAGCGAGTGGCATCGCGCGCTCTGACAGCTCCCGTATCAAGCGCGACAAGTGCCATGTGTGCAGCGGTGAAACTGGCCAAGGGTTCTCGAGCCTTGTGCAGTGCTCCACCTGTAGGAGGAAATATCATAGACGTTGTCATCAGGACCCCTTGATACCAGATGGTTTGAACAACGAATATGCCTGGAGTTGCCGCAGCTGTGTCAGAAAAGGAAGAAACCACAAAGGAAAGCAGCAAGGCAAGATCGTCAAGCCCGTGTCAAATCGCGGACCAACTCCGTGTAAAGTTTCACCTCTGCCAGCTTCCCTCGATACTGATGGCAGAAAGCAGCGCGATGAATCTGATGCTTCTGCACCTCACGTTGAGGCTCAAGCATTGCCTAGTGCTCGAGTGAGCGTTGCGCGTCCTGACTCCAAGAAACATGAGCTCGCAATCAACCGGCATGTGACCACCAAACCGGATGCAGAAGTGGTATTGGACATCGGCAATGGCGATCTGACGCTCTCCGATCCTGATGATCTTGTGGAAAAATCCTTCTCGGCAGCGGCAGCTACATCTCAAACGCAACCGCAGGGTCAGAAGCCCGGTAAATTCAAAATGACGCGAACAAAACTGCCACAGTCTGCGCAGGTTCTGAAAGCCCAGCAAACGCAACCTGAGGAATCCCAAAGCCAGGTCAACCCCCTACAAGTCTCCGAGCATGCTCAGGCTACGTCAACACACAATGACAAGGATAGCAATACGAGTGGACACGCCGCTAGGAACTCCGCCGCAGAGCTGCGCGCACTTGCTCACAAGGCTCATGAAACACATCAATCGGCCGTTAAGAATGGTACTGGGGCTGGTGTGGATAGTGAGGAACGGCAATCCCGCGGCGTCCATTCAAAAAGCACCACGAAGCCTTCATCTGTCGAGCAGCCGACTGTTCAGTCGGGGCCAAGTCAAGTCACTGGGTACGCACGAGGTGATCCCTTTACTTCTGCAGCACCCACACGTTTATCTCAACTAGAGATACCCGAGTCACCTGACGAGGTGCGTCTCGGTAGCATGAGCAGACTCGAGGCGGCTCAAGATCCGCGACTGTTGGCGAAGCACGCCCGTGTAAGCTCTGGACTATCTGCCGAGCAGATGTCAGACGCAAGCCCGGTTCAGTCTGGAAAACATGCCGCTTCCAAGAAATCAAAGGGACCCTTGTTCTCTTGCTGCAGCGCCTGCCAGAAGAGGATTCCTGCAGGACCATCAGGAGTGACCAGACTCTGTCTAGGATGTAAGAGGAAAGCAGCTGCAACGGAGCCACCGCCAGCGGTGAATATAAATCCAGACATTGGCGCGACTGAGCGAGCAGCCGCCATCGTTGAAACGGCGGCTGATGAACAACGGACCACTCCGCTTGGGGATCAAGGGCAGCTTGATTCGGTAGCTCCTAGTGGCGCGGGCGCGGAGCAAGAACCATCTGCCGCCGTTCTACAACCTCATAGCAATGCACATCAGGCCAGTTCAGTACCACCATCTGTCACGCAGGCACATCCCACGGGAGTACTTGAGGAAGACACGACATTGCACACGGTCGACGAAGATGGCGACATTGCAATGGAACGGACTGTTCCGACAGGCGAGGCGGCGACAACTCATCCTGTAGTGGCACTCGATGCACCGGTACCAGATCGGCCGCATGCGCTAGCTTCCGCTACTAATCCTCCTGTGGACATCACTTCTGAACATCAGAACCGCTCTACGCAAGACGCTGTTGACGACGTCGCGAAATTACCAGAGAGAATCGAATACATCCAGAGCATAGTCGGAGACTCTTACAACCGCCCAAAAGGCTCTCGTACGATCTTGGTCGCAATGGCCATGAGCGTTTGTCCTACCGAACGTATGCAGGCCAAAGATATCCTTGATTGGATCAGTGCCAACATTCCTACGTGCAAAGCCGGTGATGGTAATTGGCATGAACGAGTGGTTTCACAACTCACCCAAGGAACTCGGACTAAGGGTGTTGGGGGGTATTGGATCATGGAGGAATGGAAAGAAGGCGACGGCGGCGTACCAGGGAAGAAGTGGTATAAGCTGCTGCCCGAAAAGGCGGATGAGATGTGGACATGGTGCCCGTCGCGTCAACGACCCGTCGAACCCAAACGTCCAAGCGTTGCGAAGGCTTCCAGCCTCAAAAGGCAGCGCAAATCGAAGTCTATAGGCAGCGCAACTGCACTGCGTGGGACATTTTTGGTGAGCTCGGCTTCTACTCTAACGACACCCCTTGTAACAAGACCGAGCACCGCGAGCAACGGTACAAACGGGTTGGATAGCAGCAAACAAAGCTCTACAACAGTCGCCAGGACACCAGATCGAGATGTCATGGGCATCGATGAATCATTGTTCACCAACGCTGCTCGCGTCGAGGACGAGCAGCGAATCGAATCTAGGGCTGCTCATAGTAAGGAGTCTCGAGCTACCCCAGTGATCGATCACGCTTCCTCGGACGACGAGCCTCTGCTCAAGAGACGGCGACGTGACGAGCTGTCAAAGCCGCGTCTCCCTAAGCTTGAATACATGCAGCAGCATACTCCCGCAAACACTGAGATGGAAGATCTGCCAGATGCCGAAAACGAGAACGAGAACGAAGTCACTTACGTTACAGCTACAGCTACAGCTACAGAACACCGAGACAGTCTCGATCTTGAACGTAGTACAGAAGCTCCGGACTCATTGGTACGGAGGAAGAAGGCCAAAGTGGTGATCCTCAACATGCGCGAGGGTTCGCTTTCCGACGGCATCAACACGCTACCTTCACCACATCAGTTCGTTACTTCGTTCTACGACGAATGGCCCGAATACCGCGAGGAGGACTTGCTCGACGCACAAGCGAAGATGGAGGAGATCGTCAAGCGTCCGACCAGGAAGCAAATGTTCGGTAAGCCCGCACTTTGCTCTCGCCTGCGCGTACGGGAGCCGTCTGTGGATGTACCTGCAAATCCGGTCAACGTGTCACCTGAGAAACGCACAAGATTGTTCATAGACCCCGCCAACCCGTATCCCTGGGAGAAGGAAGCTTCCTCAGCATTCGAAGAATTCGAGTCTTTGGACGAATTCTTCGACTTTCCGGCCAACGTAATTCCGATAATATCGGAAGGCCAGCTCGCTTACCGTGACGGGACGAGGAATGAATATGGAAGGCTGCCAAGGGCTAGAGAGGTGTTCAAGCCCTGAGAGGAGTTCCTGCAAATGTACAGTGGATGTCTACGAAACGCTACGAAGTCATTGCCAATACGCGCGCGCTTTGGGGATACGATCGTTAGATGAGGCGCATGGGGAGTCAATCGCGGTCAGTGTTAGGTCAGTACATAACATGACATGAGACCACAGGGCGAAGTCGTCGCTACGAATGTCTAATATGAGAGCACAATGAACATACTCCGTCCGCCCTCTCTACTTTGCCCGTAAACACATCACCTCTCCCCTCAGACTTTCATTTTCCCTAAACAAAAAAGCAATCTGTCCTCGCAGACCCTCCATCCCCTCCTCGGCGCTAGCATCCACTTCTTCAGTGATTCTAAAGACCCGCAATAGCCGGAGCATCACCACCAAAGACGCAATCTCCCCCAACACGTCCTCCAAAACAACACCAACCGCAAAGCCCAAAACAATCACCACGGCATCGAGACAATCGAACCAGGACTGAAAGTACGCCCAGCCAGACACCAATACTCTCGCACCAAGCTCGACCACGAACAAGCAGCTGAAAATCAGGGCGACGATATCTAGTGCGTGCTCTGCTCGTGTGCTGGGTTTGAGCCCACTGCGCCCTTCGCATGCAAACCTTCCCACGACGAGGGCCGCGAAGATGCTAGCGATGTCGAGAAATACCAGTGCGAGGACGCAGTAGTGCCCTGGTCTGCTGGCAAGGGATTGCGCGATTCGTTGTTTGAGTGGTTGGCGTTTGACGGTCTGAGAATTGTCGTCGTCGTCATCGTTGCTGCTGTTGTTGTTATCGTCGTCGTCGTTCATGTGTGGTAGCAGCGGCGTGTTCTCTTCATCTCTCGGTGGTTTCGTGATAGTCATTGGGTCGACCGGTTGGAGTGTCGCGTTCAATTCTATCTAAAGCCCCCAAATCCTGAGCGGCTTTGAAACTAGTGCTGTCTCGATTCGGGTACGTACGGCAAGAGAGGACTCGAGCAACGCGACGGATGTAGGAACACGCTGCTTTACGGACGAGTGTTGTGGTGTTTCGCGGTCTCCCGGATGTCTCCGGCAGGTGCCGTGAGTGCCATCATTCATTCCACGATATGGAGCTTGGACACATGGACACACCTTTGTCAAAGACCTTATTGGTTGCAAGGGCTACACTTTACGATTGAAACCTTCGACTACATCATGAACGCCGCATGCTCAATCACCACGGGCAGACTTTGTTTCCGCAACTGATTTTATTCTGTGACACTCGTATGTCGTTGATTGCACGTTAATGCTTCCCAGCTTTGTGTGAAGTCGGTATAAGTCGGGGTTGATCGATAGAAAACGGCATTATGAGCCACTGAATTGCTTGAAATACTTACCACGAACCTGTATCCGTATTAAAATGGTATTGGACCGGTTTTGCAACCATTTCATCGACTCTACGCCGTATCATGGTCGACATGCTCCGGTTGCATAGGGTTAGTGTTGGGGTTCAGACTTTGGCTGATCCCACCATGTTCTTTCTACAAACCATCCCCGATATGTACGCCCTCTGGATCATTCGAAGCGTCTCGAAAGGGAGCGATGGGGTCAACGGTTTACAGAGACAATTGATCGTTGTCAGATTTAGTTGTTCCATCGATTGAACTCGGGAACCGATTCGGCGAACGCGGAGACTAAGCCTAGCATTTGACCAACCCTCAATTCATGCTAAAGTTTGTCGATTTATGGTGGTATCA
>Ga0265797_10005253_pt1 | contig 19026 bp, 21 predicted proteins | sample P2T30metagenome_FD_192433 | JGI IMG/M metagenome (GOLD analysis project Ga0265797, IMG submission 192433) | Plant litter microbial communities from East Loma Ridge, Irvine, California - P2 T30 | ecosystem: Environmental > Terrestrial > Plant litter > Unclassified | place: USA: California... | reverse complement strand
AATACCTTGGTATCAGCGACGCTGAATCTTTCAGGATTCAGATTGGAGCGCAAATACTATCAATCTCCGGGGCTTTGACTGCTATGTTCATTGGCGACTTCATCGGCCGTCGACCGATGTACATCACTGGCTGTGCTTCTCTAGTCGTTTTGCTCATCTGCATGGGCATCTCTGGCTCGATCAACAACGTCGCTGCAGCTACCGCTTCTGTCGGTTTCCTAACCATGTTCAACTTCATCTACAACGTTGGTGTTGGATCCATCGTTTACACGATCGCCGGCGAAATCCCAACTTCAGTTTTGCGACAAAAGACACTTGCTATCTCTATCTCGGCATCTGCAGCAGCTAATACTTTTTGGTCGTTCGTTTCGCCATACATTTATAACCCTGGCTACGGGAATCTCAAGGCCAAGATTGGTTTCGTCTTCGGTGTTTGCATGGTGTTCTTCCTCATTACGGCCTACCTCTACGTTCCAGAAACTCGCGGTCGGACTTATGAAGAATTGGACGAGCTCTTCATGAACAAGGTACCAGCTCGTAAGTTCAAGGAACATGATACACTCGCGGAGCAGCTTGCACGTGATGCGTATCAGCATGCAGAAGAGAAGCAAGGCAGGAGCGAGAGCGTGTAGAAGAGCAAGATTCAAAGCAAGTGGCTTCGACTGTTCTGGGTAGGATCGGAAGCGTGAGGACGGACTCGATACACATGTTCATGGTTCCAATACCATCTCTATAGCATCTCCACTCATCATAATCAGACACTCCTTTGATACTACACCCTTACCCCTTTCGAAATTGCAATCGTGACAAAATCACTGTCTCGTACATGCACCCCGGCCTGCGCGAACCCATAAGCGATGGCTTTCTTCGTCCGCCTCCAAGCTCAACGTCCGTACGCCTCAGTCACAAACTCATCCCACTCACGCTCAAACTGTCACGCACTCTTCCCGCACCACAGCGGCCCCGGCCTCCTCTCACCTCGAAGCTCGACTGGCTCCGGGAACATGTTGAACACAGTCGCCGTGAAATGCCTATCGTCGAAGAATTGAATGTCCCCGAAGCAGCCTCTTCCAAATGACAATCCTCCACGGTGCAAGTCCCGAGCTCTCCAGCCGAAAGACAGTGGGGCGTCGACGTTGGTGTAGTCGGTAATGCATAGAACTCCGGACTTGGACACCAGCTCGAAACCGCCCCAGATTTTATTGGATTCGTTGTCGACGCATAGGAAGAGACGGAGATTGTTGGCTTCGTGGGCGTACTGCGAGGAGAGTTTTGCGGATGTAACGTTGTAGACGCCGGTGATATATCGGCGGCTGGGACTGTCGGCGGAGTTGACCTCGGGCTTGACTTCAGTCTTGATCTTGGGCGTTGTCTTGGATGGGCTCCGGTGGTCACTGGTCGGTTCTTTCTTCACTTTGGGTTCCGCCTTGATCCTTGCTCTCTGTGGAGTTGCAATGGTGGGCGGCAGACCGACTGCCTGGCTGGGTACCTCACGGGACTCGAACACCGAGACTGAAGGAGTCTGTACATTGTTCTGCGATTTTGATGTCTTTGTGGCACGTGGCGTCATCGGCGGTTTACGAGTGGATGCTGGAGCCTGGAGGGCTTTGCTTTTGGCTAGCGATAAGGTCGTGGCGGCGCTGCTTGAGACAGCCTTGCTCTTGGTTGCTTTACCACTTGCCACAGCCGAGTCGTGGTCAATCGACACTTCAACATCGCCAACGCTAATCGTGATCTTGGTCTTCTTGCCAGCTGCAGTTTTGGGGTCAGGTTTCACATCGCTCAGCTTGCGCTTCTTGCCTTTCGCCACCACATTGTCTTCAACAGTCGCTTTACTGGCGGCGTTTCTAGCTTTCCTGATGCTCGCGGTGTACTCCTTCTTCATCTGTGCTTCCATCTCGACAATTTGCACAGGTACCGTTAGTTTCTTCTGGCTCAACGCCTGCTGGAGACGGACTTTCGCAGTGTTCTTGTCCTTCGAGCGTTGGAGTCCGTAGTGTATCAGCTGCGCCTCGTACCAGTGCGCGACTTGATCTTTTGGTGCTTTGCCATCGAGAAGCGTCTTGATCTCGGTTGGTGAGGCCCGTGCATGGCGCTTGAGGGCTCCGCCGACGTCGACGAAGAGAGTGTCGTGGTAGATGAATTCGCCACTGACGATGAATGGAGTGTGAGAGGTCACGCTTCAGAAGTTGATGCTGTGGTCGCGGCTGTTTTTCGAGCTGGTGAGAAAGCTTTGCAGCTGGTATGATTGGCAGGGCGAGCACTTCGACAATGGCGACAATGCGAGCGCTAGCGATTCTGAGGTTGTGAGTGAACGCCAAGGTTCATTGCACTCATTTGACCTCACTCTACGAGCTCGACCCCCGCAACTCGAATCACACATTCTCAGGACCACTGGCAGAATACGCAATGGTAAGAGAGGTCTATCTGGAGGATCTTCCGTTGCGTGTACGTGGAATGCAGGTACTCACACCAAAAGTTCGAGTCGAGTTCTCCATCTACAATGAGGTTTTTCTTCCGAGCAAGAATCTTCCGATGACAATCTCAGCCTGCAGCTCTTCGCAGTACCTATGAACGGATCGACTTTACTGTTGCGTTCCTGCGCCAGGGATGCAGCGTTGTGAAATAGTTCGAGCGGTCTTTGTCGGACATTTGGCTGGCTCATTGCCCTTCTCTAGGCCCTAAGCCCTACAAGAATCTTTTTCGCAAACTTCAAAGTCCGGGTGTTGGCTTGTCAAGACGATGGGTTGCCTTCTATCATTGGCGATACAGTGAGAAATGCTCCAAAACGGCGCCGTTCATCCCAATTCGCCTTGGTGCTTTCTTTGACGAGGTGCTTGTTTTGTGCTCGGAAGACGACATGTAGCAGGGGGTCAGGTTTTTCCATCTCGAGTTGATTGTCTAAGAATAACTGCCTGCAGCGCCCGCTTAGACTGAACTCCAAAATTGCGCAGTCGTGCGACCCGAAGAGATCTGCCAAGAAGCGGCACAACGCGTCAGGATGCGCTAAGATCGTTCAGCTCCTCCTTCGCAAATATATATACATCCATATATATGAATCTACCGACTCTCAATCTGTCGTCACAACTTGCACTGCCCGCCCTCGAACGGCAGTTTGCGTGCAAATCTCTTCACCAACACAGTTGCCGATGGACTACTAGCACTTTCGTCCAACACGTTGTGCAAGCCTTCCATCCTTCGCGTTGTGTTGTAAAAATTGGAAGGCTTGCATAGATAGAGCCGACATAGCCTCACACGGCTTCGTTTGGCAGAGATGTGCACAGCTCAAGTGTTGCCAGAAGAAACACATAAAGAATGAGTAGGTCTCACAGCCAACGTCTTTCTCTCCATTCACGCAGCATTCGGCCTTCGCAGTTCCCAGTCTCGAACATACCCAGCTTTTGCAAACCCAACCTCAAATAGCACAGACTTCCCGCAGACCTCTGTCTCCTACTGCACAAACTCTTTACAATCCTCAACTTTGTACCTCCAAAATCATTCGCAAGCTCAAATCTTCTCCGTTCCAACAGCCTCGACTCTCGGTCAAGATGCTTTCGAAATCTATCGTTCTTGCGCTGGCCTGGTCGGCCTTGTCTGCTAGCATTGCTCATGCGACACCTTTGTTGAAACGCGCCCAAAGCGACGTGGACGAAGAGGTGCCGTGGTACTGCAGACCAACAGAATACCCGGTTGTGTTCTCTTACATATGGGTCGACATCAGCGAAGGTACTTTTCACTTAAGCGACTAGTCATGTACCGTCAAGGAAGCTAATGCAATTGCACAGACTGCTCACGCAACGGCAACTGCGACCATGCCTGCTTGACATTCCACACCAGCGGTTCCAACAATGAATTCGTCACCTCAGACATGGACGATTTGAGAAACGTCATCGGCCAACAGTCGCTAAAAGACAACTTCCTCCAGTCTACGAGTGTAGGCATTTGGAAGGCGAGCTACTTCAACCTACTGGCCCACAACTTGCCCGCCCCTGATATGCTGCAGTTCTGGTTCCATCAAGTTTCTGTGCTCCAGGATCACCTTGGAGCCGCTAACCAGGTCGATGATCTGACTTTGTACTGGTACCGGGGAGACCAGAAGAACGAAATGTTCATTGACAGAACCGACTTCTTTTAGGCAGAGCGGATGCCAATTGTCACGCGGTATTTGTCTGGAGAACCAGGATGGTCCGGTTGATGGTTTCGCAGATGTGGAGCTTGAAGGTGGAATGCAGAAGATGGGGTGATGCGTCAGCTAATGCAGGGAACTCGAGAGTAGAAAGGATAGTCTAAACATTTTTGGTATCAGGTCACGAAGTTTTGTTACGAAAGCTGGTTATACTTCCTTGGAACGACTTTAGGGTCTCAAGCCACTGGTAGAACAAGGAATGGCAAGAGAGGTGTATCCGGGCAATCCCTGTGTTTGGCTGACGAGCAAATGAAGCAACGCCACAAAGGCAGCGACAACATCTATTCTGGACCATGTTAATTCATACGCATGTCATGCTCCAGGTCTGAGATACCTCCGTAGCCTTTCAAGAAATCCCGAGAACGAAGCCCGAACGCCTATGCGATGTCTCGCAGGTACCTGACCTTCGGGAGGTCGCTATGTCCCACCTTGATGCTAGCTTCATTCGATTTCGTTGCCTGAAGAATGGCGTCTTGGAATTTTTCCAGATCCGCTAATCTTTTCGTCAGCTCACCGCAGAAGTACAGAAGCTTTGACAGCACGAACCGTTGGTAGACGCTCGAAGCCCGAGTGTTGTCGCAGACTCTGTCTTGCAAGTCACACCTTTCCAAGACACCATTTTGGACGCCAGTTCTGGTTTCGTGTCGGGGTAGACTGTACTCACACGGATGTTAGTAAGCGCTCCCCTGTACACGAACGGCTGTAAACAGCTTCTCCGGCAAGATTGCTGTGAGGCGTACTGAAGTGGTCTACAAGGACTCGCTCGGTCTTAGCACCGGTAATCTTCAGTGTCGTCGTGCCTGTAGTAACGTGCTTGAAGATTTGGGTGACTACCCTGTCCTGCTGTTCCCATTCATCGTTCTCACGACGGAAAAGTACGGTGTTGTGGAGCTCGAAAATTGGCTCCTGTGGTACAGAAGTCAGTCTTGCTTCGCTAAAAAAGGTACTGGCAGTGAGTTGGTGCATGGGGATCTTACATTAGCACTTTTAGCCTCGAATATACTTGGCTTGTTTTCACTGTCCGTTGCTTCGGCCTGTTCGGGGGCAATCGTCGAGAAATTTGAGGTTGTCAAAAGGAATACGAAAGAGTATGATCTTTGCGGCCACGCATGCCGGATGACTGCAATGCTCGAGAGATCTGCAACTAAGATCACTGACATTTGAAGCTCTTAGCTGCTATATCATATAGGTCAATAGGATGTGGATCAAAACTAGCTCTTGCATCTCATATTGCGCCCGGCCCACATCACAGCTGATTCGGTGAAGATCAATCATCAAAGCATGTACTATTGGAGTCAACTTCTTGTACAGCGATCGGTGTCGGCGTGTAGTACATTTACATTATTGTTCGGTTATAAATCGATCAGACTCAACTCATTCGGTCAATCGAAATGTTTCAGGGTTAGGGTTGGGGTTTGTTCTCTCGTCAGAATGATGGCGGAATACACCATCGAGGGTTCTTTTCTGGCAGAACATGGACAATTGGGTGTTTTTGAGGCACTGGGGAGTTGTTAAAGTAATGGCGTGGTCGAGGTGGACGTTTGCGTCGCGGTTAGACCAAATTAGATGCTTATTTCTGTCCTTGGGTGAACTGCGCAGCTGCAGAAGGCCACAACGTTCTCCTTTACTTTAACCACAACATGGATATTCCGAAAGACTGAGATCAAATATACGCCCCGGGTAGAAGATTGATAAGTACATACAGAAAACGACTCCCAGCAATCCAGGTCAGCTGAACCGGAACTTGGATCCCATCTCAACACTGGCAAAGCGTCAGCCATGGCTTCAAAACGTACGCCGAGACAAGATACGCAACACATCTCACAGAGAAATGATCTTCCGATCAGATGGAACAGCTCAAGTCTCTGGTCTCGAGCTCTACATGAGCAGGTAAGTCCACCTGATCATTTGGTGAGACTGGATAAAGGGCGTTACCGCCAAGTGAGACACGCTTCCGAGAGTTCCTCGCAGACCTTCACTTCAATCGATGTGTAGCCTGTCGATCATGGTCAGTCGAAAGTGCTTGGTCTTGACATCAAGCAGATCCTGACCTCCCCATAGTCATCTCACAGCAGCGCGGCTTCATGCAACGAGAGATATTTTCCATCAAGAGTCGGCCAGATGTGCCTTAACCTCCAAACCCTGTGGCGAAGGGTTATTTGATCAGTCACAAAGCAGCAAAGGTTACAGTCCGATCGCTGAAGTGGGTGTTTGGCAGGGATTCCGTCATCGTCATGTCACACACGTCAAAACACAAAATCCGAGTGGACCATGAGTACGATGAAGCCAACTGTGGCACGAGACGCTTCACCAAAGACATCTCCTACCTCTGGATAAGCTAGTCGTGTTTGTTCAACGAGCTCGGTCATGGCCATTCAAATCACAAAGGAAGCATCTATCCGAAGTATCAGCCAATGGATGTTACCAGCATACAAGCTGTCAGAACCGGGAGCGTGGCCGCGGACGGATCCCAACACGGCGTCAGGTCCGCTGCAACGCAATACTTTGGTACATCCTTGCATTGATGCTCGACGCAAACGGATGCCCTCCAAGATCTCTCACACCCGGAAGAGTGCGAACACGTTTGACTCTGTCTCCCACAACACACCCACCCTCCAAACAAACCACCATCACGAGTCAAGCTCAGACTGCATCAAAACAGTGCCTTGGTTCCCCTTAGGGACCCTGCTCGCCGGCTGCCTGCAGACCTGTAGCGAGAAAGTCGGAAAATGAAACGACAGCTCGAACACTTCGGAAACGTACATACGCGTTGGCTCAAGATGGGAACGCTCTGAAGCCCCGTCACACACACCCCTAGCACCATCCATCCTCACAAGAAGAGATTTGCCGGGAGATTGTCGAAGCCGGCCGGGCGAAGCTGCAGTCCTTGCATCCCATCAATCCATTAGCCCCTTCCAAGTTCCAGCACCCTGTCTTGAGTGTGTCGTGTACTATGTGAGGCACTTTATGATATGCCACTACGTGTGGATCACGCAGCTCCTCCGTTCTCGGCATGTTTCTGGGTGGTGTGGAGGCATCAGAAGGGCAGAACCTGGATTGACGGCTGGGGTCGGTTCCTTGGGCGAGAAGCGACTCGTGAGTGCAGTATGTGTTGACCAGGGAGGATGTCACTTGAGCAAGTTAAGGCCAAACATATGCGTCGTGACGCTCGAACGAGCAGACAGCTCGTCCATATCGGACATTGCTTGCTCGATGCGTACATGCGCCGACGAGCGCTGGACCGTAAGGAGTTGGTTGCATTGTCTGCGCGCTGAAAAGCACAGTACAGCGAGCAGTAGTAGGCCTGCCGAGCAGCTACCACGTCCACGCGTGATGCTTCATCCTGACGACCGGGCATCTGGCGACTCATTAATCCTAGAATCCGGCGGACAGCTTGAATCGTGCTCCACTCGCATCGAGAATACCGGGGCGTTATTATTGGGTGATTTGCCGATGACAGGTCACTGCCGCGCCAACGTGACACGAAGATGGGCCTGCAGGAAGAGCTGCCGGTAAACACTGTACGGGACTCGCTCCTCATGTCCACTTGACCGGGCCTTGCGATCCTGAAGAAGCGATGTCACGATGTGGTCTAGCAGCGTTGCTTTTTGCTACGGCCTGCAGGAAGCTGGGAGGTGCTTGCATGTCTGCGTGTACTCTTCGGTAGGTGCCGGCGGGAGGGCATGGCATTGGTGGGAGAATTGTCGGGTGTTACAGCTCGCTCATGCCTGCCATACCTGGCCCTTCTCATTGGGGAGGGCTTCGCTCAAGGGATCCGGGATGTGCAGATCGTGATCTTTCAACCCATGGATGCTTGCAGAGGTCGACAGCAGGCATTGAAGGCGATCCTCCAGCTGCTTACGCAGGTAGGCAGGAGCTTTGCGTTTAGGGTAGATAATGATCTGTCTGATTGCTTGGGGGGATAGAGATTGCTCGACAGGGCATTCTCTGCATGATCGCCAAAGTGGCGGCTAGGCATGTGAGGAGATATTTCGGACTGCCAGTGGTTGCTTAGCTAGCTGACAGGCTCGACAGGGTGTGAAGCGCTTCGAGCGTCAGCGAACTGAAGGAGGCCCACGCGAGGATCCACCAAGGGTACGAACCATTCAACACGTGCCACCACCTTGTGTAGGAGTCCTAGGACCTCAAACCTACGTAGAGAGTTGGACAAAACGACCAGGGGACAACTGACTTCGCGAACTTGCCGGTAAGTTCCTTGCCTCTCCACATCCCACTGATCCGCCGCCGTCGCCGCAGACAGACAGACAGCAGTGCTTGGTGCAGCCGGGGATATGGAAGACGAGCTCAATTCGGCCAGGCAAGCGAATACTCACCGCTCCCTACTCCATTCGTCTGCAGGCCGGATATTGTCAATTGTATTGCAAGCGAAGCTGACATCCTGGCCACTAAATGATGAGGAGCTCGTCCTCGGACGCCTTGAGCCGGGAAGAAGACGCCTACCGGGTCGAAGCTGGTGAGTGGTGGCAAGTTTTCGATGGCGGGAAGGATGTGCTCCAGGGATGTTGAGCTGGCTCGGCTGAGCTTGCAGGCCTCGCAGGCGGATGCGAGGGCTCATCGCCGCCGAGAAAAGGTGGCCACTCAATTACGCGCGATGAACCTCGCTTACAGCTCGACACGGTCGAGGACGAATTATCGGGGCTGGCATCAGAGATATCTGTCTGGTGGACCGATGAGCTCGTCGCTTTGCGAACCTACGATGAAGTCAGATGCGAGCTTTGCTGTCCTGTCCACTCCTCGATGCACAACACAACGGTGGCTAGTACTAGCTCTCCGGATGATAAACGGGATTCATCATACTTTGGCTATGCGGTGCGTGCATGATTGCATATATCTTAGTTTATGTATGTGTTGTGCAAGGTATGGAGCACGTGAGGGCAAGAGCTCGGAGTGAGATGGGAGAGGCGCTGCCAGGATTTTGCCGCCGGACTCACATGCCTGTCGCAAATCGCTTCTCGCAAGCAGCGAGTTACACGCGTACATGGGAGACATGGCGATATGCTTTCCTATTCAAGAAAGATCAAGTTCGCCAGTCGCTTAGTACACAGGCACGTACTCAGATGTGTCGGCCAAAGCGCTTGGAGGATAAGTATTCTCCAGCAAAGCACGCGAATCGCTACTCACCGCCGCATCCGATATCAATATCTTCTAGGCTCGAGCTTCGCGGACCTACATTGCCAGCAGCGTATTCGTTGTCTCGAGAACACGCCATGTCGAGCGTCGACCGGTTTGGGGCTGTTGCTATAAGCCTAGAGAAAACTACGCGACATTTGACTAGGGGTCGTTGTATGCGGGTGAGGTCTTCACAGTGCCCTGCCGTTCGCGCAATCTGCCAGGTAAGCATACCCCATGTTGCGGCGGTAGAATTATATTGATCCTGCTTGATAATCAAAGCGTGGCGCGTGAGGCGCCTATAGCCAGCCTCTTTCTTCATACAAACAAGTGTAGCGAGCGCACGTGCGGCCATACGATCATGCGCCAGTCGTTCACTGAGCCTGGCAGTATTGCGAAAAGTGACGCACGTTCGCATAGCAAGGACATTGGGCCGCAGCACAGTATGAGTCGTGTAGACAACATCGAACATCCATGGAAGCGCAAGATTGTCGTAGCTGAGTCCTGAGTCGTCGCAAACACCCTTCCATGAAGCATCTTCGCCGTTGCAGAGTCGTGTTCAGGCACACCGGGGCTCGCTCGTGTTTGGGCACGGCCTTAGGTTACAGGCTGATGCCAGACAGCAATCTGCGAACGTGCGCGGTCGTTCCAGGTAGATCGGGCTTGTCAGGCTTCCAGAAAAGTTGGACGAGTCAGTTTGAGGGCCGGTCATGTGACGTGCGACACGCGCAGGCACGACGACGGACGTCGCAGGAGAGAGCAAACGCAGAATCTTTCGAGTCTCGATTTTGAGAGCACGCCAGACTGCAGTCACCGTCGCACTTTCTGAAACCCCGTGGCAGCGTGTCGTAGAGTTCGAATGGCGGATGATCTGGTGATCTGGCGGGCGATCTGTGGTATGGAGAAGGCGTGAGAGGTTGCAGTCGGGAGAAGCTTCAAGCCACACACGGCAGCGGCAGCACAATGTCTCACATTTCACGTGCTCTCGCCCACGCGACGGTTTTGCTTATTCTCCCGCTTGACGTATCAATTGCGCCGCGATCTGCGTTCGACCCTGCGTCGTGTATGCGGATGGTCGATCTGGAGCCTCTTCTGCGTAAATCTCACTCACGCCAGCACCAACTCGTGCATTGCACCCGGTTGAGTAGGGCAACATCGGGCAACATCATCAGATGATGGGCGCGGTTGAAAGGTACACACTAATGCAAAGTGTGATTGAAAGGATTCGGAAGTGGCACCGTACGAGAGCCGAACAAAGACGGTCTCCTGCACACAAGTTACATACTTTGCCCTGCAATCACGCGTCGGTTCCTCTCTTCCGCAAAAGGGATCTGCGACTCTTGCCGTCTCGCTTGCGTACCCGCGCGGGCGATCATTCCCAAGGATCTCAATCCTGAGGTACCGATGTATCTGTTTGGGAACTACGATCTGATGGTCGTTGCGTCTGGAACCCCAATTTCTGTAGTAGGACCGAAACAGACCTCATTCCTACAAGTCTAGTAGAACGGCACAGGAAGGTGAATATGTCGCTACTGATGCAATCACAAAAGCCTTATGCAGGGACGCCAAAGCGTGCCGATCTGCAGAAAGCCACTGATGATTTAGCGTAGCTTTCGGTAAGAATCGAGCGTGCTTTTGCAAGGAGGAAGAGGCGCAAACTGCCAAAACGTTCGCTTGCAGAACAACAGGAACCAACGCTTTTTTACCGACCGTTACTTCGTACACGACCGTTAATCTCGTACAGGCCCGTTATCACATGCATCTAGCTGTAACGATACCCGGGCATAGCGCCCGATCTGTTGAGGGCGTATAGCAGAGTTCACATCACATGATCACATCTCTACAACCACAGTTCGCACTGGTTTCGGGTAACGGGGGAAGGCACGATGCCACATGCAGCGTCTATGCCGTGCAAGCTGGCCGGGACCCAGCGACTCGGACACGTGTACCGAGTGGCCACATTGTACTACGTACTTGTAGGACGCTGCGTCGCCGCATATACCAACGGGATGTGCTACGTTACACACCACCAGACTTGTCGGTCCTGTCTAGTGTCTTTCGCATCTGCCGAGAGAGGCCAGCCCACTCGCACCGGTCGTGTTGCGCGCGTTTCTTCAGAAAAAAGCATGCAGATCCGAATGAACCACCGGTCATGCTCGGCGAGGCCCGCGAGATGCACTGCCCCTTTGGCAGACAAAGAAAATCTTGATGGCAAGACGGAGGGAGTGCCAACGCTGCTGGTCGGATTAAGCATAACGATCATCACTCACTCGTTGCTCAGATGGAAAGTTCCGTCGTACAGCGAGTTTCGCGTGGCGGTGTCGATCTCCCAGCGGCCGTGCGTGGCAGCCACGAGAGTTCTCGCGGCCTTTTGCAGGCTGCCTCTGCCCGAGACGGCGCGCAAGCGAAGCGATGCGATGCTCGACCCTTGCTCGCCACGTTTGGGATCGACAGTTTGGTGCATACGGGAGTCGGTGGGGCGCGAGCCAACACCAACGGCCGACTCGGGTCAGGATTACCAGACGCCGTTCGACGACTAACCGCCCTTCCCATCTCCAGGCCCCGTCCGCTTTTTGTTCCCTCGCTTGGCGAGCGCTGCGTTTGGGCGACGATGAAACAGCTGGCGTGGTGCCTTGGTGTGATTGCGCCAGCGGCCAACGCCTGTTTCGCTTGTCATGTCGTCTGCACAGGCGAGATGACGCTGCCTGCAGCCATCTACGCACTATCCAGTGCTATACGCCGCTGCTCGCAGTAGCAGTACCACCGAGCAGTGGCTGATGTGGTAATGGCTGATGCAGTAACTGCGGCTCTCATATCCTGTTGGAGGGCACAGTGCCGTACATACGTCCGTAGTGTGCATACACACGCACATGTGCATACATAGATACAGACAATACTGCCAAAATGACCCGTTAATCCCGGCTATGCGGACCTCGTCGTCCAGGTCTTGGGCGATGCGGCAGCCAATAGGCACGACTGCGAATGCTTCCACGATGGAGCCGCGGTACTTTCCTTTAGCCTCTGCAAACCCTCCCGCCGCGTACCTCAGCGCTGTGTGCACGAAGATGATCTGCGAGGACCGGGTTCATCCTGAACACACTACAGATTCCCTCCCCACGCCACGAACCCTGTCCTGGGCGCCCACGCGCTTGACAGCAGCATAACCTGAGCCATGGCCCAAAACTCTCCGACGTCTCTCCTACTAGGTTACTACCATGCGAGGCATGCAGGGCAGGCACACAGTCCATGCCACGATTGCCGCAGCGCAAATCTAGCAGCTGCTTAGGCTCGTGGCAGACGCTGAGACGAGAGACGGTCCTCTCATGGACTCGTGCTGGCGAGAGTACGGAGCCGTCCCTCCACCATCGCCGCGAGTCCAGCCCTGCAACCGCAACGGAATTGCACCGGCCTTGGGTTGCAGAAGATGGCGATGCCATGCTGTAGCGCATCCTGAGCCTCCGCTGTCTGCCAATAGTCCGCAACCAGCGCAGTGCAGCCCTGCCATAGGCGGCCACACCCTCAACTCTATTATATCTGCGATGCGTGCGGTGCCTGTATGTCTGCGTCTCGCATCGTCTCGCCTTCCACATATCATCAACAAGATCCTGCCCTCTGGCTCTAGCCCTCGCCCTACCACCCACCCTACACCGACAATACCACCCCCCCTCCGTGATCATCTTTGCAGCGTCCCGAGCGATCGCCTCCCGGCCACGCGCAATCTGACATCAATCTCATCCGCAGCAGCGGTCTTGCATGCATGCAGCCCGCCTGATCCTCGTGCTGATATTAATTCGTGGATCGCTGCTGGTCGGACGATCACCACTCCTGGCCACCCTCGCCTCTGCCTCCAGAACCCTTGCCCTTTCGGTGCACGCCCGGGCGTTCAATCCTGGTTGTTAATCTACGCAGCGCCCACACCCCGGCCCGCATAGACACCACGCGTTCGAGGCCGAGAACAGACACACCCTGCAAGCATCATCGTGAGCCGCCCGCCGCCCGTTGCCTGTCACTTCACTGCCGTCGACAAGGCGTCTTGGGACCCCGGCCGTCCTTCGCACGATAGACCCACCTTTCGATCCCCGACCAACTGCACGAGTAAGCCTGTGAAGGCCAATCTACTCGAACGCAGTCTTGCATCGGTACCTCAATTTACAACGGAGATCACCAGCTCGGTCGCTTGTCTGTGCGATCGATGCTTGCCCATTGATCCCAGCGCCGCGCAAGCAAGCCGGATTCCGACCCATTGTTGTATATTGGCATCCTTCCTCGGATACTCACCTCTCGTTGCCATCATACGCTACGTCTCTCTTCAACAATCGCCCTCGTGACGTACCTTCTACCTTCCACCAACACCACCACCACTCTCACTTCTTCACCTCGACTCATCCTGGATGGCAGCTGTTGGCACGATGAGCTATCCTGCCCGTGATAGCTACCAGGCTTATCCGCAGCAATATGCCCACTACTCTTCACGCGCCCAACAAGCGCCGGCGGTGACGACCTCGTCGTTGGCGGGCAACAGCTATCCGTCATACACTTCAGCTCCGCAACAACAGCAGCAGCCGCAACAGCACCACACATATCCGCCATCGAACAGATCAGCTCGTTCGTCACATTCACCTTCGTCAGACGATGGCCAAAAGCCTTCGTTACCGTCGATATCGAACCTGTTCGGAATGGTCGACGGCGAACGATCGTCGCAAGAACATGGTATGTTTTACCCCTCCTCGCGATCCATCACCCGCTCGTCAGACTAACAAGCGAGTTGCAGCAGCAAAGAAAGCGCAATCAAATCACACCGAACCTGCCCAGGTCCAGCCTCAACCACCTCAAACTTATGCCACATCGCAACCTTCATCACAGCCTCAACACATGCAGTCGCAGCAGCACCAACATTCGATGCAACAAGCCCACGTTCGCCAGCAGCCCCAGTTCCAGCACCCTATGCATTCACAGTCACAACATGCCTCCAACGCGACGAGGCCTGAGCAAATAGCGCGTATGACATCACATCCTCCTCTGGATGCGAGCAGTCAACGGGCAATGATCCCTCCTACGCCTCCGATGCGATCGGACTCAATTGGTGAAACCACACACAGCCCATCAACAATCTCGACTGGCTCATCATTATCAGGTCAACCATACTTCGTAGGCTCGGCCCTCAACAACGTGGAAGCCGACCAACAACGCGCCATAATCCCGCAACTGCACAAGCGACCGTCCGTAGCACACATGCACCCGCAGACATCGCCATACAACGCTTCTCCGTATGCGACAAGCGCATACTCAGCATCTCCCGGAGCCATGTCGAACACCAGCTTCTACTCGCCCAACCAAGCAGGCTACCCAGTCGGTGGCATCTACACCCAGCGTCCTCTCCCATCAAGCTTCCCACCACAGCCTCACGCTCCTCCAACGATGCCAGCCACAAATCCGTGGGAGCACCACCATTACATCGGTCCATCATCCCACTCAACCTACCCTCAAACCCAGGAGCGCTACATCTGCCCAACCTGCAACAAGGCCTTCTCGAGGCCCTCGAGTCTCAAGATCCACAGCCACTCACACACTGGCGAGAAGCCATTCAAGTGCCCACACAGCGGCTGCGGCAAGGCCTTCAGCGTCCGAAGCAACATGAAACGGCACGAACGTGGCTGCCACACCGGCGGTGGCAGCATGTTGGGTTCGTCACCACACATGACCCAATAAGCCCAAGTTTCAAGGCGTACACACAAGGCCTCCAAAAAAGAGGAAAAAGCAGGTCGCACGCACGGCATATCTGTTTCGATTCTCTCATAATGCCAACTTTACGAGCTGAAGTGGTTCTTCTGTTTTCTAGTTTCTGACGTCTAGTCAAGTGTTCAAACGGACGCAACGGCGTGTAACGGCGTCTTTCACTTTTGGCTGGCACTGCCAATTCGGGGAAAGGCAAACGGAGTTATCTTGGGGCAGGAGTTCTCTTTGGGATCATTTTCCTTTACTTCTGATTCTTTCTCGCTGGGGTTCTACAGGATACCAAAGGATTTTGCGCAAGACTAGAAGGCGGGCGTTTGACCTTGTTTTGGGCGCGCTGATGCTTTGCAGAGCAGCGGCGGCGGCTCCATTGCTTCTTGCAATTTTGTACCATATATATACTGCTTTATACCCTTCTGTCATGGGACGTTGGTCTCGTGGATTACAATACATCAATGTTCAAACCGAGTATCGTTTGTTTCACTACTGTGCTCTCCAAGGTGTTTCCAGCTGGTTTCTTGACGAGTGCTTGTTGACATGACTGAGAGGAGAAGGTTGTCACGTACGGTTGTTCCACTGTATGCTGCACGATACCTTCAGCTGTTTCTCGACGGGTGTTTATTGACATGATTGCGAGGAAAAGGTTGTCACCGTATCGGTTGGCCCACGATGCCTTCAGGTGGTTCCGACCACTATTTTGTGATATAACGGACACGAAAAGGCGGTCACGTATCGCTGTTGGGCTGTGCGTTCCACGATGCCTTCAGGTGGTTTCAACAACGGCTTCTTCCACATGACTTGAACATGACTTCAACATAACAACAAGTCCCGAAGAGTATATCAGTATGACCTCAAACAGCTGACTCCGGTTAAAACGAAGAGGTGACGCGACGTTGCATCACCGAGTACAAGTCATCAAGAAGGTTACACTCAGCCGTTGAAACTACCCTAAACCTCTCGACATCATCAACACCCCTCTGATGTCCTGCCACCCTCATCCCCATCGCCCAAAGCCCATGTTGCTTCACTCGCAATCTCCTCCTTCAATCTGGTGTCCATCAAGTGTCCCCTGCGACATCGGAAAATCCACGCAAATCACTTCGACCACGCAATGTCCAAGTGTCCAAGATAGCAACAACCAACAATCTACGGCAAGACACCGGACCGAAAAGACGATTTTCGGCACCATCAAGGCTAAAAAGCATATCACGCATCCCATCGGTGGGGGGCCTGAAAGTCCCGTATTCCTCTTGTCACGACCGGGCTTCTCGGATGCGTCAGTTGACCGTTGTTCTTGCTCACCAAGGGCTTCGAAGTAAAATCAAAGGCTAAAATAGAGTGGTAGGTTTTGTGTGTGATCCTGCTGAACACTCTATTATACTTTCGAGGGCTGAAACATGACTAAGGTATCATCCTTAGGGGGCCCTACATACCGCCGTTTTTTCTAAAAACCTAGTAAGCATTCTAATCTGCAAGCCAAGGAGTTATGATATATTGGTTATTCTCCGCCCTCCTTGGGCGGACGCGTGGACAAGTTTGTGAGGAATAACTAGTTGGGTCATGCGGCGCGGTCAGAGGTGGTCTTGGTGAAGTCTTCTTCATCATGAGATGAGTCGATTAACCTTTTTCGTGTCATACAAGGAAGCCGGTGTACGGATTTCGGCCGCTGGTCTTCGGTACTGCACTCACTTTTGTTTTGACGAGCTGGTCCTTCAACAGTTGATCAAGTCAGAGACGGGCAACTCATGGCCGGGGCCAGCGAAGATGGCAAGCAGTCCAGGACAGGCATCCGCGACTCGTTTGTATTCATCACCTGCAGTGGCATGGTGTCTTGAAGCTTCGTCTGGCATCATCTTCAGCACTGCCGGATGCATACCGATTGCTGTTCGCCTGTGAGGATGGCCATCAGACTAGGACAGACACCTGCGACTCGTTTGCATCAATCATCCACAGTGGCATAGTATCTTGACGCGTCGCCTTGTATTCTCTCCAGTATCACTGAATGCAAATCAAAGACGGTTGGCCAGTGAAGATGGCTATCAGTCCAAGACAGGCACTTGCAACGCGTTTGCATTGATCACCCGCGGTGGCATGGTGTCTTGAGTCTTCGTCTTGAATCATCTCCAGGCTTCAGCATCGCTGGATGCAAACCAGAGACGGTTTGCCAGCTTGGCATGGGTGAGATGTAATGTTGCAGCAGCATGGGCAGATGGAAAGCAAAAAGAAACACGGTGCGGTTATGTACAAATGATACTATAGCACAGCAGCAACTACCACTACTTTTATCCCCTCTACAACACGGAAAGGTCGCCGAACTTCTCCTGTGGTGGGTGTTAGTCTGGTCTCGTTGCACGAAGGAGTCTCTCAAATGACGTACCTTGTAGCCGGGAACGTTCCAGCGGCCCTTGGACACGAGCTGCTCGACGCGCTGGTCGATGTCGGGGCGGGCAGCGATGACCTCGTCCTGTATATATTGTCAGATATCCGTATCACGTGACTTTCCCCTCTTTTGCAGCATTTCGAGAATGCGCAATATCCGGGTATACGCACCACAGTGAGGTCCTCGAAGGGCCTGGCAGTCTCGATGTTCTTAAGAGTCTTCTCAAGGTCCTTGAGCTCAGCGTCGACCTTGGTCTTGGTCTCCTCGGCGCTCTTGACAGCCTGGGCCTCGTAGGCCTCGATGGCCTTGATCTGGCGGTTGACGTCGTACTTCTTGACCTGGAAGGCGTTGAACTGCTTCTCAATGTCGTCGACAATGGCGGTGTTCTTCAGGACGGAGCGGTAGTGGGCGAAGTCGACCTGCTGGGGCTGCTCGGAGAGGATCTGGACCTTGCGGCGCGCATCATCGTTGCGCTTCTTGAAGGTCTGGAGGGCCTGGGCGGTGGTGCCACGGAGGCCGAGTTTGGTGCCCAGGTTGGCCCAGTCGATCTTGGAGGCGGCGCTGCGCTGGACGGAGGTGTTAGTAGGTGTTGCTGGCTTCTCGGAAAAAGTAGGACGGGGGCCGGGTGCGCGATCTCAAGCAAGTCCGGCATCAGGAGAATCGCATTATCCAGAGGAAGAGCACGAGAAGGAGCTGTACATACAGAAACGGCCATTGTGAGTGCTGTGTGGTTGGTAGTGAGCGGAGACGGGGGGTATGTTACTTGCTGTCGAGGGTTTGAGGTTGAAGCGCGCGGGCTTGCCCGGGCGGAACTCACGCAACGCTCTTGCTTGATCCGAAAGCTCAACTTCTAGCACGTGACTTGAGTATTGAAAGGTGTATAAATGCCTTTGGAATCGGTATGTTCGTCCAATAATGATTATTTTCGCGCTGATATACAAGATTTTTCTAATATCGAACCTGATGATCACTCAAGGTTGTAGCATAAGTGAAATGATAGAGCGTTTCCACAAAAGTATCAATTTAGATCTATACAGCTCTGCAAACGACCTCTCACAGGCAACCTTGGCATTTCACTGTCCATGACTGAGAGCTGGAAGTAAACTCAAGAGGATTCGCATGATTCTGATTTATTTCAATAGCAAGTCGTCACATTATATGCCCACAGCTGAAACAAGCAGCACAGAAAGCTACCAATGCTACCTTGTTCTAAGTTATCTGTGAGACATACATATCTATACTGACTCCTCGGTAGCAATAATTCGTTGTATGAGCATGTACTTCCCTCTATTAGCATAACCAAACGATAGCTTTATGCTTGATGCTAGTAATTAAATGTCACTTTTGTTCTTAGATCAATGGTTCGCGTTTTGTACCTGTGCCTCGTAATATCAACATGAAAAGCAACGGATTTCCGCGTAGATGTATACTGGTGAGTAATGACTGTATACATGTACGCCAACAACAACACTCAGCTGGCAACTGGCGATGAGGATACAAGGTGGCGTCTCGAGCTCCCACGATGTCACTTCGTATTTCATCATAAACAAAAACAATTGGAAGATTGGAATCGCATTTTACACATCGAAGCATCAAG
>Ga0265797_10005252_pt1 | contig 19030 bp, 23 predicted proteins | sample P2T30metagenome_FD_192433 | JGI IMG/M metagenome (GOLD analysis project Ga0265797, IMG submission 192433) | Plant litter microbial communities from East Loma Ridge, Irvine, California - P2 T30 | ecosystem: Environmental > Terrestrial > Plant litter > Unclassified | place: USA: California... | reverse complement strand
AACCTGTGAAACGCTCAAGCTGACCCATCTTTTGGCGCTCAGGATTCATCGTGAAAAGATTTCTGCCAGGTAAAGTCCTTGGGTCAGCTGTTTTCTCGTGTGGTATCGCAACTGCGTCCATTGCTGCAGTTAAGAACCACCAAGGTTTGCGGGCATGTCGCATCTTCCTCGGAATATTTGAGGCTGCAATTGTTCCCACCCTGATACTCGCCTTGAGTCTATGGTATACCAAGTCCGAAAGGACTGTCCGGCTCGCAATCTGTTATTGCGGCCTACCCGTTGGTCAGACACTCGGCAGTCTATCCTCTTTCGGATTCCAGCACGTGGTATTACCCGAATTCGAGAGCTGGAGGATCATGTTTGTGGCTTTCGGCGGTATCACAATGATCGTTGGAGTCGCCACCTTTTTCTGTATTCCGGATGGCCCATCGACTGCAAGCTTTCTCACGGAAGCAGAGAAAAAGTTAATTGTCCAGCATTTATCTCGCCACACGACTGCAGAAGACGACAATAAATCCAGCCGCAAAGCTATGGTGGAGGCTCTCAAGAGCCTTCAATTAGTATTTCTGGTATTCATGAATGCACTGGTTCGTGTATGCAAAATCATCACTTATACCGTCCCACTGACTCTCATCGCAGCCCGTCCTTTCCTCCGGCGTTATCAACACTTTCTCATCCCTGCTGATCACAAATTTTGGATACTCGCCCAAACAAGCCGCGCTCCTCAACGCACCTTCTGGTTTGGTCTCGATGGCAAGTATCCTCATCGTTGGTTTCGGTGTACGCCGCATCTCAAACCGCTGGCTGTGGTACATTGCCACATGCATTCCGGGTGCAATTGGTGCTGCACTGATGAGCTTCTTGCCGAGTAGCAACAAGCCTGGCCTACTCGCGGGCATATACCTTATCAATTGCATCGTCCCGACTGTTATGCTGACGTATGACTGGGTGGCTGTGAATACTTTCAATCACGCAGAGAGAGTCGTCGGTGCTAATCTCATGTCTTTCTCTTTCGGTCTGGGAAACCTCCTTGGACCTCAACCTTTCCAATCAAAAGATGCGCCGGATTATATACCAGCAAAGATCACTCTGATGGCGACTTTGTCTGCGGCCATCGTTTTCGCGGTAATACTGTACGCCTATTACCGCCGATCGAACAAGAGCAGGCCCCAATCGGCCAAATTCAAATACTAGATAGCTCTCGTCAGACTTGTAAAGAGTCGGGAACCAAACTTAAGAGGACCAGCGCATAGCGTTGGCCTTAGTCCTGAATTCGATGTTCAACCAATCGCTGTATTCCTAAACCCGAGCTTGCACAGCCTGTACAGTTGGTCTTCACTCGGAGCACTGACACAATAATGACGAGGGACAAGTAAAACTACCTCGACGATAATATCGCTTGGAAGCCCCCCGGATCGCGCTACGGCAGGTGGGCAAGTGGTGGCATCTTTAGCCGGACCCACCTTTTTGCCTTGGCGTTGCCCCCCGGTATCTTCCCTCGCCGCTTTATCTGCAGACCAGTTGCCTGTACCAGCACGATGGTGAATAATCATTTCTTTATTCTCAAACTTTCAACTATATGATGGCCAGACAACCCCATGTGCTCATCATTGGCGCCGGTATCACTGGTCTTTTACTGGCTCAGGCACTGAAAAGCCGTGGCATTCAGTTCAGCATTCACGAGCGTGATCACAACGAGCTTTGTCGTGGCGGAGGATGGGGCCTTGCCATTCACTGGGCAAAAGACGACTTGCTGTCTTTACTACCGAAGACCATGCAGGATCGACTCCTGGAGGCGAACGTAGATCCTGAGACCGCTGCAAGGGGAGATTGTGGGAATTTTCCGTTCTTCGACCTTGCGAGTGGCTGTAAAAAGTTCACAAACCCGTCCGATAAACGGATCAGAGTGACTAGAGAAGGGTTGCGGCGCCTTCTCCTTACGGGAGACTTGCATGTCAAGGTGAGTGAACATCCGAACGCAGAAGTACGAAAAATCACGCTCTAAATCTTGTTTGATAGTGGGGGAAGTGTCTTGATAAAATCACTCAGAATTCTGATCAGGACATAACTGTGAGATTTACCGATGGCACCACCGCTGATGGCACACATCTCGTGGGCTGCGACGGGGCTCGATCTAAAGTCAAAGAGATTCTGTGCACTTTGGCTGGGAAAGATCCAAGAAACAACCGTCTGGACGTACGTTTCTTGGGCTGCAGTGTGAACCTACCTTTGGACGTGGCCGAGCGGATGCGACAATTGGACCCCTTTTTCTTCCAAGGCCGCCATCCGAACGGCAGCTTCTTGTTCTTCGGCATACTAGAAACGCCAGTCAGAAACGAACAGCAGACATACAAGTGCCAGATCAACGTCAGCTGGCCGTATAAAAAGGGTTTTTTCGACCGTGATGATGCAACTGACATCCCATCTACCCAAGAAGACAGACTGGAGTGGATTAACGAGCTTGCCAAATACTGGATATCACCTTTCCAAGATGCTATAAAATCCATTCCGAAGGACACGCTGCTGCAAGAGATCAAGCTCGAGGACTGGGTGCCGTCCGGGTTTCCCGCTTGGAACAATCTGGATGGAAGAGCTACCTTGGTCGGAGATGCTGCCCATGCAATGACAATGTACCGTGGCGAGGCGGCAAATCACGGTATCACAGACGTTTGCGATTTGTTGATCTATCTGGAAAAGCTGGGCGGCAGCGACAATTTGCGAGACTGGGCGAATCTGTGCAGCACATACGAGATGAGAATGATCCAGCGTACTACAAAAGCAACGTTGGCAAGCCGGAAAGCGTGTATAGACGCTCATTACTTACCAGAGATCGACCCGACTTCACCACTGGTGACCAAAAGGGCCATCAACATTGCGTGAAGAACAATCGTCGAGGACATAGTTCTGTATCCTGGCAAAGATGGGTTGAACGTACTTGATTCGGGTCAAAGAGATAGGCTCCTACGATACCGCCCAAAAATCCCTTCGTGGACCGCGCCTTGCGAGAATGACCATCGCCTTTAATATTCGAGCATTGGAGAGAGTGAACTCAGAAGCTGACGTATATCAGTTGGGTTACATACACACTGGACTACCGACTTAATCTCTGCAACTTTTGTTTTCTCCACCATACGAAACAACCATGAAGTAACCACGTCGTCATTGCATGCTCGCCGCCGTGTTCACCGATCCCGTCGCTTGCCTGGCAATCTTAGTGACCTTACGTTACAGAGCTTTGCAGAATCGGCATTATCTCCGCACTCTTTCGAAAATACAACCGAGCCAATACAGAGCTTTGCAGAACCGGCTTGATCTTTACAGTTTTTCGGAAATACGACCGAGCCAGTGAAATCATGCTTACATTCTCCGGCCGACCAATACGGGCGATACTGATAATTGGGATGTGTTTGTACAGTCAAGCCGATTCTGGAAAGCACTTTATTTGACTCGCTCACAAACAAACCACACTTGCCAGCTCGGAGATGAAGTATACCCGAAACATTGTTTCTCCAAGACCGAGCTACTGCATGGACCGTCACTGAACGGGGGATAGAAGCTGAGGCCAAGCTCGATGATACAGTAGCCCGGAGCGCAGTCATCCGTGGGAATTGGTGTTAGAGATGGTTAGTGTACATCTGTCTCATGATGTTCCGGAAATCTCCGGTCTTTCCAGTCCAATCTACTGGACTGACTGACATTTTTTGGGACACCTCTAAGATCCAATTCTCTGAATATGCCCCTCTAGACTTTGACATTCGCCGCGATGACGCCAGTAACCAATTTCGCAGCATGGGGCAAGCGTACAAGACTCGGGTTGCGGTCAGACTTGGTCAAAAGCTCTACGGTAGTCTCTCCGGATCTCATGACGGTAGTCACATCCCACACTGCAACACTCGAGGACAAGGAAGTACAAGCGAAGATAGCCCAGACGTTGTCACATAGAAGACTTACTTCCTGGCTCGACATGCCTCCCGAGGTGAAGATAAAGATAATTGCGTACCTCGACCCTTGGGATATCATTCGTTGTTCACGCGTATCGAGAGGCTGGCATCAACTGTGCTATGACGGCCAGCTTTGGAGTATTCTGGATACGGCAGGGTTCTCCAAGGGCGTTCCAGCGGAAGCAGTGATGACTATAATGACTAAAGCTGGACCCTTCATGCGTGATCTCAACTTGCGCGGCGTGAAGATGCGCGACTGTTGGAATATCAGAGGTCTTCCGGAAGCCTGTGAAAATCTCAAGAGGCTCTCGCTTGGGGGCTATAAAGTCCATAGAACTGCGATTCGAAGCTTTCTCAATGCAAAGAACAGGCTCGTGCACATCGACTTCTCGGGTCTTGCGGCTGCAACGAATCGTGCAATGGAGATGATCGCGGTTCACTGCCATGAGCTCCAACGACTCGATATCTCAAGATGCAGCAACATCAACACGTGCGGACTGCAAAAAGTCATAGCAGCTTGCCCGGATTTGAGGGATATTCGGGCTGACAAAGTGAGCGGCTGGGGAAACATCGAGTTCATGCAACAGCTATTTCTGGGGAACAATCTTGAGCGCCTCATTTTAAAGAGCTGCGATACTCTGACCGACGAGTCGCTCGCGGTGCTGATTGAAGGAAACGAGAGTGAGGTGAATTCCTCCACCGGCACGCCGATTGTTCCACCGAGGAAGCTCAAGCACCTTGACCTCAGTCGATGTCGTGGCATATCGGGCCGCGGTGTCCGCGCACTCGTGAACAATATCCCTAAGATTGAATGCCTGCGGCTTTCCGACTGCCATGGAATTTCTGACGACACTCTAACCCAGCTTGTGCAAACAACGCCAGTCCTCGCTCATCTCGACCTTGAAAAGCTCGACGCGCTCACCAATGCAGTTCTCCACAGTCTGGCCAACTCACCTTGTGCGAAACGTTTACGCCATGTTAACATCAGCGATTGTGAGAGCATGGGCGACAGTGGTATTCTGACCTTACTTGGGGCCTGCCGCGGCCTACGATCACTCGAGATGGACAACACTCACATCACAGACCTCTCGCTAGTGGCTGCGGTCGACCTGGTCCGCCAACGAACGTCCCACACAATCCACACGGATCGCATCCCGCTCCGGCCAGCCATAGGTCTTTTCTTGAAGTTCTACGACTGCTCACATGTAACATGGGGTGGCATTTGCGAGATCCTTTCCCACAACGCCAGAGCCATCACTACGATCAAGGTCCCCCAACTTCCTCGAGTGGAAAGATACTTCAGAGGCTCGTCAGGATTAGTCACTGATTTGTCCTCCTACCCAACGACCTCCAATAAATCACCGTCTTTTCGTTCTACAGATCCCAGTGCTCGCAACGCCTGCCAGTGCGCCTGTCCCGCGCACACCATCGCGATCTCCATGAGCTTTTACACAAGCCAACAAGTGGTAGAAGAGCACACCGAGCGCGTACTGCGCAGCGATCTTCTTGCGGCGCAGTTGCTAGAGCGCAGGTGGGCCGAATTTGAAATCGCGCAGGAGGAGCTGGATGCCGGTGGCGGGAGAGGAAGGCTCCAGAGACGGAGGGCGTGGGAGGCGCAGATGAATCTTACCCATGAGATGGGTTTATCGATCGGCGCCAGCACCAAACTATGGAGGAAGCTGACGGAGTACAGCGACAGATGTGCTACCATGTGAATCAAAGATCACGGCCTTTCCAACCGTAGAGATTTTGACTGACCTGGACATCACTTTCTTATTCTATTCGGCATGAACGTCTTTACGAGCGTCGTATTTCGGTTGATAAAAGTTTCTGTGTCGAGCGTGCGATCAGGATGACGAGACTTGCGATCTTCCCGTTGGAAAGTGGTCTTGTCGAGCAGCGCAGGATTTCGATGGATTCAATCTGGTAGGGGATTGAACTTGTAAAGTCTACGTATTCGTGTTGGAAGAAAAGAGTCATTCTCTAGAACGCCCTGGATCAATAATGGGCACAACGAGACAATTTCTTGGAGTTCGATCTCATCCTGACTGCGATTTACCAAGCGTAGGATCTATCAAAGTGCGGAAAATGATGATCATTGCGAAATAACAGATGAGAGATACTCCCGGCTGCATAAACAAAAGAAGCCCTTACGAACTCGCTTCACTCCATGTTAGGCGCAAAGTGTTGGATTGGCATCGTGTCAAGCGCGAGGGTGACCATTGCGATAATGTGTCCGGATTCTGCGACTGCAAGCATACTACGGGCATCCCCAAGGTTTACCGAACGCAGTTCGGCCGAGTGGTCCAGGTCCAGTCTAGACCTTGCATCAATAAGTCAGAGAATACTGTACTGTACTGTACTCCAAAGATCCGGAAGTACGCGAAGGGGGGTGTCCTCGGCCGAATTGTACAAAGACGCATTTGCCGAGAGCACGGATCCTCGCCAGGGCTGCAGTTGGGATTCGGCCGAGATGAGGTCACCAGCATCTAACCGACATGCCAGACTGCCGCGCGAGGCCACGACTCGAGCGGGTTACTGTACTGTGCAAGAAAGAAGAGTTATTGTGGTCTGCCGATGCACTACTGTAGTGCCGAAGATTTGATTGCACGGCGTTTCATTGCTTTCCTTGCACCGTCAGTGCGCAGATGTTGCGTTCTCGTAGCCCGCTTCTGCGGTTAATCTCACTTCGGGAAGTCACTTTCAGGCATCACTACATGTATCTGCATTGCAGTACGATGTAAAATCGACTTTGCGTTTGCACTTTTATTAAATCTCGCTGGAGCCAATCGGTTATTGTGGCAATATTCTTCGGCCGACCAACACAAACGGCATTGAGAGTCGGAGAGGGTTCGCACGCTGGAGCTGACACTGTACTGCAAACTACTGAACACAGCGAAGTGCTAGAGACCGTCGGTACATCTTCGGCTGCACGTACGGCTCAACACCATGCCCGGATTCCTACATCAAGTTCTCCTCGCAGGAGTTGTCGTTGTATTTGTTATTCCGAACATCTTGTTCTGGTTGCGCTCGAGTGCGTCGCAAAAATGTACCACAGCGCTACCGGCAGACCATCGAAAGCCACCGAGCAGGTCGGAAGCCCAATCAATTACGACTGCGAACCCTAAGGACTGGTCCTATGAGCCCCGAAAAGATTCCGAGAACTTTGCTCTCAACAAGAAGCAGTGTAATGTCGCCTTTCCACAACTTTGGCAGGAGATCAACCGGTCTATCTCCGTATGGAAAAACGAAATCTCGCGTCCAATCGCGGCCGAAGACATCTCCCTCGAAAAGCAGTCCGGGGGCGTCTTCCGGGCTTTGATTCACGAAAATCAGCTTCGTATCCTCGAAACTAAAGGCATTCTCGACCAACAAGGATCGCAAATGCCATTCGAGCGCACGATAGCCGTTTGGCAGCAAATCCACCGTGCTCTTCTCGGTGCCACGGCTGCAGGCGAGATGCTCCCCTCGATCGAGTTTTCTGTAAGCGTCGATGACAAGCCGAACATTCAGGGGGATACTCCTGATGACACACATACTCTCTGGGCTTTTTGCCGGCACCGGGAGACGCGTGCACACGACCGTGTATTCTTGATGCCCGACTTCAACTTCTGGTCCTGGCGTGGCGTCGCCGGCTCTTTCGTTGAGATGCAGGCATACGGTAGAGATCTCGACCGCCCAATCTCGGAGAAAATTCAAAAGGCTGCATGGCGCGGTGCTGTTTGGACGAATCCAGAGGTTCGCGGTTCCCTTCAAGAAGTGACGAAGGATCAGCCATGGGCAGATGTAGTTGCGTTCGATTGGTCGACGCACTCTGACTTTGTGCCCATCGAAGACTTCTGTCGCTTCGCGTTTCTCGTGCGCACCGAAGGTCGCTCATGGTCAGGCCGCTTGAAGTACTTGTTCAATTGCGAGAGTTTGACTATCATTCACAAGCTCCAATGGACTGCGCATTACTATCATCTCCTCATCCCAGAAGGCCATGACCAGAATTATGTACCGGCGAAGCGAGATTTCTCGAATCTTGAAGAGAAAATCCAGCACTATATCAATCATCCGAACGAGGCGCAGCGTATCGCTGACAACGGGATCGCTACTTTTCGTGAACGGTACCTGACCTTGGCAGCTGAGGCTTGTTACTGGCGAAAACTCATAGAGGGCTGGAACGAAGTGGCAGATAGCCCCGAGGTCTACGAATACTCTCAGGTCAATGTGTCTGGGGTTGTGGAAACAAAGAAAGAGCGCAGAGGGATAGCGTTCGAGGAACTCATAGTACGATTGCGGGAGAATGTGGAATGGCCGCCGGAGCTACAGTAGTGAAAATAGCAAGGTTGTTGCAAAGAGAGCGGTGCAACGAGCCGAGGTACACATGGACGGGAAAAGATGGACTGTCACAGCGGTTACTGTGTGTGTACGTGATCGGCTCTCCGGCGGATCTTGATTGACTCCGAAGTGGTGATAGCATTGAGCGAAGGGTGCGCAACGATCAAGTGCATTCAAGCATGGGATGGGACAGACTATTGCAATACTACATATCCCTTGCCGCGGCTGCGTTGCGCTAGATGATGCGATGCCACCTCTTCAGACTGAAAACCTCGACATGGCCAAAAAACATAAGGTCTACACCTATTGATACGTTTGGGCCACAATGGAGGTGGACAGATGCTCTGCTACTGCATCTTCGAACAAGGCTGTGCCTCTTCTAGCTTTTGAACGTGGCGGTTGTCCTGGTATATATATGATCGACAAGCAACAGGGCACGTAAGCATGATGTCCTGTTGGCTCAGCTGTATCTTCAAATGAGTGCAAAGATAAAGCTGATTCTGCGAAGCTCTTTACCAACATCAACGGAGAACTCATTCTGTCGGCTTCCATCGATTTGCTGCTCACTATCTTTCACTTGAACTTCCATTGTCCGCGATGTGCCGTCAACGGGTGGGTGCTACGATTCTGCATTTTGTTTCTGAGCATCGCCTTGATTTGAGGAAGTCAGTCTCTGGCATTTCTGTACCAATATTTGCAGAATCGGCTTCATCTTTGCAATCTTTCGAAAATACAGCCGAGCCAATAGGACATTATGGCTACATTCCCCGGCCGACCAACACAGGCGACACCGACGATCGGAAAGTGTTCGTACAGCCAATCTGATCCTGCAAAGCACTCTACTTCCTACATAGACAATTCTGTACTGTAATAAAGCGATGCGATCGATTGGCCGGAGAAATCAGACTCCGCTCGTACGAAACGAGAATAGTAATCTATAGATACGATAGGCTACAGCACAATACAGTACAAGACCAGTGACGGGAAAGAAAGCAACTTAGCTTCGGCCGAGGGCCATAAAAAGCCAAGAATCCAATTCTGGTGAGCCGATAGGCTTCGCGCCAAGGCCTGAGGTTCGGCGAACGCATTTAAGAGGCAGTCAGGAACCGCAACAGCTACAGTACAGCATCGTAGAGCGACCGTGCTGCTTTTATCTTTTGAAGACAACTCGTCATTCGACAGCTCTCAGCGGTCGACACTCGTCCGTCGCGCTTCTGCATCGAATAGACTCCGGCGCCTGATCAAGGCAGTCTCTGCAAGTAAACAAGCTCCTCCAGCGAGAAGCATGCTCGACGTTGCGACTATCGAAAAGCACTTGGCGCGAGCCAGACAGGAGCCAGACTCAAGTGTCGACACTGAGCTTCCCATCACGAAACCATCGCCGCGCAACGGGGAACCAACATGCAGTCACCTAAAAATGTTTGCCTACAGACTAGAACTTCACTCTTTAGAGGTTGTGTTGGAGCAGTTTTCGATTCTCATGAAACACGATACTTGTGCCTCTGTGGCTTCAAGTTTGGCACCGGTCAGCAGCGATGTCTCAAGACAGGAAAGGGGATCAGTCAGAGACGATTGAAGGAAGGCATGTAACTTAGGACAAAAGCGTGGTCATCGAACCCTGCTGGTTATGACCTGATATGTCTTCAAACTAGCGGCTTTGAAACAGTCAGCCCGTCACAGTGACTTCTTACCTAAGTTACCACACAGAATTTGTATTCAATACAACTCTACTGTCTCACCGCTATTTCTCCTTGAATCGTTGATTGGCGTCGATACTACGGTCGACAGCCTAGCAATTCCGTTATAGAGAAGCCTTGAGCAAGCTAGTGTATTTGGAGATGTTTGTCAACATATGAGAAATCGGTGAGCAAGACAAGGAACGAGCTACGCAAGTGTGTTTCTATCGATCTAGCCTTTCGTAGTGTGGGTTATGCATACTGTAGTCACCAGCGACTGTGGTATCATGTAGCGTCACATATCAATTGTAGAACACGTAAAGTTTTTATTTCTAACTTACATATCGTGTATGTGCAAGTCACATATTGTGTCGTTCAGTACTGGGCATAACCCCCCTATCGATCATATGCATCGTGTCTACAGGAGATATATAGCGTCTGTACTGGTCCTGTTATTCCGGATACGACCCGAAGCCATTCACACAAGCGCGGAGGTCCGTCCAACGCGGGCCATAAACGAGCTGTCTGAGGACTGGTCAGGCAACATTTATGAAATTGCCGATAACGATAGAGAAAGCAAAGGTCACTAGGCAGATCATGAATGAGATCACTACTGCAGCCATCATCATAGAAACCTGTGCACGCTTGTGCAAGATTTTACGCGAGCTTTGAGTGATGCAGCAAGATGGGAAACTTCGTCTTTGAAACCATCCGAGAGAGGCTCAGGGTCCGGCCGAGTGAAACGCAAATGGACCTCTCACATCATTCCCAGAATGGGAAATTGTCAGTAGAATGGCTGTACTGTGAGCTATGATTGTCTCATGAACTGTGATTGCACAATCGTCAGGACTGAGCTCTGCAAAAAGCCAGATGATTTTGTGATCGTGCCGATGGACCCACTCTACCAGAACTCAAAGGCGGGAAGTATCGGCGTCTTGGTCAGATATGACTCTCGTCTAGTGTGCAGTACTATGACCAACGGAACTCTCTCTTTCATCAGACCCATGTCGTTTGTCGTGATCTATCGCGTGGATTGCGCTTGATAAGTGGCCGAAACCAATCGTTTGCCGATGAGCTGCGGAACCATGTTCCAGAAGGAGGTGCTCTTTCTTAGGCTATTCGTCTGACGGTGATACCAGAGCTTTTTCTGGACTGGGCGGGTGAGTGATCCAAACGTGGCTCACTAGGTGCAGCTCGGACACTGAAGCTGTTCATAATTCTCTGTACGAAGGGCTCATCTGCGAAACTCGAGTTCAATACGGCTGTGCATGCGTTTCGGTTGCGTCCACATCGCCTACCTGTACGTTGCCGATGGCAGCAGAGTCAGGCGGTTGCACGCCTGGCTCCCGCGCAACGCCTTTAGCTTGACCGAGGAGGTACAACATCGATGAGGATCCCTTGCTTCTGGCGGCCTCTGCTCCATCGCTCTTCGTTTTTCTCGAAGGGGTGCTGCTCTTCAACGCCACAAAGTTCTTGTACCTTGTTAAGGAGCATGGCCAAACTTCGCGTCGCCGCTTCGCTGTATATCCGCTGGATTGCAGCAGAGTCAGGCAGTGGCATGCCTGCCTTTCGCGCGGCGTCCTCAGCTTGACCGAAAAGGTACGACGTCGATGCCCGCGCGCTACGCGCAGCAGTCACTGCCAAAGCAGTCCTTTGGTAGAATTCTTGTATACGTTTGTCATTGTTTCGAAAGTCGTCAGGACAGGAGACGAAGGGTAACGCCGATTTGATGGCAGTTCGTGTTTCAGTATCGACAGTTTGGCAGAACTTCTGCAAGTAGGCTCGCAAGTACACGTTTGTGCCAGTGTCAGCAGCCTCGACGAGCCATCGCAGCCTTGTCTGAAGATGAATGTTGCAAGCTTTTTGGGCGTTTCGTGAAGTAATTGCAAATGGTGGGAGCTGAACGACTTGCACAAATTCTAAGATGTGACAAATAAGTTCTACAGGGGGACGGAAGATCGCTGGTTCTGTCATGTTCCTGCTGTTGGAAGCTGCGAGAAGGTGACGTGCTCAGAACGCGACTATAGGTCACTGTTCAACATCAATCGCTGTCACTGCAAGAAGCTAGCAATAAGTCGGCCGTACTAGTGCCGGCAGCTGCAAGCACCTTCGGGGACGACGTGATCTTTTAATTTGACTTCAGCGAAATTAGTGCCCATCAAGACGGGGTGATTATCGCCTCGCTATGCCATCCTGCTGGAAAATTAAGACCGAAGTGCTGCATGATTGGGGCTATTTTGCGGCTTTCACGGTTATTCCAATATGGAAAGACTTCCGTCGTTAGCTTCACGTGCCTGCAGAATAGCCGAAGCGACTTGGCGCTCAATGCAAGCACATCCGGGCTTTTGAAACATTACCTGGCCCGTGTCGTCGTCTGGGGATCTGTCGGCTCGTCGTAGCCGACCATCATGTGATATGCGTTTCTTCCGGGGTAGCGTCTAAGCGCTTGCGATCCTTATCGATGCTAATGCCTTAGGGATTGCGCCAGTGATCCCTGCCGACAGACATGCAGGAGCCGGAAAAACATGGAGTATACGGCGGGGCCGATTACTCAGTCGCAGTCCACCTCGAGTGCCGCAGCTCCCACAACTTTGTCTGCTTAACGCGACTTGGGTCGGTCCTCTCGCACATCCCCAAGTGTAGTTACAGATGTTTTGAACGATCCAATGTACCGTCAATCGCGAATCCGCTGTCCTAAGCCATATATCGATTGAAGTAACGTTGTTTTGTAGGAGACAGGATCTGGGCGTAGGGCAACAAAACAAAGTCTCAACGTTCGGGACACCAGTTGCGCGAATTGCTGTACGAGGCTCGAGGTTTGGCGTCTCAAGAATCCATGACAAGGCCCGTTTAATGCAAGCTCAGCCAATCATGTTCAAGGAAAGGAGCGCGTCGTTTAAAGCGGCACAGCATCGTAATTTGTACGGACGGTCGTGTTCTCGGGACATAGATTGGGAGCCACTGAACCTCATTGGTGCCACCAAGCGAACGTTGTTTATCACTATCTAAACTAGTCCAGTGTGGTGCAACACTGTGACATGGCACTCGATAGTTATGTGAATACCTTGTAACCATGCCGATCTTCTGCGTGTCAGTATGGAGGCTCTAGCTCAGGTCGGAGAGATAAATTGGCGCTGCCGCTGTTCGAACAGATTTGCTTTCGCTTTCTGATCCCACAAGATCTCTTCCCTCCCGCCCGAAGATCAGCAATCGTTGGGCTAGCCGGTGAACGGAATCACTCGGAGTTCTTCCCTTCATTCCATCACGATGCCTTGGATTAAAGACGTCTCTTCTGAAGTGCAGGCGCAATCGCATTTTCTACCCATCATCGCGGTCGGTGTCGTGTTGACCCCGATAATGCTCATCGCTGTCGCAACCCATTGGTACGTCAACACAGTATGCAAGAGGAAGAGCCCAGGAATTGCTGATGTCACAATTACTATCATCGCGGTGAGTACACTGGAACGCGTCTACATCATGGAAACTTACTCTCGCAGGTGATCACCGTCGTATACACCGCTCTTGGCGTATGGCAAACCAAACTCGGGCTGGGACTACCAGCGGACCTGCGCCCCCAATCTCAGTTAGCCTTGTATTCTGTGGTGAGCCCGTGTGCACTCCAATTGAAGCTCTAAGAGGATAAAGCTTTCTGACACAATTACTTGAAAGGTCAACTTCGCCGGTCGTCCCTTGTACATGGTGGTCATCACTGGTTACAAGTTCGCCTACTTGGACATCTATCGGGAAATATTCAAAAATGCGGGTAATCACTCGAAGCTGCTTGTGAATTCCGTCCTGGTCTTGATGATGCTCAGCCACCTTGCGACGACTTTAGTCATCGTTTTACAATGTCAGCCGGTGCAAAAAAGCTGGAGGCCATGGATCGAAGGCGCTTGCCTGCCTAATCGTGAAACATGGATTGTAAGTTGAGGCTCCTGGGTACCATATCTATCTGCCAGATTGTTTCTGAGCGCTGTCGGTTAGATTTATTGATTGTCTCATAGGCAACAGCGTGTATTGGCATCATATTCGATTTTGCAATCTTTCTGATGCCAATATGGCTTTTTCGCAGTTTACAGACGACTCGATCACGAAGAGCAAAGTTAATGCTAGTATTTGGAGCTGGTATTCTCACTTCCGTATGCTCAATCATGCGCGCGCAATCGATTAATCAGGTCAGAAAAGACGGCAATAATTGGGGTCTCGTTGCATGGGGTTTAGGAGAGATGAACAGTGGGGTGAGTCTCCTTCCCCCGGACACCCAAAGACTCATTGCGGGAAACTGATCGTCTCGTCAAATGCTAGATCATTTGTTGCTGTCTACCAAGCTTCAAAGCGCTTCATAAGCACTTTTACCCGAAGCAGAAAAATCCTTCGACGTACTATCCAAACTCTTACCCCTTGCATGTAGTCACGCCGAAGAGATCTCAAGCCGTCGACGAGGGACGTAATCAACGCACAGCTGGGCGGAAACAGTCTCTAGAATCTCAGCGGCACATCCTTCAGCACAACAATGGTCCGCACGATGGCATACTCTGGAAAGTTGAATACCAAGTTGAGTTCGGCCTGATCAGCAACCGCAACTTGCCAGAGGCGCATCAGGTTCCGTGGAATCCCGTCGATGATAGTCAGGCGGAAAACAGAGCATTGCAAGCAGTTTCGACAGTTTATGTCGCCAAAAAGTCATGACGGGCGGCGCATCATTCTTCCGCGGGAGTGAAAATGCGCATGTCTTCGGAAGCTAACGTTACTATCGCGACAGGAAGAAAATGGGGAGGACTCGAGGCCATCTGAGGAGACTCTGAGACAGGTCATCTAGAGTTTATATTGAGGCTTTATCGATCGGCATGCTCTCACATTTCTTCTTTCGTACGGCAAGACGATCTACTGTGCTCCATAGCCTGGATGTGCGTATCTCATTCTGTCGCATCGTGATGCGCCCGCAGAGAACTACCTCCATCCCAACAAATCAAGAAACGTCCCGGGCCCCCTCAAGGTGTTGTGAGATGCTCTACTGTTTCGGTCGTGGCCTTCCAGGGTAGCTATAGATAGGCGCAACCTTACTGGCATTTATGAGCTCCTCGTCGAACGGAAACATGCACTCTTCGGGAAGCTGGATATCGTCTTCGAATGCGTGTCAGCATGTCCCAATTCTCGTTTGAGGCGAGATGCGTACATCGGGTTTTTTCGATGAATCCATCAACATTTCTTTGGTCCGCTGATGGAGAGCTTTTGGGTAATGTCTTTTCGCAGACTTTGGGTCTTTGTCTGTTGAGACGAATTTTGGACGCCATAACGGCCGAGCCGATGTATGTTATATATCGGTGCTTTCGAACGAATGGAGAGGATCCGGGCTCGTACGCATAAGATTTGTCATCTCCCTGCAAGACTGCGAAGAGACGAGTCGTTATATTCTACCATCGGTCAAAACGCTTCCTCGGAGGAACCCCCGTTTATAGTCAGCTGCACCGACAGGATATCCATTTTCAGCAAATAGCCCGCATGTGATGGAGCCTTTCCATCGGACGCATGAACCCAGCACGAGACTCTCGAAGAAGTGTCGGCCGAGACTTGAGCCCCTTGGTTCTAGAACGATCCTTTCGCATCGTGCCGCGGTCGAGAGTACTGAACTCGGTCCCGACGCTTGACTCTGCGAGGAAGCGTCCAAGGCTTGCTCTCTTTTGGATTTGGATGGCATGCAAACGAATCGGTCGAGGACCGGCTGTGTCGTTTGTGAAAGCGGCCGAGAGGCCCGCTGAAAGCCGCAAAAGTGACACGTCATTGTTCGAAAGAGTCGGTCCAATGCATCTTGTGTATGCTTCCAAGCAGGGATACACGTTTCTACTTGTAAACAATCAATACCAATACCCAAATGATGCAAGTTCAGGCGCAAAACACCTCGTAGTCAAAGTCGATGCGCGCAGTTGCCTCTCCAGTTCAACCACGTGCTGCATATTTTGCACCCCCTGTTTCAAAGAACAGTCGCAAGTCTTTGGTATATGCACCGCTTCCACGTCGACCCTGTTCTCATCCGAGAAGCTTACGGGTCCTATCAGACAAGGGGACACCGCCCGTCAGGTAGTCTTCGATGTTGGCTTCTGCTCTTCTAAAATCCCAATCGCCCGCACCAGCCGATCCACAGAACTCCAGGCAAACGTCAGCCCGTTTCAGAAAAGGCATATGCTCTCGTAGTGACGTGAACGTAGCTGTGTGAGAATGCTGACCCAAACGATACTCCGCTCGGTCGAAGAGCAAGGCGAACACCATCATGCGCTCGACTCCGGCGAGAAGTCTATGGGACTCATGGTCGACATCCAAAAGGTATCCCAAAAGCAAACATCTCAGCGCTAGGCTACGCTCTTCTCTCTGTATTTCGAGGAAACGCATCAACGCGGAACGCCTCTCGAAGACAAAGATGTTTGCGGAGAACGGGATGAGCCGTGCTTCCAAGTAGACTTGCCGACACACTATGAGCAAGTCGAGAGGAAGACTCTTCCCCCTGTGACATTCGGGGTGATATGCGTAAGCGGCAACAAATTTCTGACGCGTTGGTGAGCTTTTTATCAGGTCGCGTCGCGTACAAAACCGACCAGGCTTCCGGCACAGCTGAACGGTACTTCCGTCTCGGGACACATGTAACCAGTGGGTTCCCAAGGCAAGTTCATAGATCTGATTCCGCAGTTCGCCGGGCAACATCAGAAGTGGTGAATCTATCTTCGAGTTAGAATAGAAAGAGGGCCTACCAGTGATTCACGACTTACCATTTTGATCGGTGGGTATCCCGGGCCCTTTCTGGTCCATCGTGCAGGCCGCGCGAGGTTGAGTGATTTGACGAGGATACACCCACTGATTCACCAGAGGAGAAAGCCTGTTCTGGACTGTATCCGGGAGTCTTATGAGATGAAATCGCCTCTCAGAAAGATGGTGTATACGTTGGATCTCACATCCAATTCCAGTTTCGGTTGGCACAAATCATCATTCTTGCTACGAACTGATATTCTTGAATGTACCACCATCACCATCCTGTGACTGGTTCAAGTTCCACATGGTCTGAGATATGCCTGAGGAAGGTTTCCTCGGCCGAAAATGCAAAAGTTCCGGTGGGGTAGATCAATCCCCGTCTGCTTTTTCCAGTGGGCGCAACGCTTCAGAGTCAGCCTCGTCCAGTTCACTAGTACTGCATATGGCACAATGAGTTGTTGCCAATCGTTGAACTACAGGAACATGATTGTCCTTGTACCAAACTACCTTGTAGTAACTGGTACAGTAGGTTGTAGTACCGGCTTCACCGTACAAACTCTTTCCGATTGTCAGTCCCGCCTGTGTTGGTCGGCCGGGGGTTGTAACCATGATGTCCTATTGGCTCGGCTGCATCTTCAAAAGAGTGCAAGGATGGAGCCGATTCTGCAAAGTACTGTAGCTCCGTGACAACTCATTCCAGGCAAAAGCACATGGAGGACCTGGAATCGACCACTTTCGTGCAGCATGACGCGGAAGGCCCTCTCAACTGCCAATTTGATAGACTCGGGCTTGTCGATGCATGTCAACCAGGGTGATCGCGTGATATTACGACAGCGCATATCTCTTGGTACGCGGTGTCGTAAATCTATAAAGCCAGATCCTAGTTTTGGAGTTCTCTGTTCTCGCCGATTAAACTATATCCACGATGTTGCAATTACGAACAGTGAAAATGTTACTGCTAACTCTCTTGATCCCCTTGACTCATATGGGCGTCGCCACTGTTGCATGCACAACTAACATCTTCGCTAATGAAACGCAGCACGTTCCGTATCACATTGTTGTCAGAAACTACTGCGAACCTCGCAATGGACAAACATATCTGCACTTCCATGCCACATCAGGGACCGTTCAGCCAGCGCAACAAAATGTTGCTCCAATCAAGTATTCTGCGGATGGAACAACCCAAGAGTTGACCTTGGCCATGGCAACCGATCAGGCTAGTAAATTCAACTTCATGTTTCCGGAAAATGCGACAAAGTCAACATGGCGGATCTGGTGGGATACAATTGAGGACAACTCCGGCTCGAGAAGCCAAACATTACTCGAGGGAACTTGCGAGGCCGATCGGACTGACCAAACAGGCAAAACACTCAATTGCTGGATCAACGGCAGTAACGTCGATGGATTGAGCAGCAGTGTGAGGGTAGACTTTACTAATGATACATTTCCCCCAATTATAGTCAAGCCACCCAACGGATGGCAGTGTCCCGAGCGGAACAGACCCCCAGCAAATGTGGAAAGCGCACTTTCGTTTCTCCCTCAAGGCCAGGCTTGCGTGTCAAACTGTTCACTGCTCGACACCAATCAAACTTGTTGCCGGGGCCCTTATGATACACCTGAGACTTGCGGTGGCGACCCAAGTCCCGCCATAAAGATTGCCGCTCAAGAAGCCTATTCGTTCGCATACGACGACGACACGCCTTATTTCAACGGTGTTTCAACGGTAAGGCCTCTTAGAGCACACAACTTTGCAACGGGCGCAACAATATGTGAAGTCTCTCTTTGTTACTGATTCCCTAAGCGCGGTAGGTAAAATTTAGCCAAAGCGCTCCAAACATAAGACCCCAAACGTACTACCAGATAGATCCCATAAAATGTTCAGTCAGACTTGTGTACCAAAGCTTACCAACCTGGACAGTGCGCCTTGCGTAGCGTGCGATGTCCGCCGATGCCACTACTAAATTTACTGACTGTGATCCGGACGGCAATAATCTCGAATCGTGCCATTATGACAGATATGTACCACACAAAACCTACCTGCAGTGAGCTTGATATGATCTCAGGATGTCAGTTGTTGCATGATTTTCTTACTTCTCTTACTTGTGATATTGCTGTAGTGATGTCAGCTGAGCCTGCATGTCACTTTTTGAACCGGGTACAGTGCTTTGCAGAATCGGCTTGACTGTACAAACACATTAACTTACAGTTGTCAGTATCGCCTGTGCTAGCCGCAGAGAGTACACCGACAGTCCATTATGTCCATTATGTTCATTACGTCATGTCATGTTCATCAATCCGACATGACATGAACATAGGATGTCTGAATATGAACATGTTCATTATGTCCAA
>Ga0265797_10005251_pt1 | contig 19030 bp, 22 predicted proteins | sample P2T30metagenome_FD_192433 | JGI IMG/M metagenome (GOLD analysis project Ga0265797, IMG submission 192433) | Plant litter microbial communities from East Loma Ridge, Irvine, California - P2 T30 | ecosystem: Environmental > Terrestrial > Plant litter > Unclassified | place: USA: California... | reverse complement strand
CATCCACGTACTTGTTGAAGTGCTTGTTGCCTAGTCGTGGTTCGCCGAAGGTGGTCACATGGGGTTCCCATCCACGAGCCTTGAAGTCTAGCCCGGCGAGAGTTGCTATAGCACCGCCCAAAGAGTGTCCCACCAAGACCAGCTTGTAGTCGGGATACTTCTCCATAGCCTTGGACACATGTGGCAGGACCACCTTGCGTGTGTTGAGCCAGGAGGAATAGAAGCCCGTGTGGACAGTACAGTTATCGCACTTTGGCGGCTCCGCGGGTGGCGCATCGTCATCTACGTCTAGCACAGGCGCGATGAAGTCTGAAGTATCGTCGTCATCGTCGCCAGGGTATGGAACGTATTCTTGCGGGATAGTGGAAAGGTCCGCGATGGTGTTGGCGACAGAGTAGGTGCCTCGGAAGGCGAGGATCAGGCGCGGGTTGGTACGAGAATGCGAGAGCGCGATATAACCGCAGGAGTCAGACAGGAAAGGACCAGTATTCCATGCCTGTATATATCAGCACCTCATGCGACACATTGCTGGATGCAGCGACGTACCGTGACCAACTCGAACGTCTCAAAGTCGCGGTCTCCACAGCGGCTGGCGCATTTGAACGGCTTCTGGATGCCCAAGCCCGCTGTGCCTACACAGTAGGATATGTCGACAATGCGCGCGAGTTCTTCGAGTTCCCAGAAGAGGGCCTGCGAGATCAGCGTGGTGTCATTGCCGCGGAGTAGGGGCTGCTGCGTCGCATCGCCTCTACCGCGGGCGACGAAGGATGCGCAGAGCACAAAAGAAGACAGGAACAGGCCGCGTAAGATGCCCATCAGTAATGTCGGTTCACATATCCACAGGCTGGGCGGTATTGGAGGATGGGCTTGGTGGTGAGGTCAGAGGGACGGATGTGAACTAGTCGCGTGAATCGGCTGCGTGTGAAGCGTCCCGAGGTCACCAGGGGATAACAAGGTTTGTCCCGTATGCCGCCTGCACACAAGCTGTGATGCTATGAATAACACTCGACGTAGATAACTATCCCATATGGCTTGCTATCGAATTGTTAAAGCCCAATGCAGTGCAGCCGTCGGGTGAACACGAATTCCGGTATGCCCAGTGGCGTCAGCGCCGAGGGTCCCAAGCCAGCGCCAAGAACGGAAGGCACTCTGTTCGCGCTTTCCCGAACCTTGGAAGCTAGTGACATCATAGGGTGAAACGAAAGCAACAAATGGGTGGTTCATATTTGCAGGCTACGGGCTGCACGCTGCTGACACAATACCACCCTTTCCCTCCCCCCAAGATACGCCGACGCGTACAAGACACACGCTCACCCGTTGGCATCCGGACAAGACGCGACCGACTTCTCTTGTCTCCGCCGCATCCGCACTTTTCTCCTGGGCACTCCATCGTGCCACCGCTGCCACACAATGGCCACCGAGCAATCATCAACAGAGCCCTTGAGGCCCGTGACGCCTGCCGCCGATGCATCACGACCGACGACGGCCGGCCAGGCCGACACGCTGCCCGTCCCCGGCGTACAGGTCGACGGCGTGAGCGACGATGAACGAGAGCCGCGCAGCACGACGGCCGCCAGCAACGACGCCAACCTCACCCCAAGCGCACAACCAAGCCGCGCCCCGTCGCCCAATCCCCACGCCCAGTTTCCCCACACGCAGGTCACGTACGAAGACCCGGACTTCACCCGCCCGCCGCCGCTCAACTACACGCTGCGCACGCGCAAGAAGTCCATCTTCTGGTTCTGGACCCTCATCATCCTCGACTGCGTCTTCATGCCCATCGGCCTCTACTTTGGCATGTGGTATGGCCTGACGCGCGACCAATTGTCCGCCAACGCCGTCTTCAGTATCAGCACCGCCTTGCTCGGAACCGTGTCGATTGTCGAGTACTTCATCCGCTTCCACAGGCTATGGAAGAAGGGCTCCAGTTGTAGGGTCATTGGTGCGCAGAGATGGTACCTCGACTGGTTCCACTGGAACTTGTCGGTTGGTTGGTTCTTTGTTATGATTGAACTTATTGCGTAGGTCCTCTTTCCATCTCGAGTGTGCCCAGCTAACAGCTCGCAGTGGCACATGTCCTCATGACCCGCCCATCCGTGTCCTCGCCATGCCAGCCCCGACCATGATGTTTGCCATCGGTTGCGAACTCCTCCTCGTGGACATTCTGCGCATCATGAAAGTACCCGCACCGTGCCGTATCTCCTCGCTACCCCAGGGCGCGCCTCTCCGTCCGGGTATCTACGCGTACATTGAAGACATTTGCGCTGTCGACGGATCCGGTGGTACCGAGTTCCGCCAGCGATTGAACCTCCGTTACCAGGCCAGCAAGGGCTTCCGCACAATGCTTCACCGCTTGACATTGTTCTGGGCCATTGGCGCCATCGTCACAGCCGTGGTTTGCACAGCTATCATCTTCACTATCCAGCGAGACGCTGCTTACGTTGTACGTAATTCCCTTCTCCGCATGGCCTCTTCATTACTAACACCGTTCAGGTTGGCTGGGTTCTCCCCTTCCTCTGGGCCGGTATCTGGACCGCCATCACCATCCCCTGGGTCCAACGTGAACTCAAGAAAGAGTACGAAGAGTGGACCACGGCCAACTTCAAGGCCTAGACGGCTTAGATTCCCTTTTTCTTATCATGTACAATACACATATATCACTAGGATGCAAACCGAGACAGGAGTTCTGCTACATTGGCGATGGCGTTCGCGGGTTCACATTGGAATTGGGCCGTGTTGATACATTAGATACCACCTTTTTTCGCGCAAAATACCAGTATCGCATTTTCCACGTCGTAATTTTCATTCATCTTGTGTATCTTCGCGTATGTGGTATGTACAACATACCTCATCGCATCCACTTACCCACTCTACTCCACTCACACACTTCCAACTATCCAACCCACAGCCGCAGCGTGCGTACACGTTACATCGACAAAGCCTATGCAAACCGTTGACATCACGACATTCGATCAATGGAATCAGCCCCTGTTTCGAATGTGGTTGATCAATCGTACGAGTAGTGCGTTTTGGGTGAGATAACTCGTACAATTCGGCTGATAACATGAGCTAAGCTTTTGGTTGATGACATCGTCCAAGGTTTTATGATGCATGGATCCACTTCCCGCGTCTTTCTTGATGCGGGTTAGGGTGCTTGGTAGTTGGACGTGGCAGTTATTTCCGGTATGTGACGGACATGGTATTGGACATGATGGGTTTCTTAGGTTTACGTCGGGTGCACGATGTTGTGTAGATACCTGTCATCGCGATGGTTAATCGTCGTTGTATACGAAATGTCGCGTCGCGTCACTATCTTCAACGATGGTCTCCAGCAAATCGGGTATCAGTTGTACAGCTGTCCTCCATCTACTCTTCCATCGCGTCCTCTCCATTTGTCTTGATCTCTTGCTTCGTACTCTTATCCCCCTTGACGCCCAGTCTAACGACTTCCACATCCCAGCTCTCCATATCGACCAGCACAATCTTGCCTGAGGTCCTGAACTTGGGTACGCTAACAAGCAATACCTTTTCTCCAGCAGGACCTTCAATGACTCTCTTCTCAAACTTCTTCTGGCAGCCGGCAAAGTACATGTGCGGGCACTCTTTCAGCATCAAAGGATCCTCGTCTTGGAACGGGTAGCACCATAGCGTATCCGGGGCGGTAGGGGCTACGCAGCGCCACCGCAGCATCATCTCCATAGCCTCTGTCGGTTTTACGCGCTTAACGTATTTGAGCAGGTCTAGGACTGTTTGGCCTCCGGTGCCTAATACGCGGTATCCGTCGATGTCGCCTAACCAAGGGTTTGTGACTGCGTCGAAGCCGTTGAGGGTTGTGTTCGTCTCTATTGGGGGTTCGGCGTAGAGGCGTGTCTTGGGAAAGAGTGCGGGGTGTAGAGGTTGTTGCGGTAGGGCGACGTTGGAAGGATCCGAGGCTCCTGGGAGCATGGTGATGGGGAGCGAGGGAAGGATTTCGCAGAGGAACTCATCGAGGCGCGTGGTAGGTGCTGCGTTGTAGGATGAGGCATCGTATCCGTAGTGTCTTGCAGCGCTCTTCTTCGCGGCAAAGTCTTCTCTTGAGAGGATTGGAGAACCCTTTGCGAGTGAGCCACCCGCTATCACGAGTCGTGTTATTTTCGAGGCCTCGGCCTGTGTAGCTGGATCTGCAGCTTCGCCAGTCAGGTATTCCACCAGTAGATCCAGGGAGACCTCATCGTCGTCTGCGCCAGTCAATTCCAGACCTGAGACTAGGGCTATCTTTCCAGCCCTTTCCCGTTTTGGCGCCTTCTGCTTCTGCTTTGACAGCGCAACGTCGTCACGCTCCCACCGCGGTGGTTGTCTCGGTAGATCTGCGCATTGGGTTGCAATGACCATGAATGTGCCGTCTGCTTCCTCCGTACCCAGTGCCGCTAATATGCATCCCGTTACAAAATGTTGGTGAAGAGGCTCGCCTGTAACTCTGAGACGACCGGACTCGTCTTCCAGCATCATCTCGTCGGCGCCGGAGGAGGATACGTAGGTTTCGCGATGAGGGGGGTCCGCTATCCAATGCTGTCGATTATCAGAAATGATCTTTTGTGCGTTCGCGAAGGGGACCGTACATCTTTCTCAATGTCGTTCAACACGTTGGGCTTCTCGGCCATCTCCATGTATACTGTCCCTACCACCCAACAAAGCTCACCTTGCCTTACATCCAGCACTCGTTCAACGAAGGTTGCTTTTTGCCCGCCTAGCTTTTATGATGTTAGAATTCCTTTATCCCGTGAAGTGTGTATCCCCACTCCCACAGCTTGTTATTGCATACCTCGAAGTCGTTCCATGCATCCTCAGCTCTCTGTTTGACCGTCTTCTTCAATTGCATTAACCGCAAAAAGTACATATCGGCGAATTGTTGCGAATAGTGGCGCTCGGTGCCCGGTGGTAGTACGAAGTCGTGTAGTGGGTTGTACGCCGAATGGTTTCGAGACGGTGCGGGCGGCGCATCCTCACTGTTGCGGTCAGTATTGGGCTTCAAGGTGAATACAGGCCACGTACAAAGGCTCGCCATTGAGCAGCTCATCATTTGATTCGGTCATTGTAGTGGTGAAGTAACTGTGTTGGAGACGTGGGTGCGCTTGTAAAGTTCCAAAGTTGCAGATCGCGGAAGTCGCGTCGCGCGTCATTCACGCCATCCGGAAGGGGAAGTTTAAGAGCCCCACTCTACTTACACCTTGCACCGCGCAACATCTTGTGGAAGTCTTTGACCTCGCACAAGGAACAATTGAACGATTGCGCTGCAGTTCACACTAGAAAAATACTGTCCTCCATAGAATCTGAAGGTAATGTATACTTCTTCATTATTTAGTTATGTTATCATCTATAGGTAGTGCAGATGGCTATCCTATCAGTGTATCTGCCTCGTCTCTTCGTAGACTGTTAGCCGTCGACCATTTCCAGGCCTCGACCATTGCTATACACGAGTCTAGTCTATACATCTGACCGCATCCGTCTATGCCGATTGTATGTTGCGCCGAAAATGCTAACGATCTCGTCCCGAGACCCTTGGTGCCGTAGTAACGCCGTTCCCATATGCGCCAATGTTGAACCCGAATCGATTAAGGGTGGTTGAAAGAAGGAGTAAAGTCGAGCAAGCGTGCTGTCAACATCTATAGCATCTGGGATCTCGTTAGCATGTTGTTCTAGCATAGGTTTAAAGGTGTATGAGACTTACGAGAGCAACACCGCCAGCGACGATAAGTCCAAGGGCTGAGCCGCCGAGGTTTGAGGCTCCACCAGTGAAGGGGAGAGTTGAGGTTGGGCTGGCTCCAGTAGGTTGAGCAGCACCAGTGCCCGTAGGGTAGTAAGCGGAAGATGTGGCAGTGCCGTTCATGGGAACGTAGGTGGCAGTTGTGGTGGCGGCGAGCGCAGCAACGATGGAGATGATGGAGAACTGCATCTTGATCTAATTGTGTGAAGGGTTGCTGTTGAACTGGGTATAGATTGAAAGTCTGGAGAGCGACGATGGACTTTGATAGTAGACTGGATGAGATGTTTGTTGGATGACAGTTTGGTAGAGCGTACCACAGCCGTGTTTATATCATCCAAGCCTCCGTCCACAATTACACCAGCTGCCAGCGCCTTCTAGCCATCTCCACAAGCCTACGTACACCGGCCGCAAACAAATCCACATCCCAGCCCTCCGTCACCCAGCCTTACAAAGCCCCTTGGATCCATCGTAACGGGCGATGAGCCAGTAGCACGAGCCTGGACGCAGGGTCACCCAGCCGACGGAGAGGGCGTTAGCTGTCAAAAGGCTGGGTGTTGCGCAATTCGGCGGGTCCGCGTGGCATGAAAGCAGGCTGGAGCGCTATTTTTGGCTGCGCCCCAGCCACACCCATCTCAGATCGCGGCTCTGCGGGTTTCGCCTCATCCCTTCTCACTCTTCTCATTCGTCGCCGTTTGACACTGGCCGACAATGTGTCGGTAAAAATTCTCTCCTTCGTGGGCAAGTCTGTTGGCGTCATTACTACCTAGGCAGCAATTGAAAGTGCGTCGAGTTGCGAGGTTGCGGCGCCGCCGTTGCGTAGCACCCAGGTAGCCGCCCCGTGCCGAACGCAACGGGAACTCTGGGACCACTTCACCAAGATCTCCATCGAGGTGCCAACGCCGGTACGTTTCGCAAGAGAGTTTGCTAAGCACGATTGCGCAAACTGTTGGTTCTACTTCATTGGATTACCTACGTGCACCACCTGGGCCGCGTCCACTGCTCATGTCCGCTCCCTGCACGCCGGCCGGCTGGACCTAACGGTCGAGAATCCTTGAATGTTCAAAATACTTCCGAAGAGCTATATCAATGGCAAATATGAGCCTCGCGCTGGTTTACATTGCGTACGCAAAGGTAAATTGGGCCCCACATGGAAAGGAGAAGGTGCAGATTGAGGCAATTTCAAACCACTCTTTCCGCCCCAGTCTACCGGAGATGACGCAGACTGGCAATATCTTGTTTACTGTTTTAACTCTACGTTGAAGCATGCATCCGGTTCGTTTACCTCAATACGGCCAGCTCCTCGATGCTCTGATCGTACCGGTGTTGCACCGCAATATCCCATATAGTATCCCAATCCGCACACTGATGAGATGTACCCCAGCCGTTGAATCCAAATTCGTCGGGAACAACAGAATGCTCCAAAGACAAATCTCCTGCGCACATGATAGCCTTGAGTAGCAGTGTTAGCAATCGCATCTCTCCCTGGAACATGACGATGCGGATAGTCTCACCTGACGAAGATAGTCGAAGCAATGGTTTACATGCGACTCTGGCGAGAAGGTCGCCCTCTTACGTATTCCAGTAGCAGTTTCATTCATGAAACCTTCTAGTATACCGAGTCGCACTCGAACGGAGTCCTACGATCGTCAGCTAACAGTCGTGGTAGTAGCTGCGCAAGACTGACCAGGCAATGTAGCTGATGGAACATCGACATAGAATAGACTTCCGAGCCAGAGACGTTTCGATTCTTGTAGCTCGACGGTAGCTGGTAGCTCGACGGATCGGCTACAGAGATGATGCCATCGTCAACTGTGAGATACCAGTCAGTCCTTGCTGTCGGATCTCACACCGGGGTGATAATACTGGGCATGAGAGCCGCCCATGCGGGCTCTCCCGCATCTTTGGCGGTATAGTGGAACTTTGGATCCACATCAAAAGTAACGATGCGGGATGGCACTGGAGAACTTTGTCAGAATAGCTTTTCATCAAACCTCTGTTTGCTGCGACACATACCTGGCGGGAATGGCAACAAGCTCACCACATGGTTACCGTAATTCGAGTGCCTCTGCCCCAGAAACCAAGCCAGGCTACCGAAAGTCGCCATCCAGAGAACGAGGGAAGCACAGAAGAGGTTCCTGTACGAGAAGGACTGAGCGAGAGTGCGCGGCGGCAAACAAGACAACTCTGTCTTATCGTTTGGACTCTCAAGGGAAACATCGTCCGACAGACGAGCGTAAGCCATCACTGTCTTTCCTGTTAACTTCCCAACTCCAATCTCAGTTATCCAGTCTCACAAAGTTCAAAGTGTTAATCCAGTTGTTCTGATGCGCTGTGCGCCTTTTCGCTACCACAATCTCGCAACTAGACCCCTCTTCAGCTTTTTGGCTCCAGCGGTTCAGCAATACATCATGACTCTGATCATGTCAAAGTGCCTACTGCGCACGTATACTAGTGGTGGTCGGGTGTAAGCTGACACACACCTGACGGCTTCTTCCTCCGCAACCCGCCATAAGCTATCGCACCTATGTACGGCAACCTTCCTAATCAGCATAACCTTCTTCCTGGGATACGGTAGACGTGCAGTAAAATGCCATCAGCAATGGTCACGAGCGGTTGTACCCGCCAACCCCAGCCTGCGAGCGGCCCGTACCTTCTGCTTTGCACGCAGTTTAGGCTATATCGATGCTGACTACGGGTGTGAAGCGTCGTACTACTGCTTGAAACAGTAAAGTTGAGATGGTGGGGGAGGGTGTCAATTATCAACTTTTGCTCGTGGCGTTGGCTAGGTTCAATCGAGGTGGTGATAGTCAATGATGGGTGCAGGCGCCGCTTTTAGTCGTTGACATCTTTTGCTTCAAGAATTGTATTTCCTTGTAGATGCTAGACATCTGCTGGGCTTTGTTGTGTATGGTCGTGGCTTGTACCTGGATACGTGGGCAAATTTCTCAGTACATAACTTACCTACTGAGTTACGAAGAGAGGAAAGACTGGAAAGTAGTGGCGATAAGATGAATGCTAGTTGGACACTAATATAGGTCCTAGTGTGGTGGTCCTGCGGAGAAGAATATCCAGCACTAGTCAGTGTCACATTTCGCTACTAAGATCCAACGCGTCCAAGTGGTCATTGTGAGAAGGCAATTGCGTATAAGCTAAGCTTGGAAAGCTTGGTTGATTCAAGTCTAACGCTCACTTGCATGTCCATACTGTTAGCTGCGTACATCCGGTGTTGGCTTACGGCAGAGACTACAACTTCATTCGACGATCCGTGTCGACGAGCGAAAGGCTGAGTGCTCTTTCTGCAAGCTCTACTGCGATGAGCTTCTCGTAAAGGCAAGCAAGCTAAAGAGAGGGGGTTGACGCGTTGCATGGAGATGGTGGGTAGGCAGTGGAATCTACTAGCAGTGTGTGTGCAACTCTGCCTCTATTCGGGAAATGCTACTCTACTCCAGTCTGAGATCGACTCACCGACAACCCGAAACCTCTTCGTGTGTATGCAGAAAGACCACAAGTCTATATGCAGCGTCAGCAGATGAACACTTCGTCGGCATCGCGGTCCGTTTTGGAAGAGCAGCACGCTCAGTACGACGACCTTGTAGATTTTGATGAGCTTCAGCATCTATATAAGCCGTAGGTGATGGCATCTAGCTCGTTAACAAGCTCGCAGATTCACTCACAAACTTACCAACTTCCCATCGTTTTCCTCAAAACACATACATCAACACCATGCAGTTCACCACTCTCGGTCTCCCCCTCATCGCCCTCCTGTCTTTCGGAAGCGCTGCTCCCAGTGAGCTTCGCGACCGCAGTCCTGCTCCAGTCTCGAACCTCATCCAGTACCCCGCTGACCACAGCATCGATATGGTCAAGCGCGCGCATCTGGAGGCTCGATGCGACGTTAGTTGCCCTTGCAGCTGGTGCGGCATGACCATCTGCTGCGAGTGTACCTGCTAGACGTCGATGGATTAATGGCCTGGGTAAGTACTCTGTCAGTTATTGAGCATCCAAGTTGGACTAAGGCTTCGTGCGTCCATAGGCGGTATGACTGCTCAAGTCCTGCCCCTGAGGACATTGGATAAAGATCATTGCAGGATTACGAGAGGCCGGTCATTCGTTTACATAAATTTGGCAATTCAATGGTTCAAGACCTCATATGTACTCTTTACATGATCAATGCGTGTGCTTGCAATGCTCGTCTGTCCCTGTCTGGCAAAGCGAATGCGAAATCTTTGGATGCCACCTGGATGCTCCCTCAAAGGCGTATAGCCACGTCAGATGCTAGATGCCAGGGGCCGTGAGTATGGTTCGGCTGATGTACCCTTAAGACCTGTGCTTGTTCGATCACGCATGCAGCCCACTGTAACGAGATGACAGCAAATCCCCGAGCTATGTAATGACAGGTATCGGTACATACCTCAAAGAGAGCCTGGCAATGCGACACTTGATCTTGCCCGCTGAGACAGGCAGGTGCATGAACACATCAGCCTTGGCTTGTCGAGACGCTCTGGCAGGGTCCCGCTGGCAGAAATTTTCCGCGTCGACGCCTCATCCATCCTATCTGCTGCAGCACGTGACACCTGCCTTCACCGATCAAGCAGGAATGGAGAAGACGCGATTAAGCTCAAAATCCAAACGTCTAGCGTCCGTCTATGCGCAGCCGATGACGTCGGTTGTGGTATTACACGTGGCGTGGTGCGGCGCAGAAGCCGGGAGAAGTCGTGCGGTCCCACGTCTCTTGCAGGAATCGCGCATGAGGAACTAAGTCGACAGCTACATGTCCGACTTGCATATCCTTGTAAGGCGCGTATTGTGGGCCTCCCGAGGATTCTCCAAGGTTTGCATTGCTGTATGCACGTGCATTGTGGCGTCGATTGGGCTAGCGTAATATAATCTGTACGACACGTCACTCTGACAGTCATCAACAGCCACCACTTCCAGCAGTTCGGAAGCGTTCCATGAACAACACAACGACTGCCAGCGCAGAGCAGATGAAGATTGAGGGTGTGCTAACCCCGCCTTGAGCCTCGTGTTGTAGATCGACTCAGCTGCGCCTTCCGCTTCAAGCGCGCACAAGCGAATACCGAACAAGTGCCGTGTTGAAGAGTTGGCTAGCGTTCAGCGTGTCGGAGGGTTTGCGAGTACACCAAACCCATGGCCATAGCACGAACATCCAGGAACCGGACAGCCTGCAGAAGTGTGATGTGATATGGGCTGCATTCGATGCACGAACCTGGTGATCCTAGGGCTGAGCGGTTCACGCCAGGAACACATTCATTGATCTTGACACGCCGTTCTAGGCAATCGCATATGCCACCTCACCTCACTCATGTGGGTCCAGTTGGAGCCATGAGCTACCCTAATCCCACGTTCTTTCGCTTAACGTTGCATTGCTGCGTATGCGACCTTTGCAGCTTCAGCACGCGGAGCATGCTGTCTAAGATGACGCGCTTTGAGATGGCATCTACAGATACGGTACGGAATCGGCACGGCCCTTTATTCATCTAACCGTAAGCGGGCCGAACGCCGATGGAACTATGGGCCAATCTGCGAGACACATCTGGCATTGCATCGGGGCCTTGAGAAACTAGCATGGCAGCATCTCTCGTCGTCCTCCAGCTGCCAGCACATCGCTTGAACCAAGCTTAACAAGGTAGACATACTCACCACCAAAATTTATCCGTACCAGCTCATTGGTCTCTACATCCCAAACTTGTGGTGCCGAAAACACGCAGCAATCCGTCGTAGTGTCTGTACCGGGTTCTGGCGGTTGGAGTTTCTGCCTTGCCGCGTTCTCTTCTCGCTACCCCCGCAGTTGCTCGCTGAATGATGTTTCTGCCGGCCAATTATGGCGGAAATAGGCCTGCCAACGCAGCATAGTATCAGCTTCATGCTTTGTTCCCAAGCACATATGTGGTACGGCGGCTGCAGGCTGAATCTTTTTGAGATGGCCTTGTGGCAAAAGCGCTGGCCGGCCCTTACAGGATACCGAAAGTGAGGCTCTAATGTTTATGCCGGACTATAAACAGACGAGGAGATATGCTAGAGCGAGTGTTCTTTCCAGCCTTCGCACACGCAGTTGATCCTCCAGATCCCCACTCACGAGTCACTACCCCACACCAAATCCCTCGACAGCATCGCATTTTCATCCTTTCCCCCAAACCCATCTCGCACAATGGCGGCACCAGAGAGTTACGTTCAGAAGCTTCAGCGTGCGCAGACCACTGTCCCTGTGAGGGCCCAGCTAAACTTCCCAGACTACTGCGCCACGAACCAGATCGCCCAACCTCAGTTCCAAGATTACAGCGACCCACGAGGTATGCAGCCGTCCGCTCTACATGTTGCCCCACCATTCTCGACTCTGACTGACTCTCCTATCAGGTATACGGACAGCCTGGTCCAGCAGTGTCTTCGTACACGGTCGCGAATACCGAGCCCACCTCTGGCGAGACTACCGCTACCTCGAACAGTCCCGAGAAGAAGCCGCCGAAGTCGCTTGGAAAGCACTCAACTCCGCTCCTCCTCCTACGAGCACCGTGGTCCAGACGCAATACACCCGTGCCTACACGACATCTCGATAACTCTTCGGTCGCTTTCGCATAAAACAACAACAAGACTCAGGGGTAAAGGGCACTCCGGACTGCGCACTCGTCAGGAGACCACCCCCTGAAGGCTCTTTTGCTCAGACGCACTATCACTATGCGCTTACCACACATATTGTCTCTCGACCGACTTTTGCTGCGACCTATCTTCTTCTGATAGCTGGTTCTATACCCTTTTCTCTTTTGCGCTAGGTCTCTACCCTTCTTCAGCAACACCAACCCGTCGCGGTGTGTACTTCATTGTACCACACTGTGTACGGTATGGTTCCTGACCGCCCCGTTCCTTGTTCGGTCTTATACTGTATCTTATTTCGTTGGAGGTTTTTTGTCATTTTAGTAAGCGATCAATCGGGGCTTGGGCTATCTGGTTGTTGAGCATCGCCGCCAAACTGCCAGTCTCACAGCCTCCTTTCCCCCTTTTGAAGAACGGATGTAACTACGCACTATCATTCAGCAGCCGTGTTCCACTAAATCCACACTAAATCACAAAAAGAGCTCACGCGTGTCTGCTTGTTGCTAACTGGAGAATGTGCCTCGAGTAAGTTCAGGCACACAAATTGGGACCCTCACTGCCTACTTCGGAGGCGATACAGACAGTTTGTATGTACTTTCGAAAGACCGAATAGTGCTATGGGTTATGCTCTTTGCTTTCTGTTGTGGAACTTCCGCTTGGACAATATATTAGAGCAATCTCTGTGCTATGACACCAGCTTCGACCAAGCTAAATATTGCTCGAACACTTGAAGTAGGCACGGTACAGGCAATATGCGATGAGCACCGAAACATATCACGCCAATAGTTCTAACAGCTCCCCAGCCCCTAAATACTACACATCCATGGAAATTGTTCCAACTAGTATAGCCTCTTTCAGCTTTAGCCATCGCCATATGAGGATGTCTACCTCATTAGAAAGTCACATAAATGTGGGTCAGTACCGAGTGTAAGCTATCACTTGGCTTTCGAGGAACTACTGCACAGTAAGTCAACACTGTTGATGCTTCTTCCTTAACCAAATTACCGCATGTCTTCGTCAAGTACGTTGTCGTGTTATCACTAGATGTACATAGGATGGTACAATCTGCGTCATGATGTATACGCCACCTTTACTAACGCATAGCAAAGTCCTCGTCCGAGAATAGCCCAGTGAGGACACAGCTCATATGTACGAGAGTACGAAGAGCTATAGTGAAGGTTCTCCAACGCTGCGTAGTTATCGCTGTAGCGTGAAGCACGCGACAGGTACCAAAGAGCAGAAGGTAATACAAATAGGACAAGCGCGAATCTGACAGAAAGCAGATCTTGGATAATCCCTAACCCTTGGCATATCGCAACACCAGCTTGAATATAACCTGGTCCAACCACCACATCCCGCGACTTATACATCTTTTGAAGGCCCCAATTGCCGTCAAGATATCAGAAAGGCGACAGATATCTCATTGCCAAATACACTATGCTCAGCAACACCCCGAGCCTTAAGCGTAGGGATATCCACGGAACCCCGACATTCCAAGCGCCAGGCCACACAATGCGACACATGCTCAGTCTGATCCCCCTCCGCCGCATTCATGCCAACCATTACCCATCTTGGCATGCCACAGAAACCCCATTGGCCGACACCGCCATCTTCTAACGGACCGGAAACCTGAGATGTGTTAAGGCATTTCGAGGCAAGAACATTGCGTAGTGGCTGAGCAGTGGGGTGGGGTGAGGCTGAAGTGCGCTAATAGGTTCGCTTACGACGCTTTCCTCCTTCTCCTTACACCTTTTCTCCACATGTATCACGGAACGGGAGAACGCATAATGTTCGCTGTGTTTTGCGTTTCCAAACTACGTGCGTGTTGATCGTCTGCACCGCGCCATTTGTAGGCTAAAAGTAGATGCGAAACGTGCGTGTTGGTAACATGGCTTTTACGCGAGGCGGAAGGAATGCTATGCTGCCTCGTCGCCATACGGACGTGATTGCCTGTTGGGGCATTGGTGAGGCGGCAGTGACATCTGTGAGTTTCGAGTTGGCGCCCGTACTTGCTTGTGTGAAGGGTAGGGTCAGCTTTTGCGGTGCTGAGGTGGACATATATATGGAGCGTCTCCGAGATACTCACTATCATCATCGATACTGAGGCAATTGGCATCCCTATCCTACAAACAATACATAATTATACTTCCCGGCGAAGATTCAATACATCAATTTAATAAAACACCCCATCTATCAAAACATCAATATTAATATTAACCAACATGGCGCCCATCTTCAAGCTCCTCGCTCTTCTAAACCGTGAGTTCATTCCCCCAAATCAACCTCCTCCCATACTAACCTCCCCAACAGTCTCCCTATACGCAGCAGCCCAAGGCACCCAATTCATCACGGGCGTATGTGCATCAGACGCCGAGTGCGCCTCCGCGTGCTGCGGCTTCACATCTGGGAAATGCGCCGCACCCTTCGTAGCCAACGAACGAGGTGAAGGCTGCGGCTTCGGCGACGCACAGCCAAACAACAATGCTCTGAACGGCGCAGGTGGAAATGCCAGTGCGGATGCGCAACCAGACGCTGCTGCTCCGGCTCCTGCTCCTGCTGCCCCTCCTGCGGAAAGTAACACTGGAGCTGCAGCCCCGGCAGCAGCAGGCACGCAATTCATCACTGGAGCGTGCACATCCGATGCCGATTGTGCGTCGGCTTGCTGTGGGTTCAAGAGCGGGACATGTGCCGGTCCAGTTGTGGCGCAGGAAAGAGATGGCGGATGTGGATTTGGGGACGCGCAACCGAATGATAATGCGGCGAAGGCGTTGCAGGGACGGAGGCTGGGGAGGAGAGGCGCGAAGTATATGTAAGATGCTGGGAAAGATGGATGAAGTAGTGATGTGATGACGGAGACGAGTCTGGTGTCATTATAAATGTAATCAATCACTGGTCATCTTCAGTTGCATTATCAACTTCTCAATTTCTTTTGAACATCGTCATAAAAAATGATTCCATCTACTCTTGTCCGATAGAGCACTTGAAATAGCCGTCTCTTTCTTCGTAGCAAATGACAAGCGGCATAGCCAACGCGCACCAGACTACACATGTACGTCTGATGAAAACGTTTCCCACGTGTATGGTAAACATAGCGGGACTAGATCCGAATAATCTGCCCGAATACCCCGGGTGATACGCGTCTTAAGGGGAACTAGGAGTGTACGGTGATGTACGAGGCCAACCGTTGACCTGGTTTTGCATCTTGGTGAACCGGGGACCCTTTGCGCTCCCTAAAATAGCCTCGCAATACAGATGCCAGGTTTGAACTGTCTTTCAACGCTTGTTCTTCGAAGCGTGTAAGACCAAAAGTCCCGGTCGATCCGTTGACTTGTAGCACCAAGGGATATGCTTGCATGCATCCCTGTGACTACCGGAGCAAACCCCGCCTGAGTTTGTGGAAGTTTCAGCAATGTCAGCATGTCGTCGCAACAATAACATTGCTCAATCACAGATGCGTGGGTCGAGAAGGGTATAACGTGTAAAAGTAGCCTCACAACAGAGGCTAGCTCGATTCTCTTCTCATATTGCATACCCAGCCAGGTGTACGCCACTAACATGTCTAACGCCCATTTGTACTCCGGCGCTCCAATGCATGTAGAGAATGCAACCCAGTAGGAGAGAGCCCCATGTGTACGCCAAAACACCCCCTCGAGTGATGTAGAAAAGACTCGATGCCGTGCAACACAGAAAAGGCGGCAGAGTGGTTTGCACATTCCCGACAAAAGGGACAACAATATAACAGATGAAAAGGGATATCGAGAAAGGATGTTTCGAAGCGAAGTATGCCGAAGTCGTGAGTATGGGTCGAAGAGACGTGGTGTGCTTCTGATGGGATGTTAGTATTGATGTGGGATGGAATGGGAGTTGGTAGGAGTGACGTACGGATGCATTTCTGCAGCGCTGCTACATCTCAAGATGTTGTGTGGCCATTTGGGATCTCCTTGGAGCGGCCGTCGCCAGCCCAGACACCGCCGCCGACAGCCCTTGAGATGCCGACACCGAGGCCAACGGCAGCAGCGACGACGAGGAGAGCGATGACGATCTTAGCCCACAGTCTCTGTTTGCTGGTCATGTTCCGGAAGAAGGCACAGCCGCGCTTGCGCTTGTACGACTTCCGCTTGTCCAGCACAGCCTGCCTCGTGGGCCACATGGTGCACTCCTTGACGCGGCCATCGACCGAGTGCTTGGAGGGCTGCTGTGTGGAGGCGACGGAGAGGGGCACGCCGCCCTCGAGGTCGTGTTCGTGGACGGCGACGCCGAGGTGTGTCTTGCTCTGGAGGGCCGTGTCGTTGAGGGAGTGACGCGTCTCGCGGAGGGCCTCCGGGTGCTTGTAAAAGGCCGAGTAGGGGTTGGAGGGGTCGGCCGCCCACTCCTTCTTGGCGAGGTCAGCGTCGGCGGTGGCAGACGACATATTTGAATCGTGCGAGGGCGGCGAGCGTAGCGGCTGCGAAGGCGGAGGCAGGCTGCTTAATGGGCTGGGGGAGCGCTGGACCGTGGCGCCGAAGGTGACGGGCTCGTGCTTCTCGTTTGCTGCCATTGTGACGTAGGCAAGGAGGGTTTCACGCTGGCAGTGCTGGGGCGTTTGGTGTCTAAGACGTGAAGCGTGGGCTCGTCAGGAGGACCCTTTCAGCGGCAGGCGGGCGACAGCAGCTGCAGTGGCCGGGCCGGGCGGTGGTGCGACAATGGGCAGCGGGGGGTTCGCTTCACGACAGGCGCAGCATGGGGGAGATGGCAGCGATGGGTGAGGGTGAAGGCGTCGTTATCGCTTGCCGTGTGGTATCTGGTATCGTGGGAGATATGGCTGCAACGGGAAGGGGGGATCGCCGTCGACGAGGAAGGAGCGGACAGTGCACCAGGGGAGGGAAGCAGCGGGTCGACCAGCGTGCGTCGGTGCGTTGGCTCGGAATACGGCAGGCAGACAGAAAAGCTAAGCAGCGTCGCGGTGGGAGCAGCAGAGATATGAAGAGTTGTGAAGGCACGCCAGGCCCATGCCGCCTGGTGGACACGGTCTGTGTGAAAGCTGAGAGTTCGGAGCTAGGGTCAATCGTCGGGCCCGCTAGGCCGTTCGCAGCCATGTCCCTGCAACTGCCCACCGGCTCGTCGCTCTGAGTCGAGCGTAGCTGTAAGACGTCCCTGATCTTCATCGCTTTCACTCGCCCATTCGCTTCCAGCAGCTCACGTCCATCATCATTGTTACAGCGCCATGCCTTGCTCTTCCACATCATCACTGCAGCGTCTGTCCACATCCTCTTCCATACCCCCACCACGTACATACGCTGTACATACACGCCCCCTTGACGCCGCTGAAGGCCCGCTAGATTGATTGCCGCGTGCCTGGCAGGTCGTCGAGTTACCTCGCAACGGGTTAGCAGCCTCGCAGGTCTAGAGCCGTGCGGCGCGACTGGAGTTTGGCTCATCTTGGCTGTTGAAGCGCTAAGCCCCCTCGGGCTAAAGCGCGCATAAAACATACGCTGCATCCAATCTTTGAGCCGCCAGATGCACGCGGAGCACCTGGCCGAGAGCCTTGGTCGCAGCTTGTCTGTCATGCACCAACGCGCGACTTGCTGTTCTCGGTGCCACCTTCAACAGCGAAGCATTGGAGAAGGCGAACTTTTTTTTCTTGTTTTGTGCCCACGCTTGAGCAACCCCGGCCTTGCCCGTCGTTGAGCCCGTTCTATTGAAACGCATGGCCTACCGCAGAGGCAAACGTCGCGACTGTGCCTCTCGATCGAGCGCGCAAATCGTCGATATAGCAGCGCTGTTACTCTGTAGGCGTCCCGAATGCCCACTGTTATCCTGATAAACTAGCGGCGTGTGAAACCGCGATAGCATCCACCCGAGCGGCGCAGCAAACACAGAGGCGAAATCTATGCACTCCTCCGGAACACATACGAAAGCAGATACGCCTATACGCCGACGCGACGAACATACGATCTGGAGACGGGAGGCAGGCTGAGATTAGATAACGCACGAATGATGCGTACCGCAAAAAGGGTTCTGAAGCCCGCGCACGTGCGTTCCGCCCCAGCCAACATCGCGCTAATGCAAACTGCGGGCAAGCATCGCCTGTCCTACACAGCTCCTGTTCCTAGGGACCTATGGAACTATGATGCTGTCAAATGCGCGATGCGCGCCATAGTACCAACGCCCCAGACCGGCCCAGTCGTGTCACATGGTCGCCCACCGTCCGCGCTTGTAATGGCCTTCTGGACCCAGCCTGGCGTTTGTATAGACTTGTCGATAGATTCTCCGATAGTTTTGGAGCAAGCCTCCAACACTTTGTGTACAAGGTTATTTGTATTGAGCTGAAAAGCAGCCAGCCCTGTGCATTACTACTTTTTGCTTATCGCACCCGTCTCTAATGCTGCCCGATCAGAAATGCCGCGCCAACGCCATGCCATGCCATGCGCAACCATCAGTCTGCGCGTTTGCTTGCTTCCTTAGCAAGAGCAGCCGCATCACTAGCCTACGTTATGGGCCGTGTACCCGCCCGCGCCCAATCAAAACTCCTGTTCCCAAGCTTCTAGTTTGCGCCAGCGATTTCTTCTCTCTTGATACCGGATCTGTCGCACATGCCCTTGAAGATTCCGCCTTGGTCGTACAGATTTAGCGGCGAGTCGAGCTCTGCAATCAGCCCGGCGTCCATGACGCAAATCCTATCGTAGTTGATAACTGCCG
>Ga0265797_10005250_pt1 | contig 19031 bp, 16 predicted proteins | sample P2T30metagenome_FD_192433 | JGI IMG/M metagenome (GOLD analysis project Ga0265797, IMG submission 192433) | Plant litter microbial communities from East Loma Ridge, Irvine, California - P2 T30 | ecosystem: Environmental > Terrestrial > Plant litter > Unclassified | place: USA: California... | reverse complement strand
AGGATGCTGAATCAACGTCCACGAAAGACATTAAACTATGAGACGCCAGCTCAGAGATTCAGCCAATGTGTTGCGTCCACCGGTTGAATCCACAGTCGAAAGCGGCCACTACCAACACTGGATAACTGCGTACCACCCACCAGCTGGCTACCCCTTCTCAAGTACGGCCTTACCCGGCCGAAGCATAGGTATCAAACGCCGCGCTATTGCCTCGAAGGAACGAAATGAAGACGTGCAAGATACTGCTCCTGTGCCTGCCCCTGCTGGGCTGCAACGGGTATTTCGAAAAAAAAGCGCCGTCCCTGCCATGGGCAGTCATCAAAAAGGGGGAAGCCATGACGGCCGCGCAGGAGCGTCTGCGTCAAGCCAACCCGTATCCGGCGGCATTGGCCAACGTGACCGAGGATCGGAAAAACCGAAACCTACTTCAACGCCAGGTCAGCGACGTGAGAAAAATCTCCGTTGATAGGTGCCTGGCTTCCACGCCCCGCGGGCAAGACCTTCGTGCGAATCCGACCGCAAGCATTACTGCTATCCGGTCCTCGGACGGGGCTTTACCCGCGGAAATCGTGGTGGCCATGCGTTGCAACAAAGCGGCTGATAGCGATCAGTTGGTCCTGGATCTGCAAGCCCGTATTGCTGGGCTGGACAGCCTTGAAGACCAACGCCGCCGCTTCGATCAGGATCTGGCCAAAAAAGCCGAGCAAGCCCTGTTAAGCGCTACGGAAAATTACGCGACAAGCAATGGGTACCAGCTGGTGATCGCTGGCGATGCCTCGATTGTGTTCAACCGGAACAAGGCGGTTGTAGATGTTACGGCCGGTGTCATCGAGTATCTAAACGCTCATTGACCCTAAAATCAGTTTCGTAATCGCGGCAGTAGCGGCCGCCGGGCGCGTACACGTTTTAAGCGCACCAAAATAAACAGGCGGCTACCCTGTTTCCCTGTTCGCTCACCCCGAGCAGCCCCAGGTCAGGCGCGGTAGTTTGATTGGCGAACACGAACGCCTCGCCTGGCAACTGACTCACCAGGTTGCCTTCCAATGACACTTCGAAGCGCCGCCCGCTCTCGTCGGCGTCGAAGCTTTTCAGGTAGGTACGGGTACCGCCGGTATTAGCGATTACCGCCAGGGTGCCTTCGTGGCCGTCGCCCAGGCCGGTGAAACCCAGGGCAGACACGTCGATGCGGTCGTTCCCGGCGTCGAAGTCCAGGATCCGGTCGGCGAAGTTTCGGGAGGAGGTCCTGTAGCTGTCTTCCAGGCGAGAAAACCCAAACACATCACTGCCCTCCCCGCCTTCGAGCAGGTCTCGGCCGCCTCCGCCGTCGAGTACATCGGCGCCCGCGCCAGCCAGCAGGGATTCATTGGCGGCTGAGCCCGCCAGAAGGTCATCGCCTTCACTGCCGCGCACCGGGAGAAAGTGCCCTGCGTTGGCGCCGAAGCTCGGGCCGAGCTGGCCATCCGGCGTGAGCCGGATAAGGCTGATGTCAGTGCCGCCCTGGTAGGCGCTCTGCCCGCCCACGATGATGCTCCCATCGCCGAGCAGCGCGAGCGCGCCCGCGTGATCGTAATCCCCCGCAATGTCGATACTGGCAACCCCTGCGTTGCCGAAGGCCGGGTCCAGGCTGCCGTCCGGGTTCAGGCGGACCACTTTGAAATCCATATCGGGATAGTTCTCGTCGGTGCTGGTGGCAATCAGGATCTTGCCATCGGGCTGCATCACCACCGCGCGGGGAATGCCCTGCGGGTCGAACGAGCCGGTACCGTCGGTACCGAAGCCGGTATCCAGGGTGCCGTCGATGTTCAAGCGCGTCACCACCATCCCCGCGGCGCCGTTACCCGGTACCAGGATTTTTCCGTCCTCCTGTATGGCGAAACCATAGGCCACCGAAGTGCCGGGCGTGGACAACGACACTGCCCCGTCACCATGAAAAGTGGGGTCGAGCGAGCCATCCGGATTGAGCCGAGCCAGAGAGGCGCGATAGCCTGCCTATGGCTGACAGGGAGCGTGGTGCGCGCGCGGTCAGCACGCCCCGTTGCGATCACGAAGGCAGCAGTTGCGCGACCCAGTCTATGAAAACGCGCAGCTTGAGGCTGATGTGCCGGTTAGGCGGATACGCGATATACATTGGCATGGCATCCAGGCGCCAATCCTGGAACAGCGGCACCAGTTGGCCTCGCGCCAGAGGCGCCTTGGCCATGTAGTCCGGTAACCACAGCACCCCCATCCCGGCCACCCCCGCGGCCAGATAGGCGTTGCCGTCATCCACAGACAGCACCGGCTGGCCCTGCACCTTCACGCTTTCCGTGCCGCGGTGCAGGGTGTAGGTCAAAGGCCTGCCTGTGCGCGCCCATAGAAAACCGATCACTCGATGATCCGAGCCGTCCAGGTCGCCCGGGTGGCCGGGCGTGCCGAGCCGTTGCAAGTAACTTGGCGCCGCGTATACCCCAAGGCGTAGATCACCCAAGCGGCGCGCCATCAGGGACTGATCGGTGAGCTCGCCGCCGCGCACGACACAATCGACGTTTTCGCCGATGATATCCACCATGCGGTCGCTCACCCCCAGGTCGATCTGGATATCCGGATAGCGCTGATGAAACTCAGGCATGGCCGGCACCAGCACGTGGCTGGCGAACGGGCTGGGCACGTCCACACGCAGCCGCCCCCGGGGCACGGTAGCGGCGCTGGACAGGCCTGTTTCGGCGTCGTCCAGGTCGGCCAGCAGGCGCACCACGCGCTCGTAATACGCGGCGCCGTCGGCGGTGACATTCACTTTGCGGGTTGTGCGGTTCAGCAGTTTCACCCGCAGCCGTGCTTCAAGTTGCTGCACCAGTTGCGTCACGGTGGTCTTGCTCATGTGCAGGGTGGTGGCGGCCTTGGTAAAACTGCCGGTTTCCACCACCCGAGCGAACGCCTGCATCGCATCGAAACGGTCCATCGACGCCCCGCTTGAATGAGAGATTGTTTGGGAATCGCGAATAGTCCTGGCTAGGGTTGCGCGTTTATGCCGGTGAAACAAGCTTCTACTGTGGCGATCACCGGTCTGGTGACCCCTTGATGGAGCTAATGCCATGACTCAGCGCGATGTTGTATTCCCCGCCGGCCGCCAAGCGCTTTATGAGCGCAATCGCTATTCGCCCGCCGTGCGCAGCAACGGCCTGCTGTTCGTTTCCGGCCAGGTCGGCAGCCGCGAAGATGGATCGCCCGAACCCGATTTGCGAGACCAGGTGCGGCTGGCTTTCACCAACCTGAACGCGGTACTGGCCGCCGCCGACTGTACATTCGACGATGTGGTAGACGTAACGGTGTTCATCGTCGACCCAGCGTCAAGGTTTGAAACCATATGGGAAGTGGTACCGGAATACTGGGGGCAGGCGCCCTTTCCAAATATCACCTGCGTGGGCGTGACCTGGCTGTACGGCTTTGATTTCGAGATCAAGGTGGTGGCGCAGCTGCCTACAGCCGCCTGAGGCAGAAAGCGCCACCCTTGAGATCGCTTTTACCGCCGGTACCTTCAGGCAAGCCAAGGATTGGCCCGCAAGTGCCGTGCCTCGAATGCCTGGATTTGCTCGCGCCGCTGCATGGTGGCCCCGATCGCGTCCAGCCCGAGCATGAGTGCCTGCTTGCGCAGGGCTTCGATCTCGAAGCGGATGATGCGCTCGTCCGAGAGTTGAATGTGCTGCTCCACCAAATCAATGGCGACACAAGCTGTGTCCGCCTGGCTTACACGTTCGGCCAGTTCTTTAAGCTCGGCCGGCTTCAACTTGATGATCAGCACCCCGTTGCGCTGGCAGTTGTCGTAAAAGATCCCGGCGAAGGTTGTGCCTATGAGGGCCCTGATGCCCAACTGTTGCAGGCCCCACACTGCATGCTCGCGGCTTGAGCCACAGCCGAAGTTAGGGCCGACCACCAGAAAGTTAGCCGCGTGCCACGGCGCTTTGTTCAGCACGAAGTCAGGGTTCGCCGCGCCACCTTTCAAGAAGCGCAGATCGAAGAAAACGCCACGGTCCAGCCCGCTACGGTCGATGCCCTTCAGAAACTGTTTAGGCATGATCACATCGGTGTCTACGTTGGCGGCCAGCATGGGCGCGGCTATGCCTTGCACATGAGTAAAGGGCTGCATATCAAACCTCCAACCTGAAGTGACGAACATCGACCAAGTGGCCGGCAATTGCCGCCGCGGCTACCATCGCCGGGCTCATCAGGTGCGTTCGCGCACCCGCGCCCTGGCGCCCCTCGAAATTCCGGTTGGTACTGGATGCACAGCGGTCTCCCGGGTTGAGCACATCGTCGTTCATGGCCAGGCACATGGAGCAGCCAGATTGGCGCCACTCGAAGCCGGCATCGCGAAAGATCCCCGCCAGGCCTTCGGCCTCCGCTTCGTCGCGAACCTGGGTGGAGCCGGGAACGATCATTGCCCTTACCCCTTGCGCCACCTTGCGGCCCTTGGCCACCCGCGCCGCATCGCGCAAATCCTCGAGGCGCGCGTTGGTGCACGAACCAATGAAGGCGTGGCTGATGCGGATGCCTTCCAGCGGCGTGCCGGGGGCGAGGTCCATATAGCGCAGCGCGCGCTGAAGGTCCTGGCGCAGGATCGGGTCAGGCTCCCCGGAGGGATCGGGCACGTGGCCGCTGATCGCGGCGGCCTGATCCGGGCTTGTGCCCCAGGTGACCATAGGCTGCAGGTCGGCGACATCCAGACGCACCTCGCGGTCGAACCGCGCCCCAGCATCGGTCTGCAGGCACTTCCACTGTTCCACGGCCTTGGCCCACAACTCACCCTTCGGCGCTCGGGGCTTATCGGCAAGGTAGGCATACACCTTGTCATCGGGCGCCATGAAGGCTCCCCGGGCACCGGCTTCCACGGCCATGTTGCAGATGGTCATGCGTGCTTCCACGCTCAGCGCGCTGATCGCGGGGCCTGTGAACTCGATCGCATAGCCGGTGGCGCCAGACGCGCCGACCTGTCGAATCAATTCCATGATGATGTCCTTGGAGACCAGCCCCGGGCCAGGCTCGCCTTCGACCGTTACCCGCATGGTTTGCAGCCGTTTGTACACAAGCGTCTGCGTGGCGAGCAGGTGTTCGATCTCGGAAGTGCCGATGCCAAAGCCGAAGGCGCCCAAGGCCCCATAGGTGGTGGTATGGCTATCGCCCGCGGCGATGACCATGCCCGGAAGAATGAAGCCTTGCTCGGGGGCGACGACGTGCTCGATGCCCTGACGCTTGTCCAGAACGTCGAACAATTCGATGCCGAAGTCCCGGCAATTTTCCGCGAAGTAGCTTACCTGGCGAGCGCCACCCGCATCCGGCATGGCCGCGGTGCGCTCAGGCGCCGTGGGGTTTACATGATCGACCACACACAGCGTCGCGCTCGGCCGCCAAACACTTCGCCCGGCTTCGCGCAGGCCACTGAACGCCTGCGGGCTGGTGTATTCGTTGGCCACCTGGCGGTCTATATAGAGCAGTACGTGGCCCTGGTCATCCAGTTCGCAGACGGTGTGGGCGTCGATATGCTTCTGGTACAGGGTTCTTGGCGTCTCGGTCACGGCTTATACCTACTGTCGTTTCACCAGCCGCTCTGGGCATCAGGCGCGCTGCGGTGCTCTACAAGGTATCCGCCTGACCGCTTGTATCAATGCTGGATCAGTGAAATCAGGATTCACGAAGCGTGCATCAAGGCTCGCGCCCTGCCCTGGCCTTGCAACACACTTCATGAACGTTCCCTCCACGCTTGACCTATTGCCACGCAGGGCGGTTGATCCCAGGATTCGAGCCATCGCCCAAGGAGTCGAACCATGTTCGCCGGATTCCAAAAAAAAAAAAGCCACGTCAACGGCGTGGAAATCAGCTACCGCATTGGAGGCACTGGGCCTGGGCTGCTGCTCCTGCATGGCCACCCTCAAACCCACGTGATCTGGCACAAGGTTGCCCCCCAGCTTGCGGAACATTTCACCGTCGTGGCCGCGGACTTGCGCGGCTACGGCGACAGCAGCCGTCCCGCGGCGGATGCCGAGCACCGCAACTACTCCAAACGCATGATGGCGGTGGATAATGTCGAACTGATGCGGGCGCTCGGCTTCGAGCGGTTCAGTGTGCTCGCCCATGACCGCGGCGCCCGGGTGGCGCATCGCCTGGCCCTAGACCACCCCCATGCGGTACAGCGCATGGCGCTGCTGGACATTGCCCCTACGTTGGCGATGTACAGCCAAACCGACGAGGCCTTCGCGCGCGCCTACTGGCATTGGTTCTTCCTCATTCGGCCCGCGCCCCTGCCCGAAAGCCTTATCGAGGCCAATCCCGAGCAGTACCTGCGAAGTGTGATGGGCAGTCGCAGCGCCGGCCTTACACCCTTCACCGAACAGGCATTGGCCCAATACCTGCGCTGCCTGCAACTGCCGGGTAGCGCGCGCGGGATTTGTGAGGATTATCGCGCCTCCGCCAGCATCGACCTGGAGCATGACCGGGCGGATATCGCAGCCGGGCACCGCCTCGAGATGCCACTGCTGGCCCTCTGGGGCGCCGAGGGCACGGTAGGCCAGTGCTTCGATCCTTTGAAGGAATGGGAAAAAGTTGCCACCCACGTTCATGGCCACGCGCTGCCATCGGGGCACTACATCGCCGAGGAAGTGCCCGAGCTGCTGCTGGAAGCCGTGCGGGGCTTTTTCAAAGACTTGCTCTAACGCGTAAACCGACAGGCATTCCCGCGGGCGACTTTCTGCCCGCGAGCGGCTGATCTCGACCCGAAAAAAGCTTGGAGACAATAACAATGACATTCAAAAAGCTACTGGGAACACTCTATGTACAAGTCGTGATCGCCATCGCCCTGGGCATAGTGGTGGGTAATTACTGGCCCCAGGCAGGCGTCGATTTGAAACCGCTGGGTGACGGTTTTATCAAGCTGATCAAGATGATCATCGGGCCCATTATCTTTTGTACCGTGGTCTCCGGAATCACCAGCATGCACGACGTGAAGCAGGTTGGCCGGGTAGGTGGCAAGGCACTGGCGTATTTCGAAGTGGTGTCTACCATCGCGTTGCTGGTGGGGTTGCTCGCGGCGCACCTGATCCACCCCGGGGCGGGCTTCAATATCGATGTGAAAACCCTCGACAGCTCAGCTATCGCGGGTTTCGTTGGCCAGGCCGAACATGGCGAAGGTGTCGTTGGCTTTCTTTTGCATGTGATCCCCTCCACCTTCTTCGATGCGTTTTCCAAGGGCGAGATCCTGCCGGTACTGTTTGTCTCGATCCTGTTCGGTGTCGGCCTGGTGATCGTCGGCGACAAGGCGCGCCCACTTGTAGGCGTGATAAACCAGGCCAGCGAGGTGTTCTTCCGGATCGTCGGCATGATCAGCCGTGTGGCGCCGATTGGCGCGTTTGGCGCCATCGCTTTCACCATCGGCAAGTACGGGCTGGGTTCATTGCTGCCTTTGCTCAAACTGGTAGGCACGTTCTACATCGCCGGCCTGTTTTTCGTGATAGTGGTGCTGGGCGGTATCGCTCGGTACGCCGGCGTTAACATCTTCAAGCTACTGGGCTATATCAAGGCCGAGCTGATGATCGTGTTGGGTACCAGCTCTTCGGAGTCGGCGCTGCCGCAACTGATTCAGAAGTTGGAAAGCCTGGGGGCCTCCAAGGGTGTGGTAGGTATCGTCGTACCGACCGGGTATACGTTCAACCTGGACGGCACCAATATCTACATGACCCTGGCGGTGCTGTTTCTGGCTCAAGCCACCAACATCGATCTGAGCCTGGAACAGCAGTTCACCCTGCTGGTAGTGGCAATGCTCACATCCAAAGGCGCGGGGGCGGTGGTGGGCGCAGGCTTTGTAGCGTTAGCCGCCAGCCTGGCGGTGGTGCCAACGGTTCCCGTGGCGGCGATGGTACTGATTCTCGGCGTGGACCGCTTCATGGCCGAGTGCCGTTCCTTGACGAACATCATCGGCAATGCCGTGGCAACCTTGGTGGTTGCCGCCTGGGAAGGCCAGCTTGATCGTGCCAAGTTAGCGCCAGTTGCAGTAAAAAGCAGACACCAGCCGGTATTCGATCACGCGGCGCGGGCGGCGGAATCTCAACGCTGAGCCGGCTGCAGATACCGCTCGTCAAGGGGGTGTTATCCTCTTCCATCACATACCGCCCAGTTTCTCGTGATGACCACTACCAAAGGTTCGATGCCCCTTCCTGAAGACCTACGGGTGTTCCTGACCGTTATCCGCAAGTCCGGTTTTGCCACGGCCGCCGATGATCTGGGATTGTCGGCGGCTTATGTGAGCAAGCGCATCCAGATCCTCGAGAGCACGTTGGGCACGCGCCTACTCCACCGCACCAGCCGCCGGGTGACGCTGACCGAAGACGGCGAGCGGGTCAAAGCCTGGGCGATGCGCATTCTCGAAGACTTCCAGCACATGGCCGACGAACTGGTCGACGCGCACGAAAGCCCACGTGGCCGATTGCACATGTGCAGCAGCTTCGGCTTCGGGCGCAATCATGTGGCCCCGGCGCTTTCATTGCTTGCCGATCGCTACCCGGAGCTGGAAATACGCCTGGAGCTGTTTGATCGCGTGGTGGATATCGTGAGCGAAGGCTTCGACCTGGAAATCCGCGTGGGTGACGACATTCCCAGGCAGCACATCGGGCGCCAGCTGGTTCGTAACCGGCGGATATTATGCGCGGCGCCCAGCTACCTGAAGCGCCGCGGGACTCCCCAGCAACTCAGCGACCTGGAAGTGCACGACTGCCTGGTTCTGAAGGAGCGCGACAACGCCTTCGGCGTATGGGTACTGGAACACGAAGGTGTTCAACGCAGTGTAAGAGTGCGAGGCCCATTGTCCTCCAACAGTGGTGAGATCGTTCTGCAATGGGCACTGGACGGTCGCGGCATCTCGCTACGCTCGATGTGGGATGCCAAGCCGCTCCTGGAACAGGGCAAACTGGTGCAGGTGCTTCATGGTTACGAGCAAAACGCCAATGTCTGGGCCGTGTACCCTACCCGGCTGGCTCATTCGGGAAAACTGCGGGCGTGCGTAGAGTTTCTCCAGAAGCACTTTATGGCGCTGTCGCTCTAAAGCCACCGAGCGGAACACTCGGCAATCGGCCGGGAAAATCGCTCTATTGCGGGCGTCGCATCGATTGCACTGATGATGACTATCGAAGGGCCGGCCTCTTCAATGCCCAAAGTCGCCCCCTATAATCGCCTGCCCTATCGTCTCCTCGCTCGCCCGCCTGCCATCGGGCGACATTTCTTTCCGGAACCGCACTATGCCAACCTCCACCGAGGCCCCTCGCGGCCTACCCGAACATAGCCAACAAAGCGTGAAACAGCAGTGGCTGGCGATCCTTTCCGTTGCCGTTGGCGCCTTTGCGCTGGTGACCAGTGAGTTTCTTCCCGTGGGTGTACTCAACGATGTTGCCAGCGACCTTGGCATCAGCGCGGGCCACGCCGGCTTGATGGTTACCCTGCCCGGCATAGCCGCCGCCCTCGCCGCGCCTTTGCTGTCCGTGGGCATCGGCGCGATGGACCGCCGTTACCTGCTGATCGGCCTCACGCTGTTGATGATCATCGCCAACTCAGTCGTCGCCTACGCCAGTGACTTCAGCTTGCTGCTGTTGGGCCGGGTGCTGCTAGGCGTGAGCATCGGCGGCTTCTGGTCCACGGCGATCGCCCTCAGCGGCCGCCTGGCCCCCAAAGGCGTGGGGGTAGCCCAAGCCACCTCGATCATCATGGTCGGTGTGACCCTGGCCACCGTGCTCGGCGTGCCGGTAGGCACCTGGCTGAGTGGCCTGATGGGATGGCGCATGACGTTCCTGGTCACCGCGCTGGTAGGCCTGCCGGTACTTCTGGCACAGATTTTCCTGCTGCCGCGGCTCACCCCTGACAAGGCCATTCGCGTCAGTGACCTGCCGGCCCTGTTCATCAATCCGCAGGCTCGGGTTGGGCTGATCGCCGTACTGCTGATCGGCCTGGCGCATTTTGCCGCGTACACCTATGTCGCGCCCTTCTTCAAACAGAGCGGCGGGTTCGACGGGCCTACCATTGGCTCCCTGCTGCTGCTCTACGGCGTGGCTGGGGTGGCAGGCAATGTTTTCGCCGGTTTCGCCGCCAACCGCAGCGTGCGCCATACCCTGTTGCTGGTTGCGCTGATGATCGCCACCAGTACCGCCCTGTTCCCCTACTTCGCCACCGGCATGACCGGCGCGGCCATGCTGATTGCGATCTGGGGCTTCGCCTTCGGCGCTTTCCCGGCCTGCGCCAGCATCTGGATGTTCGTGGTCGCGCCCAAAGACGTTGAGCGCGGGATGCCGCTATTCGTAGCGCTGTTTCAGGTGATCATCGCAGTGGGCTCGTTTTTCGGTGGGCAAATCGTCGATCACTTGGGCAGCTCGGTGCTGATGAGCCTGGCCACCGCCCTGGTGGGCTGCGGCTTTGTGCTGGTGTTGGTGCTGGGGCGTAATGTGAGTAATAGCTTGGCGGCGCAGCCTGGTTGAGCCTCAGACGGTTCGATAGAAGTTGCCAGGCTAGCGCCAATCCAGGCGGCAGGCTGATAGCGCTTTGCGTCTTCAGCGCGCGCCTGGCTGGGCTGCTTCACGGGCTCAGTCCACCTGTACCTGCCGCAGCGCCCCATGGGCGTCCGGCGCACCGTTGAGAATCACCAGATACCGCCGCGCCGTCGGCGTGTCGCCGCTGACGATTTGCCGCAATGGCCCTACCGTGTTCACGATCGCCGAGCCGGCGGGGTTGGTCATGAAGCCAGCCAGGGGCTGTAGCGTGCCGCCGCCGTCCGCATGTTCGGCCAGCGCCAGCGTGTAGGGTTGCTTGGGTTCCAAACCGGTCACTGCAGCTTGCAGCACTTGTGTCAGCCCTTGGTTGAACAGGGTCACGCTGGTAGCCGGTTGCGCCGCGCCGGTCGGCTTGAGCGCCAAGTGGGTCGCTTCGCCGGCCGTGCCCAGGGCTTTGAGGTTGGCGGTGCCCTCCCCCTCGGTTACGGCCTGGGGCACGTACGCCACCGCCTGGGGCGCCTGGCCGATCGGCACAGTAGCCACTACCGTGTTGCGCAACGTGTCGATGACTGCAAAGGCGTCGGCGTTCTCCAGCCCGACATACACCCGGCTGCCGTCACCCGACGGCCATATACCGTGCGGCAGCTTGCCCACGGGGATGGTTGCCACTTGCTCGAAGTTGTCGGTGCGGTACACCTTCACTTCATTGGTTCCACCCACCGTGATGTACGCGAACGAGCCATTGGCGTTGTGCACCAGGTTGACGTGGTTGGCGATGGGCCCGATATCCAGTGTTTTTAGCAACTTGAACGGCGGCGTCGCCTCGAACACCTGGGCTTTACCGACATCTTTCAAGGTGAACCAAACCTGCTTGCCATCCGGCGAGGCGGCAATGTTGGGGCAGAAAGGGCTCGCCTGGGAAACGTGACCAACCACTTCATGGCTGGCCACCGAAACCACCACGGTTTCGGGGTTGAACGAGGAGCAGATGTAGCCGTACTTGCCGTCCGGAGAAAATATCTGCATGCCGGGGCCACCGGGCGTCTTGATCCGCGCTTTCTCTTCGAACGTACGCGCGTCAATCACTGACACGTAATCCTCGCCCCGCACCGTTACCCACACTTCACTGCCGTCAGGGGTGTAAAACGCTTCGTGGGGCGCGCGGCCCACGTACGTCTTGTGCTTCACGGTATCGGTCGCGGTATCGATGAACGACACCGAGTTCGTACCGATGGCCACCACCGCCAAGGTTTTATGATCCGGCGAGAAGCCCATGCCATGCACCAGCACTTCGCCCTTGTACAGCGGGCTCAGGTTACCCGGCTGCGGGTCGCCTAACGCAATCACCCCCAGCAACCTGTTATCCGCCGGGTCGGTTACCGATAACGTGTTGGAGAACTGCTCGGCGGCGTATAGCCGGTCCTGATGGCTGATCGGGATGTCTGGCGCCGACAACGGGCCCGGCACCTGCCCCGCCCAAGTGGTAACCGATGCGCCGAGGGTAGCCAGGGCCAGCGCGGCGCAAGCCATTGGAATCGTCTTCATGGTGTGTCCTTTTGTGGAGGTGGGCGCTCAGTCGTGCTGTCGGGTTACCTGGGTCGGCGCCTGCATGGAAGGTGGCAGGGGCTGGCCAAGCGCAAGGCGCATGGCCGCGATCTCTTGTTGCTGGTCCACGATGATTTCCTGGGCGATGCGCTTGAGCTGCTCATCGCGGCCGTACCTGAGCATGGCCACGGCCATGTCGATCGCGCCTTGGTGATGCGCGGTCATTGCCTGCACGAAATCCTTGTCCACATCGCCCGTGGAAGGGCCCGCCATGCCCTGCATCATGCGGTCCATCGCCGCGGCATTGTCGCGGGCGTAGGCCACCTGCGCCTCAACCGGCTGGCCCACGTTTGCGCCAACCGCGCCATGCATCGCGCCCATGCCATCGTCGGCGGCGAAAGCGGGAATCAGCCAGGCCGCCGCGGCCACACGCAGCACGCCACGCAAGCCCCGCACGGATAGGTCATCAAAGGTCATCGCGGATCTCCCCGAAGGTCTGTACCTGGAGAGACGTGCAGCGGCGAAGGTTTATTCCCCGCGCCCAGTACCCGGTGGCGACGGCTGCCGCAAGGGTGGGCGAACCCGCCCATTGCGGCCTGGCGTGATGCGTTGCGCTTCGGCGTGCCCCGCCGCCTAGCTCAACTGCGCCTTGAGCGCCTCGCGCAGCAGCGCCTTGATCGTTACCAGATGCTCTTCCTCGTGGCGCAACGGCGCTTCGAAGCTGGCCGCCAGGCGCGGGTGGTTGGCTTGGTGGGCCAGTTCGATCAACAACTCCCACGCGGCATTATCGGTGAGCTCCAGGGTAAGCATGGCGTTCAAGCATTGGGCCATGTTGGTTCTGGGATCGGTCAGCACCTGCATGATGCCCTGAGCCATGGTACCGGCCACCTGGGCACTGGGCGTTACCGCCGTGGGATCGGCGCCCAGGGTTTCGATGGCCTCGCGCAGCAGTTGCATGTGCTCGGCCTCCTGGCGCTGGATGTCGCGAAGGGTGCCAAGCATGTCCGGGCGAGCATCGGGCGCGGCCTCCACCTTGGCCAGGAAGGCTTCATACAGCCGTACCCCGGTCCGCTCATAGCCCAGGCGTTCGCCGAGTTTGTCTAGAAAGAGTTCGGGGCGTTTACCCATAAGCATGTCGACGCCGGTCTTGAGCACGCCCTTCACCGTGCCGGGCGGCGGCACGGAGCCGACCTGCTCGCTGGCGGCGGCCTGCTCACGAATGGAACGCACGCGCTCCTCGGTGATTCGCAATGCATCGCCAGGCACGTCCGGCAAAAACTGCTCGGTGGCTTCGATCTGCCGTTTGGTGTCTTCCGGCGACATTTGAGTGCCGGTACGGTTCAGGCCCAGGGGGGCTGATGTGGTCATGGCAAGTCCTCAAGGTTTGCGAAAGAGTTCGGTGCCGGGGGCCCAGATATACCCGGCCGAGGCGATGTCCGCGGGAATACCTTGTGCGTTTAGCTGATGGCGATAATCCAGGGAGGCCTTGTCCTCTCGCTCCTTGGGCACGTAGTCGATGCCATGAGCGCGCAGGTCGATTTCCTGGGCGAGGGTTTGCCGCACGAAATCCCGGTTGCGCTTGAGCGGGCGCATCTTCGGAAGCGCGCCCACCAACACCTCGGCCGGATCGCGACGCTCGAATTTCTTGAACAACTCGCTGGCGAAGTTCAGGTGGCCAAGCTCGTAATCCAGGAAGCGTTCCCACAGCGCTTTCACCCGTGGGTTGTCTTCCTGTTCGGCGCAGCTGGCGTAGGCGTAAACCTCCATGGCCTCGTGCACCAGCCATTTCTCCATGAAGGTTTCGCTGGCATCCATGAGGGACTCGTACTGGGTCACGTGCTGCTCTTCCACCGAGGCAATTTCCGCATACAAGGCACGCGCCACCGGATCGGCGAAGGTATTGCCGATGTTCATGTAGTAATCGTGAGTCTGGTATTCCGCGCTGGTGATCATGGCGGCATGAATCTTGGTGATCAGCTGCGCTGTGGTTTTGTCATAGCTGTCACGCAGGTCATCCCCCGGGTTGCGGTGATGCTGGCTGGTGGGCCGGCCGGGAATGATGTCCGTGTAACCCTGCAGGATATTGTTCGGGTCCTTGCCCTCGAGCCGGTCATACATGGCCGAGTACCGGTAGAGGTGGTCGAAATCTTCCAGCAGGCCGAAGCGGTACGACTGCGCCTGATAGGGGTCCGGTTCGTTCTGGGCCACGGCTGCGGTAACTTCGATGGCCACTTGTTCGTAGGCAATGGTGGTTTCCAGCGGCGAGTGATCCCCGGAGATCAACCAGTTGATCGCCGTGGCCTGGTGCTGTTCTACCCGCCGAATGTGCGCCAGGTGTGGTTGCAGCTCCCGGTGAAAGCGCGCGCCGAAGTGTTTGAGGCGAAGGGCTTCGGTCTCGATGCCGTTCATGAGGATGATGCGGATGCGCGTGGTCGCGTCATCGTCGAGTTTGCTGATCGGCCGAGTGGCCATTTCCCGCCAGGTGAACTGCTGCTTGTCCAGCGGCGTTCCTTTTAAATCCAGAAGTCCTGAAAAAGTATCCATTTCGTTTTCTCGCTCAGGCCAGGGGCACGGCAAACCCCTCGTTCACGGAGCCGTCAGCCGCCGGGCTGGGCCTGGGGGCCATGAAAAATGGACTTTGAGGCGTTCGCAGGGGTCAGCCAAGGTGAAGGCTCACCCGACCAGCGGGAAACACCCTGCCCCAACGCTCAGGGCCCGCTGGCGGTGTTGCGCGGCGAGGGCCTGCCAGCGGCTGGACATGTGTGAGGCCAGAGTGGCTGCGCGGCCGTTCAGGTAGCGGCAAGCCGCCCTTTGTACGCCACCACACGCCCGATCATCGGCAGCGAGATCTCGATGTCGAAGCAGAAATACCCCTCCCTTTCGGTCTCGAAGCTGCGCCCGGCTGGCAGCAGGCAGCGCGGCATGGGCAGCCCCAATAGCGACCAGCGCCTGGGCACGAGGAATAATTTTTCACCCTCGATTACCAGCGCAAGCGCGAAGGCGGCAATGCCGAAGCGCTCAATCAGAAGGTGCTCATTTTTCCCCGTGCCGGCCAGTTGCACAGAAGAAAATACCTTGCCACCAAAGCTACGGGTCCATCGTTCAACGCCCGCCTGCGGCGAAAAGCGCACCGTTACCGGCACCTCGGCGGCCGCCTTCGGAAACCCGAACATCGCTGCCACCAAGCCTGCTATCAGGCCGCGCCCTCGTCGCACTTCGGCAACACCGTTCCACTGCCGGGGGGCGGTTGCGCCGTGCAGTTCCTGAAGGCGCGGCGGCAGCGTGGAAAAGGCCGATCCCAGCACCTGCCGATACAACGGCGCATGGGGTTTGCTGGCCCGAAAGCCGCTGTAGATACGCCGCCCCTTGAACAACGCATCGTAGTCGGCGAGCTCCAGGGCGCGAACGCCCGACCTCGCGCCAGCCCATGGCGGCTCGCCCGCCAGCCACTTACGGATCACCGCTTCGATCGCCATCGAGGGGATGTAAGGGCCGTCGTCCCCTTCGGCGAGCAGGTGCCAGCTTCGCTCCACCTCTTGCCCACCCGCGGTGCCTCGGGCACGAACGAACATGCCCCCGCGGTGCTCACCGAACCGCATGCGGTTGAGTACCGCGTAAAACAACGGTGATAGCGGCTCGAACGACGGCAGCCTGAACCTGGCGCGCGCTTTCGCCAACAGGTTGAGCGCCCGGTGGAGCACTTCCGGAACCGGCCCGGCGCCCATCCAGATGTCCGTCAATGCCGGGTGCTCGGGCGGGATCACCCGCAGGTCCGGTACGTCTACAAGGGAGAAGTGGATATTGTGCAGCGGCAATTTGCCGGGTACCGCGATCGTGCAGCGTCGGCTTTCGGCCAGGCCCAGGCCGTGGGCATCCCGCCCACCGCGCCGCAACTCCACGGGCGCGCCGGCGTACCCGACCACCGCGCGCATCACATTCAGGCCAATCCCGGCGTACGGCGAAGGGGCGATACCGCCATCCACCGAGGTGATGGTCATCGTTTTGGCCATCTCCCGCAGCACCGCCGCCGTGAGCACTGGAAAGCTGCTCACGCCCGACAACACCGCCACACCGGCGGCTTTCGCTTGCGCATCGAATTGCGACACGCCGAACACAAAATCCGCCGCGTCTGCAAAGTCGAGGTAGTGGATGCCCGCCGCGATGCAGGCCGAAATAACGCGGTAGCAGTCGGCGCCGTATGCCTGGAAAGGCCCGGAAGCATCGACTACAAGATCAGGTCGATGGGTATGAAGGCCCGTCACGATATCGGCCCGGTCAAGCGCCACGGGCCATACCCGCGCTTGCCCGCGGTACCCGCCGCAAAACGCCTGCGCGCGATCGAGATGGCGACCGGCGATCAGTAGATCGAGCGCCGGAAGGTCGCCTAAAAGCTCTGCCAACCGACCACCAAAAACGCCATAACCACCCAGGATCAAAATCTTCATACCGCTACTCTGGCAGGGCTCCGGCCAATCGTCGGTGCTTGGCGCTGTAATATCAACTGGCGCAGAGGGCAATCCATCCCGGGGAAAGTACCGCCCCCTACGAGGCCTTGCCCTACCTGCCCACCGCCTTCGCCACCGCCCTGGCCATCGCATCGAAGGTGGCGTTGGAATCCACCGCGCGGGCGGCAACGTTGGGGCCGCCTTCAGCGGTGGTGGCGCGGGGGGCCTGGTCTGGGGTGGCGGACAACTTCACGATGACCACTTCCTGGCGCGGGTTGATGTAGATCCGCTGCCCGAAACGCCCGCTGGCTTGTATCGAGCCGTCGCCATCATTCATGCGGAACCAGTAGTTGTGGTAGCCGTACCCCGGCCGACCGGGGGCCAGGTTCCCCTTGGCGAAGCGTTCGGGGGTGCCCTCGCCTTCGAACAAGCCGCGCACTGCCTGGCTGAAGCTATCCGTTGCTGTTGGTGCAGCGTAGGTTTGGCGAAGCAGCTCGGCGAAACGCGCAGTGTCGCGCAGTGAGGCGCTGATCCCGCCACTGGCCATCTCGGTGCCCAAGGCATCGACCTGTACGTACGCGTCGTCTTCGGCAAAACGGGACCAGATGCGCTCGCTCACCAAGGCGGCCCAGCTTTGCCCGGTGATGCGGCGCATCGCCCAGGCCAGCGCCTCGGGCGAGCCGTTCTGGTAGAAGAACAGCGGCGCGCTGCCGGGCACCGTCTGGGCCACTTTGAGGAAGCTATAGATGTCTTCGGGCATGCCTGGCTTACGCGGTATCAGCCCGGCCGCGGCGAACAGGCCGAGGTCGGGCGGCACGTCGGCGGGGTATGCCACCGGCACCTGCATGTCGAGGTTCTGCTGCACCGTGGCCTCGCCAAAGGGCGTGCCCGCCAGTTCAGGCACGTACTGGGCAAGCTTGGCGGCCGGGGCCAGCTTGCCCTCTGCCATCAGTTGCGTGGCCAGCAGCCCGGTCACCGACTTGGTCATGGAGGCCCAGATATGGGGCTGGCGATCCTCGAAACCGTCGAACGTGCGTTGATACACCACCTGGCCCCGGTGCAGCACGATGAAACCGTCCGTGGCGGTGTCTTGCAGGTAGTCGTCCACGGAAAGCCCGCGCTCACCAGCCTCGAACTGCGTGGTCCCCAGCGATGCCTGGCCACCGGCTGCCAGCGGTACAGGCGTGGCGGCGCGGCGGATCGCGCGGGTGGGTGACACCTCCCGCGCATGGCTGGCGGACCAGCGCAGGTACGGGGCGGTAAACGCGTTAGCCTTGGTGACACGCATGTCCGGCGGCGGCGGAAAGCCTTCCATCGGCGCCGCGCCGACGCTGTGCGTCAGCAATGCCGCGCAGACCATGCCGCAGCGAGGCAAAAATTTGTGCTTGTTCATTGCATCCGTTCCTTGGTCATAACCCGGGTGGTCAACGCAGCCCCGCGCCACGCAGCGCCCCGGGTGAATAATCCGAGCTGCCCGCGCGGTAAGCGAAGTCATACCCACGCCGTTGCTCGTTGGTCATGTTGGAGGCGATGTAGCGGCCGGCCCGCAGGTCGTAGAACACCTGCACCGCGGACAGCAGCACCTGGGCATTGGCCTGGAAATAGGTGTGGTTCTCCCCTACCCGCCACAGCTGGCCGGCCTTGTCGTAGAGGTCGTTCTCCAGGATCGTCCAGCTGTCTTCATCCAGATAAAAGCGGCGTTTGCCATAGATGTGCTCGGCCCCCGGCTTGAGTGTCGCTTCCACCTCCCATACCCGATGTAGCTCATACCGGGTAGGCGCGGGGTCGATGAAACCGGGCTTGAGAAAGTCGGCGTAACGCAAGCTTGGCGAGGCCAGGCGGTAGCTGTTGTAGGGCACATAAAGCTCTTTTTTGCCCACCAACTTCCAGTCGTACCGGTCCGGCGCGCCGTTGTACATGTCGCGGCTGTCCGCGGTGCGTAGGCCTGCCACCGCGGGGCCGGCGGCGTCGTAGGCGTTGTCCGGGGCACGGCGCACGCGGCGCTGCGCCGAGCTGTAGATCCACGACAGGCGAGGCTGGCGCACCTGGTCCAAGGTTTCGTGCACCAGCACCACATCCCCGGCCTGGCGCGCCGGCGCGGTCACCCGCTGGCTGTAATAGAACAGCATGTTGTCGGCCTTGTCGGGCGAGTAGTCGGTGAGCTGTTCGGCCATGGTGAAGCGCTGCTCGGTGGTGGTGACCACAAAGTCGCCGCCGGTTTGCGGGGTCACGCTGTCGGTAGTGGACTGCTGGCTACCCCCTCTGTAGCGGGTCACGTGGTTCCATATCGCCTCAAGCCCGGTTTGCGGGATGGGGAACGCGACCGCTCCTTCGAAGCCTTCCAGACCGTTGCCCTCATTGACGAGTTTGGCGCTGGTCGCGTTATGCGCGGCCCAGCCCTTGACCGTGTCCGACACCGCCACGCTGCGGTGGCTAGGGTAGACCGGAATGCGATAGCCGCCGGGGTAACGCTTGATCATCGCCACCTGCCCGGGGGTGAGGTTGGCCTGGTATTGAGCGTAATTTGTGGCATCGATCACAAACA
>Ga0265797_10005249_pt1 | contig 19032 bp, 17 predicted proteins | sample P2T30metagenome_FD_192433 | JGI IMG/M metagenome (GOLD analysis project Ga0265797, IMG submission 192433) | Plant litter microbial communities from East Loma Ridge, Irvine, California - P2 T30 | ecosystem: Environmental > Terrestrial > Plant litter > Unclassified | place: USA: California... | reverse complement strand
CGACGGCAGCGCTGCGCGCTGACGCCGACGCAGTCGGGGCGACGCTGGCCGTATCGGTCGGCTCCGCCGACGGGCGACGGCAGCGCTGCGCGCTGACGCCTCCGAGTCATCCCGAGAGGGCCTCGCACCGGACGGTGCGGGGCCCTCTCGGCGTCCGCCCGCACGGCGACGCCGTGGCATGATCTAAGGCATGGCAGAGAGCAAGACAGCAGTCCACTTCGGCGCCGGCAACATCGGCCGCGGCTTCGTCGCCCAGTTCCTCCACGCGAGCGGCTACGAGGTCGTCTTCGCCGACGTGAACGACGACCTGATCGGCTCGCTCCAGTCGCAGTCGTCCTTCGAGGTGCACGAGGTGGGCGAAGACAGCCGCGTCACCGTCGTCGACGGCTACCGGGCCATCAACAGCCGGTCCGACGAGGCGGCGCTCGTCGCCGAGATCGCGACCGCCGCCATCGTCACCACGGCCGTCGGAGCCCGGATCCTCCCCTTCGTCGCGCCCGTGATCGCCAAGGGCCTCGCCGCCCGCGACGCCGCCCTGCCGCCGCTCGCCGTCATCGCGTGCGAGAACGCCATCAACGCCACCGACTCGCTCGCCGCGGCCGTGCGAGAGCACGACCCCGCCGAGAACGCCGTCTTCGCGAACTGCGCCATCGACCGCATCGTCCCCGAGCAGGCCGGCGGCACCCTCGACGTCACCATCGAGTCCTTCTTCGAATGGGTGGTCGAGAGCACGCCGTTCGGCGACTCGCGTCCCGAGATCGAGGGCGTCACCTGGGTCGACGATCTCGAGCCCTTCATCGAGCGCAAGCTGTTCACCGTCAACACGGCTCATGCCGCGGCCGCCTATCACGGGTTCCGTCGCGGTCTCGCGAGCATCCGCGAAGCCCTCGACGACGCCGAGGTGATGACCGAGGTGCGGGGCGTCCTGTCCGAGACCAAGTCGCTGCTGGTGGCCAAGCACGGTCTCGATGCGGACGCGCAGCAGGCCTACATCGAGAAGAACCTCGTCCGCATCGCCAACCCCCACCTCCCCGACACGACCGAGCGCGTGGGGCGGAACCCCCTCCGCAAGCTCAGCCGGCACGAGCGCTTCGTCGGGCCCGCGGCTCAGCTGGCCGAGCGCGGCCTGCCCTCCGACGCTCTCGTCCGGGCCGTCGGCGCCGCCCTCGACTTCTCGGTCGCCGACGACGTCGAGAGCGTCGAGCTGCAGGCGCTGCTCAGCTCCGGTCTCTCCGCCGACGAGCTGACGACGACGCTCACGGGGGTCCTGACCGACCACCCCCTGTTCCCGGCCCTGCGCGACGCCGTCGCGGCCAAGACGTCGGCATGACGTCGAGCCGGCCCGAGCCGGTCGACGGCGACGACGAGGCCCTCAGCTGGGGTGACGAGCTCGACGCGAGTCACGTCGACGGGCCGGCGCGGGCCGGCGAGCCCGGACCCGACGACCGACCCGACGACCCCGCCGCGGTCAAGCCCATGAGCTCGGCGGCCCTGATCGGCCACGGGATCCTGGGGGGAGCCCTCCTCCTCTGCGCCGTGGGCTGGGTCACCCTCATGGGTCGCTTCACGTACACCTTCGACACGCCCTTCGCCACGGGCCTCTGGCGCTTCGGCGTCGTCGTCGCGGTCGCCGCCCCGGTGCTCTGGTTCGCGGCGACGATCGCGGTCGTCCCGGCGGCGGCGAGCCGTCGGCGTCTCGTCGCGCTGCTGATCGGCGTGCTGATCGTGGCCCCCTGGCCGCTGCTCGTCGGGGTGGGCGCATGAGCCGCGCACGTGGTGACGCGACGGGTGCTCCCCGCCGCGACCGCGCCTCCTCGGTGGTCGTCGTCGCTCTGGTGATCCTGTTCGGGCTGCTGTTCGCCTACGACCTCGTCGAGGCCGTCACGAACCTCATCTCGGTGCCGAACGAGGCCCGGTACGCGAACAACGACTTCTACGCCGAGAACGGCCTCGACGGGCTGGTGGCGTCGCCGCCGTGGTTCGCCCTCGTCGCGAACGTCGCCCTGCCACCCGCAGCCTTCGTCGCAGCCCTGGTCGTCGCCCGCCGTCGCGCACTGCCCGTCGTCGTGCTGGTGCTGTTCGCGGCCCTCGGTGCGGTCGCGGCCCTCAGCCTGACGATCACGGCCTACGTCCAGAGCATCTGACCCGCCCCGCCGACCCGGGGCGTCACATGGCGGGGGAGTCGATAGAGTGACGACAGCCGCGCCCACGGCGCGTCGCGGCCGTCCCCCCGAACTCTCTCTTTAAGGACCTCGTCTCCGTGGCAAAGCCCGTCGTGTTGATCGCAGAAGAACTCTCACCCGCAACCGTCGAGGCCCTCGGTCCCGACTTCGACGTGCGATCGGTCGACGGCACCGATCGTCCGGCCCTCCTCACGGCGCTGGCCGAGGCCGATGCGGTGCTCGTCCGATCGGCGACCCAGGTCGACGCCGAGGCCATCGCCGCCGCGCCGAACCTCAAGGTCGTCGCCCGCGCCGGCGTCGGGCTCGACAACGTCGACATCAAGGCGGCGACGACCGCCGGCGTCATGGTCGTGAACGCGCCGACCTCGAACATCGTCTCGGCCGCCGAGCTGACCGTCGGTCACATCCTGAGCCTCGCGCGTCACATCCCCGCGGCGCACGCCGCCCTGGCCCAGGGTCAGTGGAAGCGCTCGAAGTACACCGGCGTCGAGCTCTTCGAGAAGACCGTCGGCATCGTGGGTCTGGGTCGCATCGGCGCCCTGATCACCGCCCGTCTGCAGGCGTTCGGCGTGAACGTCGTCGCCTACGACCCCTACGTCACCCCGGCGCGAGCCCAGCAGCTCGGGGTCACGCTGCTCTCGCTCGACGATCTGCTGGCCACGGCCGACTTCGTCACCATCCACATGCCGAAGACCCCCGAGACGACCGGCATGATCGGCCTCGAGCAGATGAAGGCCATGAAGAAGAGCGCGTTCGTCGTGAACGTGGCCCGCGGCGGTCTGATCGACGAAGACGCCCTCTACGAGGCGCTGACCACGGGCGAGATCGCCGGCGCCGGTCTCGACGTCTTCGTCTCCGAGCCCCCCGTCGACCAGCGGCTCCTCGGTCTCGAGAACGTCGTCGTCACCCCGCACCTCGGCGCCTCGACGTCCGAGGCGCAAGAGAAGGCGGGCGTCTCGGTCGCCCGCTCGGTGCGCCTGGCGCTCGGCGGCGAGCTCGTGCCCGATGCCGTGAACGTGGCGGGCGGCGTCATCGACCCCTACGTGCGCCCCGGCATCGGTCTCGTCGAGAAGATCGGCCAGGTCTTCTCGGGTCTCGCCGACAGCCCGCTCACGAGCGTCGACGTCGAGGTGCGCGGCGACCTCGTCGAGTACGACGTCAGCGTCCTGAAGCTCGCGGCCCTGAAGGGCATCTTCACGAACATCGTGAGCGAATCGGTCAGCTACGTGAACGCGCCCCTGCTCGCCGAGCAGCGGGGCATCACCGTCCGTCTGCTCACCGATCCGGCGAGCGACGAGTACCGCAACGTGATCACCCTCCGCGGCTCGCTCAGCGACGGGTCGCAGATCTCGGTCTCGGGCACGCTGACCGGCACGAAGCAGGTCGAGAAGATCGTCGAGATCAACGGCTACGACGTCGAGGTGCCTCTCGCGAAGCACCACATCGTCATGGTGTACGGCGACCGACCCGGCATCGTCGCGGTCTACGGGCGCGAGTTCGGCGAGGCCGGCATCAACATCGCCGGCATGCAGATCGCCCGTCGCAGCGCCGGCGGACAGGCGCTCAGCGTCCTGACCATCGACAGCCCGGCCCCCGACGACCTGGTCGAGAAGGTCCGGGTCGCCATCGACGCCGAGCTGCTGCGCGAGATCGACATCACGCTCTAGCCTCTCCCGACGACGACGGACCGCCCGCCCCCGTATCGAGGGGCGGGCGGTCCGTCGTCTCGCGGTCGGGCGACCGAGACCGGGCCGAGGAGGCGCGGCGTCAGATCTCGAGGGATTCGTGCGCCGCCAGCAGCACGGCCCGCCCGCCGACCGACTCGGCGCTCGACCGGAGCCGGTCGAAGTGCATGGCGAGCCCGGCGTCGCTGAGGGTGCGCTCGTGCGTGGGGAACACGGTGGTCGCGCCGACGGCGGTGACGTAGTCCATGGCCTCCGAGATCTTCAACCACGGAGCGCCCACGGGAGCGGCGAGGATCTCGACGGCGACGGGTGGGACGGTGAACGCGTCGCCCGGGTAGAAGAGCCGACCGTCGACGAGCACGCCGACGTTGTCGATGACGGGGATGGACTCGTGGATGACGGCGTGACGTGAGCCGTGGAACGCGAGGTCGAACGGGCCGACCTCGATCGTTTCGCCGTCCGCCACGACGTGCACGTCGAAGTCGGCCGCCGCCGAGGCGACGCCGGCCGGACCGTAGATCGTCATGCCCGGGTTCGTCGCGAGCAGGTGGCCGAGCTGGTCGGGTGTCCAGTGGTCGGGGTGCTCGTGCGTCACGACGACGGCGTCGACGTCGGCCACGTCGATCATCAGCGAGCCGAACGAGCCGGGGTCGACGACCAGGCGCCGCCCCTCGATCTCGATGATCAGGCAGGCGTGTTCGAGTTTGGTGAGGCGCATGGGCGTGACTGTACGCCCCGAGCCTCGCGCGTCGGAGATGCCCGGGTCGACCTGCGGCTGCCCGGGGAGTGCGGCGGGGTGCCTCGTCAGCTCAGGGGGTCTTCGGGGGTCGCAGCGCTGATCTCCGCACAGGGGGCGTCGAGACGGGGACGCTCAGCGGAGCGCCGGCGCGGGATGAGGTCATGCGATGCGCTCACGCTCACCACCGTGGGTCAGGCGGAGTTCTTGCCGCCGGCGGACCATGACGTGCCCCCGGCCTCCCCTCGGATGCCGGCGGCCCGGCGTTCGGCATCGGCGTGGGCCCGAAGACCGGCCCCGGGGTCGGCGCCGTCGAGACGCTCGGCCGTCAGACGGTCGCGGCGTTCGCGCAGGACGAGCGCGATCGTGGCCGCGACGATGACGACGACGATCAGGATGATGACGACTGCGGCTGTGTTCATGATGTCCCCCTCAGGATCGACCAAGACTGCCGCCTCGTTCCCGGTGACCGCAAGTGGTGATCTCGAAGCGGACCGACCGGGCCCGACAGGGGAGCGGCCACAGGGTCCGGTGCCTCTCCTCGGCTGCCGGGCTGATGGGCAGCTCGGTTCGCCCCCCTCTCCGGTCAGGGCGTCGTGCCCAGGAGGCGCTCGGTCCAGTCGCGGAGAGCGGTGACGGCCCTGCGAGACAGGGTCGCCTCCGGCATCATGCTCGTCGACCCGTGGAACGCCCCGGGCCACACGTGCAACTCCGCCTGGACGCCCGCCGCCCAGAGCGCGGTGGCGTAGGCGACGGTCTCGTCGCGGAACACCTCGGTGCTGCCGCAGTCCAGGTACGCCGGCGGCAGGCCGGCGAGATCGGTCGCACGGCCCGGAGCGGCGTGGATCGACACATCGTCTCCGCCGCGACGGTGGCCGAGGTAGGCGTCCCAGCCGAACCGGGTCATCTCGCGGTCGGCGACGCCCACCCCGTCGAACTGCCGGGCGGAGAGGGTCTCGTCGCGATCGTCGAGCATGGGGCTGACGAGCACCTGCCCGACGACCGCCGGCCCGTTCCTGTCGCGGGCGAGGAGCGCCGTGCCCGCCGCGAGTCCGGCGCCGGCGCTCTGGCCGACGAGGACGATCCGCTCCGGGTCGATGCCGAGCTCGTGGGCGTGCTCGGCGGTCCAGACCAGGCCGGCGTAGCAGTCCTCGACCGGGTACGGGTCGGGGTGCTCCGGGGCGAGACGGTAATCGGGGCTGACGAGGACGACGTCGTGCACGAGCAGCCAGTCGTCGTACGAATCGAGATCGCCGAGGTGGTGACCGAACATCATGCCGCCCCCGTGGACGGCGAAGGCGCAGGCCGCCGTCCCGGTGCGGCCGATGCGCTGGACGACCGCGAGGGCGATCGGGTCGCCGAGGTGCCCGGGCACGGTGATGCTGCGCCTCTCGAGACCGCGAGCTCGCAGTCCTTCGTCGAGCTGCGCCTCCGTCATGTCCAGCTGTCGCATCCGCGGCAGCATCCCGGTCTCGAGCCGGAAGCGGCCGCGGGCGTCCATCGCCTCCAGGAAGGGCACGAACTCGGGGTCGAACGGCGGGCGGGGCAGGGGGATGGTGTCAGGCACGGGAGGACTCCTCGGCAGGGGTGGCGATGGCGGTCGAAGGGGCGGATGCGGTCGAAGGGGCAGGGGTGGTCGATCCGGCGGGGGTGGCCGTGCTGGCCGGCGCGTCGGACGTCCGCGCCCGCAGCATGCCGACCGCGACGAGCACGGCGGCGACGGCCGCGAGGCCGAGCCCGGCGATGGTGAGGGCGTCCTCGAATCCTGAGAGACGCGGGGCCGTCCACGGGACGGTCGTGATGCTCCCGGTGACGAACGCGGCGACGATGGTTCCCGCGGCGGCGACCGCGACCCCGCCGGCGAGCTCGCTCGAGGTGTCGACGAGGGCCGCGCCCATCGAGGTGCGGTCGACGGGGAGGCCCGTGAGCACGGAGGCGCCTGCGACGACGCCGACGACGCGCATGCCGGCGGCGACGAGCACGAGCGCGACGAGCACCCAGACGTACCCGTGACGACTCAGGGCGCCGAAGACCACGAGGCCCGACACGACCGTGACCGCGCTGACCCATGCGGCGCGGCTCAGGCCGACCCGCTGCACGAACGGCCCCACGAGGCGCCCTCCGGCCAGGAGCACGACGACCTGCGGCGACGTGCCGACGGCGGCGAGGGCCGGCGGCCAGCCCCAGGCGAACTGCAGCTGCAGCGTCACGAGGTACGACATCCCGGCGACGGCGAGGCCCGACGCGGCCTTGAACGCCAGCCCGCTCGACACCAGGGGGCGGGCGAGCAGACGCAGGTCGACCACCGGGTGCCGCGCGGTCCGCACGCGCACGACGAATCCGACCCCGCATGCGACGGTCAGGGCGACGGCGACCCACCCCCACGAGGAGGCGGTGGTCGCCCCCACGACGACGGTCGGCGTCACGAGCAGCCCCGTCACGGTCGCGGCCCCGAGCAGAGCGCCGCCCACGTCGACGGGGTCGTGCCGCAGCCCCGCGGGGGCATCCGGAGCGACCCCGGATCGGATGCCGACGAACGCCAGCGCGGCGATCGGCACGTCGGCCAGCAGCAGCACCTGCCACGGAGCGATGGCGAGCACGAACCCGCCGACGGTCGGGCCGACGGCCAGGCCGACGAGCCCCGCGGTCGAGATCACCGTCAGGGCCCGCACGCGCAGGCCCTCGTCGTCGAACAGCCGGAACGCCAGCGCCATCGACCCGGGGGTGGTCATCGCCGCGGCGACACCCGTCAGCACCCGGACGGCGATGAGCTGCTCGGTGGTCGTGACCGCCACGGTCGCGAGGCTCGCCACGGCGAGGAGCGCGAGGCCGACGAGCATCACCCGGCGGCGTCCCACCCGGTCGGCGACGGCGCCGAAGAGCAGCATGAGCGCGCCGAAGGCGACCGCGTAGGCGCCGGACACCCACTGCAGCCCCGTGGTCGACGAGCCCAGCTCGCGGCCGATCGTCGGCAGCGCGACGTTCAGCACCGAGGTGTCGAGCATCTCGAACAGGAACACCGCGGACAGCCCGGCCAGGGCGATCCACGCATCGGACAGCCGGGGAGGCGCGTCGGCGGCGACCCGCCGGCCGCGGGGGAGAGAGGGGCTGGGTGGCACGAGACGCACTCCTTCTGGGAAGAAGTGGCGACTCGTTCGATGCCGCGTGCAGGTGCGTCGCAGAGCGCGACGCCTTTTACCTCGGTGACGTGAACGATACACCGGCTGCTGCAGAAGGCGGACTCCACTCTTGGTCGAGCCTTCAGCCGCGAACGTCCGCTCCCGCCCGGGCGGTATCGGACGGCCTCGCGCGCCGGGTGCTCCGCCTGCGATCGCGACGGATGACGCGCTGGTCCTGCTCGGGGTGACGGGCGCGCTCGAATCGAGCAGCGCGTCGTGCCCCAGGGAGGCCCCGGCGATCCGCCCGACTCGAGGAGGTGTCGGTCAGTCGTCGCTCTCGGCGACTCTCGCGAGGGTGTCGCTGCTGAAGCTGGTCATCGATTCTCCTTCCCTGTCGCGCACCGTCCAGGAGCGGCACGGAGCGGCAGGCCCGTGACTGCACTTCTCATCTGCCCGCGAAGTCGTCGTCGGTGATGTGCTCGAGCCAGGTGGTGGTGCTGGCCGGGTCGTCGCCGTTCTCGAGCATCGCGATGTGCTCCATGAAGACGCCGGGGGCGGCGGCATGGAAGTGCTCCTGGCCGGGCGGGGTGTAGATCGTCTGACCGGGGTGGACGTCGATGATCCGACCGTCGCGGGTGCCGAAGCGGCCGACGCCGGCGGTGACGCGCAGGTACTGGCCCTTCTCGTGGGAGTGCCACGCGGTACGGGCGCCCGGGGCGAAGCGGACGGTGGCGACGACCAGGTGCTGGCCTTCCTCGTGGGGCAGCGCGATCGGGTCGAGCCAGACGTCGCCGGCGAACTGCTCGGGCGGGTTCTTGGTCGTGGGGGCGGCGGGTTCGATGTTCACGAGGCGTCCTGTTCGTCGGTGGTGAAGTGCTGTTGCGCGACGCTCATCGCGGCCATGCCGTCGGGCCAGCCCGCGTAGAGGGTGACATGGGTGATGGCCTCGATCAGCTCCTCCTGGGTGACGCCGTTCTCGACGGCGCGGCCCAGGTGGAACTCGAGCTGCCCCGTGTGCCCGCCGGCGGCGAGGACGGCGACGGTGATCAGGCTGCGGTCGCGTGCGGACAGTTCCGCGCGGTTCCAGACGTCCTCGAAGAGGACGTCGTCGGTGAGGGCGGCGAGCTTCGGGGCGAAGTCCCCGAACATGTTCCGTCCGCCCCCGACCTGCTTGGGCTGGTCTGCCATCACTCTTCTCCTGCCTGGTGCGTGCTCGACGATGTCGTCATCGCCTGGATGCCACGAAACCCCGGACGGGAGTCCTGAGGGAGGCACTGATGTGACACCCTTCGCCGAGCCGCTCGTCGCGGGCGAGTCGTCAGTCGTCGGTGTACCCGGACGAGATGCTGCGAGGGTGCGCCTGACGGGACACCCCCGTGGGGGCCTCAGGCTCGCGCCGCGCCGTCGGCTCGATTTGTGCGGCGCTCGACAGCTGTGGCATACTCGACGAGTTGCAAATACGGCCCCATCGTATAGCGGCCTAGTACGTCGCCCTCTCACGGCGGTAACACGGGTTCGAATCCCGTTGGGGTCACAACCACGAAACCCGCTCAGCTCCGGCTGAGCGGGTTTCGTCGTCTCCCCGCGCCTGCGGGCCGCCGGCACCCGGCACCCGGCACCGGCACCCGGCACCCCCGAGAACCGCCGCCCGCTCGGTCCGTCACCGCGAGGGCACGACGTTCCGGGCCGTCCCCTCCAGCAGACGGGCCACCCCGTCCACGTCGACCTCGACGAAGCGCCCGGCCCAGGTGCCGATCTGCAGCTGACCCGCGAACGACCACAGCGTCTCGCCCGTCGCGAGGTCGAACCCGACGAGGGTCGAGCGCCCGCCCGAGCTGCCGAAGGCGAGGGCGTACCCGACGGTGCGCGACGCGGCGACCACCACCGCGCCGTCCGGCAGGGCGATGGTCGCGCGGGCGGCCCCGGTCTCGCCGTCGAGGGCGACGACCGACTGCGGGCCGGCGCCGGGTGCGGTGACGGTGGCGTACACCGTGTCGTCGGTCTGCCCGGGCAGCCCGTCGGCGCTCGAGGCCCCGTCCGCCGGCCTCGACCACCGCACCTCCCCGGTGCTCCAGTCGACGCAGCTGAGCTGGTCGTCGCTCAGATCGGTGACGGTGAGGCACGTCCGCGACGTCGAGTACGAGCCCGACGCCGCCGGGGTGGAGCTCCAGAGCGGCCGTCCGTCGAAGTCGACGGCGGCGAAGCCCCGGTCGACGCCGCGGACCGGCCCGACGATCGAGTCCGGGCGGGCGACGTAGCCCCCGAGCGCGGCGAGGTCCCCGCGCCACGGGGTCTCGCGACCGTCGAGTCCGACCTGCACCGTGCCTCCCGGGCGGGCGACCACGAGGCGGTCCGGCAGAGCGAGGGCCTGGCCCTCGAGACTCCCGGGGCCGGCCCAGAGCACGAGGTCGAGATCGCGGACGTCGCGCAGCTGGAACGCGAACGTCGCGCCCTCGGCCGTCTGCCCGCCGGTCATCACCGTCCGGCCCGCCGTCTGGAACTGCTCCGAGTCGACCGTCGTCACCGGCGCCGTCCGCTGCCTCAGCTCACCGGTGGTCGCGTCGAGGGTGACGAGGACCGTCTGGCCGCCCGCCCGGGCCCGCACCACGACGATGCGGGCGTCGTCGACGACCGTGGCCGACGCGAGCTCCACCGGGCCCCGCAGCCCGAGCGCCTGGAGGTCGTCGGCCACGTCGTACACCCACAGCACGCGCCCGAGGTCGGTGTCGAACGACGCCAGTCGAGTGCCCACGCCCGCCGTGGCCCCGCCGCAGTCGCCGTCGTTGGCGAAGCCGTAGGTCCACGCGCCGGCCGCGCGCAGCAGCACCCGACGATCGTCGATCGGCTCGTCCCGGAACCGCAGGCACTCCGCCGGCGTCCCGGGCGCGAGCGCGGCACCGAGGTCGATCGACCAGCCGGTGGCCGTCGGGGCCTCCCGCAGGTCGTCCACCGCGACGCCGCGCCACGGCGGGTCCGCCCCGTACCGCGGCTGCCCGGGCACGAGCGCGACGATCACGACGACGGTGACGATCACGCCGACGAGGTAGGCGGTCGCGATGCGGCGGGCCGAGGAGGCGCGGTGCCAGCGCGAACGGAGGCGACCGCTCGGTCGACGGGACGTCCGTCGGGCGCCGGCGCGCGCCTCCTCGGCTCGCCGGTCGGGCGGCCGGATCATGAGGTCGCCCCGATCCGCTGACCGCCGCCGAGCCGTCGAGCGACGCCCACCCCGTCGACCTCGACGAGCGCCCCGCCCCAGAACGAGACGCTGCCGGCCGAACGGAGCGTCCAGAGCGGGCGCCCCGAGGCGGCGTCGTGGGCGGCCACGGCCCTGCTCTGCGGCGAGGAGCCCATCGCCAGGTAGACGACGGTGCGCGAGGCCGCCACGACCGTCTCGAGATCACCCGCGGGCACGTCGAACACCGACCGCCCGGTGAGGCCGTCGAGCGCCGTGAGCCGCGGTCGACCGTCGCGACGGGCGATGCCGTAGACGTCGTCGGACACCTGGCCGGGCACCCCGCGGGCCGTCGTGGCCGCACCGTCGACGGACCAGCGCGTCGTGCCGTCGGAGGGCCGCAGGCACGTCGTCGTGTCGTCGTCGGAGGTCACGAGCAGGCACCCGCGCGTCGCGGCGATCGAGCGGGCGTCGAGGGGGCGCGCCCATCGGGCGGCGCCGTCGCGGTCGAGCGCCGAGACGACGCGGCCGCCCGGGCCGGAGCGCACGGCGAACAGGTCGTCGTCGCCGCCCGGTGCCGGTGAGCCGGCCGCCACCAGATCGGGACTCGATCGGTACGGCGTCATCTCGCCGGTGCGCCCGTCGACCCTGATCGAGCGTCCCTCGATGGGCACGACGAGGGCGCCGGGCACCAGCAGGGGGGTGCGGCCCCGATCCGCCGACCCGCGCCAGACCGGCACGGTCAGCGCGGCGGCGTCGACGAGCGCGTAGGCGTCGGGGTCGCCGACCGCGGCCGCCGCCGAGCGCAGCTGGAGGCGGCCGAGCGTGGCGACGCTGACGCTCGGCAGGTCGCGGCGTTCGCGGGCGGTCTCGAGGTGGCGTCCGTCGTCGAGCGCCAGCGCCGCCTGGACGAGCCCCCGGTCGGACTGCGTCTGCACGAGCACGCGGCCCGCCGCCGGCACCACCTGGGCCGACGGGATGCTCGTCGGGTCGGCGTCGGGGACGTCCTCGACGAGGTCGTGCACCCAGAGGGCGAGTCCCGTCCGGACGTCGACGAGGGCGACGCGGCTCGTGTCGTGGGCGAACGCGGCGGTGCGGCACTCGGCGGCCTCCGCGAGATCGTCGGCGCGGAGGTCCACGTCGGCTTCGAGGTCGAGGTCGATCGAGGTGGTGACGGCGACGAGACCGGACTCGGCGGGGGACGGCCAGAGGTGCACGCAGTGCGCGGGCGCCTCGGGGGCCAGCAGCGCCGCGAGGTCGAGCGACCAGAGGGTCTCGCCCGGCGCCGAGCGCAGGTCGTCGACGACGAGTCCGCGCCACGGCGGCTCCGCGCCGTACTCGGGGTCGGCCGCCCACCCCGCGACCAGCACGATGGCCGTGGCGACGAGCAGCGCCAGGTAGCCCCCGAGGAGGCGCGGAGCGCGTCGACCGCGGACGGCGCGCAGCCGTCGCGCCGGGTCGCGCGCGGGGCCGGGCAGGGGGTCGGACACGAGCGGGTCGACCTCCTCGTCGAGCGGCGCCGCCGGTGCGTCCGACGACTGCCGTCATGGTATTCGGAGCCGGCCGCGTCGGTGCTCGCCCGTCCGCCGGGAATGGGCGGACCGGCCCCGCGCGTTGCCCCCCGAGACCGAGGACCCGCGCCCGACGCTGGCGTAGACTTCGACGATCATCCGAGCAGCAGACATCGAGAGAGGTGGGCCCGTGGGTAGAACGCTGGCCGAGAAAGTATGGGACGACCACGTGGTCGTCAAGGGCGAAGACGGCGCCCCCGACCTTCTCTACATCGATCTCCACCTCGTCCACGAGGTCACGAGCCCGCAGGCCTTCGACGGCCTCCGTCAGGCCGGGCGGCCGCTGCGTCGCACCGATCTGACGATCGCGACCGAAGACCACAACACGCCCACGCTGGCGATCGACCGGCCGATCGCCGATCTGACCAGCCGCACGCAGATCGAGACCCTGCGCCGCAACACGGCCGAGTTCGGCGTGCGTCTGCACCCTCTCGGCGATGCCGAGCAGGGCATCGTCCACGTCGTCGGTCCGCAGCTCGGCCTGACGATGCCCGGCATCACCGTGGTCTGCGGCGACTCGCACACCTCGACGCACGGGGCCTTCGGCGCCATGGCGTTCGGCATCGGCACGAGCGAGGTCGAGCACGTCATGGCGACGCAGACCCTGCCCCTCAAGCCCTTCAAGACGATGGCGGTGACGGTCGAGGGCACCCTCCGGCCCGGTGTCACGGCGAAGGACATCATCCTGGCCGTCATCGCCCAGATCGGCACGGGCGGCGGTCAGGGCTACGTGCTCGAGTACCGCGGCAGCGCGATCCGCTCCCTCTCGATGGAGGGGCGGATGACGATCTGCAACATGTCCATCGAGGCCGGCGCCCGCGCGGGCATGGTCGCCCCCGACCAGACCACCTACGACTACCTCCGGGGTCGCCAGCACGCCCCCGAGGGGGCCGACTGGGACGACGCGGTGGCCTACTGGGACACCCTCCCGACCGACGACGACGCCGTCTTCGACGCCGAGATCTTCCTCGACGCCGACGAGCTCGAGCCGTTCGTCACCTGGGGCACGAACCCGGGTCAGGGCGTCTCGCTGAGCGACTCCGTGCCCGACCCGGCGGCGATCGTCGACCCGAACGAGCGCGCCGCGGCATCGCGGGCCCTCGAGTACATGGCCCTCGAGGCCGGCACGGCCATGAAGGACATCGCCGTCGACGCCGTCTTCATGGGGTCGTGCACGAACAGCCGCATCGAGGACCTGCGCGCCTTCGCCTCGATCATCCGCGGGCGCACGAAGGCCGAGGGCGTGCGGGTGATGGTGGTGCCGGGGTCCGCGCGGGTGCGGCTCGAGGCCGAGGCCGAGGGTCTCGACAAGGTGTTCACCGACTTCGGGGCCGAGTGGCGATTCGCCGGCTGCTCGATGTGCCTCGGCATGAACCCCGACCAGCTGGCCCCGGGCGAGCGCTGCGCGTCGACCTCGAACCGCAACTTCGAGGGGCGGCAGGGCAAGGGCGGTCGCACCCACCTGGTCTCGCCGCTCGTCGCGGCGGCGACCGCCGTCCGCGGCACGCTGTCGTCCCCGTGGGATCTCGCCTCCGACACCCCGATCGGCGACGCCCTCGCCGAACGCCTGACCGGCACCCCCGCAGGAGGCGCGCTCTGATGGAGAAGTTCACCACCGTCACCGGGGTGGCGGCGCCGCTGAAGCGGTCGAACGTCGACACCGACCAGATCATCCCGGCCGAGTTCCTCAAGCGGGTGACGAAGACGGGCTTCGAAGACGCCCTGTTCTTCTCCGCCCGTCAAGACCCCGACTTCGTCCTCAACCGACCCGAGTACCAGGGCGCCCGCGTCCTGATCGCCGGGCCGGACTTCGGCACGGGCTCGAGCCGCGAGCACGCCGTCTGGGCCCTCCGCGACTTCGGCTTCGACGTCGTCCTGAGCGCCCGCTTCGGTGACATCTTCCGCGGCAACTCGGGCAAGCAGGGGCTCCTCGCCGCCATGGTCGCCGAAGACGACATCGAGCGCCTGTGGGCCGCGGTCGAGGCCTCGCCCGGGGTCGAGATCACGGTCGACCTCGCGTCGCAACGCGCCACGCTCGGCGACCTGTCAGTCCCGTTCGAGGTCGATGCTTACACTAAGTGGCGACTCCTCGAAGGCCTGGACGACATCGGCCTGACCCTCCGCGACGAAGCGGCCATCACAGAATTCGAATCCCGCCGCGCCGCCTGGCGCCCGAAGACATTGCCGGTGAAGTAAGTGAACTCGCTCATCCAAGACGCAGCAGCAGCCGGGGCCCGTGTGGGCCTCAAGTCCGACGAGATCGTCATCCGCGGCGGCAAGCCGCTGATCGGTCGCATCGAGGTGCGCGGCGCCAAGAACCTGGCGACCAAGGCCATGGTCGCGGCCCTCCTGGGCGACACTCCGAGCATCCTGCGCGATGTGCCCGACATCAGCGACGTCAACGTCGTCCGCGGGCTGCTCTCCGTCCACGGCGTCCGCATCACCGACCCCGCTCGCGGCGAGATGATCCTCGACCCGTCGAACGTCGAGTCGGCCCACTTCGCCGAGATCGACGCGCATGCCGGCTCGAGCCGCATCCCGATCCTCTTCTGCGGCCCGCTGCTGCACCGCCTCGGCGAGGCCTTCATCCCCGATCTCGGAGGGTGCCGCATCGGCGACCGCCCGATCGACTTCCACCTCGACGCCCTCCGCGCCTTCGGCGCCGTCGTCGACAAGTCGTACAACGGCATCCACCTCACCGCGCCGAACGGTCTCGCCGGTGCGAACATCGAGCTGCCCTACCCGAGCGTCGGGGCGACCGAGCAGGTCCTGCTCACGGCGGTCCTCGCGACCGGCGTGACCGAGCTGCGCAACGCGGCCATCGAGCCCGAGATCATGGACCTCATCGCCATCCTCCAGAAGATGGGCGCGATCGTCTCCGTCGAGCCGAACCGCGTGATCTTCATCGAGGGCGTCGAGAAGCTCCGCGGGTACACGCACCGCGCGATCAACGACCGCAACGAGGCCGCCAGCTGGGCCGCCGCGGCCCTGGCCACCAAGGGCGACATCTTCGTCGAGGGCGCCGACCAGAAGGACCTGATGACGTTCCTCAACGTCTTCCGCAAGGTCGGCGGCGACTTCGACGTCCACGAGGACGGCATCCGCTTCTTCCACCCCGGTGGCGACCTCAAGCCGGTCGTCGTCGAGACCGACGTCCACCCCGGCTTCATGACCGACTGGCAGCAGCCGCTCATCGTGGCCCTCACGCAGGCGCAGGGCACGTCGATCGTGCACGAGACCGTCTACGAGAACCGCTTCCAGTTCACCGAGGCGCTCAACGACATGGGCGCCGACATCACGGTGCACAAAGACGGACTCCCCGGTCACGACCGACGCGTCGCCCGTCGTGAGTTCGAGCAGGCCGCGGTCATCAACGGCCCGACGGCGCTGCACGGCGCCGACATCCGCGTCCCCGATCTGCGGGGCGGCTTCAGCCACCTGATCGCCGCGCTGACCGCCGAGGGCGAGTCGAAGATCAGCAACGTCGGCATCATCAGCCGCGGTTACGAGCACTTCATCGCGAAGCTCCGCAAGCTGGGCGCCGACTTCGACTTCAAGGGCTGATCCCCGCGTGGCACCCCACGGCGACCCCGACGCCCCCGTCGTCCCGGTCGGCCCGGGTGAGCGCCGCCGAGAGAAGGGCGCGGTCCTCCGGGTCCTCGCGACTCCGGCGGCGCCGCTGTTCGACCTGATGGCCAAGATCGACGTCGTCGACGGGCACAAGCTGCCCGCGTCGGGCTCGTTCGTGCTGACGCCGAACCACATCACCAACATCGACCCCGTCGTGGTCGGCCGCGTGATGTGGCGCTTCGGTCGTCTGCCCCGGTTCATGGCGAAGGCCTCTCTCTTCCGGGTGCCGATCTTCGGCCGGCTGATGCACGCCATGGGTCACATCCCCGTCGAGCGCGCGGGGCGCACCCATGACAGCGATCCGTTGGGCGCCGCCGGTCGGCTGACGGCCGTCGGCGGCGGCGTCATCGTCTACCCCGAGGGCACCCTGACCCGCGATCCCGACCTCTGGCCCATGAAGGGCAAGAGCGGTGCGGTGCGACTGGCGCTGGCGGCCGGCGTGCCGATCATCCCCGTCGCCCACTGGGGCAGCCAGGAGCTCATGGGGCGGTACTCGTCGAAGCTCAGGCCGTTCCCCCGGAAGCGCATCACCGTGATCGTCGGCGATCCCGTCGACCTCTCGCCGTACCGCGACAGGCCCCTCGATCAGGCGTCCATGACCGAGGCCACGGCGCTCGTCATGGAGTCGATCACCGCCCTCCTCGAGCGGATCCGCCACGAGGAGGCGCCCGCCGAACGATGGAACCCGTCCAAGAACGAGCAGAGGGAGACAGGCAGCTTTGAGTAGCTCGGAATCGCGCGAAGGCGCCATCGAGGCCCTCGGGGAGGGCGCCGTGACGACCGAGGCGATCTCGATCGTCATGCGCGAGTCCGTCCCGCGCCGGGTCGCCGTGCTCGGGTCGGGCAGCTGGGGCACCACCTTCGCCAAGGTCCTGGCGGAGGGCGGCGCCGACGTCACGCTCTGGGCGCGGCGGCCCGAGGTTGCTCGCGAGATCACCGAGAGCAAGCGCAACACGGACTACCTGCCGGGCATCAACCTCCCCCGCACGCTCGTGGCGTCGTCCGACGTCGCGACCGCCCTCGACGGCGCCGAGCAGGTCTACCTCTCGGTCCCGAGTCAGACGCTGCGCGACAACCTCACGGCCATCCGCTCGCTCGTCCCGCACGGCGTCCCCGTCGTCAGCCTCATGAAGGGCGTCGAGAAGGCGACCGGTCTCCGGATGAGTCAGGTGATCGAGAGCGAGCTCGACGTCGACAGGTCCCTCATCGCCGTCGCGTCCGGCCCGAACCTCGCCCTCGAGATCGCCAAGAGGCAGCCGACGGCGGCCGTGGTGTCGTCGCACAGCCTCGAGACCGCGACCCTCGTGGCGGCCACGGCCACCAACCCGTACTTCCGCTCGTTCGTCAACACCGACGTCATCGGCACGGAGTTCGGGGGAGTGCTCAAGAACCTCATCGCGGTCGCCATCGGCATCGTCGACGGGGTCGGCTACGGAGAGAACACCAAGGCCTCGATCATCACCCGCGGGTTGGCCGAGATGACGGCCTTCGCCGTCTCGTTCGGGGCCAAGGCCGAGACGCTCGCCGGGCTCGCCGGGCTCGGCGACCTCATCGCCACCTGCGAGTCCCCGCTGTCGCGCAACAACACGGCGGGACGCCTCCTGGGGCAGGGGTACGCGTTCGGCGACGTCGTCCGTCAGATGAACCAGACCGCCGAGGGCCTCGCGTCGGTCGCGCCCATCCTCGAGCTCGCCCGCAGCCGCGGCGTCGACATGCCCATCGTGCAGCAGGTGGCCGAGGTGCTCGCCGGTACGCTTGACCCGCGGAACATCGCTCCGCACCTCACCGAGACCAGCGAGCCCCAGGGCGAGTGACCTCCGGTCGACGGCGCGCCCCCGGTGCGGCGCGACGCCGGGGCCCGCGCCCGCCGACCACCCGAGAGGGACCCCGATGAGCATCGATCCGACGAGCCCCGCAGAGACCGGGGCCACGACGGCCGTCTCAGCCCCCGCCGGGCACAAGCAGACCGTCGTCGTCCTCTTCGGCGGGCGGTCGAGCGAGCACGCCATCAGCTGTGCGACCGCCGGCGGCGTGCTGTCCGCGATCGACCGTGATCGGTACGACGTCGTCCCCGTCGGCATCACCCGGGACGGCGCCTTCACCCTGCAGCCCGACGACGCCGGGGCCTTCTCGCTCTCCGCCGACTCCCTCCCGGGCGTCGTCGACAACGGCACGCGGGTGCACTGGCCGGAGTCGACCTCGAGTCGCGAGCTCTCGGTCGTCGAACCCGACGGCAGCGTGCGCCTGCTCGGCGCGGTCGATGTCGTGTTCCCGATCCTCCACGGCCGGTTCGGCGAGGACGGCACCGTCCAGGGCCTCCTCGAGCTCGTGGGCCTGCCGTACGTCGGGGCCGGTCTGCTCGCCTCCTCGGTGGGCATGGACAAGCACTTCACCAAGACGGTGCTCCAGGCGGCCGGCATCGCCGTGGCCCCGTGGCGCACCGTCCGCCGGCGGGCCTGGCAGGACGACCCCGCCCAGGTGACGGCCGACGTCGCCGATCTCGGCTTCCCGGTGTTCGTCAAGCCCGCGCGTGCGGGGTCGAGCGTCGGGGTGTCCCGGGTCGACTCCGAGGCCGGTCTCGCCGCCGCGATGGAGGTCGGTCTGGCAGAAGACGGCAAGGTGCTCGTCGAGGCCGCGGTCGTCGGCCGCGAGATCGAGTGCGCCGTGCTCGGCGGCCGCGACGGGGGTGCTCCGCGCACGTCCGTGGGCGGCGAGATCGTCCTCGGCGGCGAGACCTTCTACGACTTCGAGTCCAAGTACCTCGGTGCGCCGGGCGCCGACCTCGTCTGCCCGGCCGAGCTCGCGGCAGATGACCTGGCCGAGATGCAGCGCCTCGCCGCTCTCGCCTTCGAGGCCGTCGACGGCACGGGCCTGTCGCGGGTGGACTTCTTCCTGACCGACGACGGCTGGGTGATCAATGAGATCAACACGATGCC
>Ga0265797_10005248_pt1 | contig 19038 bp, 18 predicted proteins | sample P2T30metagenome_FD_192433 | JGI IMG/M metagenome (GOLD analysis project Ga0265797, IMG submission 192433) | Plant litter microbial communities from East Loma Ridge, Irvine, California - P2 T30 | ecosystem: Environmental > Terrestrial > Plant litter > Unclassified | place: USA: California... | reverse complement strand
AACCATCAACAACACGCCATGGTGGACGTCAGCCCACGTCTTTGACCATATAAACCCCAGCGACCTCGTTTCCTTCTTACTTCGTCACTCGTTCAACCTATTTTCGCTCCTTAGATTGCCTTTCGTTCATTCGCCTCGGACCAGTGCCTAGCATCTCAGCTGCACTTGCTATCCTTTCACCTCTACCAACTGCATCTCTCCCTAGGCCATTCTCCTACATACCGACGACCACTTATTTCAGAACCTAGCCATGAAGTTCTTCGCCAATCTCCTAGCTCTGACGGCAGTTACTGTTTTCGCCGCTCCCACGCACGAGATTAAGCACCGCGATCTCGTCGCTGATGACGCTCCACACCAGGACGACCCAAATTTCATTAGTGCCGTCATGCGAGCTCATTGGTACTGGCGCAAATTGCATTGTGCGCAGGACCTTATCTGGGACACTGAGCTTGCCGACGCTGCACGGGCTGACATTGAAGAGTGTCCAAAGGACCCTGAACACGTACGTGGTTGGCACGATGACAGGCATGGCACAGCTGACATGAATAGAAACGCTCCGGCAGTAACCTCTCTTCCGTGAACCCACCTCCTGACGGTTACGACGCTTGGATCGAGTTTGCCCGCACTGCCACGCACGGCTGGCACGAAGAGGAGACCAAGTACCCCTACGACAACCCACACTTCGATGCAGCATGGGGTCACTTCACGCAGATGGTGTGGCGCAACAGCACACGTCTTGGCTGTGCTCTTGGACACTGCGACGACGGCGTTAATTGGCCGGGTCGCTTCTACTGCTGTAAGTTCAACGCGCCGTAGCCCGAGGACATCAGTGCTGACACTCACAGACTACTCGTTCTTTGGCAATAACATTGCGGCTGGGCAGTTCGAGGCTCAGGTATGGGCGCCTGTATGCAGTGACCCCAGTGTTGGCGAGGTCCAGGCGCGCGAGGATGTCAACTTCGACTGGAAGCGAGTCTGAAACGCTCACGCTTCAACGTGACACTGCGCTTCGCGTGCCGCCTGCGTAACGATGTTCAAGACAGCGTTTCCTTTCCTCACCACCTTGTTTGGCGCTATACCCTGTCCACGGATCTCATTTCGCACATGTCTTGTCTACTTGGAGATGTGCTGCCGCTTGGCTGGCATGCCTGATCATATCATTGGTCTTGATCACACCTCTGGTGTTCTCTTCTCGATGACCGATTCAAGTGGTTGGCTATGCTAGCACATGTTGAGATACTGTTGGGCAATGCTATGGTGTAGCCTCTTGGTTATGGTTAGACGAAATGCAAAGGGTTGGTTACAAAATAACTTCTTGAGCTGCTTTTCCCCTTTCAAACGTTGCTGTGTCAGCCACTGCGAAAGACTTCATGGACTGAGCATGAAGATTCTCCAACTTTTGCTATTCCGAACAATGAAAGCTAGCAATCATGGTTGTTTGTTGAGGCGGCATAATAGGAAGGCATTCCAAACATGGAGCAATTTCATACTCTGCCAACTTCGGACATAATCGTAATTCAAAATGCCTCGAAACGATACGGCATTCACTTGGACCACAGTCCTCAGCACACGCGGTTTCTTAAGCACTGTTGTTGGCGTCGTATTTAGTAAAATTGCCAGTCCAGACTACGAACAGCTCGTCGACTCAATCAAAGCTAACGCCCTCCTCCTTTACCCCGGCACATCAACTACCCTCTGCACTTTCCGCACCAAGCCACCGTGATTTAGATGTAGGAAGAAGGATTTATGGACTGCGACGTTGACTAGAGATGCGGATAAATTGGTCTTGAAGAGGGTTCACGGGAGAAGCAGTAGGGAGGCTGCTCTGAGTGCGCTGGATAGCGAAGTGAAGAGAACGCTGGAAGAGAATAGGGGGCAGATGGATGTAGAAGCGGATCACGTGCTTGGGGAAGAGTTTGAAGAGAGGAAATGGGAGACATGAAGGGGATGCGGGAGTGAAGAGGGGTCATGCTATGGGATGCTGGAGACCTCGGGATGGAATGTTATCTGAGGACACATCTCGTGACCTCACGAGAGATTAGGAGCATAGCAGAAGGCGAGACCAGAGTCTTTGCAGAACCAATACACAAGCGTCGTCTAAACCCTGAGAAGTAAACTGGAGACACAGATAAGTGTCGGGCCGAAAGCCTTGGAGTATTCTTAGACAGTAGAATCGGTAAACATGATCAAAAAGTAAATAATCGAACGAGTTCAAGTCAACGTCCAGCTATACAAGCCTCATGTTTGGTGTCGCGAACGATACCTAGGTAGTTCAGCCTCATGCACTGCACGGGGCCTCGCGATCGGTGCCTGCGGGCGGCAATTCCGCGGATCGCGAAGCACAATCGGTCCTACAAGACACGACAAACCCCCCATGATCTCCATCTGACCCATAACCATCAGCGAGATCCTCTTTAATCCACTCTTCCCAACTCACTTTTCCATCCCTCGTTTCGAGAACAGCGTTCGCAAAACATCGGCATTTTGATCAGCGACGGAAGTCGGTCATGAGCGGGCGATCCCTGCATAACGGCCATGCGCCAGTGGACGGATTGCATCATTGAACGCCACCATGGCCTCGAATCTTGCCTCGCACGCAGCGAGAGCCGCAACGCGCGACGGGCAAGCCACTCGGAGCCCCCACTAAAGGCGTGCTTTTGTCCGCCCTGCGATCAGAGATACAGGCAAGCACGGCGGGTGAGGGGCGTGGCGGATCCATCTCCGCGTGGGTTTAACACGAGCGACAGGCACGAGAGAGTCTAGCCCTCTGCCTTCCCTGGCTGCACCTTCCTCGTGGGTCTCGCGCGTGCTTGCCAGAGTCTACGCATGTTTACCGTTAAGGTTGCGCCTTCTCCCTGTTTGCCGCCAATTTTCGACGAATTGACTGCAATCGATCGACATCACGACCCCGACTACTCAATCACCACTACATACTACACTGCACTCACTCGCCTGGTAGCCCACGATGCTGGAGAGGCAGCAACATGCGCTGCGGGACGACGCCAGAGACGCCGCGCCGAGGTTGCCAGACTCGCTCTCGGGAGAGATCAACGCTGCTACACGGTATGGTCCTGGTGTTGTATCACTTTGGAGCCAGGCCACGATGCTAATAATATACGTCCAGTTCCCTCCACACAAACCTTAACCGCCTGATAACCTCGCGCCTGCCGCTTGCGCTCCCGCCTTACACGACAGACGCCACACTTTACGCAACCGGCCTGCTGCATTTCGCCCACATCTTCCTCACCTTCGAGTCACTGTGGGCGGATCTGTTGCGCGACCATACTCCAGCCTCACATACCGCCTCCACACACCCCGCAGTCGATTCTGAACCCGCTTCCCCACCCTTCTCGCCACTGTTGTCGTATCTCCTCGTAAACCCGTACGACTCACCCTCGCTCTTCACGTCAACACTCGGTGCGCCAACACCGCCTTCCCCACAACTCGCTGCTTTTCTGAAAGCGCTGAGACCGAGGGGTTTGATACGGTCGAGTCGGTTGAAGAGGGATCTAGAGTATCTGCTAGGAGTACATCCCACAGATCTCGAAGTCTTGCTAGCAAAATACCCCGGAGACAAGGTCGCCGACTTCTGCACACACATCCGCAAGAGCGTGAACGAGAAGCCCTGGACGCTGGTCAGCTATGCGTGGTGTTTCTACATGGCCGTCTTCTCCGGAGGCCGCTGGATACGAAGCATGCTCTTGAAAGCACCTCCAGGCTTCTGGCCAGAGCAAGACGGCGAAGCGTCGAGTCTAGAAGAACGCGGCTTATCCTTCTGGCATTTCCTCGGACCCCACGACGGCGAAGACATCAAAGCAGATTTCAAAACCCAACTCCTCGCTGCGGAGACCCTCTTCATACCCGACGAGCGCGTCGACGTTATCGAGGAAGCGAAGAACATCTTCCGTCTTTGCGCGACACTCGTGGATGAGCTGGACGAGTCGATAGGCACAGATATGGCCCGCATGGAAGCGACACCCTCAGTTCACCCCGAACCCAAGATATCGAGTCCGACCCAAAAAGAGCCTCTCGTTGATACAAATGTCGCTGTTATCGGACATGTGATGAAGACGGGTGACCCGTTCAAGACATTTCTCAGGAGGCCAGAGGTCACGGGTACCTTGGTCGCTATTGGCTGTCTGGCTGTGGTCACGTTGTTCAAGTTGCAGTGAGACAACAACACCATGCGCCCGGTGTCACGACTGGTTCTCTTTTCTTCATTTTTGCAAATACTCGGCGGGCACTTTTTTTTGGTTCACATGATTAGCGTTAATGCTTGGATTTAGCATGATGCACTTTTTGTTTGTGCATGAGCGACATGGCGGGATGGCAGAACGACTGCCTCTACTTGTCTTTATGGTCTTCATGGGCTATGGCATTATTCGGAGTTTTACTCATATGCAGCGGGCTAGGATTCGCCTGCCATTTAGTGGACTTCTTTTCATCCAGCTTTTTCCGGAAACTTATTCGAGGCTACGTGAGTAGTCGGTGCATGTATGGAGAAACGGCGTGAGATACCCCTTTCGTAGTAGTCTTTAGACGTATACATGATCTTTCCTTCTTCATCTTCATTGTTCATGATCACAATGTAGTTTCTGCAGTGAGATCAGTGCACATGATGGTCGCATTTGGCACAGGGGCATATGTTGCTAAGGAGAGACAGGTTTTATTCAGTTTATGTAAGGGGATATGGAGATACATGGATGATGTTGCTTGTTGCTGTCGGTGTGTGGTTGAAAGAAAATGAGGGGAATGCGTGAGCGTCGTTACATGTTTTTTGGGCTTTTCTGAAGATGACGGTTGTGTGCTTGCCTCCTCTTCTTTCCAAGTGTTTTTGGTGGGTTGTGGTATGCCAGAGAAGGAAACGATGAAAGGAAACCCGTGTAATGGTTCCCTAGTGACGAGCCATAGTGCATGTTTAATATGCGTCCAGTCGATGCCGTAAACGGGTGACTAGGAATGAGTTACTCGTATAAGTTGTGCCGAATACTCTGGTCGAAAGAGCCATCCGTGCCATGAACCTTCCGAAGATGGGCTCGTAGGTCGGGTTCACGGAAGTAGCCTTTTCCATCGATGCGGTCGCAGCCAGGCTGCGGGCAGGAATAATTGGATTCGTTGTGCACAGTTCGCATGTGGTTGACCCATCCTTTCGAGGACATGAAGACACCTGGGTTGGAGTCGTAAATGGATACGGTAGCAGGTTTTGACTCAGTACACTCTTTCTTTGGACACCACTTGCGGTCAAGTAAGTGTCCGCGCTGTTTGTCTTCGCCGATGTGATGATAATTCCGAACGTGTTGAGTGAGATGATCTTTGCGTTTGAAGGCGCTCTTTCCTCGATACTTCTTGCAATATTTGCATGGGAAACGCTTCGCGTCCTCTCGATGGGTCCGTTGATGCCTCTGGTATGTGTCCAGTCGAGAGAACTTCTTCTCGCAGTCCTCGTTTTTGCAGATGAACGAAGCATGGCCTGTGTCGGAAGCGTGCAGCCCTACTTCATACAAGCTTTTGCCCACATACATGCATTCATCGCATGTAAACGCATCCTGATGAACAGCCCGCATGTGTTTCTTGTATTGCCACTGTGAGGTGTAATGGAACTCACAGGAAAGTATGACGCATCTTCGACTGATGGGATTGTATGGCGACTGCTGTGGCGTGAAGTGGGCAGACATAACATTGGTAGTCTCAGTTACTGGCACAAGGTGTCTCGCTCCAGTATCGACGAGACTACTTGAATAGCGTTAAAGCTGACTCTGTCTGTGGATTCGCATAATACTGACCTCGCATCGTGGCTTGTTTGAGGAGCGACCGTATTTACCTGGCTCCTAGTATAACAGCCCGTAGCATTGGAGTCGGAGACGCCGTGGCCCTCGAATTGTTGGGTGGACGTTTGGAAATTGGACCAGTCCAAACGAGATTCGCTCAACATGCGGTCACCGGACAGCATGCCATCATAGCAGTGATCCGGACTGAAGTGAAAAGCGTCGATCGATGAAGACCAAGGCAGTGAGAGTGACTCGTACGGTTGTGCAGTTGCCAAGAGGGGTGCAGAGTAATCCGGCACAGACCACCTGCGCCCATGCCGCCCTTTTTGTTAGCAAAGTGTAAAAAAAAAAAGCTCACCCAAAATCTGGGAAATCGTCCATGATTGGCAAGGCAGACGTCGGCTGCAGCGTGCCTAACCGAAAGCGTCGAGGCGAAGTAAGCCACTCAGGCCGATGTGTTGGCAGTCGTAAAGCAGCGGAGGAAGGCTGAAGCGGTGTTGGTAGGCGAAGCGGGAAATTTTGGTGGGAAACGCAAGTAGGATCCAGCGGTAATACATACTTGCACCCGATAAAGCCTCACGCTGCTTTAAGCAAGACAGCGAAAAGGGCGAGGGTGATCAGGCTGCGTCTTGGCTGCATGCTCAGCTGAGGAGGAGTGGTGTGATTGGATGTTGTGCGCGAAAGGGCCATGGCCCTTTTTTGGTGAGTATGATGTGCACGTGTCGATCGCCTAACTGTGTGCTGGTAGACACGAGATGTTTGCTGGAAATTTATGCTGTATTCGTCTATAGCTTGAGAATCAGGGTAGTGCCGGGAGGTAGTCGCTGTTGACTTCAGCGTCAAGCGAGCGTATGAAAGTCCATATCGCCGTCGATGGAGATACACGTGTATGTATATTCGGGCAGGTGTGACTAGTTCTTTGCAAAACAAGGAGTTGCGTACAGATACGATAGGATTAAAGATATGGCGAATTCGTAATCGCATCCCCGGTCAACAGATTTTTTGTTGTTGTCCAGATAATAGGGCACTAGCAGGTAGTCATCATGAACCACTATCCAGATCTGTGCTCGTTCAATTCTCCATACCATTCTTCTTGACGTGCTTGTCCAGTTTCATCGCCAAGGCCGAAAATTCGTTTAGCGATAGGAGTACTTGCGTCCTCGTCTGATTCAAGGAAAATCATGAACTTAGGATACGCCTCGAAGCTAGATGCATCCAGCTTGTCGTGCCACGTAGTGAACTCCCTCCAACATAATCCCTCAATATCCCGTCGTAAGTCTTTCACCCCGTCTTTCCAGCAAGGAAGAGCATCATCTGCGTTCTCCTTGAGCGCACGCAAGATTTGACCGACCCGGATGCCTTTAGCATCGCGAACTTTTGCAACTAATCTGAGAGGTCGTCCGCGTCGGCGTGGTAGATAGATACCCAAAGCTTTGCACGGCGGTTCGGTAAGAAACATAGAGCTGATTAACTCATCAAAAGCTCTCTGTGGCAGAGGTCTTTTGTAGACGCGATGTTCGGAAGAACAGGGGCTCAGTATGATTTCGCATCTGCCGAGATGTAGCCGCACTCGCCCTGGAAATAGCCCCAGAAAGTACGGATTGAAGCTAAATTGGCTCAGATCAAGTCAACACGGACTACCAAACTGTGGCAACATTCCTGAGCGCCTGAGCCACATGAATCCATACCAATTTCGGATTTTGTCGTAATATAGCTGAGGTATGTTGCGCGCTTGGAAGATTTTGGCAGGAAAGTATGGTCTGAGGCCTGGAATAGGCGTACTAGTAGTAGTAGCGGGGCCCTGAGGTAGCGACAGGATCGCGTGCTCGATGTCGATAATCTCCTGCTCAGTGGGCTGTAGCCAGGAGAGTTCCCTGTCGATGCGTTGCCCATGGTTCACCGGAGGGCAAGGATGATGGCTGTGGTATCGAGACGCGAGCATGTAGCGAATTGTCTGACGCCAGGACACATCAACATTCCAAGCTGCGTATTGTGAGTCTGTGGTTGCATACCGAAGTATCATCTCCAGTAATTCAGGAATGTCGAATACACGCCGAGCGGAGAAAGATAGATCGCCTGGCTGGAGCTCACGAGCGGTACCAGACGTAGGGGCGCGCATGGAGGGGAAATGGTTTGAATATAGTTGCAAACGCGCATCGATCGTGTACAGCATCGTTCGCCTCCATTCTTCCACTCCAGGCATCAAAGATGGGTGCGGTTTCTCTGGCCATATCGTTTGAGGATGTACTCCGTTGTGATCGAGTTTAAGGGCCAGGAGATACAGGCTACCTAACTGAGGTTTGTTTGCGTGCAGTAAACTAAGATCTTGGTCCGGAAAGTGTTTCGCGATCAGTGTGTCGTACGGATGGTATTGCGCGCATTCTGAATCGGGGGTAGTGGAAGCCATGGCGATATGGCTTTGGTAGGGTGCCGGCCTTTATAGTTAGACATGGCATCGAGCTCAGTCACGGGAATGTGATGCCTGGAGTGGTGTTTTGGTACTGTTGAGTCTAGTGCTGCCGATGTAGGCAGGCGCAGATCACGTGATGCGATCCGTGCCCTTACTGCCATGAGAAGTCGCAGCACATAAAATCCATCATCCCCTGCAACTTCATAACTCGTCATTCAAAATTTACGAAGCTTATCCCTAACCCTGATTGCGGCAACATGACCACCCCAGATATGCCCAACGAAGGCGCACAGCAGAGGTATGACAACGACGACGATGGACTGCATCCCGATGACGTTCTAATCACGAAATGGTTTCCAGAATGTACAACTCTGGAATTATTGGACCGTCGCCCAGAAAGATGGCATATGCTCTCAGACGCCCGAGAAGCAGAGGCTGATATCAAGAACGGCACACATCGCGTCCCACCACAGGTACCCTGGCCAAAGCCACCTCCCCGACCTCGATGCGAATTAGAGGTCGGTATTGAGGAATGGCGACGACTACGGTTACGCATGATGGATCAACTCATCGCTCAATGGAAGGCAGCAAAGAACAGCCATCCTCGGTATACTGGAACCCGAACTGCTTCTGTCCCAAAACAAAGCTCGCAGCCTAAACCCCGTTGCACGAGCAGAGCCCATCGCGCACTGCATATCGCCGAGATAATAGAGATGATTGTAGGCCTGCTAGATCCCGAGTCGATGCTCAGTGTTCGGTCAGTCTCCTCTGCCTTGCGAGACACTGTGGCGTTTGTTCTCGGGTTACAATACCGCAAGAAGATCCCGTGCGATCCCATCTCGTACCACCAGCTAATGCCATCGGGCCTCGATTGGATGCCACCGACTGAGACTGAGATTTCCGAACTGGATCTGGATATCCGCAATCGCTCAGTCCCCAATTCCACGCACGCAACCCGATTCCTCCCCACCGCTCGAATCGTGCAGGCTCAGTGTCTTCCAGCCGCAACCTGGACAGCTACTCGAAACATGTGGAATTCCAAGTATTCCAGATATGTCGACCGGGTTCTTCAGCTATCACTGGACGCGTCAGACAATCGCTGGCTCGACTTCAGCCAAATCAAGATCAACCCATACCTGAGTCATTGCTTTGGTGATCGAGCTCAGGAAACAGACGGAATGTTTGAGATAAAGCTATTGTCTGGTCCTGAGCTTATAACTCAATCTCCGTTCGCACGGCTGGAGTCCCTGAGTTCTCAGGTCCGGCCAATGCACGCAACACAGCCTCCCTGCAAGAGCCTCGCAATAGGTGTATGTATCTCAGATGCACGAGAGGAGCGTATGTGGATACGACGGTTAGCGCTTATCGAAGCAGAAGACGGCGTGCGTATTGGGCAGCTTGTTGATGCACTAGACGAACACGCGACCACAATCGTTGATTCTTGGCTTGAGGATGTTACAACACAGCGCGACAGGTTTGAAGAAAAAGATTGGGACAATTACTCAATCGGGAGACACCATCAACGGCATGAATGGATGAAAATGTGCGAGGTAGACCCGAAAATCGTGGTTCTGCTCGACGGCCCAAAATCCGAATCTCATATGCTTTGCCTGGCTGAGGCTATATGGCGCATGAGGTTTGGTCCTGACAGAGGCAGACGACAAGCCAAGGAGTGGCGCGACGCGTTTGCGCAGTGGAGCGAGAAGGAGCTACCCACTAGGACTTGAGCGTGCTATGTTCAGATTCAGCAGTGATTTCGCAGGACATTGGATGTCGACCTCAGCAGCTAGAAGATGTCGGAGAAGATGTTCTTCTAAAGCCGGGTTAAATAGCGCATATTAACTCATTAGTCTCTTTACACTTCTTTACACAACTAAGAACTGACATAGAACAAATATGGGCCTAACGTAGACCACCGTGAAAGGCCCTATATTCAGTACCACAACGCTCATTGTACATTTTACACAATCAAAGCACTTTGCTCTGACTCGATAGCAGCTTTAAGTGAGATCAAACCACATGGTTAAGACCGCATAGAACGTCCGAAATATAAGAACGTAAGCACCCTCAGACCGTCCCCTCCCTCTGCTCCCCCGACCCATGCTCCGGCGCAAAAGGATCAAAAGGAACAACAACCTCCTTCTTCCCAAACGCCTTCTTCAACCCCACCTTCATCCTCTCCCATCTCGTCATCTCCTTCTTCTTAGCCTCCTCGAACGTCATATAACTCTTATCAATCTCCTTCAGCCGCGCCGCCTCCTCTTTCTCGAACTGATCGGCGCGCTCTCGAAGCCCAGTGATGACGTTCTGGTGAAGACGGTAGTTGGAAAAGGTCATGTCGTGTTCTGGGTGCAGAACAAGGATCTCAGGGATCTTGGTGATGGAGAGACCGGAATCGGCAATGCGGTGGTAGAGGAACGATTCTAGATCTTCGGGACACCATGAAGGTTGGGCTGGGATACCAACGAAAGTCGCGCGAGTAGCGCGGATGATACCGAAGTCTGTTACTTCGCCCGCTTCGTACTGTTTGAGTAGATCGCAGATGAGCTGACCGCGCTGCAAAAGTCGCACTTCACGGTGTGTCCAGTCGCGCTTATATTCGGTTAGATGAGGAGGAAGTAGCCAACCCTCTTGCGAAAGCTTGTGAGCGTCGTAGAAGTTCTTGAGCTTGTTCCATGCGTTGGCGAAGAAATAGCCTTTCCAGAACTTTTGGCTGTAGACTGCGGCTTCGACTAGGATGCGGAGATAGTAGTACAGTTCGTGCTGGTTTTGACCGTGGGCTGGACGAGATGAGAAGGATGCGGTACTTCGGCTGGCTTGCTGGGGGATGTCGAACATGGCTGCTGCGGTGGGGTTGCGACGGTGAGCGTGTTTGCTGCCGGCAGCTTCGACGTAGTGTATGCCTTTGTCGAACTCTTCTTTGCTGACGGCGACAGTGGCGATGGACTTGGCCTGCGCTTTTGTGAGGATGCCCTCTTCTCCCAGACCAGTCATGAAGATCTCGAAATGCTCTGGTTTCAGTATGTGGCCCCGCTCCTCGGGAAAGAGCTGCGCGATAATCATCTCGTGGTCTTCGCTGTTCATGAGTCGGCGTTCGACAAGCTCGGCATTGTTGACTACAGCGTTGTAGCGTATGATCCAGTTACGCTCAACAGAACCTTTTGGCATCTGACTCGCGCGGATGTGTACGCCATTGACATCGAAGGTAGCGTCAGGTATCTCACCATCGACGTGGCGGGCTTGAAGATGAAAGTGGGCATTGATACGATCGATGATGTCAATGTTAGTCGGGCAGCCGTCTGCTGCGTAGAAGGCGAGATATCTGACAGCCTGGCGCCTTCTTGCGGCTTCAATAGCCTGATTTGCGGTTCTTAGATGGGTTTGGCGGTGGTTGAGCGCAGAAAGACCGTTCGGCAGACGAGCTATGCCATGACTGTCTCTGGGCCCCACATTCTTGCCAATGGTATCCAAAGGCTTTACGCGCTTATTTGTGTTCGCCTGTGGTTTGATGGTAGCATGGCGCTGATTCAGCAGCTGTTCTGCTGCGCGCATGCCCTCTATGGCCGCCTTGAGTCTATCAGTACGAGCATCGGAACTGATGTTGGTATCGTCGACGGTTGCGGAGTTGGAGGTCGTCCGAAGTACAGGGTCATCATCGCTATACTTTTCGTTGTTGGATCTGAGACCAGTTTCCGCGGGCTTCTCCATGGTAGGCCTGGCATGGTTGGTCGAGAACTTCGCAAGTGGTGTGATATGTGTAACATCGATTTGACTTTCGTTGGGCACTGATATCGCGGAATGCGCGTCGCCAAGTGGAGTCAATGGGCTTGTAGGTGGGGTGCTTGAAGGGACAATATGAGATGATGTAGTAGCCTCCGACTCGAATATTGTGTTATCTGTCGTCGAAAGTGGTGATGGAGTGGGAGATGCATGCTTCTTGGAGGTTAGTACATCTCTCTCATGTTTTCCTCATAGTACTGACCTTTTTGTGCTTAGGCGACTGGAATCGGTAGAGTCTCTTGGGAGTAGAAGTAGGTGTAGCCGGCGCAGAAGGCATGGGAGAGACATGATCGCGACGGCGATGATTGCCGAAGACCTTCTGGAAGCCAGCGATAAGACGTGTAGATTCCTTGCGCTTATCGTCCGACTTTTGAGCAACGCTATTGCTGCTTATGGCAGCGCTGACACCGGCATCGTTGCTCGTACTGTTTTTGGGCTCTGATTTGGCGCGGTCGCCATCGTGGCTGCGGCGGAATGACTTCCCAGACAAGAAGCTTTTGAAACCGACCATGGTTAGTGTTTCGAAGTGTTGAACAAATGAACTTTCAAGTGATCGTCGCTGTGACGGGGAGGCTGGGCCTAAAGGGTGCGTTGTTGCTGTTAGTCGAGTAGTAGCTGCCACTGTCAGTGTGGGCAATTTTGTTAAGTTCAGCTTCTGAACTCCAGTTGTAAACAACGCCAAGCATGCGTGATTTCGGGTCCACGGCGCCGGGCAAATGCGGGGTGTCGTAGTGAAAGTGAAAGTGAAAGCGCAATAACTTGAGAACTTTAGGTGTGTGTGGTCGAGTACTGGCGCGTTGGCGAAGTGAAAAGTACACCACCAAACAGCCACTGGAACATGAACTGGTCAGCTTGAGATGAGAGGATTTCTGCTAGGATAAAAGCACTGACTTGTGAGACTCGCCCGCGAATAGCTTTTGGTGCACAGGATACTCGCAAGACGTACATTTCCCGACATTCGCCACTAGTTCAGTCCTTCGTCCGGATAGAACATGTTGCCCCACTAGCTGTTGATCCAGCTGGAAGCATATGACTTGGAACAAAGATATCCGAGCCAGTGACCCTGACGAGAGTCCACGGAAGAAGTTTTTCATTAGTATTCCTGACGAAGGACAAAGAGAAGAGAACAACGGTCTTCAGGACAGGCTCGTAACGAATCATGAAATGTATAAGTTGGCAGTATAGAAAGAGGCATGACGTAGAATGAGCAACTTGAACTCGTCTTCTGTGCAATTTATCATGAACCTGAGGATTCCATGGCAAAGATGGTTGACAAACGCGAAAGGCGAAAAAGGAAGTAATGAAATAGGGTTATAGTGCGAGTCAGATCCACGACCCAACATGCATACTCAATAGCATCAGGGCTACTCTCAATTAGTATCAGCATCTTTGAGGTCACGTCGCTGACAATCTTCTTGAAGGAGAGTACGGAAGGCTCTGTAGGCAAGAGCAGAGTGCATGAAGAAGCCGACAACGTATCCACAAGTTGAGAAATGAACCGGGCCCGCGAACATTGCAATGAGCATGGATCTGCCCGAAACACACGATGCACTGTTGTGGTAGTAAAAGTGTGATGAAGCCTTCGGGGTAGACTGGTAGTGCAGGGTTCAGCGCGGAAGCCACGAACCCCGCCTGGCGCTAGGTAATTGACCCCACGCGAGTGGCTGGCCAAAAGTTCGTACCCCAAAGACAACGCCTGCGCAACGTCGAGAGCAGCGCCATGGCTTTACTCGAGCTGCTGGACCAATTGCCAGCTGGTAGGTCACGAGGCTCAGCACGTACACCTGTAGCTAATCACACCGCAGAGTTAATCCTCATATGGCACGAGCATCGGCTCCCCATCCTACTATTTGCACTAGTAGTAGCGACCATCGCGCGCCTTGTCATATACGCGCGCGACCGCGACCAGAGAGAGAAGCTCTCTGTATCACCCGCTCCTTCCTCGCCCAAGACTACCGTCGAGCTTAAACCCGAATGGCTGCCCGAATACACCACGACGCTCAACCCATCCAAACTCAATGTCGATAACCATGCCGAGGACAACGCAAAGGCAGTGGCTGCCGTCGCCGAGACGAAGAAAGGCCCTAAAAGAGTCAAGGGCAGGAAGGCGCCAAAGAAGGTAGTCGCAGCTCCTGCATTTGATCATCAGACGGACAAGATCCAGCCCTTGATATTCTTCCAATCGCTGTCTGGGACGACTGAACGTTACGCTACGCAGTTCGCGCAAGTCCTGACCGAATGGACAAGGTACGTTTTGGGCATGCACGACATATTGGAGGCGTCGACTGACCTTCTACTTCACGTTGCAGGGGATGCGATCAATCCAAGTCCTTCCTCGAGCCCCAGACGCTCGATATATCCTACATTGAACACGACGACTACTTCATTAGCCCACCGAAAACCGACGCGAACGCCAAGCACTTCTACATCATCCTCGTACCCACGTACAACATTGACACCGTCTTGGACGTCTTTGTAGAGAGCTTGCAAGAGACGCACAATGACTTCAGGATCGACACGGCGCCATTGAGCGCTTTGCTAGGATACGCCGTGTTCGGTTTCGGCGACAGAGAAGGATGGCCGACAGAAGAAGAGGGCTTCTGCAGCCAATCAAGAGAGGTGGACAAGTGGATGGCCAGGCTGACTGGCAGGAAGAGAGCATACCCACTTGGTCTGGCCGACGTCAAGAGCGATGCTGAGCAGATGCTACAAGATTGGAGGATAGGCGTTCAGGACGCGCTCGTGGAGATCGCCGAAGGACGAGGACTCGGTGACGGTGTCCCAGGCAGCGGAGATCCCATTGAGAGTGACGAAGAGGATCTAGAGGATGGGAACGACCAAAATACACGCGTAGACGATGTTGAAGACCTAGGCTCGATGGTGAATGCTCCAATACCGGTCGACTTTACCACCTACAAGAATTCCGCAACCGCCCCTGGACCAGTCAAGGCCCCCGCATCCCGCCAGGCTCCTAAGGAGATGGTTCCTACCACCTCTCCCACGTATGCCGCTCTTACCAAGCAAGGTTACAGTATCATCGGCTCTCATTCGGGAGTCAAGATCTGCCGATGGACTAAATCTGCTTTACGAGGCCGAGGCTCCTGTTACAAGTACTCCTTCTACGGCATCGCCTCTCACTTATGCATGGAAGCAACCCCGTCCCTCTCATGCTCCAACAAATGCGTCTTTTGCTGGCGACACGGCACTAATCCGGTCGGCACCACATGGCGCTGGATAACCGATGCTCCGGATCTGATATTCGACGGCATCACAGCAGCACATTACAAAAAGATCAAGATGATGAAGGGAGTCCCCGGTGTCCGCGCCGAGCGTTTCAGCGAGGCCATGCGCATTCGTCACTGCGCCCTGAGCTTGGTGGGCGAACCAATCTTCTACCCACACATCAACGAGCTTCTTGGGATCATGCATCAGAATCGCATATCCACGTTCCTTGTCTGTAACGCGCAGCACCCAGCTCAACTCGCTTCCTTGATCCCAGTAACCCAGCTCTACGTCTCGATTGACGCATCAAACAAAGACAGTCTTCGTAAGATCGATCGACCTCTTCACCGGGATTTCTGGGAGCGCTTCTGTGCTTGTCTAGATATTCTTCGTAACCGCCGGTTCGAGCAACGCACTGTCTTCCGCCTTACGCTTGTCAAAGGCTTCAACATGGCCGAGGAAGTGCGTGGCTACGCTGACCTTGTCGAGCGTGCATTGCCTGGCTTCGTCGAAGTCAAAGGCGTCACATACTGCGGTACCTCAGCTGCAGGGTCTGCAGGTCTCACTATGCAGAACGTCCCCTTCTACGAAGAAGTTGCCGAATTCGTGACGGAACTTGAAAAGGAGTTGAACAACCGCGGGCTGACATACGGCATCGGTGCCGAGCATGCGCATTCCTGCTGCATCCTGCTAGCCGACCGCACGAGGTTCAAGAAGAATGGCAAATGGGCGACAAGAATAGATTTCGAGCGCTTCTTTGATCTCTACGAGGGCAAGGTACAAGGGACGAGGATGGAGGAAGGACAAGTAGTAGGCTGGAGACCAGAAGACTACGTTGGTGACGAGACGCCAGAGTGGGCGCTCTGGGGAAATGGTGGATTCGATCCGAGAGATGCGCGAGTGTATAGGAAGGGTAAGGGCCCCAAGGGCAATGACGACGCAGAGAAGAGCGCAGTGGAAGGGCAGTCCACTGCGGCTGCGTTGGAGTTCTGATTCTCGTCACAAATGCAAACATAACTTCAATCAAATGTGTGTTGAACAAAGGCTCATCATTGTTCTTCTATCTATGCATTGTATTCATCAAGTCGTAACATCCATGTATGCAGTCGTAGTGGCGCAGCACTCATATAGCCGCCCACTCAACAGAGAATGCCCTCACGGACTCGTTCTCATTGGCATCTACCTCGGGGTTCTCACCACCGATCATGTAGGCCTTCTTTGTTCCAGTACCGAGGCGTCCTCCACCAACAACGTCCAGCAAGTCGAACTTCTGGTCCCAGCCCAAGCCAGTGGCGGCGAAGTGGCTGTGATACCGAAGCGGGTCGCCTGGGTACACGTTGTAGTGGCATCCGAAGCGTAGACCGGGCATGTGGTAGTAGCCCTTGGAGTGTAGGTAGCGGAACAGCGGGTAGCTGTCCGGTACAGCTGGTGGAGGGACAGAAGGGTCCTTGGCGGGCGTTGGTAGAGGAGGGTATGAAGTTGTTGGTGTGACGAAGTGCTTCTGGGCCGCAACACCTTTCGGCGCGCTGGTCTGCACGGGAACAGCTGGTTCGGGGGCAGGCGAAGGGGGTGCAGCATCGAAGAGCGAGACCTCTTCGGCTGAAGAGTCCACCTTGGGCGCCTTGATCTGCACCCAGGAGTCTGAGAAACTAGAGCCTTTCATGATGAAGCCTAGACCAGAGCTACCAAGATCCGAGCTATCAGTGACTGAACTAGCGGGGCTGGATGTGACTGTGGTCTTGGTTGGCTTGACTGGCGCCGAAGAGTCTGCGAAGCTCGATCCCTTCATGATGAATCCAAGACCCGAGCTCGCGAGACTGTCGTCATCTCCATGCAGAGTATCGTCCGAAGCAGTGCTAGCAGCAACACTCTTCTCGACCTCCTCCCTCTTAAGCCCCTTCGCCTCCAACGCCCTCTCTTTCCGCCTCTCCGCCAGCTCAGTCTGTTCCTTCGTAACATCCTCCCCGCGCTTATCCATCTCCTGCATATACCTCAGCCTGTCCTCACGCGTCATCTCCGCAAAAGCCTTCTGATGTGCCTGCGCATCATCCACGAGATACGCAGCGCCTTTATCGACGAGAACCCGAGCCTCTTCCGGCATGAGTTCAAGTGGTATGCCCAGAAAAACGTTTTGCTGGCTAAGGTTCGGTATCGTGCCGACGAGGAGACCGCAGATGTTGTGCGTGCGACGGCAGTGCGCAATGACGTCCACATCAAAGAGGAGGTAGCGGCCGGCGACGTGGGATATGGGGAAGGGTTCTTGGATCTGTTTGGGGGCTGGGGCAGCCGCCATGGTATAGGATGGTCTAGAGCAAAGCCTTCGTCAGTCTTTGCTTGAGGTATAGAAGAGCGGTGAAGATCACGTAAAACGGTGAAGGTCATTGAGTGAATACTTGGTCGTCATGTCCACCGCGATGTTACATCGTACGGCGGAGTAGGTAGATTGACAGATTGATTTATAGGTTTATAATCATCAAAGGGATAGGAGTGATAGGGAAAGGGTATACTGACTCACATCGCGGCGGTGATCGCGCCGTGGGGACTGGATGTCGAGAACTTGGATGGAAAACGAAAGACGAGGAGCCTCAGACCGCAGCTTTAAGAAACTTTTTAGCTTAAGCCTTACCCACTATTACCCGCGTTGGTGGCTGCGAAAAGCTGGTTCCATGGGACATGAGTGGTGCGGTGAAGGATCTAGACCGTACGTCGACTAGCGCAGGAGAGCTTACCTAACGCGTCTGACCGGCGTCACGAAACGGCTCCCGCGTCCCAAGATTCGCGCCCAGCGCACCCGAATCAAGATATATCGAACACCGTGGAGCCTACATTGACGCGACGTCTTCTTGTTTGCTTCCTGTTGTTCCCTTGTAGGCTGCAGGCCTGTTCAGGTTTTTTCGTTGTGTCAAGTGATCGCAACGCCACGAAACCTTGGAAGAACACCAAACATGGCACCGCCATACTTTCCCGCGTCGACCAACGGTCAAGACACCGCGCCGCCAAAATCATACTACGAGCAACAGCGCGAATTGCTCGTCACGGAAATTGCCCAAGTACGTGCACCCATCCAGTCCACCACGGAGCGCACCGCAGCCCTCTGAATCCCAGCTTCTACACCGGTTTATACTAACCAACGGCCAGAGTCTAGAAGTCGTCCTACAAAACATCAACAAGCTGAACCGTTCGCTCGAAGAAGTCACATCCGTCGGAAACGAGTTCGCACCCGTTGAGTCGCTATGGAGTCACTTTGAGAACGTCATGGCCAAGGACCCGAGCGAGCAACAAGAAGGACCACAGGAGGGCGCAACGGAACATGAAGGCGAGACGGAAGTGCCTCAGGAAAGGAAATGAGCGGTCGCAGGGAGACAACCTTGTTAGTTTGCGATGAACAACAACGCGCCCGGAGGTGCACGGCCAGCCGTCGAACAGACCATGGCGTTAATGGTTATGATGTAATGATACCCCAGAGCGAGTCAGTGGCGCCGTGCGCGACACCAGGGGATCGCAGACTTCACGTTGTGTTATACCTTTACACGGAAGATACACATATGTATGATGTTTAAGACTAAGGTATGCACCATTTCACGTGCCATGTACATTTGGGCGAAAGCATGTAGAAGGCGGTCAGCGACGCGAGTTCTGTCATCGGCTAGCGACGATCAATTTAGAGAAAACAGGTTTCAGAAATATGTTTGATTTACTTCCCCGGCGCAGGCAAATTTGATCGCCCACTCGCGCCATGCATACATACAGAATACCGAATACAGATACAGGGAAAGAAAATGCTGCTACTGTGGACTATGGAATCGCTGCGTCCATTCTCATGCCAAAAAGGAAACCCAAACGCCAGGCGGCCATGTA
>Ga0265797_10005247_pt1 | contig 19041 bp, 20 predicted proteins | sample P2T30metagenome_FD_192433 | JGI IMG/M metagenome (GOLD analysis project Ga0265797, IMG submission 192433) | Plant litter microbial communities from East Loma Ridge, Irvine, California - P2 T30 | ecosystem: Environmental > Terrestrial > Plant litter > Unclassified | place: USA: California... | reverse complement strand
CGAAATCCCGCGCGATACCGGAATGCCATGCAGGGTGAACGATGCCATCGATTTTCCTGGACGGGGACGGCCGGCTCTGGACTCCGGCATTATTCGCCTTCGCCGAATTTATCGTTGATGAGGGCGGTGAGCGCCTCGATGCAAGCCTGTTCGTCGGCGCCGTCGGCTTCCAGCGTGACTTTGGCGCCCTTGCCGGCGGCCAGCATCATGACGCCCATGATCGACTTGGCATTGATCCGGCGCGCATTGCGGGTAAGCCAGACATCGCTCTGGAAGCGGGCGGCCAGCTGGGTGAATTTGGCGGAGGCACGGGCATGCAGGCCCAGCTTGTTGATAATCTCGAGTTCTTGTTGAATCATGTTTTATTGTTGTCTCTGTTCCGCTTGTTTGCCCGTGACAGGGCCGGCTAGGAGCCGACCCGGATCCTGTTGTCCACCCTGACCGCGCCGTTCTGGGCACCGGCCAGCGCCATCTCGACCACCACGTCGAGGGTATCGCGCCGGTAGGTGATGGCACGCAGCAGCATCGGCAGGCTGATGCCCGCGATGACTTCCACCTGCCCCGCCTGGGCCAGCGCATTGCAGCAATTGGACGGCGTGCCGCCCTTGATGTCGGTGATGACCAGCACGCCGTCGCCGTCGTCCAGGCGCTTGATCGCCTGGCGCGCCAGTTCATTGACTTCGTGGGTGTCCTGGTCCGCGGTCACGTCGATCGCTTCGAACAACTCCGTGGGACCGCGGAACACGTGTGCCACCGCGGCGATGAATGCCTGACCCAGCGGAGCGTGGGTCATCAGCAGAATGCCTACCATATTAATTTCCTGTGACCGCCTGTTCGAGCGCGTCGATGAACATGCCGGCAACGTTGAAGCCGGTCTGGTCGGTGATCTCCTGGAAGCAGGTCGGGCTGGTGACGTTTACTTCGGTCAGGAAATCGCCGATCACGTCCAATCCTACCAGCAACAGGCCCCGCGCCGCCAGCACCGGGCCGAGGGCTTCGGCGATCTCGCGTTCGCGTTCCGTAATCGGCTGGGCCACGCCGAGGCCGCCGGCCGCCAGGTTGCCGCGCACTTCGCCACCCTGGGGAATGCGCGCCAGCGTGAATGGCACCGGTTTGCCGTTGATGACCAGCACCCGCTTGTCACCCTTCACGATGGCCGGAATGTACTTCTGGGCCATGATGGTGCGCGCGCCGTTGTCGGTCAGGGTTTCGATGATCGCGCCCAGGTTCATGCCGTCGTCCTTGACGCGGAAAATGCCGGCGCCGCCCATGCCGTCCAGCGGCTTGAAGATGACGTCGCCATGTTCGGCGTGGAAGGCGCGCAGCCGGGTGCCCGAGGAAGACACCAGGGTCGGCGAGGTGTACTGGCTGAACTGGGCGATCGACAGCTTTTCGTTGTGGTCGCGGATCGCCGACGGCTTGTTGAACACGCGCGCGCCCTGGCGCTCGGCCATCTCCAGCAGATAGGTACCGTAGATGTATTCCATGTCGAAGGGTGGATCCTTGCGCTGCAGGATGGCATCGAACTCGGACAGGCGCACGGTTTCCGCATCAGCGGCGCGATACCAGTCATCAAGCTCGCCGGTCAGCGTGATCTCGGTCACCTCGGCGCTCACCACGCCCTGCTCCAGCACCATGTGGCGCTGCTCGAAGGCGTAGATCCGGTGGCCGCGCGCGGCCGCTTCGCGCATCATGGCGAAGGTGGAGTCCTTGTAGGTCTTGAAGCCGGACAGCGGATCGGCGAGAAAAGCGATTTTCATGTGGGTTCCAATGGAAGCAATGCCTTGATTTTAGCCGGAAACACGGATTCTCGCGGAAAGCGGACCAGGCGCCGCGGCCGCGTCAACTCAGCAAATGATTATTAGCAAAAAGTCATCTAATCAGCCTGGGTTTGCGGTCTCTCAAGTGCAATCGAAGGCTGCTTGGTGAAGATGGCGGTTCGGAGGATCCATGACCAACCAGGCCGAGCAGGAACGCATCAACCACGTCTACCGCCAATGGCACGGCGGTGCCGCACTGGCCCGTTATGCCTGGCATCGCCCGGAAATCGTGCACCAGTCGGCAGCGCGCACACGCGTGCTGGCCGCCCTGCTGTCGGCCACCGTGGGCCAGGACCTGTCGGCACTGCGCGCGGTCGATGTCGGCTGCGGCGGCGGCGCCTTCCTGCGCCAGCTGATCGACTGGGGCGCCACGCCCGCCCACCTGGCCGGCACCGAGCTGCAGCAAGACCGCCTCGACCAGGCCAATGCGCGCACCGCACCCGGCGTGCGCTGGCACCTCGGCCAGCTGGACGCCTTCGCGAACGACAGCGTCGACCTGGTCAGCGCCCATACCGTGTTCTCGTCGATCCTCGATGAAGACGTACGGCGCGCACTGGCCGCCGAGATGTGGCGCGTGCTCAGGCCCGGGGGCTGGGCACTGATCTTCGATTTCCGCTACAACAACCCGCGCAACACCAATGTGCGCAAGGTGAGCGAGGTGGAGTTGCTACGATTCTGGCCCGCCGAAAAACGCCGCTACCGCACCCTGATGCTGTTGCCGCCGCTGGGCCGCGCCCTGGCCCGCCTGCCCTGGCTGGCGCCGGAGCTGCTGGCGGCAGTGTTGCCGCTGCTGCGCTCGCATTTCATTTATATGGCAAGAAAGGATTGATGGGGAATGCGACGTGGGCTCGGGGAACCCACCCTACGACATGCATGCGCCGTAGGGTGGGCACCCCGGGCCCACGCGTGCGTGTCACCCAATCAAATCAATAAATCTCCGGATCCGGATCGGTACGCTCCAGCTCCAGCGAAGCCGCCAGCAAGGCCAGGCGCGCCACCACGCCATACACGTAGAACCGGTTCGGCGCCGCCGTGCCCGGCTTGGCCTTGAGGTCCGGCATCGCATGCTGCTGGGCAAAGGCCAGCGGCACGTATTGGGAGCCCGGCGCGTTCAGGTTCTGGTCGATGCCGCGCTCGGCGTGCACGCGGTAGAAGCCGCCGACCACATAGCGGTCGATCATGTAGACCACCGGCTCAGCCACGGCGTCGTTGATCGATTCGTAGGTCGGCACGCCTTCCTGGATCATCAGGTCGGTCACCGCCACGCCGTCCTTGATGACCGACATTTTGTTGCGCTGCTTGCGGTTCAGGTCCTTGAGCTCGCTGGCATCCTTCACCGTCATGATGCCCATGCCGTAGGTGCCGGCGTCGGGCTTGACGATGACGAAGGGTTTCTGGTCCTTCATGCCGTACTCTTTGTACTTCTTCTTGATCTTGGACAGCAGCGCCGACACGTTGTCGGCCAGCGCTTCCATGCCCACGTCTTCCTGGAAGTTGACCTCGCCCAGTTTGCTGTGCAGCGGATTGACCATCCATGGATCGATGTCGATCAGCTTGCCGAACTTTTTCGCCACTTCATCGAAAGCCTTGAAGTGGTTGCTCTTGCGGCGCATCGCCCAGCCGGCGTGCACCGGCGGCAGCAGCGACTGCTCGTGGATGTTTTCCAGGATCGACGGGATGCCGGCGGACAAATCGTTGTTCAGCAGGATCGTGCACGGGTCGAAATCCTGCAGACCGACGCGGCGGCCGTTGGCGGAGCGCACCAGCGGCTCGACCACCAGCATGTTGCCGTCCGGCAGTGCCAGCGGCGTCGGCTGTGTCACTTCCGGCGACAGCGAACCGAGACGCACGTGCAGGCCGGTCTGGCGGAAGATCTGCATCAGGCGCTGCACGTTCTGCAGGTAGAACGGGTTGCGCGTGTGGCTTTCCGGGATCAGCAGCAGGTTGCGCGCGTCCGGACAATACTTGTCGATCGCCGCCATCGCCGCCTGCACGGTCAGCGGCAGCATTTCGGTCGACAGATTGTTGAAGCCGCCCGGGAACAGGTTGGTGTCCACCGGCGCCAGCTTGTAGCCGGCATTGCGCAAGTCGACCGAGCAATAGAACGGCGGCGTATGCTCCTGCCACTCGAGGCGGAACCAGCGCTCGATGGCGGGCGTGGCTTCCAGGATTTTCTTTTCCAGGTCCATCAGGGGACCGGACAGGGCGGTGGCGAGGTGCGGAACCATGTATTTACGTCCTTAAGGCTTCTTGGCGGTATTGGTTGGTGCAAATGGGGGCAATTTTCACCATTTTAAAGGCCGGGTACGCACGCCACATAAAAAAAAGCGCCCCGAAGGGCGCTTCGATGGAAGCTGGACCGATCAGGAATGGTAAGCCTGCTCGCCGTGGCTGGTGATGTCCAGGCCTTCGCGCTCCGCATCCTCGGCCACGCGCAGGCCGATGACGACGTCGACGATCTTGTAGGCGATGAAGGAGACGACCGCCGACCAGATGATGGTGGTACCGATGGCTTCCGCCTGGATCAGCACCTGGCTGCCGATCGAATACGCATCGGCCGACATCTTGTTGGTGGTGTAGTCGAAGATGCCCTGGCCGCCCAATGCCGGCGACGCGAACACGCCGGTCAGCAGCGCACCCAGGATGCCGCCCACGCCGTGCACGCCGAATACGTCGAGCGAGTCGTCGGCGCCGATCAGGCGTTTCAGGCCGTTCACGCCCCACAGGCAGACAATGCCGGCCGCCAGGCCGATGATCAGGCCACCCATCGGGCCGACGAAACCGCAGGCCGGGGTGATCGCCACCAGGCCGGCGACGGCACCCGAGGCGGCGCCCAGCATCGACGGCTTGCCCTTGGTGATCCACTCGCCGAACAGCCAGGACAGGGTGGCGGCGGCAGTAGCCAGCAGGGTGTTGATGAAGGCCAGCGCGGCGACGTCGCCCGCTTCCAGGGCCGAACCGGCGTTGAAGCCGAACCAGCCCACCCACAGCAGCGAGGCGCCGATCATGGTCATGGTCAGCGAGTGCGGGGCCATCGATTCGCGGCCGTAGCCGACGCGCTTGCCGATCAGGATCGCACCGACCAGGCCGGCGACGGCGGCATTGATGTGCACCACGGTGCCGCCCGCGAAGTCGAGCGCGCCCTTCTGCCACAGCCAGCCGGCTTTGGCCGATTCGGTGGCCAGGGTGGCGGCATCCTTGATCGCATCCGGACCGGTCCAGAACCAGACCATGTGGGCGACCGGCAGGTAGCCGAAGGTGAACCACAGGACCATGAACACCAGGATGGCCGCAAACTTGGCACGCTCGGCAAAGGCGCCGACGATCAGGCCGCAGGTGATGGCGGCGAAGGTGCCCTGGAAGGCGACGTAGATGAACTCGGGAATCACCACGCCCTTGCTGAAGGTGGCGGCGGTGGTGAAGGTGGCCGCGACCGGATCCCAGATGCCCTTCAGGAAGGCGCGGTCGAAGCCGCCGATGAAGGCCGTGTTCTCGGTAAAGGCCAGCGAATAGCCGTACAGGCACCACAGCACGATGATCAGCGAGAAGATCGTGAACACCTGAAGCAGCACGGACAGCATGTTTTTCGAGCGCACCAGGCCGCCGTAGAACAGGGCCAGGCCAGGGATGGTCATCATGATGACCAGCAGGGTGGCGACGAACATCCAGGCGGTATCGCCCTTCTGGGCGGTGGGGGCTGCAGCCGGTGCTGCGGCGGCCGGTGCCGCTGCTGCCGGTGCGGGCGCTGCAGTTGCTGCTGCGGCCGGTGCGGCGGTGTCGGCAGCGGCAGTCGGTGCGGCAGCGGTCGGGCCTGCGGTGCCCTGCGCTTCCGCGGCCGGCGCTGCGCCGGCAGGTTTGGCATCCTGGGCCAGCACAGGCAGCGAAGTGCCAAGCGCGAGGGCGAATGTGACGCCTGCGATCAATTTTGTAATGGTATGAGTCATCGGTTTCCCCTTACAGCGCATCGTTGCCGGTCTCGCCGGTACGGATACGGATTACCTGCTCCAGATTGGAGACGAAAATTTTGCCGTCACCGATCTTGCCGGTGCGTGCCGCGCTCTGAATCGTGTCGATCACCTGGTCGACGATGGCGTCGTCGACCGCCGCCTCGATCTTGGTCTTGGGCAGGAAGTCGACCACGTATTCCGCGCCGCGGTACAGTTCGGTATGACCCTTCTGGCGGCCGAAACCTTTTACTTCGGTCACCGTGATGCCCTGCACATTGAGCTCGGACAGGGCTTCACGCACCTCGTCGAGCTTGAAGGGTTTGATGATGGCGGTGATCATTTTCATGCGATTGCCTCTTTCAGAAAGTTTTTGACACAGTCAGCAAAGCCGCCGACTTGCCGAGGTTTTCCCCGGACGGGCTCAGGTAGCCATCGGTATTGGCCTTGATATACGCCAGCGCCACCGTGGCAATGCCGAAGTCCTTGGTGACGCCGACCTTGTAGTCGCTATAGGAATAGGCGCCGTTATGGCGGACTTCCTGGTGGCCGGCGTGCAGGTTCAGGGTGAAGCCGCTGCCGAGGTCGACGTTGGCGCCGATGTCGACATAGCCGCTCTGTTTGCTGTTGGCGGTGCCGAACAGGTTGGTCAGCGCATGCGAATACTTGATGTACGCCGGTCCGTAGCCCAGTTGGCCGTAGAGTTCGAAGGTGTTGGCGTTTGGCGTGAGGCCATTGTTCGGATAGAAGTAGTAGAGCCCGCCGACGTCATAGGTAATGTCGTCGCTCAGGTTGCCGCGTTTGCCGCCATAGATGTCCCACTCGATATCGCCGCTGCCACCCAGGTCTTTGGTCCACTTGATGGTGGACAGCCAGGTGCCCACGTACAAACCGGTCGGGTTGTGCACGTAGTCGGCGCCGCCCTGCAGCGCAGGGTCGAGACGGCTCTGGGACAGGCCGCGGTAGCGGTAATCGCTGACGACCGCGGCGTTGTAAGTCACTGTACTTTCAGGCTGTTGCTCCTGGGCGCCGGCGATACCAATGGCGAGAGTCCACAGGCTCGCGCCCAGGACAGATGCTTGAAACCACTTGCTGCGACGACGCTTCATTACATTCCCCTTTGTTGTTGAACGAATCCTGTTGCGGCGGTTTACAATTGAATCTGCACCCTTTTATGTTTTATGTATGCTTTAGCAGGATGCGTGCCACCCCAGACCTGGCAGGGAGCCCCTTGTTTTCGAGGGCATGGCCCCCACTTTTTGGTTTCAAAAAAACAAACGATGTGTTGCCGGTGTGCGCCAAACGGGTGCGCGCACCAATTCAGGCATGCATGCACCGCAGCGGTGCGCACCACGTCGGACATGAGGAATAGAGTCAAATGAACAACTTCTTTAACGATCTGCAGGGCAAGATCAACCAGGCCATCGACAGCTCGCCGGCCAAGGACATCGAACGCAACGTCAAGGCGATGATGACCCAGGGCTTCTCGAAGCTGGACCTGGTCACGCGCGAAGAGTTCGACATCCAGGCCCAGGTGCTGGCCAAGACGCGCGCCAAACTGGAAGCGCTGGAAGCGCGCGTGGCGCAGCTGGAAGCGAAGCTGGCCGCTTCCGAATCGAAGATTTGAATCAAGGTGAGCCGCGGCGGGCTCACGATGCCCGTTAGCGTGCAATAAAACCCAGCAGCAGGCGCCAGGCCGCGAACGCCGCGGCGCCCGTCAGACTCACGCCCACGATGATTACGATGCTGTAGCCGGCCGGGTTGGTGAAGCCGGCGGCGTCGGCCGCAAAGATCAGCCCGCCGGCCAGCACCAGCTGGAGCGGGCACATCACTTTCAGCGCGCGCATCGCGCCCCAGTCTCCCTTGCGCCAGAAATGGCGCGCCACGAAGAATGCAGGTGTCCACAGCGTGCAGAACAGCACGCCCAGGATGACGCAGGTCAGGATCAGTCTCGGCATGGCCGCCATGATAGCCGCCGCCGAGCACGTTTGGTTACCGTCAAGGCCGGATTCGGCATGGAGCGCACCATCTCGCGAGTCCAGCACTCACGAGGAATTCCATGAGCCTTGCCGTGTTACGCAGCCGCGCCCTGGCGGGCATGCAGGCGCCGGCCGTCAGCGTCGAGGTCCACCTGGCCAACGGCCTGCCCGGCATCCATTTGATCGGCCTTCCGGATACCGAAGTGCGCGAAGCCAAGGACCGGGTGCGCGCCGCGCTCCAGAATTCCGGTTTCGACATGCCGAACCGGCGCATCACGATCAACCTGGCGCCGGCCGAACTGCCCAAGGAATCCGGCCGCTTCGATCTGCCGATCGCACTCGGCATCCTGGCCGCGTCCGAACAAATTCCTACCAAAGAGCTCGACCGCTACGAATTCGCCGGCGAACTGTCGCTGTCCGGCGAACTGCGTCCGGTGCGCGGCGCGCTGGCGATGAGTTTTGCCATGCACCGGAGCGGCGGTGACCACACCCGCGCCTTCATCCTGCCGCAGGCGAATGCCGACGAAGCGGCGCTCGTCACCGATGCGGCGATCTACCCGGCGCGCACGCTGCAGGAAGTCTGCGCCCACTTCGCCACCAGGGCCGGCAATGGCCGCCTGGCGCGTTACCACCCTGCCCTGTTCGACACCACGCCGGTGTATCCCGACTTTGCCGACGTCAAGGGCCAGCAGCTGGTCAAGCGCGCGCTCGAAGTGGCGGCGGCTGGCCTGCACTCGGCCCTGTTGATCGGTCCGCCCGGTGCCGGCAAGAGCATGCTGGCCTCGCGCTTTCCCGGCCTGCTGCCGCCGATGCGCGAGGAAGAGGCGCTGGAAACGGCGGCGATCCAGTCGCTGGCCGGCAGCTTTTCGATCGCGCAATGGCGGCGCCGGCCCTTCCGCAGCCCGCATCACACCAGTTCGGGGGTGGCGCTGGTCGGCGGCGGTTCCAACCCGCGTCCCGGAGAGATATCCCTGGCCCACCACGGAGTGCTGTTCCTGGACGAGCTGCCCGAGTTCGACCGCAAGGTGCTGGAAGTGCTGCGCGAACCGCTCGAATCCGGCGAGATCACGATTTCGCGCGCCGCCCGCCAGGCCGACTTCCCGGCCAGCTTCCAGCTCATCGCGGCGATGAATCCCTGCCCCTGCGGCTGGCTCGGCCACCCATCCGGCAAATGCCGCTGCACGCCGGACGCGGTGCAGCGCTACCAGGACCGCATCTCCGGCCCGCTGCTCGACCGCATCGACATCCAGATTCCGGTGGCGGCGATGGCGCCCGAGAACATGGCCGGCCTGGCCGACGGCGAAGCCAGCAGCGCAGTGGCGGCCCGCGTCGGCCGCGCCCATGCGCTGCAGCTGGCGCGCCAGGGCAAGGCCAACCGGCGGCTGGGCACGCGCGACATCGACGAACACTGCCGCCTGGCCCCCGCCGCCGCCCGCCTGCTGGGCGAAGCGATGCAGCGCCTGCACTGGTCGGCGCGCGCCTATCATCGGGTGCTGCGGGTGGCGCGCACCATCGCCGACCTAGCCGAAGTCGAACGCGTGCAGCCCGAGCATGTGGCGGAAGCGATCCAGTACCGGCGCGGCCTCAGCGAGCGCTGACCTGGAGCGCCTGACAAAACCTCCATGGCTGCGTTGCACCGTCTCGCCGTACTCGCGTACTGTCTTCGACGATGCGCCTTGCCCTGAAGGTTTTGTCAGGCGCTCTTGTACGGTAGCCCTGTCATTTCCGTGTCACATTTGTCGAAGACTATTCCACTTAATTTCTAAAGTGAATTTTTGATATGGATTTTATGTTTCGCTGCGTGCAGACAATGCACTACACCTTTTTATGTAAATAAAAAGAAACTTATAGTGTTTGATATCAATAACTGATGCAGTGAATGTGAAAAAACTCACGCAAATATTTACGAGCAGAATCTAAAAAATGGGTATTTGTCAGAAATTCTTACAATTTCATGACAGATTTTTCCTACACCAAATTTTTCCTTTGGAAATCATATTGTTACTGCACTGGCACACTTCATGCGATGGCGGTAAGTACTGGCTGCAATTTGAATGGGACGCCGTCCAAGGTCGCAAAGCCAATACCCGGAAGCACAAGATGCTCCCGTCATCCAAAACTCAGGAGTGCAAGACAACATGATGAAAAAAGCGTTTGCCGCAGTAGTGCTCGCAGCGATGACGATGTCGGCCCAGGCCGGCGTGCTGATCAACGAAGGTTTCGACAACGTCGCCGGCCTGGCCGCGAGCGGCTGGACCTTCACCAATTCCAGCAATCCCGCCGGCGTGACCACCGGCTGGTATCAAGGTTCCGGCAGCGTTTTCGGTGCGCAGTCGGGCGATATCACCTCGTTCGCGGCCGCCAATTACAATAATGCCGCGCCCGGCGGCACCATCAACAGCTGGCTGATCACGCCGGAATTCGATGCCAGCGGTGGCGTCGATATCTCGTTCTACCTGCGCGCTGCGGGCGAAGGCTATGCCGACCAGGTTTCCTACGGCTTCTATGGCGTCAGCGCCACCACGACCACGATCAACCCGGTGCCGGACAGCGGCTGGACCCTGTACAACGTCCACCTCGATGCCAACACCCTGGGCACCGCCCGTTTCGCCTTCCAGTACGGCGGCACCTACGACAGCGCCAACTACGTCGGCCTGGACAGCCTCACCATCAGCACCCAGGACGCCGCCGGCGACGTGCCGGAACCGGCCAGCCTGGCCCTGCTCGCGGGCGGCCTGCTCGGCCTGGGCGCCATGCGCCGCCGCGCACGCCGCTGATCCAACCGTTCCTATCTGGAGAATCTCATGTCGAACCTGAATACCATCCAGCGCCTGCTGGGCGCCGCTGCCGCCCTGGCCCTGTGCGCATGCGCCCTGCCGGCCGCTGCACAGCAAGCGCAGCAGGAAGCTGCCCAATCCGTTGACGCCCAGACCGTCGCCCGCGACGCCACCACCGGCCAGCTGCGCGCCGCCACCCCCGAAGAGCAGGCTGCCCTGGTTGCGCAGAAGGCGGCCAGGCAGTCGCGCATCGCCCCCAAGCCGACCCTGCAGAAATACCATAGCAGCGGCGCCGGCGGCGTGCGCCTGACCGACGAATTCCTGTCGTCCTCGACCGCGGTCCGCACCCCCGACGGCAAGATCGAAATGATCTGCAACCAGGCGCATGACGGCCAGCCGGCCGCCGCCCACGTCCACGCCGCCGCCAACACCCCAGTCACGGAGTAACCCATGCGCACCCCCGTCATTTCGCGTTCACTGATTGCAGCCGCCTGCGCCCTCACCTGCCTGGCCAGCCAGGCCGCCACCATCAACATCACCAGCCGCGACCCGGCCGGCGTCGGCTTCAACGACCCGACCCCGGTGGCCCCGGTCGGCGGCAACAACGGCACCACGCTCGGCCAGCAGCGCCTGAACGTCTACCGCTACGTCGCCGATATCTGGGAACGTAACCTGCAGAGCGACGTCACCATCAACGTCAGCGCCGGCTGGGAAGCCCTGACCTGCACCGCCACCACTGCCACCCTGGGCAGCGCCGGCGCGTGGAACATCTGGCACGATTTCCCGAACGCCAAACCCGGCACCTGGTATCCGCAGGCGCTGGCCAACAAGCTGGCCGGCACCGACCTGAGCGCCGGCCAGCCCGACGACGGCACCGGCTACGGCAACGTCGACATCAAGACCCAGTTCAACGTCAACCTCGGCAAAACCGGTTGCCTGGACAACTCGCCGTTCTACCTGGGCCTGGACGGCAATGCCGGCAGCCAGGTCAACTTCGTCGAAACCCTGCTGCACGAACTGGGCCACGGCCTGGGCTTCTCGGTGCTGACCGTGCGCACCTCGGACGGCTACCGCCTGAATGCCGCCGGCAGCTACAGCGCCACCAACGGCCTGCCGAGCATCTGGGAACAGTACATGTACGACAACACGGCCCGCAAGACCTGGCTGGCCATGACCGCGGCCGAACGCAAGGCCTCGGCCATCAATCCGCTGCAGCTGGCATGGATCGGTCCGACCGTGAAGGCCGGCGCCGGTTTCCTCAGGCACGTCCCGCTGGTCAAGACCAGCTCGCCGGCCGCAGGCGGCACCCGCAACATCGACTTCAGCCCGTCGGCCTTCGGCCCGGCGATGCCGACCAGCGGCACCCTCGGCGCCCTGGCCACGCTCACCCCGCAGGCCGGCGAAACCGGTCCGGGCTGCGAACCGTTCGACAACACCAACACCATGGCGGTGCGCGGCAAGGTCGTGGTCATCAGCCGCGGCGTGTGCGGTTTCGCGGTCAAGGTCAAGAATGCGCAGAACGCCGGTGCAATCGCCGTCCTGCTGGCCAACAACGTCGCCGGCGCCATCGCACCGGGCGGCAGCGACCCAACCGTCACCATTCCTTCGGCCGGCATCACCCAGGCTGACGGCGATGCGCTGAAGGCAGCAGTCGCCGCAGCGGTACCGTACGGCAGCCGCAGCAAACCGGGCACCGTCACCGTCTCGCTGGGCGTCGATCCGATCCGCATCGCCGGCGCCGACGCCAACGGCAACCCGCTGCTGTACACCCCGAACCCGCTGGTGTCCGGTTCGTCGGTGTCGCACTGGGATGTGACCGCCGTGCCGAACCTGCTGATGGAGCCGAACATCAATGCGGACCTCACTACCACCCTGGTGCCGCCGCTCGATTTGACCGTGCCGCTGCTGAAGGACCTGGGCTGGTAATCGGCAGGCAGCTCGCGTAGTAGCAAACAGGAAGGGCCACCAGCCGAGGCTGGTGGCTTTTTTTATGCCGGCGCCGCCTGCTCGCGCGCGGCGCGCTTGATCGCCTGCGGCGGCTGGCCGAAGGCACGCAGGAAGGCGCGCCGCATGCGTTCGGGATCGGCAAACCCGGTTTCGCGCGCGATCGCATCGATCGACTGCTTGCCGCCCTCGATCATGGCGCGCGCCGCTTCCACCCGCAGCACTTCGACCGCACGCGCCGGCGACTGCCCGGTCTCGATGCGGAAGGTACGGCTGAACTGGCGGGTGCTGAGATGGGCTGCCTGCGCCAGTTCGTCGACCGACAATGGCTTGCACAGATGGCGCTTGGCATAGTCGAGCGCGCGCTGGATGCGGTCGGATGCCGGTTCCAGCGCCAGCAGCGCCGAAAACTGCGACTGGCCGCCGCTGCGGCGGTAATGCACGACCATCTTGCGCGCGATGGCGCGCGCCAGTGCCGCGCCATGGTCGCTTTCCACCAGCGCCAGGCACAGGTCGACGCAGGCCGTCATGCCGGCCGACGTCCAGATCCTGCCTTCGTTGATGACGATCCGGTCTTCCTCCACCCGCAGCCGCGGATGGCTGCGCTGCAGCTCGCGCGCCAGCGCCCAGTGCGTGGTCACGCGCCTGCCGTCGAGCAGGCCGGCCTCGGCCAGCAGAAAGGCGCCGGTGCAGAGGCTGGCGACACGCTGTGCGTCCAGTCCTGCCCGGCGCACCAGGGCCAGCAGGCCGGGTGGCGACGACGTGGCCGGCACCGTCTGGCCGGCCACCAGCAGGGTGTCATAGCCGCTACCCGTCGGGGCCTGGGTCAGCACGCCGATGCCCGAAGAACTGGTGACCGTGCCGCCATGTTCCGACAACAGGCTCACGCTGTAACGGTCTTCACCGCTCAGGCCGTTCGCCAGTTCATAGACGGTGGCGGCCGTCAGGTGGAGGACCTGGAAACCCGGGGGTAGCAGGAAGCCGATGCTGCGTTTCATGGTGGTCTCGGGTGGCTGACATGCATATACATATCAGAATGATACGGCAGGGAATCCGGGTGGCTCGACACAACTCCCAGTTCAGATAGGATCTTGCATATATGCATGTGCCACAGGCGCGCCAGCCCTGCTACCATGGCAGCATGACAACCCGTCTCCTGCCGCCGCGCGCGGCGCATATGCCTGCTTATTTGTCGGCTTATTTGTCCGCTGGTCTGCCGGCATTGCTGTGCGTCCTGACGGCCTGCCTGGCGCTCACCGCCTGCGGCCCGACCTACAACTGGCGCGACTATACGAGCCCGGACGCACGCTACCGCGTCACCTTCCCGGCCAAGCCGAGCAGCGCCACCCGCACCATCGACCTCGACGGCATGCAGGTCAGCATGACCATGACCGCGGCCGAAGTCGAGGGCGCCACCTTCGCCGTCGGCGCGGCCGAGGCGCCGGATGCCGCGCGTGCCCGCGCCGCCGTGGATGGAATGAAGCTGGCGCTGCTGCGCAATATCGGCGCATCGCCTGCGCCACCTGCACCTGTACCGCCTGCCTTGCCCACATCGCCGGCGCAGGCCGCCAGCGGCACCGTATCCGCGTCTGCATCTTCGACCACGGTCACCGCCGCCGACGTCGACGTCACCGTCGCCGGCGAAAAAGGCGCGGTGCGCCTGGTCGGCCATTTCGAAGCGCGCGGCAAGCGCTTCTACCAGGTCATCGTGATCGGCCGGGGCAAGACCGTGCCGCCCGAACAGATCGAGCAATTCCTCACTTCCTTCACTCTGCTTTAAGCCCATGAGCGCAGACACCCCAGCCCTTCAATTGCGCGCCCTGCGCAAGCATTTCGGCCGCCCCGCCGTCGATGGCCTCGACCTCAGCGTGCGCCGCGGTGAACTGTATGCCCTGCTCGGTCCGAACGGCGCCGGCAAGACCACTACCCTGCGCATGGTCACCGGCCTGCTGGCGCCCGACGAGGGATCGGTCGAGGTGCTGGGCATCGACCTGGCGCGCGATCCGGCCGCGGCCAAGCGCCATATGGCTTACCTGCCCGACGACCCGATGTTGTACGGGAAGCTGAAGCCGCCCGAGTACCTCGAATTCGTGGCCGGCCTGTGGGGCCTGCGTCCCGAAGAAGCCGAACCGCGCGGACGCCACCTGCTCGACTGGCTCGACCTCTCCAAACACGCGCACGAAGTGACCGAAGGTTTTTCGCGCGGGATGAAACAGAAGCTGGCGCTGGCCGGGGCCCTGATCCACGAGCCGCAACTCTTGATCCTCGACGAGCCGCTGACCGGGCTCGATGCGGCGGCGGCGCGCCAGGTGAAGGACTTGCTGCTGTCGCATGTGGCCGGCGGCGGCACGGTGATCCTCACCACCCACATTCTGGAGGTGGCGGAACGGCTGGCCCAGCGCATCGGCATCATCCGCCAGGGCCGCCTGATCGCCGAAGGCACGCTGGCCGAGCTGCGCGAACGCACACTGGGCGGCAGTCTCGAAGACGTGTTCCTGCAGCTGACGGAGCAGGCGTGAAGGCGGCGCCCGGAAGCGCGCTGTGGCTGCTCGGCCACGAGCTGCGCCTGGCCTGGTACAACTCGGCCGTCAGCGGCGGCAAGCGCCGGCCCGGCATCGCCAGCATCATCGTCTGGATCGTCGGCTGGACCGCGATGCACGCGCTCGCCTATGCGCTGCTGCATGGACTCGGCAAGCATCCAGTCGACCGCGCGCTGCTCGGCATGCTGGCCGGCCTGGTGCTGCTGGTGCTGTCGACCTTCATGCTCTCCGGCGCGCTCAAGGCCTGCACGCTGGCCCTGTTCGAGCGCGGCGACCTCGACCTGCTGCTGTCCTCGCCGCTGCCCTCGCGCAGCATCTTCGCGGTGCGCCTGCTGGGTGTGGCCGCCAGCAGTGCGGTGCTGTTCCTGTTCCTGTTCACGCCCTTTGCCCACGTCGCGCTGTTCATGGGCTGGCCGGGCTGGCTCGCCATCTATCCGACGATCGCCGCCCTGGCGATCGTGATCGCCTGCGCCGCCATGCTGCTGACGCTGGCCCTGGTCCGCGTGTTCGGCGCACGCCGCACGCGCGTGCTGGCGCAGGTGCTGGCGGCGGTGGCCGGGGCGCTGCTGTTCCTGCTGTCGCAGTCCTTCAATCTCATTTTCCGCGGCGACGACCGCGCGCTGGCACAGTCGGCCCGGGGCCTGATCGAACACGGCCCGCTGGCCCCCGGCAGTCCGCTGTGGCTGCCCGGCCGCGCCGCGCTGGGCGAACCCGTGCCGCTGCTGGTGCTGGCGGCGCTGGCACTGGCCGCGTATGCGCTGACGGTCGCACGCACCCACCGCTTTTTTGTAAAAGGCCTGCAGCAGGCTGCCGGCATCGGGCATGTCGCACCCAGGCCGGCCGGCGCGGTGCGCTTCCGTTTCCGCCGCAGCCTGTTCGACACGGTGGTGGTCAAGGAATGGCGCCTGATCGCGCGCGATCCGCATCTGATCTCGCAAGTGCTGCTGCAAGTGGTGTACCTGGTGCCGCTGCTGTTCCTGATCCTGCGCAGCGGCGATGCGGCCGGTCCGGCGATCGGCGCCGGCCTGACCCTGCTGTGCAGCTCCCTGACCGCCAGCCTGGCCTGGATCGTCATCTCGGCCGAAGACGCCCCTGACCTGCTGCTGTCCGCGCCCGCCGCGATGCGCACGATCCGCCTGGCCAAGCTGGCCGCGGCCACCATGCTGCCGCTGCTGGTGGTCGCGCTGCCCCTGCTCTGGATGATCGTGCACGGGCCGCTGGCCGGGCTGATGGTCGCTTTCACCGTGAGCGGTGCGGTGCTGAGCGCGGGCCTGATCGTGCTGTGGGTCGGCCGCCCCGCCCCGCGCAGCAATTTCAAGGCGCGCGGCAAGGAGAACTTCCTCAGCTCGATGCTGGAACTGGCGGCGACCCTGTCATGGGGCGGCCTGGCCTGGAGCCTGGTGTCGCTGGCGACGGCGCCGGCCGACTGGGTCCTGGTGGCGGCGGCCGGGGCGCTGGCGGGCGCGGCGATCACGCTGGGTCTGGCCTGGCTGTTCCGGCGCGAACGTGCGTGACCGGTGCGGCGGCGCACCGACGCCGCTCGTGGAGACGTGTTATCGTTTGGTTACTGATCGTTTGACGAGAACACCATGCTGATTACATTTAAATCCAAAGCCTACCCCAACGTCATGATGTACACGGAGCACGCCAAGCGTATCCTCGATTTGCTGAACAAGGATGCGGAGGCGGAACGCGGCGTCATTACGTCCGCCGAAGCGGCGCAGGCCGTCACCGTGCTCGAGCGCGAAATCGAAGAGAGCCGCAAGCACCAGGCCACCGACGAAATGGAGCAGGACGTCAAGGCCCATCACGGCGACCACGAAGATGGCGAACACGAAGCGATCGAGGCCGTGAGCTTCTCGACGCGCGCCTATCCGCTGCTGGAAATGCTGCGCGCCACACGCGACCAGGGTGGCGACATCCTGTGGGGCGTCTGAGCGCGGGTTGACGGCGATCCCTGCGCGGATCGCTTATGCGACATCGGCGGTGTCGCGGTCCAGCGCCGCCACCGCGACGCGGTTCTTGCCATTGCGCTTGGCCTCGTACATCGCCTGGTCGGCGCGGGTCAGGAGCCCGGTCGGATCCGGTGCCTGATGCGGCCATTGCAGGGCCAGGCCGATACTGGCGCCGACCTGCACGCCGCCGCCTTTCAACACGAATGGGCGCGCCAGCTGGGCCAGCAGATAATGCGCCTTGTGCTCGGCCTCATCCAGACCGTTCACCATGTCGAGGATTACCACGAATTCGTCGCCGGCCAGGCGTACGGCCAGGTCGGTCTCGCGGATGCTGGCCTGGATGCGCGCGCCGAACTGGCGCAGCAATTCGTCGCCTTCTTCATGGCCACGCGTATCGTTGACAGCCTTGAAGCCATCCATGTCGAGGAACATCACGGCGCACGGACGTTGCATGTGCGCCGCGCGCGCCATCACCTGCGGCAGCGTCTGCATCAGCGCACGGCGGTTGGGCAGGCCGGTCAGCGCGTCGCGCATCAGCAGCTGCTGCAGCTCGGCGGTGCGCTCGGCCACCGTTTCTTCCAGATGCGCGTTCATGCGTTCCAGTGTTTCATGGTGCTCGCGCTCGCTGCTCACCAGGTGACGCAAGGCTTCCGACAGCACGCGCGCCTCGTGGAAGCTGTCGACCTGCGGAATCGCGGCCGGCGTCGCGGTGGCCGGCGCATGGGCCATGTCTTCGATTGCATGGCTGAGCACATTCAGGGGTTCGACCAGGCGCCGCACCAGCAGCGCCATGACGGCGGCCAGCAGCACGGCCAACGCGAGGCTGAACAGGAGCGCGCGTTGTTCGAAGGCATGCGCCGATGCCATTGCCGCGCGTTCGGTCTGGCGCACCAGGATCGCCCAGCGCAGGCTGGTCGGATCGCCGCTGTGGCCGGTCATGCTGTAGCCGGTCATGTAAGCCTGGCCGTCCGGCCAACGTTCGGAGATGGCGCCGGTCTTGCCTTGCAGGGCCAGGCGCAGGCTTTCGGTGGCGATGCGTTGTTCGAACATCTCGCTTGGGCCGAGCAGGACCACGCCATCGCTGCGCACTACGAAGATTTCGACGCCATAGTCGCGCAACGCCGGCGTCAACAGGTCGCGCGCCAGGGTCCGCGCCCAGTCCCAGCTGAGGTGGATCGCCAGCACGCCGAGCAGGCTGCCGTTCTCGTCCTGGATCGGACCGGCGACGTCGACGAAACGCCAGGGATCGGTCGCTTTCGGCAGCAGCTTACCGAGCAGGACGGCCGGATGGTAATCCTCGGCTATCACCCCCTTCTGCCCCTTGTGAAACCAGGGCCGCGCCGTGACGTCGCCGTTTTCCAGCAGGCCGCCGGTCGCCGCCAGGATCTTGCCGTTGGGCATGGCGACACCGATCCACGCATAGTTGCGGTATTGGCTCTGCAACTGTTCGATGACGCGGCGCGCTTTGACGGGTTTGTCGAAATGGAGAATGGTCGGCAGGGCCGACAGCAGGCGCACGTCGCGTACAGCCTGCTCGAGCGTATGGTCGAGCGAGTCGCGCATCTGCCAGGACAGTTGTTCCAGGCGCAGCTGCGCTTCCTGGGTGGCGTGGCGGATCGCAAAATGGTCGACCAGCAGCAGCAGCAGGATGACCGTGACTGCAACGGTCAGGCCGGAGTACGACACCATCAGCGTGGTCAGTCGAAGCGGTTTTGCGCGGCTGGCCGGCACGGATGTGTCGCTGTCGGCAGTCATGGCATGCTCAAAATAATAAAGAACATGATGCTACCGGACAAATAAATTTTGCTCTACAGAAAAGTTTCTTTAAAGCGACACTTTTAGTGAAAAATCACGTCAACCACGGAAGTAGACGGTGGTTGTAACTATTCTTAGGTGGTATTAAAAAGCAAAAAACCCCGCTCGGATCACCGGGCGGGGTTTTTACGCTTACTGCTTATTACTTAGCCTGACGATAACCTACTTTCACACTGGTTGCAGCACTATCATCGGCGCAAAGTCGTTTCACGGTCCTGTTCGGGATGGGAAGGGGTGGTACCGACTTGCTATGGTCATCAGGCATAA